>Ga0256914_1000784_pt1 | contig 30704 bp, 36 predicted proteins | sample HulkmetaG_FD_191571 | JGI IMG/M metagenome (GOLD analysis project Ga0256914, IMG submission 191571) | Hydrothermal chimney microbial communities from Main Endeavour vent field at the Juan de Fuca Ridge, Pacific Ocean - Hulk | ecosystem: Environmental > Aquatic > Marine > Hydrothermal vents ... | reverse complement strand
TATTTCAGACGGTGTTCTAGAAAATTGATAAGAAGTTTTGCGGCTTCAAGTACACGTCTGGCATCTTCTCTGGTGAGGGGATTGAGCCCCAAATTGGTTTCTCTAAAGAGGTCGTCGTGAGCTGCTAGACGGCGAAAATGGTCCAAAAAAAGGGCTGCATCCTTCACGGGTTTCATGGCCATCTGTCCTTCGGGGAATTGGGCCAAAAGTCTTACAAAGGAAGATTCTGAAATCCTCTTGCCGGCTTTTTTCTCAAGGGCCTTGAAGGCCTTTCTAGCCGCCTGCCAGGCCATAAAGGCCGCCAGATCTGGGTCTTTTTCAAGAAGACTCTGGGCACGTTCAAAATCGCGCCAGGAAGAAGCCAGCCACGAAGAAGACCTCTGGGCCTCTAAGGTGTTTTTCAAACCCTTTTCTTTGGAGCGACGAAAGAAAAACGGCACGCTTTCATTTTAACCTGCCGCATCGAGAAAGGCACCTGGCAAAGCCGAAAGGTTGGCCAGGCTGAGATGGACCTTAAATCCCCGGGCCTCAAGGGCCGTTTCCAGCTCTTCACGCATGCTCCGGGCCTGGTTTAAGGCCTCTTCACGAGCAAAATAGAGTTCCAGGAAAAACTTACCGTCTAAGAGACGAAAATGGACCTCTAAAAAACCGGCCCGCGAGAGAAAGAGACGAAGAACAAAAAATCGGCTTCCACTTGACTGCGATTTCTTTTTCTCCTCGAAAAGATAGGCCCAAGAAACACGGTCACCAAAAACCAAAGGAATAAAAAAGACCCCTTCTTGCCAAGTTTTAAGGATGGTCTCTCTTAAGTCCTTAGCGCCTCCTGTCTCTTTTTCTCCGCCTTCGGGTTTGATCGTTTCAACAAAGCGCCAAAAAAGCCTTTCCAGGGAAGGCTCCCCTTCTTCCTCTTCAAGCTTTCCTTTTTGAATTTGAACCGCAAAGCTTTTTACTAGCCGAGCAAGACGCATCGAAAGGTGATCTTGCCTGGGTAACATAAGAGAGAGGACCACCGGGTAGCCAGTAGAAATCACTTTGAGCTTCAGACTTTGGCCAGGCTTTAGCATCCTCAAAGGGATGCGTTCTTCCAAAAGGGCCTCGAGGCGCTCCTCTCCCACCTGAAGAGTAAGAAGGCGGCCCTCTATAGTCTCCACTCTGGCTACAAGGACCTTGCCTGGCCGAAGAAGGGAAGCAAGGTTTTCAGGCAAAAATCTGACCGCCGCTGGAAGGGTTACCTTTGGAACAAGCATCTCACATCTTCTCTACCACCGAAAGAAGAAGGGCTACCTCGCCTTCCTGGAGACCGGTCCTTTCTGCAATCTCGGGAATAGAGAGTCCTTCTCTGGCCAAATGGCGGACCTTTTTCTTTAAAGTTTCCGCGTCGGTCTTGGAGGACTCCCAGGCCTTGACTCCGGTTTCAAGAGCCGCCATGAGTCTCTCGGAAAGGACCTTTTTTTCCGTTAGATTGGTCGTCAGACGCTCACACAATTCGTGAGCTGCACGCAGCCTTTCAAGCACTTCTTCAAAAGGGAGCTGTTTGAGCCTTCTCAACTGGAAATACAAAGCCAATACAAAACACAAAATGAGGACGTCAAAAAAGGCCTGTAGCAAAAAGAAAAGGCTGAGCTCCATTTTAAACCCTGATATCTATTTTAGGACCCTTTCGACCTTTTAAACGGGGTTTCTTTTTGTTCTTCTTGCGCGCCCGGGGCTCACGCCTGGGTTTCTCCCCTGGTCGTTCCACCCGGAAAAGCGTCCTTATTATGCTGAGAGGCGATCTTATGTCTTCTGGCATCACATTTTCAATCAAAAAAACTTATTTCAGAATATAACCTGTTACCTCCAAATCCCGGGGGACCACTCCACCAATTTCCTTCTTGGCCAAATAACTGAGAAGTTCCTTCCTGATCAGGGGTTCTCCTTTCTTACTCTCCCAAACATAGAGAGGGACGTTTTTCAGAAGCCGGTAAATGTGCTCCCGCAGAAGGGCTTCGTTTTTCTTGGCGATCGTAAAGTCACGCTCGTTGGAGTAATAAAGGAGAACCTTGGCCTTCACAAAGAGATACTCTCCGCTTTCCCGCTGATAAGGAATGAGAAAGTTCTTCAGGAAGAGAATCTTCCGGTCTTCCACCGCAAATGGGGCTGAAGTAAGGGGGGCAGAGGATTTGTTTTCAGAGGAGGCTTCGTTCAGATCTTCCCTGATGAGACTCTGTGTTTCAGGAGGGTGCTGCCACAGATACCAAAGGGTCATCAGACCTCCCGCCCATAAAATGAGTACGGAAAGGATGCTGGCCACCGTGAGAAAAAGGCCCTTACGAGAAGATTCTTTAGAGACACTCTCTCCGGATGGCTCTCCTCCCTCTTCTCTTTCTTCTTCCTCGCTCTCCCCTCCGATTTCGTCTTCCGCCAATTCTTCGCTTTCATCAAGCAAACCGGCCAGGGGATCGTCTTCTGGCAGATCCGGAACGGATTTGGAAGTGGTTTCTTCATCAGAACCTTCTTCTTCTATGAGCCCGGCCAAGAGATCTTCTTCCTGGGCTTCCTGGGCTTCCTCGACTCCCCGGGATTCATCAATATGAGTCGATTCTTCCCTCTTTGATTCTGTGTTTTCTTCATCCTCGGCCTGCAGGACCTCCCCTTTCTCTTCTTGTGAGACCTTCTCTTCTTTTTCTGAAATTTCTACTTCTTCGTCTGGAATTTCTGCTTCTTTCCGAGAAGCCTCTGACCCTGGTTCGGAAAGCTTTTCCGGGCTCTCTTTTTCTTCAGCCATTCGTTTTTTTCAAACTAACCAAAAATTTTTTCAAGTTTTTCCTTGAGGGTCTCTGGGGTGAACGGCTTAACAATATACTGGCTTACTCGATATTTCACCGCTTCGACAATGTTTTCTTTCTGAGCCTCAGCTGTGACCATCAAAAATGGCAAATCTTTGAAACGATCATCCGAACGAACCTTCTTCAAGAGTTCGATGCCCGTCATCTTGGGCATGTTCCAATCTGAAATAATGAGATCAACGGGTTCTCCCTTTTCAAGGATTTCCCAAGCGGTGGTACCATCGTCTGCTTCAATGATGTTTTTGAAACCCAATTGTAACAGGATATTTTTAATAATACGCCGCATGGTGGCAAAATCATCCACTACCAGGACCCTCATGTTCGTATCCATAGCCATGCTTCAACCCTCCTCGGTTAGTTTCACTCCCTTTATCGGCGTCCGTCTCCCTTTCCCTAAGACTCAAAATAGTCCTCTCCCAGACGGGTCTTCAGTTTGGCTCGCAATCTAGTCAGGGCCTTGCTGTGGAGTTGCGAAATGCGGCTCTCGGTATAGCCCAGGATCTCCCCTATTTCTCTCATGGTGAGACCTTCGTAATAATAGAGGCTGACCACGAGTTTTTCCTTCTCTGGCAACTCGTCGATGGATTCCGCCAGAAGGTCTCGCAACTCAAGGAGTTCACAGTCTTCAAAGGGATCGGGCTGATCCGGATCTTCGATGAGATCAAAGATGTCCTCCTCGTTGAGATCCGGGATCTTACGTTTGATGCTGTCAATGTCCACAAAGGAAACGGTCTTGGTTTCCTCGAGCAATCGGTAAAACTCCTCCAGAGAAAGCCCCAGAGCCTTGGCCACTTCGTCGTCTTCTGCGGGACGTCCTAACTCCTGCTCCAGTTCTAGGTAGGCTTTCTCCAACATGGCGGCTTTTTTGCGAATAGAACGAGGGACCCAGTCTAGGGAACGCAGCTCGTCCAGCATGGCCCCCCGAATACGAAATTCGGCAAAGGTTTTGAACTGGATGTTGCGACTGGGATCGAACCGATTGATAGCATCGATCAAGCCCATCACCCCTGCACTGATCAGGTCGTTTACGTCCACGTTCGGCGGTAACTTCATGGCCAGACGACCAGCCACGTACTTGATGAGAGGAGCATACTTCACGATCAGCTCGTTGCGCTTGCGAACGTCCAGTTCCCCTTCGGCTTCTTTGCGTTCCTTGCGTGGAAATTCGGTGTTTTTGAGTGCAGTTTGTGCCTTCATGCGACAACCCCCATAATTTTTCGACCAAAGAATTTGAGTCCCCCGTCAAAGGGAACTCCCTCTAAGGTCAGCAGTTGCTCGGCAAGTTCCAAGACGGCCTTGGCCCATGGGGAATCTGGAAAGATCTCCAAAAAGGGCCGCTGGTAGCAGATAGCCCGGGAAACCCTGGGATCGAAAGGAAGAGCTGCCAGAAAGTTCAATGAGACGCTTCCCAGAAAGCGCTCTACTACACGTACCAGTTGACGATAGATCTCCTCCCCCTGTCTGCGACGGCGCACCCAGTTGACCACTAGATGAAAACGCTTGACTTCGTAGCGGCGATAAAGCACCTTGATCAGCGCGTAAACATCCGTAAGAGCCGTGGGTTCAGGGGTGCACAAGAGAAGACGTTCTTGAGAGGCCAGGTTGAAATAGAGAACGTTCTCTGAGATCCCTGCCGCCGTATCAAAAAACACCCAGTCAAAGTCTCGAGCCAGTCCGTCGAACTCTTCAAGCAAAAGGAGCTTTTGAGATTCCGTAAGATGGGTAAGACTGACCACCCCGGAACTGGCGGGCAGGATCTTCATGCCACCAGGACCTTCGATCATTACCTCTTTGAAGGTGGCCTGCCCATAGAGCACGTCTCCTATGTGACATTTGGGGGTGAGACCGAAGAGGACATCAACGTTAGCCAAACCCAGATCACCGTCAAAGAGCAGGACCTTTTCACCGCGTTTGCTCAGGGCATAGGCCAAGTTGGCGGCCAGCGTGGTCTTGCCCACTCCACCCTTACCACTTGAGATAGCAAAGACTCGCGGATAGGAAGCCGTCTCGAAAGACTTTGCCAAAGAGGCCTCAAACATGGCTTTCCTCCAAGTCGAGATTCCGAAGCAAAAGGGCCAGGAGTCTTTTGGCTGTGGCCCTTTCGAAATCTTCTGGCACGCGATCTCCGGTGGAAAGAAAACTCACCGGAGGAAGCCCGGGGCTGAAAATCCAGAAAAGTGGTCCTCCGTAAAGGAGGCCTTCACTGTGGGTCAAAATGAGGGAGACCACGGGCAGAGACCGCAACCTTTCCCAGAGGGCCTGGGCCGAAAGAGGGGCCTCTCCGGCTCGCATCACCAGGTTCACCCCTGCCCCCTTGAGAGGTTTGAGAATGCCAGACAACCTGGACACAGGAAAAGAAGGCCCCAAGGCTGGAGTATCTACTAGGATGTAGTCGTAAGATTCGAAACGCTTCAAAAGCTCTCCGATTTCCTCGTCCCTGGCAAAGCCCAGTGGAATCTCTAGAAACTGGGCAAAACGGCTTATCTGCTCTCTGGCCCCCACTCTCACGGAATCCAAAGAGATCATGGCCACCTTCTGATCGGTGTAGGCCAGTCGCGAGGCAAACTTCACCATCGAGGTGGTCTTCCCCACGCCTGCAGGGCCCACGAAGAACGTGAGACGCGGGAATTCCTTTGGTCCCACCCGCCGACCTACCAAGCGAGAGAGACGATCCAAGAATTTCTCTTTGTCGAGATCTCCATTGGTGCTAAAGAGCCGCAGTACCGAAGCCGGTACACCTTGTTCCAACAAACGTTGAAAGAGGTGACTCCCCGATTTGAGACCAGCGTTTAATCCTCTGATGAGTTCCTTGATCTCCTCGATCTCTTTCAAGACCACCGAGAAACCTTCACTTTCTTTGGGTCTGGGCTCAGGAGCAGGCGGATCAAGATCTACCGCTGCCGTGATCTCATAGAGTAAGCGCTTCCCCTCCTTCACCCTCCGGGTGGACAGTATCACAGCCTCTTCTCCCAGGTGTTCCTTCACCTTGGAGAGTGCTTCTAGCGAGGTCTTTCCACGAAACTTCTGCACCTTCATCAGGCCAACCTCACTGTTTCATGAATTTCCACCGTCACTTGGGGAGGAATCTCCGCCTGTGAAATGACCGCCACTTGTGAAAGGGTTCTTTCGATCAAACGACGCAGATGTCTCCGGCTCACCGGACTAGCCAGAAAAACAGGGTGATACCCTTGCGCCGATAATCTCTCTGCCGCCTGGGTGAAAGCCGCTACGATACGACTGCCCACCTTGGGATCGAGGGTGAGAAAGGTCCCCTGATCCGTGCGCTGTAAGGCTCGACGCACGGCCTCCTCAATGTCTTCTCCTACTGCCACGGCGTGAAGCTTCCCGTCTGAATCGAGATAGGGCTTTACAATCGCTCGGGCTAGGCGCTGGCGGACGTATTCTGTCAGAAGATCTGGATCCTTGATACTCTGACCATAATCCGCAATGGTCTCCACAATGGTGAGGAGATCACGGATGGAGACCCGTTCTCGTACCAGGTTGTGAAGTACCTTTTGGACCACCCCAAGATTGACCACGTTCAGACATTCTTCTACGGCCTTGGGATAATGTTTAGCCAGGGCGTCGAGCAGACGTTGTACCTCTTGACGTCCCAGAAGCTCGTCGGCGTGTGTCTTGATCACCTCAGCCAGGTGAGTGATGAGCACGGTGGAGAGATCAACCACCGTGTAACCGGCTGATTCCGCCTCTTCGCGCAAATCTTCCGGCACCCAGAGAGCAGGCAAACCAAAAGCTGGCTCCGTAGTGGGAATGCCATCGATTTTCTTTTTGACATCTCCCGGGTCCATAGCCAGGTAGTGCCCTGGCATGAGTTCAGCCCGGGCCACCTCCACCCCTTTAATCAATATGACGTATTCTCCGGGACGGAGTTGCAAATTGTCCCGCACGTGAAGAGGCGGCACGATGAGCCCCATCTCCATGGCAAACTGTCGCCTGAGGGAACGAATTCGTTCCAGCAGATCTCCACCCTGACTCTCGTCCACCAAAGGTATGAGGGCGTAACCCACCTCAAGTTCCAGGATGTCTACCATAAGAAGTTCTTCCACTGCCTCGGGACTGACCGCCTCTTCAGGCTCCGGCGCGGTTTCTTCCTCTTCAGGCAAGGCCAAGGCCTTTTGGGTGCGATAAGCCAAGTACGCCAACCCTCCCATAAAGAGGGCCAGGACGGTGAAAGGTACCGTGGGAAGACCTGGCATGAGGCCGAAGACAAAGATGATGGCCGCGGCCAGGGCCAGGGCCTCGGGACGCATGGCAAACTGTTTGGCAAAGTCGCGTCCCATGCTGGCCTCAGCTGCCGCCCGGCTGATGATGATACCAGCGGAAGTTGAAACGATGAGGGCTGGAATCTGAGAAACCAGGCCGTCTCCAATGGTAAGAAGGGTGTAAGTCTGAGCGGCCTCAGAAATAGAAAGCCCCTTTTGTAACGAACCAATGATGAGACCACCCACCACGTTGATGGCCATGATGATCAGACCCGCAATAGCTTCTCCTCGCACAAACTTGCTGGCGCCATCCATGGCCCCATAGAATTCAGCTTCCTTGGCGATTTCTTCCCGTCGCCTCTTGGCTTCGGCCTCGTCGATGAGCCCAGCGTTGAGGTCGGCATCAATGGCCATCTGTTTGCCAGGCATGGCATCAAGGGTGAAGCGGGCGGCTACTTCGGCGATTCGCCCGGCTCCTTTGGTAATAACCACGAAGTTTATGATCACCAGGATGGCAAAAACAATGGCTCCCACTACGTAGTTGCCCCCCACCACGAACTGACCGAAACTCTTGATGACATGCCCCGCAGCTAGGGGACCCTCATGACCATGAAGTAAAATGAGCCGCGTCGAAGCCACGTTGAGTGAAAGACGAAAGAGCGTGGTCACCAGCAACAGGGCAGGAAAGGCCGTAAAATCCAGAGGCTTGCTGATGTACATGGACATGAGGAGGATGGCCAAGGCCACGGTGAAGGAGAGTGAGAGCAGGAAATCCATCAGGTACCGCGGGAGCGGGATGACCATAATGGTGAGGATGCCCACCACACCCGCTGCTACCACCAGATTGGTGGGATCCATCGCCAGATTTCCTCTCAGGGGAAGGGCCCTTTCTGCCATCAGTTAACCTTCCCTTTCAAGCGATAGACATAGGCCAGCACCTCGGCCACCGCCTGATAGAGCTCAGCTGGCACGTAATCCCCCACTTCCACTTCTCGGTAAAGGGTCTGAGCCAGAGGTGGATTCTCCACCACCGGCACTCCGTGGGCCTCGGCTAAGGCTCGAATCTTCTGGGCCAAAAAGTCCGCCCCCTTGGCCAGTACCTGGGGAGCCGGCATTTCTCCCATCTCGTATTTCAAGGCCACTGCAAAATGTTTGGGGTTGGTGATCACCACGTCCGCCTTGGGGACTTCCGCCATCATGCGTCTCTGAGCCATGGCCCGTTGAATCTGACGAATACGACTTTTCACCCAAGGATCACCTTCGGTCTGTTTCAGCTCCTCTTTCAGTTCCTCCCGGGTCATGCGAAGCTGCCTTTCCGTTTCCCAGCGCTGGAAGAGAAAATCGAGGACCGCCAAGGCCAAAAGGGCTAAAATGGTCTTGGTCACCAGAGATCGTGAAAGGGCAACGAGTTCCCGAGAGATAGACTCCACCTGTTGACCAGCCAGAAGGAGTACCCTTTCTTTCTCTCCGTCGATCACCAACCAGGCCACCACAGCAATGAGAGCGATTTTCGAAACGGATTTGAGAAGCTCCACCAAAGAAGGCAGCGAAAAAAGTCTCTTGAAACCTTCCACCGGATGAATTCGCTCCCACTTGGGAGCCAGGGCCTCCCAGGCCGCAATCCCTCCCACCTGGAGGTAAAGGGAGAGAAAGGCCAGGAAGAGGACAATGGTCACCACCGGCAGCAGACTTGCAAATCCCATCTTGACCGAGAGCCAAAAGAGCCCCTCTACCCCCTTGAGATCAAAGATCGGATGAGAGAAGGTCAGAAAATGCCGGTAAATCATCATTAGCCGGGTCACCATGTAGCTTCCCCCCAAGAGAAAAGCGAGCCATCCTCCAGACAGCACGGCCACCGCTGCTATCTCCCGGCTCCGTGCCACCTGTCCACGGCGTCTAGCCTCCTCACGCCGCCTGGGCGTAGGCTCTTCGGTCTTCTCCTGAAGGGTCTCCTCTGGCATCTAATGTCCTCCAAAAGCCCTGATAATAAGTGGCAGGACCCTTACCGCCTGCCCATAGGCTGGCTCAAGTACCCGTCCCAGGACCTGTAAAGTGAGACCGAAGAAAAAGAGTCCCACTCCAATGGTCAGGGGGAAACTCACAATCATCACGTTGACCTGGGGCACAAAACGGGCAACGATCCCCATAGCGATCTGGACTAACAGGAGAATGGCCATAGCTGGTGCCAGAATCCTGATGGCCAAACGGAAGATGTCTTCTCCGTGAAGCACCAGCAAATAGAAGATCTCCTTCGGGCCCTTGAGACTCCCGGGAGGCAGGATCCTGAGACTCTCTCCTAGTGCCAGAAAGAAATAGTGATGAATGTCGAAGACCAAAAAGAGGAGCAGGGCGATGAGATAAGCCATCTGGGCCAGGACCGGGGCCTCCACTCCGGTGGCCGGATCGATGACATTGGCCACCCCAAAGCCCATCTGAAAACCCAGAAGTTGTCCCCCGAATTGTACCCCTGCAAAGACCAGGCGCACGAAAAAGGCCATGGAAAGGCCAAGCAGCGCCTCCGGTATACTCAAGAGGAGAAAATCCCACAGGGTCTCGGGCACCTTGACCCGTCCGGCAACCAGGGGCGTGAGTAGGAGGGTCAGGATCAAAATGGTCGCCGCTTTAACAGAATAAGGGACCAAGCGGCTCCCGAAAACCGGCAAGAAAGCCATCAGAAATCCCACTCTCACCATCACCAGGGCAAAAACCGCGGCGTATTGGGCCAAATAGGCGTAAAAATCCAGCCTCATTTGATGAACCTCGGCAAATCCAAAATCAAGTGCTCGGTAAAGGTGATCATCTTGCGCATGATCCAGGGAAACGAGACCAGGAGCGCCAGGAGCACGGCTACAATTTTTGGCACAAAGGTGAGGGTCATTTCCTGAATCTGTGTTACCGCCTGGAAGATGCTGATGAGGAGCCCTACTACCAATCCGGCCAGTAACATGGGCATGGAAACGAGCAATGTCAGCTCAATGGCTTCTCGGGCCAGACCCACTACCATGGTTTCCGTCATAAGAGACCTCCTAAGCAAAACTCCTCACCAGAGAGCCAATGAGAAGATTCCAGCCATCCACCAAGACAAAGAGCAGGATCTTAAGCGGCAAAGAGACCATGATCGGCGGAAGCATCATCATCCCCATGGAGAGGAGGACACTGGCCACCACCATGTCAATCACCAAGAACGGAATGTAGAGGAGGAATCCTATTTCAAAGGCCGAGCGCAGCTCACTTATCATGAAAGCAGGAATCAACGTAAGGGTGTGAACCTCTTCCTTGCTGGCAGGGCGTTTGTCTCCCGCCAGCTTTATCATAAGAGCCAGGTCCTTCTGGCGTGTGTTTCGGAACATGAACTCCCGGAAAGGCTTCAAGGCGCTCTGAAAGAGTTCGGCCTCGTCTATTTCTCCGGATAGATAGGGCGAAAGGCCCTGATCATAGGCTTCCTTGAAGACAGGGGCCATGATGAAAAAGGTGAGAAAGAGGGCCAAAGCAATGAGCACCTGGGTGGGAGGGGTCTGCTGAGTTCCCAAAGCGTGGCGTAGGAGGGAAAAGACCACCGCTAGCCTGGTAAAAGAGGTCACCATGAGCAGGAGGGCCGGGGCCACGGAAAGGATGGTCAGGAGGAGGAGAACCTGAAGCACCACAGCCATCTGTTCCGGCCCTTTGACCGGCTCCAAGCCCAGACGCACCGTGGGCAAGGTCACCGCCCAGGCGTTTCCGACCCAAAAACTGATCCACACGCTAAGAAGGACGGTCCTCACCCTTTTCCTCCAATTTACAGATGAGTCTTGGCCCCCCTTCTCCCAGGCCGATCAAGATCTTCTCTCCCAAGACCTCCACCAGGGCCAGTTGCGACTTATAAGAAAGGGGCCTGATGGCACATACCTTGATAGCCTGGGAGAAAGGACCTTCTCCCCTGGCCCTCAGGCGGCGAACTGCCCAGGCCCCCAATACCAGGAGGCCACACAAAAAGAGGGTCAGACCAATCACCTGTAAGTAGAGACCGGTACTCATGAACCTAGTTGCCTGATCCTTTCTTGGGGTGAAATGATTTCTGTTAAACGCACGGCAAAACGGTCATTCACCACCACCACTTCTCCCCGGGCCATGAGCCTCTGGTTTACGTAGATCTCAGCGGGCTCACCGGCCAATTTATTGAGCTCGATGATGGAGCCCTGAGACAATTTGAGAAGATCGTTGATGATCATTTTGGACCGACCGATCTCAACCGAGATTTCAAGAGGAATATCCAGAATGAAGTCCAGACTGGGATGTCCCTCGGCACTCCCTCCTTTGGCGGTAAATTCTTCAAACCGCGGGGTCTCGGCCTGGGGGGCGCTCTTCTCCTCTTTTTTCTTGGATGGTTCGTCTTCGGCCTTTTGAGCCGCTTCGGCCTCTTTAGCCTCCTTTAAGGCCTCTTCCCACTGCGCCAGCAGATCAGCCTCGGCGTCTCCCAGACTTTCGGCTTCTTGAGCCCCCTGCGTTTCAGTCTTCTCTTCTTCCTTGGCCTCTTCTTGGCCGGCTTCACCTTCTTGCTGATTGAGCAAGGCGTCAATGTCGTCCTGACGGAGTTCTTCCGACATGCTTTACTCCTCTTTTACAAAATCAATGACCCGTATGGCTTTGTGTCCTCGGTAGAGGCCAAGCTCCCCAAGGATCTTTTTGAGCCCTGCGATGTACACCGGAAGGGGCTCATCGATTTCGGTATCGAGCTGGATGATGTCACCCACCGCCAGATCCAAAAGTTCACGCCCCGTAACCTGAGCCGACCCAAGAGGAACCAAGAGTTCTACCACCACAGAACGGATGATTTCTTCGAGTTGTTTGCGCCAGAAGGGATCGGCGTCTTCGTCACTTTGGAAAGGCGAATAGAGTTTGCTCTTTACGGGCTGAAGGGTCCCCAAACCGTAACAAATGAGAAGCTCGCCCTTGAGATCTTCCAGTTCCAGGCTGAAATTACAGACCACCACGGTCTCGTCCGGCTGAAGGACTCGGGCAAACTGGGGATTGATCTCACTCCTGACGTATTGCGGCTTGATGGGATGGATACCGCGCCAGGCCTTCTCCAGTTCCTGCAGGGCTGCTTCCACCACCCGACGGATCAAGCGCTGTTCGATTGGAGTGAATTCCCGGCCTTCCACGCGAGTCATGCGCCGACCCGTACCCCCGAGGAAACGTTCGACAAAGGCAAAAACCAGACGACTTTCTATGTTGAGAAGACACTGACCCCTTAAAGGCTCCAGACGGAAGAGATGAAGGGAAGTGGGCACTGGAATGCGATTGAGGAAGTCTTTGAAGCGTTCCATCTTGAGAGGAAGAGCCACGATATCCACCACTTCACGCAGCATGGAAGAAAGGGTGCTACGCAATCCCCGGGCAAAGTAGTCGTTAACCACCTCCAGCCCGGGCACCTTCAGACGGGCGGCAATGGTATAGTTGCGGAAGTCAAAAGGTTTTATGTCTTCTTCCGCGTAAGCCGGCTCCTCCGGCGTGGTATCTACCGCCCCTTCTTCGATGCCGCTCAAAAGGGCATCAATTTCTTCTTGAGAGAGGATCTCGCCCATGTCCTACTGCACCACAAACTGGGTGAAATAAATGTTTTTGATGCTGTTGGGACCCAAAAGCTCGTTGAGTTTACGAATGAGCTCCATCCGGAGCTCCATCTTCCCTTCCGGAGAAAGCATCTCCTCGACCGTTTTGCTGGATAAGACCATGATGATAGCGTCGTTGATTTGAGGGATGCGTTCATTGGCTCGTTGATAGGCCTCGTCATTGCGAAACTCCAAAGTGATCTTGGCCCGCAGATAACGATGTCCTGTAGGATCTGCCAGATTGACGATAAAAGGATCCAGTTGGAGAAAAGGCCCTACCTCTGGCTCTGGAGGTTCAGGGGGAGCCTGTTCTTCTGGGGGAGGCTCACTCCCGGCAAAGAGAAAGAAATAGGCTCCCCCTCCGATCCCAGCCAACAGGACCACACCTATAATGATCAGAAGCAAAAATTTCTTCCCGCCCTTTTTGCCTTCTTCCTTGCCCTTTTCCTTGTCAGCCATTCGCACACCTCCTGGCGTGGCGGTTGATAGCAAGGAGGGTGCCAGAGATGATCGGGTTTTTGGGGGAGGGAAACCGGAGATTAAATCCGGTCCGCGCCGGGATCCTCAAATGGTGTCAGATTCTTGACGAAGGTCTTTTGACGCTTCAAGCCTCAGCAGGAACCGCTTGATTTCCAGACCGCCAGAAAAGCCACCCAGATCTCGCTTGCCTACCACCCGATGACAGGGAATGAAGATGGGCAAAGGATTGGCTGCCAAAGCCTGACCCACCGCTCGCAGGGCCCTTGGAGTCCCAAGACGTTCAGCCAGCCAGGCGTAGGAACGGACCTCTCCATAAGGGATCTCTTTTAAGGTCTTCCAGACCCTCTGTTGAAAAGGTGTTCCCAAAGGCCTTAGAGGATAGCGAGGATTCCTGGTTTCCTGTCGCCAGTAAGCCTGCAGGACCTCTTCGAGAGAGGAAACCAGGCTTGCAGGAGCCCGGAGAGGAAGAATCGGACCCAGGAAACATTCCAGGCGTTTCCAACTCTCAGGCCTCGCCTGCACACCAAAACTCAAGAGGAGTAAACGTCCCTTTTTATCCCAAAGGGCATAAAAAGGACGCCCCTCAACTTCAAAAGAAGCTTCAAAAAATTTTTCTTCTTTTTTGACAAATTTTATCATAGTATGGGGCCAACATGGTGTTTAAGAGATTATCCAAGAGATAATAACCGACCCTGGGAAAATTTGGGTTTTAATCGGATGGAATCAAGGCTATGGCACAGAGAGGACGTAAAAGACGAGATACCCCTTCGGTAGTGGCCCGGGAAATATTGGAGGTCCTGGATGATCAGGGGCAGGTGATCGCCCTTCTCCCACGAGGAGAGGTGCATCAACAGCGCCTGAGACATCGCTCGGTCCATGTCTTTTTGTTCGACGGCAAGGGGCGGATCTACCTCCAGAAAAGAGCCCAGAGCAAAGACGAGAACCCAGGACTTTGGGACTCTTCAGCAGCCGGACACGTGGGCCTGGGAGAACCCTATTCGGTAGCAGCCAGACGAGAACTTCACGAAGAGCTGGGGCTTTTGTGCAATCTCCTGGAGGTAGCCCACGTGGAGGCCTCCGAGGAGACGGGGTGGGAATACGTAGCACTCTTTGTAGGGGTCACCAATCGAGAACCCAGACCCGACCCTTACGAAATCGAAGAAGGGCGCTTCTTTGAAATCGAAGAGGTAGAACGCCTGCTCAGAGAGAGTCCGGAAGATTTTACCCCGGCCTTCCGTCTCCTCTGGGAGCTTTACCAGAGACTTGGGGCTCCAAAACCCAAAGAACCTTAAAGGGACAGTTTGAACGTTCGGGCCACGGCCTCAAGTTGAGCCCACTCCCCGCGTTTGAGCCAGCGGGGGATGGGCAGGAGGGCCAGGTGTTCAAAAATTTGACGCCGCTCCTCCTCCTTTAACTCTCGGGCCAAGATCTCTTCTCGCCACCGGGCCATGAGATCTAAATAGGTAGCGTATTCAGGGCCAAAAATGTCTTCAAGCGTCTCCCTTAGACGGCGAGCCAGAGCCGGGCTAGCGCCTGAGGTGGAAATGGCCAGGGTCAGTCTGCCTCGCCTGACTACTGAAGGCACGATGAAATTTGACCTTTCGGGCTGATCCACCACGTTCAGGAGGAGGCCCCGCTTTTGAGCCTCCCCCACTACCTGTTCCTGAACCGCCGGAAGATTGGTAGCGGCCACCACGAGAAAGGCCCCTTCCAGATCCCCTTCCTGATAAGGTCGTTTCTTGAGTACAATCTTCCCTTCACGCGCCAGATCCTCCAGTTCGGGGACCACTTCAGGAGAGACCACCTCCACCTGAGCCCCATACGAAAGAAGCGTCTTTACCTTGCGAGAAGCTACCTTTCCACCTCCAATGACCACACACTTCTTTTGCTCAATCTTGAGAAAGATGGGATAATACGCACTCATGAAGACCTCCCTTACCGTAAAAGAACTTGCCCGTCGCTTGGATCATACCTTACTCTCCCCTGTGGCCACCACCAAAGAGGTGGAGGCGTTCCTGGAGGAAGCCCGGCACTATCAAGTAAGGGCCGTGTGCATTGCCCCAACCTTTGTGCCTCTGGCCCGGGAAAAGCTCAAGGATTCCGCTATCAAAATATGCACGGTGGTAGGATTCCCTCTTGGTTTTCAGTTGACTTCCACCAAAGCACGGGAAGCCACCGAAGTAGTAACCTGTGGCGCCCACGAAATAGACGTTGTTGTCAATTTGCGCTGGGTAAAAGAGAAGCGTTTTGAGTTTGTGGCCGGAGAAATGAATGAGATCCTGGCCAGCGTCCCAGGAGTCGTGGTCAAAGCTATCATCGAATGTGGCTATCTTACCGACGAGGAAAAAGTCGCTTTGGTGGATGTCCTGGCTTCCTGCAGAGTACATTACGTGAAGACTTCCACTGGCTTTGGACCTTCCGGGGCCAAGGTGGAAGACGTAAGGTTGCTGGCCCAGCGTGCCGCAGGACGGATAGGAGTCAAGGCTGCGGGGGGCATCCGCAACCTTTCACAGGCTTTAGCCTTAATCGAAGCCGGGGCTGACCTCCTGGGGACCAGCCGAGGGGTTGAAATCCTTAAGGAACTTTCCTCCACTTCTCCCTCCGAAAAAGAAATTGTGGAGATATTCGTGGACGGGGCCTGTTCCGGCAATCCCGGGCCAGGAGGGTTTGCAGCCATCCTGCGAAGAGGCAACCAGGAAAAAATCATTACCGGGGGAGAACCGCGGACCACCAACAACCGCATGGAGCTCATGGCTGCCATCAAGGCCCTTGAGTCCCTAGAACAGCCGACCAGGGTTCGGCTGTACACCGATTCCCGCTACCTTCGAGACGGCGTTACCCAATGGCTACCTCGCTGGGAACAAAACGGCTTCCGGACGTCCTCTGGCAAGCCGGTCAAAAATCGTGACCTCTGGGAAAGACTGGCGGCCTTGATCAAGAAACATCAGGTAGAGTGGTGTTGGATTCCTGGACACAGCGGCCACCCTGAGAATGAAAGGTGTGACCGTTTAGCCCGTCAAGAAGCCCTGAAACAGAAACCATGAGGAAGATCCTGGTAGCCATTACCGGAGCCAGCGGGAGTCCCTATGCCCTGGCTTTTTTGAGACTCCTCAAACGGCTCCGTGTACCTTCAGAAACCATCCTTTCGAAGGCAGCCGAGGAGGTCTTCCCTTTGGAAACTGGTCTTGAGATAGAAGAGCTTCTCCAGTTTACCGAACGTCTCTATCACGAAGACGAAATAACTGCTCCTCCAGCCAGTGGTTCGGCCTTCTATCAAGCCATGGTTGTCATCCCTTGCACCATGGGGACTTTGGCAGCAGTAGCCCACGGCTGGGCCAAGAATTTGATCACCCGAGCCGCAGACGTTACCTTGAAGGAAAAAAGACCTTTGGTCTTGGCCGTACGGGAAACCCCTTTTAATTTGGTCCACCTGAGGAATATGCTTCTAGCTGCCGAGGCCGGGGCTATAATTTTCCCGGCTATGCCAGCCTTTTACCATCGTCCAGAAACTATAGACGAACTGGTGGATTTCTTTGCTGCTAGAGTGGCAGATTTTCTGGGTCTCAACGTCCCGGATCTAAAACGCTGGAATGGTCCGGAGGGGTAAGAAGAGAAGATGTGGCGTAAAATCCGTATTCTCCTGGAGATGATCAAATTTGAACACACCATTTTTGCCTTACCCTTCGCCTATACCGGGGCCTTTCTGGCAGCCCGAGGAATACCTTCTCTCAGGGAAATCTTTCTTATTTTGGGAGCCATGGTAGGAGCTCGAACCGCCGCCATGACCTTCAATCGCATCGTAGATCTGCCTTTTGATGCTGAGAATCCTCGCACCAGGAACCGCCCGCTGGTCACAGGCGAGGTAAATCCCAAAGAGGCTTGGGTGCTTTTTTTAGTCTCCATCCTGGTCTTCTTCTCGAGCGCCTGGGGGCTCAATCCGTTGGCCTTCAAACTCTCTCCTATAGCGTTGCTTATCCTGCTTGCCTATTCCTACACCAAACGTTTCACCTGGCTCTGCCATCTTTTTTTGGGCTTGGCCATTGGATTGGCACCTCTGGCAGGCTGGATCGCGGTTAAAGGGAAGTTTGACTTGATACCACTGATCCTCAGCGGGGGAGTCCTGTTCTGGGTGGCTGGTTTCGATATCCTTTACGCCTGTCTGGACGAAGATTTCGATCGTCAAAGGGGGCTCCACTCCATTCCAGCCCGTTTTGGCCGGCGAAAAGCCTTCTTCTTTTCGGCCCTCTGTCACACGGTGGCTTTCTCAGCCTTTGTTCTGGTAGGAGTTTTGGCAGAACTCTCCTGGTGGTATTACATAGGTGTCCTTATCACACTGGTTCTTTTTGTCGCCCAGCGGATAGTAATCAGTCCCGATGACCTTTCTCGGCTCGATCTTTCTTTTTTTACCTTTAACGGTGCCATAAGTGTGGTATTATTTTTGGGAACAGTTTTCGCCCTGCTCTTTAAGTAAGGGCGCGTTTCACCGATAAAAAGGTGTGCCCAAGGGCACCGCCCGTGTAAAGCCACGAGCGGTGCTTTTCTTTATGGAATTTGAGGATGGAGGTTGGTTATGGAGCGCATTCCTATGACGCGCAAGGGGTACGAAGACCTGCGCGAAGAGCTACGTCGTCTTCAAACGACTGAAAGACAAAAGATTATTCGAGCCATCGAAGAGGCCCGAGCCCACGGAGACATCTCCGAAAATGCCGAATATCAGGCAGCCAAGGAAAAACAAGCCCATATTGAAGGGCGAATCCAGGAACTCTCTGATCGCTTGGCCCGGGCTGAAGTAGTAGATCTGCCCAAGACACCCCCAAGTCGGGTCCAGTTTGGCGTGAAGGTAACCCTCCTGAACGTGGAAACCGACGAAGAAGTTACTTACCGCCTGGTGGGGCCTTACGAATCCGACGTTTCAAAGGGGCTTATCTCCGTGACCTCTCCTTTGGGGCAGGCCCTGATCGGACGAGAGGAAGGAGACGAGGTGGAAGTCCAAACCCCAAAGGGCGTGCGAATCTATGAAATCTTGAAGATAGAGGTCTAAATGTCCCTAGATCCAACGGATCAAAAGCTTCTTGATCTCCTCCAGGAAGGGTTACCTCTAACTCCCCGTCCCTTTGCTCTCCTGGGGGAGAAGGTGGGTCTAAACGAAGCCGAAGTTATCGCACGTTTAAAAACACTCAAAAAAAGAGGTATCCTGAGGCACCTCGGAGCCAGCCCGGATTCGCGACGTCTGGGTTTCGTAACCACTCTTTGCGCCCTGGCTGCTCCCGAAGAAAAACGTGAAGAAGTGGCTCGCCTGGTGGCCTCCTTTCCCCAAGTAACTCATTGTTATCTGAGACGTCATCGGATGAACGTCTGGTTCACTTTGGTGGCCAAAGATTTCGAAGAAGTCGAGGAGATTCTGGGAACCATCGCCCAAAAGACTGGTCTCATTCCTCGGCACTTCCCAGCCACCAGAATGTTCAAGCTTCGGGCGACTTTTCGCCTCTCTGGCGATACCAATAAAGGTAGCTAATCACGATCACAAGACAAAAGAAGATCAGAAGGGCCGAACTTTTGTGAAGCCATTGTTTGAGCAATTCCTCGTTGGAACCTAAAAGGTACCCCAGGGCAGCCAACACACAGACCCAAATTCCGGCTCCCAGAGCGGTATAAAAGGAAAAGAGCAAGAAATTCATCCGCCCCAGCCCGGCAGGCAAAGAAATATATTGTCTGATACCTGGCAGGAGACGCCCCACGAAAGTGCTAACATGGCCGTGGCGGGCAAAGAAAACTTCTACTCTCAACATGGTCTTCGGGGAAAGAAAGAAAAAGCGTCCGTAACGCAAGACCAGCTTCTCAAGCATGGGACGTCCCAGCCTTAAGGCCAAGAAATAGTTAAACCAGGCCCCCAACAGACTTCCAACCATACCGGAAACGATGACCCCCCAAAGATTAAGTTCCCCTTTGGAAGCCAGGTAAGCCGCAGGTGGGATGACCACTTCACTGGGAAAGGGAAAAAAAGAAGATTCCAGGGCCATAAGCACCACGATGCCCGGGTAACCCAAACGACCGATGGTCTCCAACAAGAAATGGACAAATTGAGTAAACATGGGGGAGAATGGGCCGCGAACCGCGGCCCTCTATGTGCTAAGCTCAGGAAAACCGGGAGCCAGCACAGGAGCTCCCAAAACCAGAACCAAAACTACCAAAACCTCCTGAAGAACGGCTACTAAAAGTGGAAAGGAGTTTGCTCACGTTTTTGCTCCCGCAACGTGGACAACGGGTATTGTCTATGTCACGGGAGGAAAAACACAATTGCTCGAAAATCGAGCGGCAGTCTTTGCAGAGGAATTCATAGATGGGCATCTCTATCGCCTCCGTTTCCAGAAAATGATCGTCTAATAAAATAGGCTATGGAAACCAAAAAACAAGACCCTCCAATGGTCTACACTCTCGGTACTAGTCAGCGTCTTCTCGAAGAGTTTTTGGAGATATTGGAATATTATAAGCTAAAAAGGATAATAGACGTTCGTTCTTTCCCGGCAAGCAAACGTTATCCCCACTTTTCACGCCAAAATCTTGAGAAGTTCTTACAAGAGGTCGGGATAGAGTACTTCTGGCTGGGACGAGAACTCGGGGGCTTTCGCCCGGAGGGCTACAAAACCTACACCCGTTCGGAAGCCTTTGCCAGAGGTTTGGCCTCCCTCATAAAGCTCTTAATGGAAAAACCTTCCGTGATCATCTGTGCCGAAAAATTTCCCTGGCGCTGCCATCGCCGTTTCATCGCTCAAAAGCTGGAGGAGGCAGGAATTGAAGTGAGACACATCATCGAAAAGGGCCGGCTCTGGTGTCCCAAAAAGAAGGTCCAGGCGAGTTTAAGGTTCTCCCCCTCCACATCCGATGTTTGATGGCAGGAGGCTGGAATGAAAGAAGGGGTTGAACGTACGACACCCGTAGTCGAAAGCCTTCCCAAAGCGGACGTGCGGGACATGATCGCCTTGCGTCTGTCACACAACAAAATCCTTGAAACCAAAAAGCTCCCCACTCTTCCTACGCTAGCTTATCGTTTACTGGAACTGCTCTCCAGTGAGGAAACCGAAATTACGGAATTGGAAGAACTAATCCGTTACGATCAAGCCCTTACCGCTAAGGTCTTGTCTATTGCCAACTCTGCTTATACGGGCGTTCAACGTGAGATAACCTCTATTCAGAGGGCCATTGTCACCCTCGGACTCAAACAAGTTAACGAGATCGCCTTCAGCATTTGTCTGGCCAGCGTCTTCAAACCCCTGAAGTCTGTCTACAACTTCGAGGTAAAAGAATTTTGGGTACATTGCGTGGCTACGGGTTTCACCGCCCGCATTATTGCCCAGAGTTTGGATCAAGAAGACGAAGACCTTTATTTCACCCTAGGATTACTCCACGACATAGGACATCTCCTTCAGCTTTATCTTTTCCCCGAGGCCTTTGAAGAAGTCTTGAGGCGCCAGGAAGAATCCGGGCGAGACCTCCTCTCCGAAGAGGTTGATTTGGGGCTGGCTCACACCTGGCTTGGGAAATGGCTCCTCAAACGCTGGGGACTCCCTGAACCCTTTGAGATAGTAGCCCGTTATCATCATCAGCCTTTTTACAAAGGACGTTTCCTGACCACCGCAGGCATCGTTAAACTGGCTGATATCACCGTCCATCGTCTCGGTCTTTCTCAGCTACCCGGTGGCCAACGTTCTGAAATAGCACCACTTCTGGGACACCTGGGACTTGACGAAGACCTCTATCTGGCCATCGAAGACCATCTCCGTTTCCTGAGAGAAAACATCCTCGAATCCTGGGCCAATCTCATTTAAGAACTGGAAACCCTTTCCGAGCCCGTTATAATCCCTGCCGTGCTCTACAGCGATATCATCTATCTTCTGTTAGCTATCGTCCTTTTTTCGAGTTGGCCGGCGGAAGGCAAACTCTTCGAGCTCACCAGCCCCTTTTCTCTGTGGATTTTAAAGGAATTGGGATTTGTGGGAGTAGTTTTCTGGAGTATCAGGAGGTCCAGACACGTAGCGGCTTTCCTGCGAACCCAGGCCACCCTGAAGGCCCTGGCTTTCCTGTGTTTCGTGGCTGACGTTTTGATTTTCAATCTTCCGTCCTTCTTGCGCGAGCTCGGACTTGAAGATCCGTTCCTCTTCGATGCCACCGGTTTGCTCCTGTTTCTGCATTATTTCCTGCTCATCTGGCTGGTGTCGGGTCTCTACGAAAGACGTTCTCCTCTAAACAATCTCTCCCTCACCCAATACTTGAGCGCTCACCTCCGCCTTTTGCTACCCTTTCTCGTGCCGTGGTTGATCGTAAACATTGCTTTTGAGATCCTGGAAAAAGTCTTCGGGCCCTATCATGGAATACTCTACGAAACCTGGTATTTCGGAAGCTTCATCCTGGCACTGCTTCTCCTGGTTCCCCCGTTGGCGGCCAAGCTTTGGGATTGCCAGCCCCTTCCAGAAAGCCGCCTTCGCCGCCTGATTAACGAGTATCTCACCAGAGAAAGAGTCAAGCTGGCTGAAATCCTTCTCTGGCAAACCTTTGGTGGACGCTTGCTCACTGCCGGGGTGATTGGACTCCTACCTCGCTTTCGTTATCTACTCTTGAGCCCCGGCTTATTGGCAGCTCTGGAGGAAGTCGAAATCCTCTCGGTGGTGGCCCACGAAGTAGGACATCTCAAACGACATCACATGTTGTGGCTGGTGGTCTTTTTTATTTTCTTTACCATTTTGGTCTATCTCGCTTTTTCACCCCTTTTCCTGGCCCTTCTGGCCTATTTCCCCTTTCCCCAGCTTCTGGATGGCAAACCCGGAGCGGAATATTTCTTGCCAGAAGCCATCTTTAGCCTGGGGCTGATTCTAAGCGTGGTCTTTTATTTTCGCTTTCTCTTCGGCTTCTTCCTGCGCAATTTCGAACGACAGGCAGATCTTTATTGCTTGGAAAGTTTGGGAACCGCCGAAGGACTGATTCGCTCCCTTAGGAAAATAGCCGCCCTTTCTGGCCATACCGAAGATTTACCCAGTTGGCACCATTACAGCATCAGGGAACGCATCGAATTCCTAAAGGAGGCCTCCACAAATCCCGGCCTTCTCAAACGCCATCATCGAAAGGTTCGTCTCGCCCTTGTTTCGTATCTTCTATTCATGGGTCTGGTAAGCCTTATCCTTTCGCAGCTGCCGAGAGAAAAACTGGAAAAAAAGGCCTCCTTGAACCTCACCCTCGGTCCTCTTTTACGGGAGGCAAACCTCTTTCCCCGGGCAGAAACGTTGACCCTGCTGGGTACCACTTACTACGAACTTGGACGCGAAAAGGAGGCCCTCTGGTGGTACGAACGCGCTCTTGAACTCGATCCTCAGAATCCTGAACTCTTGAACAACTTGGCCTGGATTCTCGTGACCGCCAAAGACCCCGCCTTGAGAGACCCGGAAAAAGGCTTACGTTTCGCCCTCAAGGCCTGCCTGGAAAAACCTCTTGCCACCCACCTAGACACGTTGGCAGAAGCCTGGTTCTTGCACCACAGACCGGATAAGGCCTGTCTTTATAGCGTGCTAGCCCTTCATCGCGCCTTTGAGGCCCCGGATTTTTATCCCAACCTGGAATATTATCAAAAACAAAAGGACCGCTTTTGTCATGCTGCGCGGAAAACACAAACGCTACCATAAATTGTACCTTTACGCGGTAGATCGGCCTCATCCGGCCCTACACCACTTCGAGGACGAGGACTTCATTGGTTGCTGGGAAGAGGAAGATTTCGCCGTCCTCTTCTTTCATCAACCCCGAGACTCCCTGATAGAAAAGGTCCTCTCTTCCCTAGGACTTAAGCTCGAAGAGAAAGCTGTGGTCGACTTTGAAGAATGGGGAGAAGGGAGACGTATCGCGCCTTTTCGTGTCGGCCCTTACCAATTGGCCCCAGAATGGGAAGCGCAGGCTGGAGACCTAGTTTTTGATCCCGGCGTGGTCTTTGGTTCTGGCACCCATCCTACCACTAGACTTTGTCTCGAATGGCTCTACCGCCTCTTTCAAGAGTTTGGCCCTTTTAAAAGGGTGGCTGATCTGGGATGTGGGTCCGGTTTGGTGAGTCTTCTTGCCACCAAACTCGGGGCCCGGGTGCTGGCTGCAGACATCAATCCGCTCTGTGTCTCCCTTACCAAAAAGAATCTCCGGTTGAACCAACTTCAATCCCAGGCCAAGGTCTTGAAAGAGGACGTAAGACGGCTCTTACCCATCAAGGCCGATCTGGTGGTAGCTAACCTCTTCAAAGGCCTTTTATTGGAACTCTTCGGCCTTCCTTCTTTCTGGCAGAGTCGCTACTATCTCTTTACAGGTTTTGTGCCTTCGATGGAGGAAGAACTGAAAGAGGCCCTTTCTCCGTACGCCGATATCCTGGACCGCGACGAAAAGCAGGGCTGGGTACTTTACGCGGTTCGAGCCAGAGAAAACTGGAGGATGAGATGATTCTCACAGTTGATATCGGAAATACCAACACTGTTTGCGGTCTCTTTCAAGGGAAAAACCTGCGAGCTCACTTTCGTTTTCGGACTGAAATCAACCTTACCGCTGATGAACTTGGTCTCCAGCTCGACCAATTCCTAAGACTTTACGGTTTTCGTCGAGAAGAGATAAGGGCCCTGGCGATGGCCTCTGTTGTTCCACCCCTGGTAGAAATATGGACAGAAATGAGCGAACGCTATTTTGGTCGTCGCCCTTTCATTGCCAGGGCCTGTGATCTGGGTTTACCCATCCGGCTCGAACGTCCGGAGGAGGTGGGGGTAGACCGTGTCCTCAACGCCCTGGCAGCCTGGGAAAAATATCGTCACAGCCTGATCATCATCGATTATGGCACCGCTACCACCTTTGATTGCGTTTCAGAAGATGGAGCCTACCTTGGCGGAGCTATCGCCCCGGGGCTCATGCTGGCAGCAGAAAGCCTCTTTCAAAAGGCCTCCATGCTCCCGCGGGTGGAACTCTTCTCCCCTCCCCAAAAAGCTATTGGCAAAGATACCTTCTCGGCCCTTAAAAGCGGCCTTCTCTTCGGATTTGCAGCTCTCACCGATGGCCTGGTGACCCGCATGGCACTGGAATTTCAAAGCAAACCCCGTGTTATTGCCACCGGTGGTTTGGCCCCGATTATGCAAAGGCTTTGCTATCAAATAGAAAAAATCGAACCCTTTCTTACCCTGGAGGGTCTCAGGCTTTGGCTGGAAAGACGCTCTTGATCCCTGATCCTCTCAAAGAAAGAGACAATATCGCGGTCTTTTCCCCGGCCGGAGTGGTACAGAGGGAGGAATTGAACTTAGGTCTTCACGAACTGAGATCCTGGGGATTTGCTTATCATCTGAGCTCTTTCGCGCTGAGCCGCTGCCGTTATCTGGCTGGAAGAGACGAAGAACGAGTCCTTGACCTCATGCGAACCATGACGGAATTCCCAGCCCTCTGGGCTAGCCGAGGAGGATACGGTTGCTTACGACTCCTCCCCTGGCTTGAAGAACTCCTTCCGAAGAGAAGACACTTCAAACCCTTCTGGCTTCTTGGATTCAGCGATCTTACCATTCTTCTAAACTATTTTTATCAACGCTACGGTCTGGTAACCCTCCACGCCCCACTAGTAAGCTCCCTTCCTCACATTGACCCGGAAGCTCGTCACACCGTAAGACGCCTCCTCCTCGGACAACAGCGTTTTGTCGTTTACCAAGGGGTCTTCTGGAGAGAAGGCTCAGCAAGCGGTCCTCTCCTTGGTGGTAACCTGGCCTCTTTGGTCAGCCTTTTGGGGACGCCCTGGTTCCCTAACCTGGATGGCGCCCTTCTCCTTTTGGAAGAGGTAAACGAAAGCCCTTACCGTGTTGATCGTCTTCTTACTCAGTTGAGCCTTTCAGGCGAGCTCTCCAAGGCGAATGCGCTCATCTTAGGAGAGTTCAAAGGCCTAGGGGAAGACGTCCTGTTCGAACTAGTGACCGCCGTCTTCTCTGGCCCAATCCTGGCCCGTCTCCCTGTGGGGCACGGGACACAAAACTTCCCCCTCTTCATCGGCCTACCCGCTCAAATCTATCCTCACGGAAACAAAGGACTCCTGGAACAGACGTTAACCTAAATTAAAAAAGTTTTAACCTAAATTAAAAAGGGGGCCTTTCGGCCCCCTTTTTAGACTTTAACGATTTGAAAGAACCGGGAGGTTGTGCGGATCAACGTGACACTCTAGACAATTGGGGAACTTCTTGTGAAGCGCTGCTCCGTGCGGCTCACCATGACAATCCTGACACTTCGGGATGTAACCGTGTTTGGTGTGGCAAGTAGCGCAATAGAGTTCAGAGTGCTTGGTATGGTTTGTCTGCAAGTTTTCATAGATTTCGGTATGACAAGAACCACACACCGCATTGTCCGTCTCTTCAGGATAGGGCTTGATAGCCGTAGGGCTGTGAGGAGAGTGACAAACCAAGCAATCTTCATAAGTTTGTCCTTCTACGTGCGGTTCGTGACAGTCTAAACAATTGGGAATATAACCGTGCTTTTCTGCGTGACATCCCTGACAGCCAACTTCGTTATGTTTGCTCGGATGAGCATTCATTTCAGCCGATTCTTTCTTGTGGCACAGAGCACACTGAATAACTTCTTTTTTACCCACCTTTCTAGTTTGGACCAATACGTCAAAAGGAATGGTTAAAGGAGAATGTGGGTTCTCATGACACTGGAGACAATTAGGAAAATCTTTCCCGTGAGGGAGTTGATGGCATCTCTGACATTTGGGCATTATTTCTTCCCAATTCTTTTTGATCGGATTGTAAACGTGGAACTGCTGGTGACAATTGGTGCATTCAAACCGGTGCTTACTCTTGCTTTCCTTTAAGTCTTTAAAAATAGGATAGTGGCAACGTGCACACTCAACAGGTGTAAGGGGTTTAACGGGCTGTTCGTAAAGAGCCGCTCCACTAGGGGCCTTTTCTTTGCTTTCGGCCTCTTTGGTTTCGGTGGCTTGGGTGGTTTCCGCAGCTTTGGCCTCTGCTGGAGGAGCCTTGGTCTCCGCCTTGGCCACCTTAACAGGTGGAGGGCCCTCTACCGCGGCCTGCTCTTGTTTGGCGCAGGCTACAAAAAAAGAGGTAACCAACAAGCCAATCACGACTACCAGAATAGCGGATAATCTTTTGCCCATGCTCCTCCTCCTTTATTTGACCAGGTTATGAGGATCCTGGTGACAATCCAGACAGCTCTTGAACTTGGCCAGCATGGCCTTGGGATGCGGCTTACCGTGACAAGCTTCACAGGGTGGAATCACCCCATGCTGACCACGATGACAATAAACACAGGCCAGTTTCGCATGCTTGGTGGTACCAGATTCCAGCGTCTCCTCAATGTCTCCGTGACAGGCCCCACAATCACTATTGGGGATGTCCATTCCGTAGGTGATGTTCAAAGGCTGATGCACTTGATGACACTTCACGCACTCCGAAAATTGCTGCCCCTCCCGGTGAGGCTCGTGACACTTCAGACAGTCTGGAATGTAACCGTGTTTGGTATGACAGAAGGAGCAATCTACCTCCGCGTGCGCACTCGGGTGCTCATTGACCTCCTGCACCTGTTGTGGATGGCAGGTCTTACACGCCTGCTTGGTGTGTTCTGGAAAAGTAATATTCAAGGGCTCGTGAGGGTTTCGATGACAACCCAGACAATTGGGAAGAGTAAAATGCTCCTCTCCTTCATGACACTTAGAACACTGAGGGATTATTTTCTCCCCTGGTACCAAAGGTGGATGGCCACCTTCATGACAATCAAGACAACCCACCTCACTCTGATGCTTTCCCCCGGCAGTCTGAATCTGATGGACGATATTGGGATGACACTTTACGCAATCAGCGTTTGAGAGCTGAACTTCTTGTTCAATGGCAGCCTCGGAAACGTTGCCCTGCGAAGCCTTTCCTTCCTTATCCCCTTCTTCGGAAACCGCCAGACTCGCTAATAAGAAGACCAGGCCAACTAACAGCATCAGAAACCAGAGACGCCTCATATTTGACCTCCTATTTTTTGGGAATCTTGATCCTCTGGATGGGCGTTACAAAAGAGGGGACCTCCACCGGAATCTCCGGATAGGTAACCCCTGCAAATTCAATGACCTGAACCCGATGGTTGAAAAGGTCAGCGATATAAAGCCGGCTGAACTTATCCACTATGATATCCGTAGGATAGTTAAACCAGCCGGGACTCCAGCCCCGACCTCCAAATTCAAAGCGAAACTTACCACTCTGATAATCATAGGCCTGTCCCGTATGACGCATATAATCGATCACATAAATCAGATCTTGCCGGGGGTCAGCTGCCACCCCACGGGGACGGCTCAATTTTCCAAAAGTTCCCCCCTTTTGTCCAAGCTTGAAAAGATATCGTTCTTGGCGATCGTAAACGTAAATGCGGCCCATTTCTTCGCTAGCCAGATAAATTCTTTCATTTTCGTCGATATAAACATCACTGATCATAGCTTTACGTTTGGGGACGTTTTTAGCGTAAGTATCTTCTGGAGAAAGCGTCTTGATGTAGTTACCCTGGTTATCAAGCACTATCACCCCCCGATAGCCCAGACCAGCCACGTAGATACGCCCCCGATGCCCAACTGCTATGGCTCTCGGAGTGAATCTGTCAGCCCCTTCAAAACCTTGAAAATGAATCTCCCGCACTTTGATGGCTGCAGGGTTTAAAATAGCTATGGAAGCCGGTTTCCCTCCTCTGGGATTTTGTCCCACATAGATATACCCTTCTTTGTCAACTGTTACGCATGATGGACTTTCAATCCCTCGGCCCACCCCAAAAGAAAAGACTGGAAATAGGTCAGGACTGAAGATCACAATGCGACCCTTTGAAGCTTCGACCACATAGAGTTCGTCAGTTTGAGGGTCATACCCCAAGGAGGAAGGAAAGGCGAAAGGCCGACCAGCATCGTCGTTCTTGAGGACGGAAATAACCCTTATCTTGGCTACGGCTATCTCTTCCTGGGCCTGAACACAAAGGAAGCCTCCCCATCCAATCAGGATGAGGAGGCTCAGAGCAAGAAACAAAATCTTATTATTCACCTTTGGTCGTATGGCAGACAAAGCACCCACAGTCCGAAGGTGTTCCCTGACCAGCAACGCAATTATCCAGATAGTTCCAGCGCAGCATGTCAGGATAAGGTGTTCCGTGAGGGCGATGACAGGAAAGACACATCACCTGATCCTGCCCCGGAGTAACAATGGAAGAAGGTCCAGTCATGCTGAGCAAGGCGTCGGGATCCCGAGCCACCGGAGCGATGGGGTTGTATAGGCCTGGACCGGTACCGCCAGGGTTGTTGTAATAGTAGTATTCTTTGTTTGGATCGTCCGGAAGAGGCAGATGGGCCGGGTGACGAAACCATGGAGAATGATTATCAGCAATCGCGTTTCCGTCGGTATCTACATAATTGAGCCCGTGAAACTTATAATGGCAACCCGCACAATAATTACTCATAGAATTGTCATCGTTTCCATAGGCGTTGTTACAGCCCATGTATTCGTTGTGATCTGAAGCACTGATAGTCTGCTCCCAATCATCGTCTTCGATCCCGATCACGCCAGTCTCATCGGAGGGATGAGAGGAAGAGTTCAGGAAGCGATACCAGCCCCCTTCCTTGCCCACCACCGGGCTCCCTGTATCGGGGGCGTGGTGCGCCGGAAGATGGCAGCTCTCACAACGCTCCACTCTATCGTGACAACCTGCACAATTTGGCCCAGAAGCAATACTCGGTTTCCCAGGGGCTTCAGAAAGATTCTCATCGGGGGGAACGCCATCGATGGCCAGGACGTTGTGTCCGTAAACGCTCTGGTTCTCTCCCCCTACCCCGGCGTTAGCGTAAAGCCAGTAGAAATTTCCACCTGCTAGTGTTCCAGTAGAGCTTCCATCACTGGGATAGGTAGGCTCCTGAAGGTTAAGGACAATGGGAATTCGCGTTCCGCCACTTTCTTCTACAATGGTGTTGGCCGACTCATCGGAATGGCAGGCCACGCAAGCGTCAGTAAAAGTGGAGACCGGATCTAGCAAGTAGATACGCGGCCCATTCTCATCTACCGGCTCACCGTTCTGGGAATTATGCATAGTATGACAATTCACACAAGGCCCACTCACCCTGGCCCAGGCAGCACCGACAAAGAACGCAGATATCAAAAGAAAACCTGTTATCCACCTCATAGACTTGACCTCCATCCCCCTCAAAAGACTTGAGGGGGGCCTTGGCCCCCCTCTTCACCGAGCAGATTAATACTTGGTGGTATGACAGGCGTAGCAACCGCAGTTGCCAGCCGAACCACTCGAAGCCTGACACTCGCCATAATCCCAACGAAGGAGATCAGCGTAAGGCGAGCCGTGGGCCCGGTGACAAGAGATACAGAGCACAATGGCGTCGTCATCAGTCTGCAAGACTTGGCTCCGTACGCCAGCCGAAAGGTCATCCGTGCCCACCGGAGCCGCCGGCCAGTAAGTACCAGCCGCCGCGAACGGACCGGGATAGGCACCGTATTCCTTGGTCTTTACGTTGTTCATGTCAAAATCCGAGGGGTGACGGATCCAGGGAGAACCTACAGTGCTGTCCTCGTCATCGGCACCAGCCGTATTGCCTACTCCGCTGTGGAACTGACCATGACACTCCGCACACAAGTAGTTGATGCTCTTGGGATCAGCATTGGCAGGATTGTCAATAAAAGAGTCGGCTCGATCGACGGCGTAATACTGGTTATGCTCGCTAGAGGTGGGCTGATACTCCCAGTCAGAATCTTCGATCCCGATCACTCCGTAGAGGAAGCGAAAACTCTTACCCACCGTGGATCCATCGATGGTGCTATCGTCAGCGTGATGTGCTCCAGAGATGGAACGAAAATCGTCTTCGTCTTCGTGTTTTCCATGACAACCGTATTTTCCTGCACAAGTAAGTTGCTTGGACCAGCTGGCTTCCCCACCGGCCACCAACTGCCCAGACTCACCAGCCGCCGGGAAGTTGGCGTTGTCCCAACCAGGAGGAGTCTTACCAATGTTGGTATCTTCATCAGCAAGATAGACAACGTTGTGACCCTTGGTGGGATCGTTGCCACCAGTGCTTGCTACCCAATAGAAGTTACCACCCGCCAAAGTGTCACCTGAGATACCAAAAGTCCCATAGTTGGGCGTGGATTCAGATAAAATGTAGGGGATATTTCCGCCTGAATAAGTCCCCGTATGACACCCAACACAATCTCCCTTGGTAAGGGCCCGATAAGGACCACCAGAGACCACGGTCGCCCCATTCTGGGAGTTGTGCATGGTATGACAGTCAACACAGGGACCCTGCACCCTCGACCAACCTTGAGGAGCCAAGGCCCCTATCACCAAGAAAGCCAAAAGAAAAGTTAAGTACCTCATGACCGGCCTCCTTTTAAAAATTTTGCCCTTCATAAGAATTTTAATACCCTTTTAACCCTAAAACAAGGGAAAATTTTTTCCCATCTGTTTCTCCCGAAGAACATCACCATCGTCCTAATACCTTAAGGTCCTCTAAAATGGAAATCGCCTTTTCTAGAATCAAAGTTTAATTTTTTTGAATTTTTTGT
>Ga0256914_1000783_pt1 | contig 30709 bp, 69 predicted proteins | sample HulkmetaG_FD_191571 | JGI IMG/M metagenome (GOLD analysis project Ga0256914, IMG submission 191571) | Hydrothermal chimney microbial communities from Main Endeavour vent field at the Juan de Fuca Ridge, Pacific Ocean - Hulk | ecosystem: Environmental > Aquatic > Marine > Hydrothermal vents ... | reverse complement strand
AAATTCCATCTAAATTTTCTGTAAAATTTTTCGTTTCAACTATCCATTCGTCAAAGTTGTTTGATGCCGGTGGAAGATAGCCGGGGCTATATTTAAAATCATTCTCAACAAATACCTTAATACGCTCATACCAAGGATAAATAATCTTCGTCCATAACAAATCCATATTCACACTAACTGTTACATCTATCGAATCATTTCTATAATTATAATATTGCGGTGAATCAATTTTAAGGAATTTGTATTCGGGAAAAAAATCTTCCATTGTACCCGTATAAGGGAATAAGTCATCAATGGCTTGTTGATGATCGTCCGGGACGTGATGTATGGCTTCTCTAAATATGAAATCTGTAACTAATTTTGCTACATCTTCTTCATAGCGTCTGTAATCCACGTGATCGCAAAGCCAATCAATAGCTTCTTCTCGTTCAATGTTTAACTGTTCGGACACCCAATCGGCTTCAGCATCTTCATCATAATTATAAATTGTTTCATAGAAACCCGGAAAAATGGGCAGCCAAGTTTTAATCTTTTTTACCATTATTACACCCCCCCCCTTGATGTGTATTTAATTTTCAGTAATTGAGTGGTTGTTTTTTTATAACATCCCCTAAATTCTTGACTCTTTTTTATAACTGTAAAACCCATCGCCAACAATTATATGATCAAGAACATTGATCTTTAATATCTTTCCTCCATCAACGAGTTTTTTAGTAACATTATCATCATCAATAGAAGGTCTGATTTCACCGCTGGGGTGATTGTGTGCCACAATAATGCTGCTTACACCCCTCATAATTGCCATCCTAAACACCTCTCTCGGTTCAACAATTGTAGAATCCAAAGACCCAAGAGAAACCAATTCGAGATAAATTAATCTCAACGCCTTATTAAGACCAATAACCCAAAAATGTTCCTTGTCCTGATCAACTTCATTTTCAAGACTTAATACACTTTTAATTATCTTATACACCTTTTCCGGTGTATTCAAAACATCTTTTGTCTTTTCTTTGATTATCATTTTCTCTCCCTTCTTTTATTTTTCCATCTCGGCAACAATATCCTGAATGGCAAGCAACCACCCAAAATGTTGTTCGAGTGTTTCATCATCTAACTCTTCTAATCTTCTAAGCAACGAATACCGCAATCCCTTACCTGTAGTGTAAAAATTCGACGATTGCGGGAATTCATAGTAACATTGCTCTTCTGCACCAACCTCACCACCAGTCCATACAAGTACGTGAGAACTTGTTTTTACATTAACACACATTTTTATTTCTCTCCTTTGCTAACACGAAAAACACTTCAAGTTTCAATCGCCGAAGCGAAAAACACTCACCAGTCCACTCCCAGCCGCTTCTTCCCTACACTTCCCTTGCAAACCCGTCCACTCCCAACTCTTTCCGTATCTTCTCGAACAGTCCTTGTTCTATTACAGTCTTTGGTGTCATCAGGGAGATAACTTCTTGCAGGAGTGTTTCAAGTTTCTCTATTTTAGGGGTTAAGAGTTCTTCTCCTTCGGGAGTGAAGTAGTGTACTTGGTTATCGGACTGCACTTCAAGGACTGATATTAATTTTGCCTTCATAATAGACTCCTTTTTTTAAATTAACCGAACCCAAGCAATGGCATAATCACCTTGCCAAAGCGACCGGGTAAATTCAAATCCATTATTGGTAAATTTCTTATATCCGTTTTTAAATTTTAATAGTTTTTCAGCTGACACAAACGCCTCTAAAATTTCTTTTTCAAGTTCCGGGTCTGTCTCTCTTAACAATTCCGCATCCACATATTCGTCCCATTCGGTTTCAAAGATAAGCGATCGCCAATTGTGTCCATCCCAATAAATATAAGCCTTAGCCTCAGTATGATGTTCTTTAATGTCTGGATCTTCTTTTTTAAGCTCTTCCCATTCTGGATTATCCGGTGTAATACAACCCGCATCATAACATCCAATTACATTTCCATAACTATCATAACATTCACACAATGGTTTTTCCACAATCTCTTCTTCTGGCTCACCACTAAGAATGGCATACACCAGTTCATCTTCTTCTAATTTGATAACAAACATTTTGCCTCCTTTAATAATTTGTCCACGTTATATACATTACGCCCTTATCCATCAGCCCATAATCTGCGCCTTCTTCCAGAAGCCATTTTTCTGCCTCTTCCTCGTTCTCAACATCCAGAATAATAACTTTACCATTTTTATCACGCAGAAAATCTCTTAATCCACAATCAATGATGTTAATTTCCATCGTATTATACCTCCTATTATTTATTTGCCAATTCTTTTAATTTATTAATATTATCTTTTGATTTACTAATCTTACTAAATTTTATCCATTAACTCCTTGTATCCATTAACATTATCGCATATAATATGATCGTTTCCGTTTTCATCTCTACAATATAATTTCATTGTCGGTCGCCCACCATTCTCACTCGGAGACATACGTTCAAAGCTACCATCAACCACAAACTCACTAACAGCTTTTTTAAGATATTCAGTTGATAACACACCGGATTCAACGCCATCCATAATCTTTTTTAATTCATTTTTATTTTCTACATCTAATACAATGCGATGCCACACAGTATATTTAATATCAATAAAATACATCACACTATCCTTTCAATGCTAATTTAACTTCATCAAATTTTGCTTTGGGAAAAACCCAACCCGCCATTCTTACACCGTCTTTCTTTAAATAAGGATTGAATCTTCCGCCTAAACTCTTTAGCTTATCTTTGATCGGTTTTGTATCACCAAACACTGCGATCGCTCTTTCAGAATAATCAACAATCTCAATATCACCCACATTCTCAATCTTCCCAACTACCTTATTCTCAACAAACAATTTAGATTTCTTTAATTCCTTACTCCACTTATCATACGAAATTTCTAACCAAACAGCAACTTTTTTTCGACCATCATAGGCATTATGCAAAACCTCGCCGATCACATTCGACTGCATATAAAGACCATTACCGCCAGCCCAATCTTCAATCTTCCATTCCCACTTTAAACCACTCAATACTTCAACTTTATTGATGATCTCAAGAATCTTGTTTTTAGTGCGCTTCCCATTCTTAACAACCGCCAACGCATATGTACCACCAATAGTTGCGTGTGGATGAAAATAATCACTCATCGCATCAGAATTATCATAATGAGCAGAAATAACCACAAACATTTCATTGTCTTTTCTTTTAACCAATTCATCTCCGGTAATGAAACCAACAACCTTATCTTTCGATTTCTTTCGCTTTTCAGCTTTGCGCTTCTGTTCTTTCTCAAACTCTTCAGCCAACGCCATACCACGTTTAACATCTTCTTCACTACCAAATTCTACGGGATCATAGTAATACCAACCAATCCCGAATTTGTCTGATTGCGATTTAATGTAATCCGCGGTTCTTAAAGAATCAGGTACATCAATGCTAACAACCTTCACCACTCCATCTTTCTGCGGATCATTATACACAACCCACTTTTGAGACTCTGACTTTCCATATCCCCAAAAATATAACAATTGATGTTTCTTAATCTTCGGCGGGGTGTATTTCTTTAACCCACCTTCTTTTGTTTGTGTGAATACTTCAAAGTACATTATGTCTCCTTCCTATTTGATAAAACCATCCAACAACCAGCGAACGCCGTCATATTCAGCACCAGCAGACTCTAACCGAGAAATATATTTTTCCAACGCATTGGGCAAATTGTTAACGATTTCAGACAAAACACTAAAATTAATATCACTAATAGGCACAGCCCAAGATTCATTATAGACTTGACGTTTTTCATTATAGCCACGCCACCTATCTTCTTCAATACACAACAACCTGTCATTACCACGGGCCAAAAAATATGTCATTTCATTTTTAACCAATACCTTAACCAATTCCAAATCCCAATTTTTTAAACAATCACTGGTCTCTTCTTTCCACCTATTTAAAAACATAAAAAAACCTTGACGAATATCGCTGTCTTTTTTCAACAATTCTTCGGATAATGCTTTTAATTCTTTCATTTTAAAACCTCCTTAAAGTTTAATACGACTTGTTCTTCCATAAGTTAAGATTGTATTTCTTGTCCAATTCATAACTCCACAATGTCGGCAAACAATGAGGCTTTCCCATCATTACTAACAAAGGATTTAACCAATGAGTTAACCAACAATACTTTTCAAGTTTGTCGGCTAAATGATACAACAAAAATCCGTTTATCTTTCTTTGTTTCATTTTGTTTCCTAACATCTCTTTTTATGTTTACATACATACCAATAAACAATTGTGTCCCACAATGCTAATAAAAACCACCAAACACCAATTACTATACTAATAGCTATTAATCCCACTAATGCTAATAAAAACCACGAAACACCAATTATTATACCAATAATAGCCATTAATACCACTAAAATATACGTAAAAACCATCATCGTTTTACATACCACCTATTTTGGGATTGTTGCCTGATCTAAATATCTCTTTAATTTTGTTGGCATATAACAAGCTGTTTAAGTCTGACTGCTATCACCGCCACTTAACCGCGACGTTATAATGCTTTCCATCCATACAAATGAAATAAATCATAATCATCAAGATTACCCGGCGGATCAACAATTGCTTCCATTATGCTACTGCCAGAACGTAAAATAATTCTTTTAACTGTGTAATAATAACCATTATCTAAGATAGAATTCCCAACAAAGGGACGATTTGTTGTTATCATTTTCTTCGCTCTATTTTCAATTATCATAAGTACTTCAGTCATACTCCCCCCTATAATATTATAACAAACGTTTACACCCTTCCAGCGCGCTTGCGCCAGTGAAACGTAGCGCGTTAGGATAATTTACCACCCGCGTTTTTTCCGTCTTTTTATAGTTTTCTTACGTGCTTCTTTTTTACGTTTTCTTTCTTCTAAAGTACGCTGGCCCGGCTCATTCTGTAACCTAACAACTGGGAATCTTTTTATTTTTTTTACTGTAGGCATTTGCCCAAACCCAAAAAGAAGTGGTAATAAAAACGGCATAACAGATTCTTTTGAATATGGCTTCATTTTTTTATTCCTTTCCTCGCGTTTTTCGGTAAGTGAACTTAATCGTTATACTAAAAACATCATTGCAATCCACGTGATAACAGACAAAGGGATAGTTAATTGGCCAATAAATGGTATAAATCCCAAAATAGCACCATAATACCAAGTAAATACAGGCTGCTTTCCAAAATAAACAAGCCACGTATTAATAGTATATGGCCACAAAACAGCACCAATTACGGCACTAATTGATAAAAAAATCAACCAAACAATAAATACTTTCCACATAATAAAATCTCCTTTTAATTAGTTAGTAAATATATTAATAAACATAGCACCCAGTTTAACACGGACGCGCTCACGCGCGCCGGTTAACTGGATCGTTAAACATCTTTGTATTTTAAATAAACTGTAACAATGTTTTGATTATCTTCTTTCAATTCTTTAAACTTTTCAATATATAAAAAGTGAATTTTTGGGAACATCTTTTCGATTTGAGATTCATATTTTTTATATATTCGATAAAGTTCAACTAACTTATTTTCATATTTTGGCATTATAAATTCCTTTCACGTTTAACAAGCGGTTTAAGTCGGACGGCTACCGCCGCCACTTAACCGCGGCGTTAAACCGATTTACAAATATCATTTACCCGTTGTCTTGTTATTGCATTAACACATTTTTCACAAATCCTAATGGTTTTTAAATTTATATAAAAATAATTTTTTGTCTTTGAACCGCATATTATACAAACATTAGATAAATCTTTTTTATTATGTTTTTTTAAGCCATTTATTTCTTTTTGCAATTTATAAATTGCATCAGCGCCGAATGAACAAGCATATTGACAATCTAATGCTAAATCTTCTTCGTCTATGTCTTGTGGTAATCCAACAGTTGCTTTAATTGCAAATATCAATTCATCCAATCCCGTCATATTTATTCTCCTTTCGGTTTAACAATTCATTCAAGCCGAACCGCTCACGCGGTCGGCTTAATTCGAACGTTATAATGCCTAAACAGAATATTTTAAATATCCTTCAACAATAAAATATTCATCGCTGACTATTCCATCTGTAAAATAATTTAAAGAATTAATATTTGTTTCTACTGTACGCCAAAAATCAATTTCTTTTCCAAATAATTCATATTGTTGTGCCAAATAAAATGTTCCTATTTGTTTATGTGCTTTTGAAAATTCATTGTAAAAATTTTCATAAATATTAATATCTTCTTGTAAATATTCAATTCTTGTATCTGTACTAATTCTCCGTATTTGTATATATCTTACATTTTTAAACTTAGAAATATATTTAACAAGATCATAAAATTCTGATACATTATGCCTGTTTAATACAATAGATACACGGACATTATTACCACTACTGGGAATTATATAATCCCAATCAGGTATATCACTTCTACCCATTATTATTTTATTAACATCTGGCTTCAACGTATGTATAGAATAACCTATTTCACCTTTCATTTTTTGAATAATATGCAATTTACGTTTCGCTAAATAGCCATTAGTGCGTACGCCAACTATAAATCCAATACTTTGTAAATAATCAACAATCTCTAAAAGATATTTGTATTGTAGGCCATCAGCAGTTTGTCCAGTTAAATATAGTTTTTTAATATTTTCTTCTTTACACCTTTTTAAAAATAGGCCAAAATTATCCCATAACGAAAAATGAACATCAAGTTGATTTTTTCCGGCCAATTCATTTGAAATATCTTTTCCCAAACAAAAATAACAATTTGCATTACATTTCCCAAGTAAATTAATATTAGCAAATGTATATTTTTTTCTATTTCTATTCTTTTTTATATCAATATTCATTTTTTCCCTCATTATTATAACAATCCATTTCACACGACCGCTTAACGCGACGGGTGAATTTCGGAATGTAGTACTACTCCTTCCTTCTATTCACGTTTAACAAATCATTCCACCAGAAGGCTCACGCAACTGATGAATAACGGCGTTAAATAAATATAAATATTATATTGCAGAGTTACCAGACCATATTGCACATCTGCATATATCAAGTTTAAAATCTCCGTGTTTATAACGGATAATTTCGGCTTGATATATTTCCTGTTTACAAAATGGACAAATCCGTTTAACAAATTGTTCGATCTGATGCTTTTCGCGTTCGGTGTTTTTCTCTGACATTGTTTCTCCTTTGCGCTTGAGATGCAAGTTAACTTGGGTCATTAGCTTATCCTTGTATTCCAAAGTTTAATATTGCTTTCTTTATCGTCCGGGAGAAGTAATACATTGCATTCAATACATTGTATAATCCATTCATCACTATCATTATATGTTTCATATATAATTGCTTTTTTTCCACAAAATGGACAAGGCAACAAATCATTCAAATCAACAGAAGGGCGCATTGGCTCTTTTGTGGTTTTTTTATTCTGTAACATCTGTTAATCTCCTAAATTATTTTCTCCTTTATTTATTTTGTAAAATACCTATTTCACGCGCTTGTTCTTCGGTTATTTCCTGATAACTATTTGGATCGGCGCCTTCATTTATACACCAAGGATTTAAGCCAAGCACATCGCACACCTTATCCCAATCATAATTATCCATTAACTCTTTTAATGTTAATAACATATTAAAACCCTCCCTCAAAATGAAAACTACTCATCTCACTATAATCAATCCCAATGCCTTCACCCCGAGAAACTTCTTCGGCATACACCTCTTTAATATCTTCGGAAAGTTCGGAATCAATACCAATAACAGAATAAACTTCTCTCTTATCGGCAAGAAAAACAAATCCTGTGTCGTCTTCCTTGATAAATCTGGAATCAACAATTGCTCCACCGGGCGTTAAAAACGCCTTGTAGGACCGCACAAACCAAGGTCTTGTCTTTAATACAAAATACCGTTCTTCCAAAGTTTTGTTTGATAATCTGAAATGCATATTGCACCCCTTTCATTTTTTATATTACTAATTTCCACTGGCTTTTTAAAAAGCCGATTCATTTATGTTTAAACATCTCTCTTCTTTAAATAAACAATAAAATTATTTGGTATATCAAAAACACTGTCTTCTAATATATCATCGCCAGATTCAGAAATAATCAAATCCTTGTCTTTATAATAAATTACCTGCTGATTAGATCTTTTATAATGCGGATAAACCGCATACATTTCAGTTAATTTATTTAACATTTCAAAATTTTTGTATAATAATTTAACAATAATTTTAGTGGCCAAACGAATAATAACAACCATAGATAACAATATAAGCAAAATGCCAACACTAATATGAATAATAATTTCAGCAACCAATACATTATTTGTTTCTTTTAAAATAATGGCAACAGGAATTAATGTCTCCGCCACAAGTATTAATAAAATAATAAAAATAAAATTACCTAATTGATTTTTAAAATACTTTTCCATAATTTAATCTCCTATATTTTTAATTTTCAACAAACTATCTAATTAATTCCCGGAGCACCCGCCATTTTAGAACGTAGAAACCGATCCAATTCATCAATCAATTGCTTGCGCTTACGATGCTTGCGCAACCAATCGCCATTATTCGCATCCACCAATCTTTCAACGGCAACCATCCTGTCCTGATGAGTTTCGCCGCCCATCATATATGTCTCTAACAACTGTCCATATAACTGCGCTTGTTTTCGGTTCATAATTTATTCCTTTTCATTTCTGTTTAAAAGAATACTTAAAATATTATTAATACTTTTATCGTTTGCCGTTTTAATTTCATTTACAATATTACTACATTCTTCTAATTCTCTTTTTAAAAGAAGGTTTTCTTTTTTAAGCCTTAATATTTCATTATTCATATCAATAATCTCATTTGCAAATTCGATTAATTCATATCTTACATTCATCATTACCCCCTTACATAAAATCCAATATGATTACTTCTGATCAACGATTCTAAATCACACAAATAGAAATGCTCTTTACCATAAGTGGGATATAAACATTCTAAGGTGATTTTGTAATTGTCTTCAACCTTATATCGCTCTTCATTAATAACACAGGGCACCAATTTGTATTCAGAATCACTACTCTTGTAACTAAAAATACCCAAAATTGAGTGTAGTGGGCGCATCGGAACCATAAACAAACAATTCTCGATGCCTACTTCTAAAATTCTGTCTTTTAAATTCATAATGCATTCTCCACTTTTTTTATTAACCAATTTCTATATTCCTCAATTGTACATAAATTTGGATGTTTGCCATTTTTAATAATATCCATAACAACATTAATTTTACTCAACCCAGCACCATATCCCCTTTTCCAAATATGCCAATTCATCGGAGTATCTTTTATTTTTGTTTTTAAAAATTCACTTCTACGATGTTTTAAGTCCACACCCCCCCTAAGACCGTTTCTTTAAAAGTGAGTTTTAGCATTTTTAATCTCCTTTTAGCAAAGATGGCAGAATGTCCAGAATTTCTTTGTAAGTCGGTTGTACATTATATAATAATTTAATGTCACGTCCGTCTTTTACCAAAAATGTACCGTTTTTTAATTGATCGGTTAAATCAGTTGCCCAGTTTTTACCTATTGAATGCAACATTTCGTGCATATCCCGGGCATTCTTTTTATGAAGCTCTTTATTCGAGAAGAATGCTCCTGAGTACATTTGTACACTATTACGTTTCCAATCAAGCGCTCTCCATAATAAAACATTAACCACTTCATTTTTTGGTACATTAAATGCGCGTGCATCAAATGTAGCCAATGAAGTTACGTCGGGAAAACGTTCAATTATTAGCTTATTAAAAATTGATGTCATTAACGCTGCGCTTGTGGAAATTATTTTATCAAGACGGTAGTTGAACCAGCCTTGCGTATTAATTGTGTTATAATCTGTAATAATAAAGGTAGCTTCATCACTTTGTATGTAGCCTACTTTAAATCCCTGCATATGTTTTGCAACATGCACAGCAGAATCAACCATAGTGTTGATTAGATTTTGGTCAAACGGACGTTTGAATCTTCGTGCGTATGTGTGAAAATGTTGTCCGTCTACACGAATGACAACTGGTAAACTGCGTAACAAATTATAGCAAAAGGTTTTCTCATAGCCTTTCATCCGATCACTTAAATCCATTATTTCCCTTTCTTTTTCTTTATTGAGTTTAATGGACAGACTATTCAATAGCCGTTTCATTAGCATCAACACGTAAAACACGACCATCTTTCAAATGCACTAACACACCAAGATCAATTACATCTCCGGCCCAAAATTCCCTGTCATTACGCGCCGGTGCGTACTTCTCAATTCCGGCATCATCCAATATCTGAAAATAAATGTTTTGCTGGCCTTTATAATTCTTACCCGCAGAAATCCAAATCTGATTCCTGTCAAGATGATCATAAATAAAACCGGTGTCAAGATCGACGAACCATTCGCCAAACACACCCACATAGTCAAGAGCATTCTTTTCAAGCTCAAAATATTCAACGCCATTCTCATCAAGAATGCCCTTAACTTCCGGTAATCCAACAACAGGAATGTCGCCGGGATAATCCAAGAAATCTAAAATAAGATTAGCAGGTAAAAGACTCGCCCATTCTTCTTGACTTCTTTGATGTTCAGGGATTAATAAGATTTTCATAATTTCCTCCTTTTTTTAAAATATATTATTTATTTTGTGCAAACGCAAGTTTTTTTTAAACAACAACAATTTTATCGGTCAAAACTACCGGTCGATCAAATATTGTACCGGCAATTCTTACACCGCCCACAATCTCCACCGGAATTATCTTCGACGCAAAGGTAATTTTCTTTACATACTCCGCATCGGCCTTATTTACAAAAACCATCAATTTGTCGGAAATATCTTCAGATGATACCCTTCCAGACGCCACCTTCACAGTGTGAAAACAAGTGCTATCAGATTCGTTTTCGCCCTTCTCGATCGGATAGTAACCAATCATATCAAATCGACCGCCAAAATTATCTACCAATACATATCCAGTTACAGCCATTGGTTCAACACTATAATCAACCACAACCGATGACCAATACAAATCATCCCGAGGCGGTTTTTTCGAATACGGCGGTACTCCGCTATTCAAAAATCTTGAGTAAAACATATTGCATCCCATTAAGGTTGAAATGTAAACGTTGTTTTGTGTTTTACCAATACAACGTTGTGATCGTTTTCTTTTAAATACTGATATTCTTTGACATCATCTGTCCACGAATCAAAATAAGGTTCGTCGTCGATCAAAATTTCATCTGGGGCATCAATCAAAAGTTTGCCGACCATAATATCGTCAATATTTGACCGAACAATTTCATAGATTTTAAATTCATAATACATTTTAATTCTCCATTTTTTAATATTACTAATTTTAGCTGACTTTTTCAAGATGCGGATTCATTTTATAATTTTACTTTTGAAAACATAACGCCAAATTCGGCTTCATAGGAATCAACCACATCTTTCGCCTCCTTTAGCCCCAAATTAAACTCTCTCTTCACATCCTTTACCGCCTCGACTTTGTTTGCATAAGAACGACCGGTAATATAATTGTAAACCGGTATGTTTTTAAGAAAACGATGGCTTTTAATAAAAATATCAGGGTAGTTCGCTGCTATGTAATATAGCATTGTTTTTACATCTTCGTCTTTTAATGACGCCAGAATCATTATTGTTTCTTTGTTCATCTTCAGTTCTCCTATGTTTTTTTTGAACAATAAAAAAGGCGCGTCCCATAAATCAGCCGACTATTATTAATAGCCAAACCATTTTATGAAACGCGCCTTTGCTGTGATCTAACTGGACACAAAAAAAGGCACACCGGTTTAAAGCTATTTTTTTAAGCTATAACCAGTGTGCCCTTGCTATGATCTATCAACTTGACCAGTGCAATGGCACCTATTCGCAGACGTTCAAAACGCCTGCGTTAAACAAAATATGTCTGCTTTTTGAACGGAAGCATAACCGCACGGCTGCTCAATAAAGCATCCGAAACACACAATAACGATCGAACGCAGCGCTATTGCGTTTGGAAATGACCGGATCGTTAAAAGAACTGTTCGGCTTTAACCAGCCAAACAATCTTTTATGGTCTTCGGATAACTGAATCCAATCATAAGAGTATTGATCTCTTTGATCGGGCGTCATCATATCTAAAATATCGGTTTTGATTTTTTCTTCTTTGAATTGTTTCATTGTTCAAGCCTCCTTCTAACTACTTCATAATGCCAACCATCCCCGCCACCATCGTAAGAATAGGCGGTTCCGGCATCCGTTGTTACCAATACGACGTCCACAAAGCCGTCGTATGGAAAGATTTTTAATACTACATAGATTTCCATTAGAATACCTCCTTTTTTATAATTTGATATTCAAACAATCCATTATAATACCCAATGGATTCATCGAGTTTTTTCAGTGCCTCGATACGCCCTTCGGCTTTATCTTGCGTATCATACACATAGTCAACCCAACTTTCATCTCCATCGGTAATAACCACTATGTAAACAGTCATTACACCTCCTTCAATTCTTTTATAATAATTTTCTTACCTTCCCGGCGGATAGCCTTTTTTACCAACCTTTTCAGGGATTTAAGGCTACCGCGTTTGGCGTGTCGCCGACTATATTTGTTGTCGGCTATCCGCTTCATTGTTTTGCTATTGTTTGTTGCTCTCATTTTCCACCCCATTTTTTGTATATAGTAAAATAATCCGCAAGCGCACAGGGATCTGCGTGATGCAGGTGCTCCCGGATTCGGCGCATCAGCTTTTCTGACGGAATTTCTCGCACGGAGTAGGGCTCGTGTACCCACGAGTCGCCCGGAAATTCCCCGTAAGGGATATCTTCCTTGCGACCGGCGCGAGGCCCTGAAACCCACAAGATTTCATAGGTTTCCCACCCCCCTGCTATCAATAAAAATTCATAGGGTTTCGGGGATTTTATTCCCTTAATAAAGTTGCTCATAATAACTCCTTTGCCCATCAGGCGTTGGATGCCCCTTATCCGCTATCAATAAGAAGCGATTTTAGCTGGCCGGATAGCGCGGCCGATTCTTTTTTAACAGTCAAATCGGAACGCCGCGCCACTTTGTTCCCGCCGTTTCCGCCACGGAGCAACGCGGCTATTTGTGGAGCTGCCCGGAATCGAACCGGGGTCTTGTATGCTGTGTTATTTAACACAACAAACAATCGAAACCAATTCAGCCCCTTATTTTTTTTATTTTGCAACGAAAGCTGCCTTATATACTTCCTTGTTGGACAGCTTTCGTTGAAGCCTTAAATATTCCATTAAGGCTTTCTTGTCACCACGAAAAATCTTTTTTTCAAGATTCTTTAATCTTTTTTCCATCTTCTTTTCTCCGTTCTTTCCAATAAAAAAGCGCATTTATTTTATAGTGCTCTGCGCTAAACGAGCACTAACAATTTTACCCGGCTTTTTTTGAATCGCGGTTCTAATATAAGAATTAGTGCGGTCGGGAAGCCGAGTTTGTGAAAAACTTCACCTATCAATATAAAATAAAAGCCCCCGAATGATCGGGGGCAATGATCGGCCTAATTAGCTAACAATTCGCGGTAAAGCTCTAAGCTCGGCTTTGCTGAATATTTTTTTACGAACGCACGGAACTTTTGAGCCACCTTGCGTTTGCGCTCAAGGCGCTCCGCACGTTTCAAAGCATCAATTTTCGAATTAACCACGCCAGCCAATTCGGAAATCTTTTGTTGAAAGATTTTCAGTTTTTCAGAATCATTTGGTACGTTGTCGATCAAACGATTAAAAAGCACTTCGGGATCAACGTCCCGATTTCCTTTGCCCGCGATTAATTCTTTAAACTTACGATAAGATAATTGATAAACTTTAAAACTTGTTTCCCCAATTTTATATTCCGAATTAATGGGAATTTTCGGCTGTTTGTTCTTTTCAATGAGCATCCCCAAAAGGCGCATCTTTGACGACAAGGCCGGGACGTTCTTTTCGGTAGCCAGCCACGAATACTCTTCAGACCTCCACGCAATGTATTCATATTTACATTGCGTGTAATCAAACTGTGGAAGTCCCTTTTCAAAAATAACCGTGATAAGGCCATCCACGCTTTTACTCAAATCTAAAGCCAACTGGTAGGCCTCAACGTCCAGCAAGAAGCTGGATTTTGAAGCCTTTGCCTTTTTGGCATTGAGTTTGTCAAGTTGCTCTCTGTGTGCGGTCAATAAGTCATTGACCACTTTCAAGTTTTCTTGTTTCTTATTCATTTTCTTATTCTCCGTTTTAGATACATTTATTTTTTTTGTTCCTAAATACTGTTTTTAGATACATTCAAAAAATTTGTATCTAAAATTCGTATCTAAGAACAAATTAACCTTTTACGCATTCTATACTTTTGTCCGCAATAGTAGAACACGCAAAAACTATCGCGGCAAGCAAGGCCTTTGAGGTTACCAAATTCCTTGCCCGACAACCACTTGAAACCTGTCGATTCAGGTAGCCTTATTTCAAAGAACAGAACGGCTTGCAAGGCCAGACAGGATTTTTGAAAAAATCTTTTGCAGGTCGTTCCTCTTATTTTTTTTAACCAAAAACAATATAAAACCAAACGTAGCACAAAAGCAAATTTTTGTTCCACGTTGTAAATTCAATAAAAACAACCGGTTAGCTCGTACACCAAAGTTAGTTAAGTTTAATATTTACAATAGATTAACTAATAAAATAAAAAAAATTAAAAATTTTTTGTCAAACCATAAAAAACAATAACTTACAAAGCGAAAAAAATTGATTTTTTTTGAGAAAATCTTTTGTGATTTTTTTCACCTGTCTAATATAACCTAAAATATTTTTTTCACAAAGTTAGATAAATCATTGTTTTTTATTAGAGTTAAGACAGTTTGGCAAAAAGTCCAGTAAAATATTGTTTTTATTGAATTTGTTTAAGTTTTTTAAGCTGTTTTAGGTTAGAAATTCGACGTAAAGTATTGATTTTATTGGGTTTGTGCTTGATTCCGGAGCAGGTGATAAGATATTGTTTTTATTGCAGTTAAGCAAAAATTAACGTTAATAATTTACACTATAATTTTTTTTGGTGTACGGAGTTAAGTTATTGTTTTTGTTAGATTTAGAGAAACTGGCGATCCGGTAGGATATTGTTTTTATTGAGTTTATGAATAAAGTGATGTTTTTTTGTTGGTTATGTGTAAATTATTGTTTTTATTAAATTTATAAAAGATTCGGGTTTCCTATATATAATAATGAAGAGTTATGTAAGTTATTGTTTTTATTAGAGTTACAAGAAAAGGCATAAATTATTGTTTTTATTAGAGTTAAAGAAAAAGTGTATAAAATTTATACACTTTTTGAGCGAAAAGTGGTCAGAAATTGACCATTTTATTGATATTTATTAATATTTATTAATATTTATTAATATTTATTCAAAAAAATACGCATATTTTTAATCATTTTATATTATCAATATACGTTGTTATAAATAAATATGCAGTATTTTAACGTAAAATCAAGGATAAAGCCTTGAAAAGATGAATAAATATACATTGTTTTATATTATGCAATATATTACAATTTTCACTGTAAGTTATTGTTTTTGTTGGATATAGCGTGCATAGTTTTTTAGAAAATTTGCCATTAGTGATTTTTTTCACCACCATCCAATATGGCAAATAAAAACTCGAACCAATTTAATTGGATACTACACATATATGTTTCACAGAATGTTTCACGTGAAACATTTCACATAGTTTCACGGCGACCAACGCCTTATATTTCAATACATCGAGGGGTCATCAGGGCTATAACCTTGATAAGATTTTATGCAAACAAATACACAATTTACTCCACGTTTGTGCGGCGAAATAAATAGCAAACTCCACAATGGAGCGTTTATAAAAACAAACGGAAAAAACGAATGTATTTCAAGTAGTATGTATTAAGAAATAAACCAATGTTTTATGGGTAAAATTAAATACGTTACCAACCACCCTAAAATGTATAAAATTTACATTTTGTGTTACATACAAAACTTCACAAAAAGTTATAAAAATGTAAAAAAATGTAGGATTTCTGCTAAAAAAACACCTAAAAAAACCAAAAAAATTTTTTTTAAAAAGTGACCTAATATTTTTGGGTATATATAGAAAGGGTCAAAAAGGATTCTTTGAATAAAACAATCAATTTATGATTTGCAAATTGCAAATTAGTTTAGTATATTCTACATAGAAATATGGGGTGGGTGCGGTTTGGTTGCATACCTGACTTGGAATCAGGGGGTCGTGGGTTCGAGTCCCACACCCCATACATAACAGAGCCCGATAGCTCAACAGGATAGAGCAATGGTCTTCTAAACCATAGGTTAAGGGTTCGAGCCCCTTTCGGGCTACATAGAAAAAAGTTCTACAAAGAACACATTACATACATTCGCCGGTAGCTCAATTGGCGGAGCATCTGACCGTTAATCAGAGGGTTGGTGGTTCGAGTCCACCCCGGCGAGCAAAAGATTTTTTTGTAACTTTTTTGGGGGAACAAAACAAATCTAATATAGTTAGATAGATAAATAAGGAGATTAAAAAAGTTTTGGCACGATATTTGCTACTATATATCATTAAAGATAAAGTCACGCATATTATCAGAAATATCAGCCATAACAGCACATATACTGACAGAGTGTCTTAATTAACCGACACAATGACATAATGTTATTCAATCAAACAACAAGGAAGCATATATGAGAACCGACGGGGCGAAAATCAATTTATGGTTGGCTGAATATGCTGCTGACCATAATATGATGAAGGCTTACAGCCTTTATTTGTCTGCTAAGGCGAAGTACGCCCATTCGGTTATCTACAGGTTTTCATATTACAAGCTATCCAAAATATTTAAAATCTCTCCAAAAACTGCAAAACGCTACATAAAAAAATTATTAGACCATAACTTTTGTGAGGTGCATCACAATAATTTATTATTTAGATCGCCGGAGAAGGTTATGGATTCTAATGGTTTATATATAGAGAAACGGTCCGGTAGGCGGTACTACGGTGAATTTGTAAAATTACGGATTCCAGCGAATACCACTATCAAACAAATTTATCTGAAGGTATTAGAGTACCGATTAGCGAACAACATAATCCAGCAGGAGTTCAATAATCTATCGACATCAGGAAAAATTGGTGAGCAGATTGATCTGGGATCGCGGTCTAAGGACAAGGCTATCTTCAACTATTTAGAGAAGCAGTATCCAAAACATACTGATTCTGAAATTGCGAAGTTAGCTAAGTTTTTTAAGCCGTATGTATCTAAGGAAATGATGCGAGATGTTATTGTAACTTCGAGGGGTGTTGCAAGGATGCTTGGTGTTTCACACAAAACGGCATCTACTTTATTGAAAGAATTAGAGCACCAAAACAAACTTCTTCTTGTACCTGTTATTCGTCCGGTGTATTATGGTTATAATGGCGATTTATCCGACGAAGCTATTGAAGGATTGAAAGAATCCGGTTATGGTTATTATTTCTGGGGCAGCAAGACCAAAAGAATTTATCGTTACAGTGGACAGGCTATTGTGTACAAGGGTGATGTTACAAATCGCAAGAGTAATTTTGTTCGAGGCGAAAAATTTGATTCAAAGTTCTTGGAAGTATTTGGTATTGATCCAGAGACAAGAAAAATTTTCAATCGCGTTATTAAATCAAAGCGATCGCCGGTTCAGCGTCGGCTTCGTCTTGAGTACTATAAGCGATTAGAAAAGGATTTCTTATCTAAGGACAAAAAATCTGTCAAGGCTTCTGATAATCAGGATGCAAAACAGAAATCATCTGCGTCTAAGAATAAAAAATCAAAAGCTCTTTCCGGTGAAGTAAACACTATTCAGAAAAACAAACGCGGTCGCAGTGATATTTTTTCTTCTAACAAGCTAAGAGCATTAAAGAAATTCAAAATTACTGTTGCAAAAAGCGAGTTACCTATTATTGATTTTTCTGGATCTGATAACTTTAATAGCAAATCTGAATCTCCTAAAACAAAGCAAGCTGATTCCGGGGTTATTAATAAGGAAGTTGCTTTTTTCTTACCGTTTTTTGATTCTAAGAAGCCCAGTAGCCGAAGAAAAAAACGTTCTTCAAAAAAGCAGCGTGCCAATTCTATTTCAAAGGCATCTAAAAAAGATGTCTCTTCCGGTGCATCTCTGGAAAAATCAAGCTCTGCTATTAATAAAAAAGATGCTCTAATCAATTCTTCTAAAAATCAAGGCCATAACCTTGATAAGCCATCTGATTTTAGCGAATCTGATGATATGCAAGTTAACTCTCTGTCCAAAAAAGATGTTATTTTCAATGGATCGATGCCTCAAGAAAAGGATTCAGCGCAACAAAAAATGGAACCGGTGCAACAAAAATTTGATTTGTCTGGTTTAGATCCTGAAAATACAAATCAGCATTCCTATAATCAGCCTTCTAAGGATATTAACAATAACGATGCATCTGCTTCTCAACCGAAAAATCAAGGCAATAGCCTTTATAAATATGATTTTTCCAAGCAGATCAACAGTTTTTTAAAAGACAACTTCTACTTTGATTATGTAAGAAGGTTTGGAAAAGAGAAGGCTGATAAATTCTTTGCGGATTATCAGAGGGAACAAGATGCAATGCTCCGTCGCTTTAAAGAAAAAAATGGAAAGAGAAACGCCTACTAATGCGGTCGTTAGCTCACTATAGGTTGTAAAAAAAATCCACTATATTCTAACGTAAAATTACTAACCTAAATAACACTAAACAGGTTAAATAGGATTGGTGTATCCAAAGCGATAAAAAAAACAAAGCAATAAAAAAAAATAAAGTGATAAAAAAATTTGCTTTTTATAAAACAATGTATTAAATTAGAGATAGTTGTTAAATAATTGGTGGGGTGCCAATAAGATGGGAGAAAAAAGAAAATACGATTTCACGAAACAGATTAACAGTTTTTTTAAGCAGGCCAAATATTATGATCTTTGGATGAGGTACGGAAAGAAAAAGGCTGACCAAATATTTGAAGAATTAGAAAAGAATAAAATTAAGATGGGGTGGTATAAAGATGCTGAAAGTTTTCGAGATAGCCGACATAGTTAAAAGGTTTATGCCTTTGATTCATTATTTAAAATCATTGGATGACGATAATAAGAGAAAGTTTTGGGTTCGTTGGTTTGTTAGAAGATTAAGGGTTGAGTTGGGTGATGATTGTTTGATAGAGTTTAAGGGTGCGATAGAGGAACAGCTTAAAAAGAAGAGTGTCGAAAGGACGTTTACAAATGTCTAATATTAATTTGATTTACAAATATATTACCGGGTCTCATTTGTATGGAACTGCTACGTCGCAATCTGATGTAGATATACGTGGTGTTTTCATTGGTAACATTAGAAATTATTTTGGTTTGGAGAATGTTGGTGTAAAGAGAGATTCTGGTGGTGATGATATAGAGTATTATGAGATAAGGCAATATATCAAGTTATTAGCGGACAACAATCCTAACATTCTTGAGAGTTTGTATGTTGACAGGGAGCATATTTTAGAGGACACTGATTATTCGAGATTGATTAGAAAATCTAAATTTATTTTTTTAGACAAGGAAAAGATTTACAAAAAATTTGCTGCTTATGCTTATTCGCAGAAGAGAAAGATGTTGGTTAAGAGTGAGAACTACAACATACTTGAATCTGCCGCTAATTTTTTAACTAAGGCGGTGAGCACTTATGGTAATGTGCGTATTGGTGAATTTCTTTCTAACAACATATGGAAGGTTGATCCATCTATTTTCAGGCACACGTCGAAGGCGATACGCATTGGAGATTTGGGTGTTCATAAGAACGAGCCTATTTCGGCTGTATTAGATAAGGTTAAGATGCGTTTAGATAGATTCAGTAAGCGCAGTGAATTAATATCTAAGTATGGGTATGATACGAAGTTTGCTTCTCACGCAGTAAGGTTATTGGTTGAGGCGAAGGAGTTATTGGATAATGGGTGTTTAAAATTTCCGTTGTCGGATTCACCATTATTATCGGCGATTCGTGGTGGTGAATATAGTCTTGGTGATGTTATGCAAATGATAGATAATTTTGAGGTTGAATTAAACGGATCGTATGCGCACAGTTCTGTAGAGAGGACTGATTATGATAAGGTTAATGATTTGTTGATAATGATTTTGGAGCATCATTTCTTTGTTGGTGATTTAGAATATTAAAAAAAATTTGCTTTTTGTTAATTTGTTTTGTAAATTAAGAGTAATTTAAAATGATTGCATTAAAAGATTGCATTGATGGTGGGTTATATCGTTTAGATTCGAGAAATTTGGATTGTGGTGTATTCAATGCTGACACATCTGGGTTTATTGGTATAAGGACTAAGATGGGTTTAAAATATTTATTTAAGGAATATCATATTGAGATAGAGCAGTATGGTACTGCGGAGCCTTTGGAATTGATTGATGTGACCGAATTTAAGAACCCATCAGAGGCGAATGAGTTATTATTTTTGTTTTTAAAAGAAAGGTGTGAAACAATGAATCCAATTGATGAATATGAAAATATATTGATTAAATATGCTGATATAGTTGATATGGTAAAGGAATATGAGGAAAAGGCAAAGGAATATGTAAAGGGTCTTGGTCGGACAATGCGTTCTTCTAAGGGTGTTGTTACCTTTTCGTTCATTCCATCCACCACTATTAAGTCTATCAGGAGCAAGGATTTATTGATGGATATTGAGACTAATGAATTATTGGGTAATATGGTTGCTCCGTATATTAGTAGTAGTCTTAGAAACGAATCGGTTAGAGTATCGGTTAGCAATAAGAATCTTGCACGGATCAAGGATAGTGGAAAATGAATATAATAATTGGCTTCTTGATTGGGGTGGCGTGTTATGGTATTGGGTATTTGGTCGGCGCGAACAAGAATTTTAATGATTTGAGGGAAGAGATAGCTGGTTATTTCAGGGATAAAGAGATGAGAGGTCTGTACATAGACAGGATTGCAAGGGTAATAATTGAGAATAGGACAAAGAGTGGTTCTGTTAGTTTAAAGGGAGCGAGCAAGGCTGCTGACAAGATAATCGATATTTTTTTAGGGGAATAGATGGACAAGTTTGTGATATTTGATTTAGATGGTACATTAGCGTTAATAGATCATCGGTTGCATTTCATAAAGAATGGCAACAGGGATTGGGATTCTTTTCACGCTGCGTGTGTAGATGATATTGTTAATGATCCTTTAAGGTTAATTAACAGGTCATTATACAATGAGTCTGTGGGGATTATTATTTTAACCGGCAGGGTTGAGTCGGTAAGGGAGCAGACCATAGAGTGGTTAAACAAGAATCATATAATGTATGATAAGTTGGTAATGCGAAAGGACGGTGATCGGCGTCCTGACTATGAGATTAAGAAGGAGTTTATTGATTCATTTGGTAAGGATAAAATAATTTGTGTTTTTGAGGACAGAGATAGGGTTGTTGAGATGTGGAGAAAAGAAGGATTGGTTTGTTTGCAGGTAAGTAATGGTAAATATTAATAGAGGAGTAATTATTATGAAAAAAAGTAATGATGGTATTGTTGGTTTGATCGTTTTCTTTATTTTATTAATTGTTGGTGCTGCAATTGGTGCTGTTTTGTGGCCATATACTATTAATGCTTGGCTTGTTTATTTTGGAAAACAACCTGTGTTTACTTGGTATTATGGTGCGCTTTTAGGTGTGGTTCCATATTTTGGTAAACTTTCTATTCCATTAGCTGTTATCACGTGGATTGCAATGATGTTTTTAGTATAATAAAGGAGTAACAATGTTTTCAGTTGATTCAGATGTTTTAAGAGGTACGGTTGAGCCCGGCAATGGTGATGGTTACAATGTTAATCGTCATTTGTTAATTTACGATGAATTGGTATCATTGAAAGAAGAAATTAGAAGGTTGTCGGTTTTTTTGCATATTTTAGAAACCGGTAATTCTATTTTAGCCGAAGATGAATCAAAGCCACCGAAGCCTTCGTTTGTTGATTTTATGGATATGGCGCCGGAGATGATTGGTTCAATGCGTCTTGAGTTAAATTCTTTGATTAATAAACTTAATAGTATGTTTGACGGAGGAAAATAAATATGAATCCTTTTGGTGCTAATAGAGCGGTAGAGGAATTTGTAAAGAATGCTACATATAATGATATGTTAAGGTTTTGGAAATATGCTCCTTCAGATGATTCTATTTTAAATGGCAATGAGTATGTATATTTTGTTTGGGAGATGGTTGCAAAGCGCAATGAATTAAGAAAGGAACGTGTTAAATGAGTGTTGTATGTTGTCGTGTATGTGATAATAAGATAGAGATTGCGTCTGATTCTATTGCTGTTTATGGTTCGAGACAAGCTAAAGGGGAGAATTTAAAGACATCGAAACTTGTTATGGTTAATGATATGATTATTGGTAGTGTTGGATATGCTGAAGAGGCATCTTTATTTCAGATTTTTTGTAAGACTCACCATCCAAATAATTCTACAGTAGAAGATGTTGTGATATTGTTGTCCGAGTTTTCTGATTGGAAGAGAAAGAAAACAGGTGATCATTCTTTGGGTAATCATAATATTATAGTGTTTGATGGTAGGGCGTTTGTTACTGAGGGATATTTTGTACAAGAAATTAAAAATTATTGGGCGATTGGTGCGGGTGCTGATTTTTCTTTAGCTGCTTTGTATATGGGTGCTACAACAAAAAGAGCAATAGAAATAGCTTGTGAGTTGTCTATTTATTGTGAACCTCCGGTTGTTTTTTACGAGTCTAAAAAGGAATAAAAAAAATGAAAATACTTTTAAATAGAGAAAATTACATTTTATTGCTTGGTAGTAGCAATTACAAAGACACCATTGTTTTTGATAGGAACGGTAAATTATATATTAATCCAGAAAAGATTCCAGCTAACGGTTACATTCCTGTAGATAACAATTACACACTTGGATATTTGCTGACTAAATTGGTAAAGAAATGCAACACATTTTCATTGATTCCGGTTGATATAGATGACACACGAAACTTGGTATGTGTTAATAATGATGACAGTTATAATGAGGTGAAGAAGATTTTTGAATCGTTGAGAGAAAAAGCTATTCGTTTTGGTTTGGGTGATATTAGATTAACGATTGATCAGCAAAAAGAAATTTTAGAAATAATAAGAAAAAACAGTTAGAAAAATTTGCTTTTTATTAATTTGTTTTGTAGATTAATAGAAATTAAACAAGGGTGATAGGAGTTGCTTTTGTATTGCTTTATAGTGCTCATTTTATTTATTCCTTCGATGTATTTCTTATATAAAAAATATATGAATTTTATAGGTCTTGGTGGTATATTGAAGAACGATTATGGAGATGGCAGTTATTATTACAGGGGATATTTTTTACAGCAGCCGTCCGAGGGTGGTTTATGGTTTTTGATTGATGATGATGAGATTGTGATGTGGTCGTTTTATGAAAAAGATTTAATCAAGTTTGTAGATTGGATGGAAGATGAATAAGTATGCAGGGTTCTTATTGTTGGATTTAATGGTGGATATTGATAGAGTTAAGTTAGAAAAGAGTTTTAGCGACACTACAATTAGAAATTTAGAAAAGATAAAGATGTTGTTGGAACTTTTGTCGAAGTATGTTAGTTTTGTTGTATATCTTGAAGATGGTGACATTGATGAGAAAGAGTTCAATGAGAAAATTGTGTTGATGACGAAACGATATGTTCCAAAATTTGGGAGAGCTAATGTCAAGAAGGATAAGCGTTAATAAGGCAAAAGAGATTGTTTATTTAAGTAGTGAGGGTTTACAAAACAAAGAGATAAGTAAAAAGGTTTTTGTTAGCGAATCTACAGTGAGTAGGGTGTTAAGGCAAAAGGAGACTTATTTATCTGGAGACAATGAGAACTGGTATGATGATAAAATTATTGGAAAGCGTTGTTACGATTGTGGTATTATATTTACTAATTCATCAGACAGAATAGTTGTTTGCAGGTCTTGTTCTGATAGAAGAAAGTATTTGGGTTTACCGCCGATTCCGGTGAGTAAATATAATGAGATTTAGGTGTGTAATATGAAAAGATTGGACGATGCGGAATATGTAGGGCGTTGACTTTGCAAGAGATAATACAAGATATTTGAACCGGGTGTAAGAACCATAATTCTTTGTGGTTGGTAGTGTATTAAAATAAAGGGGAATTACAAATGTCAGGTAAAATTAAAAGAATGAATATTAAAGAATTTCGTGAAAAAGGTTATTTACAAGAAGTTAATCGTCGGTTTTTTCATCCATTAGGATTAGCTCTTGAAGTAATTATCGACAAAAATGGGAATGAAAAACTTGGTGGTATATGGGATTATCGTAACGATCCAGAGGGTATTATTTTTGGTGATATAAAGCCTGAATTTAAAATAAAAGCTGAAAATATTGAAAAAGAATTTGAGGCAAAAAGAAAATATAGGGAAAAATCACTCGGTTTTTTTATACAGCCAATTAATATATAAATGGTGGTAAATAATATGATTGATATTAATAATATAAAAGATCTAAAAAAACAAATTACCATAACAACAATTATTAATATTATATTTGTTATTATTGTTTCTTTTGTAACAAACAATAAAATAATATATTCTATTATTCCTGTTATTATTGGACAATATATAGATTGGATACGCCATATTAATAAAATTGAAAAAATATATTTCATAAATAAAGAAAAATAATTAAAATATATTAAAATGGGTGTTTTTTTGTGTATTACTATATTGAATACATTGGTTGTAAAAGAATAGGATTGGTTTATGTTGCATAATATTGGTGTGTTATATTTTAAATTTGGCTATATTATTGTTAGTATTATTACATTGGTACTTGGTTTTATAATTTCTTCTGACAAAAACAGATATAAGATTAAATTGTTTATTGGTGTGGTTGTTATTTTGTTGTTTGGTTTGTTAATGTATTATTTTAAATATTTTTGTTAGGAGCAACAATGGAAAGAGACCATAGGTTTGATGCAATTTTTTATGAGCTATGTTCATATTTTGATTTTGATAAAGTTTATAAAACAATGAAGGGGCTTGGGTGGACTTGGTTTGATAGCGATGATATACCTACAGAAGATATGATGAGAGATCAGGTAAGGCGTTTGTTAAAATGTGTGTATGATAAAATTGTTGGTGATGATGATAGATATTCTTGTTCGTCTGGTGGGTTTGAAATTAAAAAATATAGAGATGCTAATAATGATGTTATTTATGAGCTTCAGTTTATAGTTGAGTCAAGTACAATAGTAAGGGAGGATGAATAATGTTAACCACGTCAAACAGTTGGAGTTTTGATACTTTAACTCAATCTAATGGTTTTTATATTAATGGTTGTGACGATTATGTTTATTTTGAAATTCCCGGTACTAATTGGTATTGGGTTAATGAAACAAAAAAGGAGGACAGTCCAATGTATGTTAAATATGATTTGTTGGGTGAGCGTGTATATAAATTTGCTTTGCCGGGTGTTAAGAAAGAAGATATTAAGGTATATTCAAACAACGTTGGTTTTTATGTTGAGGCGGAATGGAACATTAAGAATGATAATATGAAGAATGTAAAGTCCACTGGTTTTGCATTAGACGGAAAGGTCAAACAATATTTTGAATTACCGGATGGTTATAATTTAGCTAACATTGAAAGCGAATATGCTGATGGTGTTTTAACTGTTAAAGTACCTTTTGAGAATGATAAAGTATTTAAGCCTGTGAAAGTTAAATAGTTTTTTTGTGGCCCCTGTAGCTCAATTGGTAGAGCAGCCGACTTGTAATCGGCAAGTGCAGGTTCGAACCCTGACAGGGGCTCTTTTAAAATGACCCATAGCTCAATTGGTTAGAGCACCTGACTCATAATCAGGGTGTTACAGGTTCGAGTCCTGTTGGGTCAACAAAATGCACAGGAGATATTAAATGTTCGTATATGTTGTTTTTAACATTAATGGTGATGTAATAGGTGTTGCTGATAGCCATTCAAGTGCTGTGGATATATATGAGCAGCGATATGGATATATTCCTGATGACATAGATGATAAGATAAGAAAGTTTAAAATGAACAAGTTGGAATATGCATAGGAGGGTATGTGCCGATCTACAATTTTAAATGTAAGAAATGCGGACATATTGAGAAAGATGTAATTGTAAGGATGAATACAAAAACAATTAAATGCCCTAAGTGTGGTTCTGTAATGGAGAGGCAGATAAGTGCCGGTGTGTTTAGGTTTGGGAAGAAAGGAAAGATTTTTTAATGCGGTGTGATAAGTGCAGGTTTTTGGTTAAGAAATTTGATGGTGTGGATTTTTATTATTGCAAACATCCGTCGTTTAATTATTATGAAGATAAGATGAGGCCATTACCCGGAAACGGAGAGGCTCCTGTGTTTTGTCCTAAAAAAAGGAAGAAAAAATGAGCGAATATGATAGTGTGCAATGTTTTTGTGGTGGTACTGCTTATTTAGATAGTTACAAGGATTGTGGTGAGATTTGGTATTTTTATGAATGTGATCGTTGTGGTAGAAGCAATAGATTGCATTTCAACACTATAGAGAATGCTTACGATGCGTTTATTTCCGGCGATGTTATTTTATATGATAATCAGAGGTATTTTTGGAATATAAGGAATTAGGAGGAGATATGATTACAAAAAAGTTTGTTGGTTGGGCTGGGAGATCATATATTGATGATGAAAAATTATTGCCCGTGAGATGGAAAGCTGATAAATATACAAACGAAGAGATTTTGGTTGTCGATGAATTTTTTCCTATTTTTAAAGCTAAAGGAAAGAAAGATGAGTGGGATTTTGATGATTGGCCTCCATATAAAGTTGAGATTGAGATGGTAATCCACGATGAATGAGTGTGGGTATTTTAAAGAGGATTATGTTTTTATTAACGGAAAAAAGAGGATGGTTTGTAGTTATTATGATATAGACAATCCGGGGCTATGTAAGCATCCGAATAGAAACACTTGTATTTTATATATACACAAGAATATTACAACAGATAAAAAGTTTGAAAGAATAATAGAAGAGTTCGGTTTAACATTGGTGAAAAAATGAAAAAGCACAATTGTATTTATAAGTCTGTTTTGTTTGATTTGATTAAAAAGCATTTTATAATTACAGAGAATAATGATTTGTTATGGGCATATAAAGAGGATATTGGTTTAGAAGATGTAGATCCGGGTCTTTGTAATAAAGTTGTGAAATTAATATCTGATGAGTATTTAAATAATGCCGAGTATTTTGCAATCCCATCTCACGGAGACAGAACAACTTGTCCGACTTGTGGTGCTCCGGGTAGAATAGATTTGGTATATAATGATGGTCGGTTATCATTTAATGATTCTATTTGGTGGAATAAGTTTGAGAATGGGTGGGAATGTTGGAAGTGTTGGGACAAATAAAGAGGTGTTTAAATGAGAATAATTGAAATAAGAAGGAAGGTAACCGGAAGTAACTATGATAATCTTGAGATGGTTACAAGATTTGAGAGAGGTGTTACTGTTGATGAGGCGATTGAGGCATCGGTTGAATTAGATAAGATAATTAAAGATTCGCTTAATAAAATATACTATGATGAAGCGAGAAGATCAGAGAAAGAAGAAGAAAAGAGAATGATGTTAGAAAGACTGGAAGAGTTAAAGAGGCAGATTGATGAAGGAATGATTGATCAGTTGCCTTTTTAAATTTGCATTTAGGGTTTAGGTTTTGTATATTTGGAGGACATAATGGGTTTGTATAAATATTTATATATAGTTTATAACAATGATGAATCTTTTTATGTTGCTGTTAATGAATTAAGTTTTGATCGGGCTGTTAAATTTGCTATGGACGATGGTTTAGATGCGATGAGAATTGATTTTTTAGGTGTAGTTAATGTAGAGGATGGTGTTGATGAAAGTTAGTTTGACCGGTTGGGCTGGGAAGAGTTGTTTTGATGATTTGGTTGATGAGATGAAAAGTCCATATAACGAAATAGATAAATTGGTTTCTATTGTTTTGTTTAAGACAAGGGGTGTTAAAGATGTTTGGTGGAATGATGATTGGCCTCCTGTAAAAGTTAAAATAACGGTAGAGGTGTTAAATGAAAAATTTGACAAAGGTTTATGAATTAATTGATAATACCAGTGAAGAGGTATATTTTTCGCTGGGTATTTTTACAGATGTATTCTCGTTAATCAAAAGTCTTGAGTCTTGGGATGATGATGTGAGTATTTCTCCATACACATTCGATGGATATGAGGTGATCGAGATTAAGGAAAGAACCATTGGCTGGGATGAGGGCGGAAGGCTTGTTTATACCATTAGAAGGAAGATGGTGTATAATGATAATGGGGATGATTTTTGGCGGATGGTTGAGGTTGATAATAGATTGAAGTATAAATAGGTTGATATATTATGATTAGGGTTTTAAATTTATATGCTGGTATTGGCGGTAATAGAAAATTTTGGCACGGAGATATAGAAGTAACAGCCGTAGAATATAATCCAGAAATAGCTTCTATTTATAGCGACTTTTTCCCGGATGATAATGTTGTTGTTGGTGATGCGCATAAATATTTAGAAGAACATTATGATGAGTTTGATTTTATTTGGTCAAGTCCGCCTTGTCCGTCTCATAGTGATATTAGAAGAATGGGCGTTCATCGTGGTATTTACAAAGCTATTTTCCCTGATTATAAATTATGGCAAGAAATATTATTATTAAAATATTTTGCAAAAGGGATGTGGGTTGTGGAGAACGTTAAGCCTTATTATGAACCGTTTATAAAGCCGTCTTTTGTTTTGGAGCGTCATTGTTTTTGGGCAAATTTTAAAGTAATAACTGATGTTCGTTTTATGAAAAGAGAGGTTTCTAATTTAGCAATATTTAGCAATAGTACAATAAATTATGGATTTGATTTGAGAAAATATAAGGTAAAGGGAAGACGTAAAATATTACGGAATATTGTTAATCCAGAAATAGGATTATATTTATTTGAAGAAGCAATGAAAATAAAAGATAGAAAATTTAAAGTAAAACAAACAATTATGGAAATATGATAATGGAATACAAAATACTAACCGGAAGTGCGATAGATTGTCAAAGGAAACTAAACCAATGGAAGAATGACTATGATTTGGAGATAGTCTCGATGAGTGCTAATGAGAACATAACGGTAATTTTGTTAATTAGAAGAAAGAAAACAGATTAGGGGAATGTTTATGAATGATGATTTAAAAGTAAATGCTATTAATGAGTTTATTGAAGAAGCTGGCGAACGATCAGAGTCTTTTAATGAATGGTGGTCTATTCAGTCGAGAGATGAACAGGTAAAGTTTTTAGATATGTTGTATTGGTATATGAATAAGGGAGACTATCTTGTTGATATATTTAACAGGCAGAAGGAATTAGATAAGTTCATTATCACCAATAAAGCATCTTGGGTACCATCATATAGGGATAAGGCTGTAGCATTGATTGTTGAAGCGGTTGAGATGCTTGAGAACACAAATTTTAAATGGTGGTCTAATAAGAACAGATTTAACAGATATAAGTTTATTGAAGAGGGATCTGATGTATTACATTTTCTTGTTTCTCCGTTGATAGATGCTGGGTTTACTGCAAAAGATTTTTATGAATATTATGTTGATAAGAATGAGACAAATTTTAAAAGAGCAAAAGGTGATTATTAGTGGAATATTCTGATGTTATTATTCAGGGTGATGCTTTAGAAAAGATTAGAGAGTTGCCCGATGATATTGTTGATTGTGTTGTTACATCACCACCTTATTATAAATTGAGGGATTATGATATTGATGGCCAGATTGGTGATGAGTGTTCGGTGTTTGAATATATAGATAAACTTGTTGATATATTTAAAGAGGTGCGTAGAATATTAAAACCGCAAGGTACATTATGGTTGAATCTTGGTGATACGTATGCTTATTCAGGTGGTATAGGTTCTCCAAAATTAGAAAGTAAAAATTGGAAGCAGAACGCAAAACCGCATATTGAAAAAGGTTTTAAGCCAAAGGATTTGATAGGTGTTCCTTGGCGGGTTGCTTTTGCTTTACAAGAAGACGGTTGGTATTTGCGCGGAGATATTATATGGAATAAACCAAATTCAATGCCGGAGTCTGTGAAGGATCGTCCGACAAATTCCCACGAGTATATTTTTTTGATGGCAAAGAATAAACAATATTATTATGATGCTGATGCTATAATGGAAATAGCTACCGGTTATGATGGTAGAAAGGATACATATTTTAATGGTGGTAAGAAATATAATGAGTTTAACAATCAGACTATGTTGAGTAGAGGGCATCAGAGATGGAAATTTGTTAGTAATAAAATGCTTCCTAAAAATTTACAATATAACGGGCAGAGACCAAATACTATGCATATAGATAGAATGAATGGAATTGAAAAGATTTATGTTGTTAGGAATAAAAGGTTGGTATGGTCTATAAACACATATCCTTTTATGGGGAGCGGTACTGTTGCTGTTGTTGCTAAGAAACTTGGTAGAAAGTATCTTGGTATTGAATTAAACCCAAAATACATTGAAATAGCTAATAAAAGGTTAGCACAAAAGATGATGGAGATTTAGTTATGC
>Ga0256914_1000782_pt1 | contig 30736 bp, 32 predicted proteins | sample HulkmetaG_FD_191571 | JGI IMG/M metagenome (GOLD analysis project Ga0256914, IMG submission 191571) | Hydrothermal chimney microbial communities from Main Endeavour vent field at the Juan de Fuca Ridge, Pacific Ocean - Hulk | ecosystem: Environmental > Aquatic > Marine > Hydrothermal vents ... | reverse complement strand
CACTGGCAAAGCCGGAGCGCGCAATGCAGTATGCCTTGCTCACCACGCTGGCTTCGGTGGCCGGAGGCATTCTGGGATATGTGCTGGGGGTTTTCTTTTTCGAGCTAATCGAGCCACTGCTGCATGATTCCGGATATTGGCCCAAGTTTGAGCAGGCGCAGCGCTGGTTTGACAGCTACGGGTTTTGGGCGATCCTGATTGCAGGGTTTTCCCCTATTCCCTATAAGGTTTTTACCATTGCCGCAGGGGCCATGGCAATGTTGTTTCTGCCATTTGTGATAGCATCCATCATTGGCCGTGGATTGCGGTTTTATCTGGTGGCATTATTGATGAAATGGGGCGGAGAGCCGATGGAAAAGCGATTGCACAGCTATATCGATTATCTAGGGTGGGCAACGGTGATCGTCGGCGTGGCGGCCTATTTCTTACTGCAGAATCATTGAGAAACCGCGGTTGCGCGAAGTGATGAGGGTTACAACCCATTGTTCGTCCCCGAACTCCCCCGAGGAGTGTTTTATGCAAAAGCGTCGGCTCATTCCGGCATTATTGCTACTCTCTGCATTGCTGGGTGGTTGCGCTAATGATCCTGTTTTGGTGGGTGATCGGGGCGCTCGTCTGGATTGGCATCCTCGTTATCACACCGTACAACGGGGGGATACCTTGTATTCTATTGCGTGGACCTATGGCCAGGATTACCGGCTGGTTGCGCAGTGGAATGGACTATCTCCTCCCTATACCATCTACCCCGGGCGACGGATACGGGTCGCTCCACCGCCTGACTTTGCCAAGTGGCGTGACCGCGCCAAGGAGCCAAGGGAGAAGAAAAAAGGTGCAAGTTCGCCTTCTTCTCCTGTCGCCCAATCTTCTCGGGCAAAGGTATATCCGCGTCGCAAAGAGTCTCCGTCACCGGTCGGCCAGCCGTTGCCCGCTCCGGAAGCGAGTTCTCCGAAGTTCTCCAAAGCGAAAAATCCCCAATCTCTTCAGTGGCAATGGCCGGTTTCAGGAACGCCGAAGCTGATTTCAGGCGATTCCGGACAACTGCGCTCAGGGATCAATATCAAGGGGCGGCGGGGACAACCGGTCTATGCTGCAGCAGCGGGAAAAGTGGTCTATAGCGGCAGTGGACTAATCGGTTACGGAAAGCTTATTATTTTGAAACACAACGATCGTTATTTGAGTGCCTATGCACATAATTGGGAACTGCTGGTCAAGGAAGGGGAGCAGGTAGCAAAGGGGATGCAGATTGCCAAAATGGGTAGCAGTGGTACCGACCAGGTAATGCTACATTTCGAGATTCGGCGTAATGGCAAGCCTGTCGACCCATTACGCTATCTGCCAAAGCATTAGGGAATTGACGGTATGACGGGAAATCGTGATATCCCCACTGAGTGGGAGAGTGAAGAAGTGGAACCGGAGGATGAAAAACCCAAGGAGCCGGCCGTTTCTTTAGACGATGAGTCTCTCCTCGATGCCGAGGTCGAGCCTGCGGAGCCCACCTTTACCGCTGTTCCTGACAAACAGTTGGATGCCACCCACCTCTATCTGAACGAGATTGGATTTTCTCCCTTGCTGACGGCCGAAGAGGAGATTCACTATGCGCGCTTGGCTCAGACGGGGGATGAGGATGCGCGCAACCACATGATTGAGAGCAATCTTCGTCTTGTGGTAAAAATTGCCCGGCGATATCTTAACCGTGGGCTTCCCTTACTGGATTTGATAGAGGAAGGAAACCTTGGGTTGATACGGGCAGTGGAAAAATTCGATCCGGAGCGCGGATTCCGCTTTTCGACCTATGCCACCTGGTGGATTCGCCAGACCATCGAAAGAGCGATCATGAATCAGACCCGGACTATTCGGTTACCCATTCATGTGGTTAAGGAGCTGAATGTCTATCTGCGTGCGGCGCGGCATCTGGCGCAGATGGAGGGAAGTGAACCAACGCCTGAAGAGATAGCCCGTTTTCTCGACAAATCCCCTGAAGAGGTATCGCGGATGTTAGGCTTCAATGAGCGTATTGCCTCGGTAGATGAACCATTGGGTCGGGATACGGAGAAGTCGATGCTGGAGTCCATCCCCGATGAAGGGAATATCGATCCGGCCAAGATTCTCCAGGATGATGATATGCAGAGTCACCTGGAAGTCTGGCTGTCCCAACTCAACGAAAAGCAAAGAGAGGTCGTCACCCGACGTTTTGGGCTGGATGGCCGTGGAATTTCCACGCTGGAGGAGGTAGGGAAAAGCATTGGCGTGACCCGTGAGCGGGTGCGGCAAATCCAGATGGAGGCGCTACGCCGTTTGAGGCAGATATTGGAAAACGAAGGTTTCTCGGTGGATACACTCTTCGAATAGATCGTCCCTCCAATCTGAATCTATGTGAATTGAGCGAAGTTCTCGTCGGGCTGCAAAGGCTCGTCACAGCATAAAACATTCATCCTTGAATCCTGATTTCCCCGTTACGATCAAAAAAGCATGGTGCGAGAGCGTGTGAGACCGTCTGTGCTCCTTGTGCCAGCACTTTGGGGGTGTTCATCACCGTTTTTTTACCGTTACCCCTTGTTTTTTAACAACCATTTCTACTTTTTGGTGTCGGATAAAGGTCACTTTGGTCGGGATGATGACGGATCCGTGTCGCTCGTGCAAGTTGGTTGTTTTGCTTTTTAAATCATATAGATGCGAGTCTATGTTGATGCGGAAAGTTGAGCGAGGGAATTTGGCGCAACCTTAAATATAAGCTAATGATAATAGCATGATATGTTGGGTGTATTATATTGGCGACATGCAGATATCCTTTGATAACAATTGATTAGCATCAATACCAGTGTTTCATGTCGCTATATGGCGACACTCCGTTTTGGGTTGACCTACGTTTTATATTGCGAACCCGTGCTAATCTGATGATACTTAAAGGATAAAAAATTCTGGCACGCTTCATGCAACCTCATGGGCAGGTTGGCGGAGTAGGTCATGCAGGGAAAGGAGTTCCCTGATGGTGGGCCGGCTGTGAACTGACTGGATGAAGTGTTCATTGGCAAACCGCTGTTCGCCAACTTGGTTTTTCAGGTATATGTCTTTCTACGCACGGAGGCGGGCTCCCCGCATCCCCCCCAGGGGAGGGCCATGGATGGCCTTTTTACCTGCCTTGCGTCACATTTTCCATTTTTTCGGCTTGCCTGCGGACAGGAATGTGAATACAGTTCCTGTTTGCGCATCATGCGTGCAAAAGGGCAATATCGCTTTTGATTGTCAAGGGTGAATTTATCTGGCCGGTTCGGGTCTATTATGAAGACACCGACAGCGGAGGGGTGGTTTATTATGCCAACTACCTCAAATTCATGGAGCGTGCTCGCACGGAGTGGCTGAGGAGTTTGGGATATGAACAGAACCGGCTGATCGATGAAGGCCTCATCTTTGCCGTACGTCGGGCTGAAGTGGATTATCTCAAACCGGCGCGCTTCAATGATATGCTGCAGATAAAGAGTCGTATATTCGATTGCAGGCGCGCGAGCATCGAATTTGCCCAGAGTGTCTGTCGGGAAGAAGAGGTGTTGTGTCACGGACGGATCAGGATTGCCAGTCTCGACGTGGAGACCTTCAAGCCCCGTGCTCTGCCCGCGCAAATGCGGGATAATATCAAACGTTCAATGAATATACAGGAATCCCTCTGAATGACCTCCGAGCTTTCCCTGGCCCATCTGGTACTCAATGCCAGCGTTCCAGTGCAGGCAATCATGTTGATCCTGCTGTTTGCATCCATATATTCCTGGGGGTTGATACTATATAAACGCCGTGTGCTTTCACAGGCTCGACGTAGTGCAGATGCCTTTGAGACACATTTCCGCAGTGAGCAACGAATGAGCGATCTCTACAATCGTGTGCTGCGCTCGTCTGAACGTTTGGGGGCGATGGCCTCTATCTTTGAGGCGGGGTACAAGGAGTTTCTGTATCAACGCCGACAACCCGTATTTGATCGGGAACTGCTCAAGGATAACGCTCAACGTGTGATGCGGCTTGCCATGAGTCGCGAGCTGGAGAAAATGGAGGCCAGTATCTCTTCATTGGCAACCATTGGTTCCGTCAGTCCCTATGTGGGGTTGTTCGGTACCGTGTGGGGAATCATGTCTTCGTTTACCGCCCTGGGAAACGTGCAGCAGGCCACCCTTGCCATGGTGGCTCCTGGTATTGCCGAGGCATTGTTTGCTACTGCAATGGGGCTGTTTGCGGCTATTCCCGCGGTTATTTCCTACAATCGCAGTACTGCCGAAATCGAGCGGCTGGCAAATCGTTATGACAATTTCATTGAGGAGTTTACCTCCATTCTGTTGCGGTTTGGCCAACCGAGAGGAGGGGAGCAGCCGGTCGCACCATGAGCCAAAGACGCATCCGTAAGCGCCCCATTGCAGAGATGAACGTGGTACCGTACATCGATGTCATGCTCGTGTTGCTGGTGATCTTCATGATTACCGCACCGTTGCTGACCCAAGGGGTCAAGGTAGAGCTACCCAAGGTGGCGGCAGAACCCATCAAGGAGAGTAACAAAGAGCCTTTAGTGATCACGGTGAACCGTAGCGGAGAGCTTTTCCTCAATTTGGGAGACAAGGCGGACCAGCCTGTAGATGAGCAGACCTTGATGGAGCGGGTCGCGGCAATCATGCGTCGTCGGCCGGATGTGCCGGTCCTGTTGCGTGGAGACGAAAACGTCGAGTATGGTGCGGTGGTACGAGCCATGGCACTGTTACAGCGGGCTGGTGCTCCCAGCATAGGGATGGTTACCGAGACGCCCTTTTCCGACGGCCGGAAATAGTGTTGGGAGCGGTGTTCCATGAGACGTTATTGGGTTATTGCAGCACTGCTTCATATAGGGCTTTTTGGGGTGTTGATGCTCCGGTTCGACTGGTGGCAGAGCGAGTCACCCGAGGCGCCAGCGGCGATTCAGGCAACACTGGTTTCTGCGGCGGAATTAGGTTCTCCCGGCAGAAAGGAGAAAGAGAGTCAGGAGGCGCTCCGTAAACAAGAACAGGCCGCAGAGCTGAAGCGGCAGCAGGAGGCAGAGAAAAAGCGACAGGAGCAGAAAAAAGCCGAGGAGGAAAAGCGTCGGCAGAAAGAAGCGCAAGCAAAGCGCGAAGAAGCCGAGCGGCAAAAACGGATTGCCCTAGAGGAGAAGCGCCGCAAAGCGGAAGAGGAGAAACGCAAGCAGGCCGAGGAAGCGCGCCGCAAGAAAGCCGAGGAGGAGCGACGACGCAAGGCAGAGGAAGAAGCCAGGCGGAAAAAGGCGGAAGAAGAGAAACGCAAGCGGGCCGAGGAAGCGCGCCGCAAGAAAGCCGAGGAGGAGCGGCGGCGCCGGGAGGCAGAGCGCAAACGTCGGGAAGCGGCTTTGAAAAGCCAGCTGGAAGCGGAAGAGGCGTTTCTCGAGGGGGAGGCTCAGCGCAAAAATCAGGTGCTGATTGCCCGCTATATGGCCAGGATTCGGACAAAGGTGGAAAGTCGTTGGCTGGAGCCTCCAAGTGCGCGGCCGGGGATGTCCAGTACGGTGCGGATCCGTTTGGCACCAAGCGGGGAGGTGCTGGTGGTGGTGACCGTTGCGAGTAGTGGTGATAGCGTCTTTGATCGTTCGGTGGAGGCGGCGGTGCAGAAGGCCTCCCCTCTCCCGCTGCCGCCTGATCCCACGATATTGCCCGGTTTTCCGGAGTTGAACTTTAATTTCAAGAAGTAGTGTCAGGATGATGATAGCGAGGCGTGGCTTTTTTATGTGGAGAGCATTGTTGTTCTCATGGTGTTTGTTTGTGATGGGCAACGTTCATGCGGTGCTCACCATCGAGATCACCCAGGGAGTGAAGGGGGCGATGCCTATCGCTATCGTTCCCTTCGGTTGGGGCGGACAAGGTGCACCGCCGGAAGACATTGCCAAGATTGTTGGTGCGGATCTCTCGCGCAGTGGTTATTTTGCTCCACTGCCCGAAGCGGATCTGCCAAGCCGTCCCCACGATGCTACTGCAGTGCGTTTCCCTGACTGGCGGATGGTACGGGTAGACAATCTGGTGATCGGCAACCTGAGTCTGTTGGGTCCCGATAGCTATCAGATCAAGTTCCATTTGTTCGATGTCTACAAGGGAAAATCGCTGGCGGGGTACAGTTTTCGTACCAACCGCCAAGGTCTAAGGCGGGTTGCACACCAGATAAGCGACATCATCTATGAGAAATTGACGGGAAGGAAGGGGGTGTTCAGCACCAGCATTGCTTATGTCACCGCCATCCGCAAGGGAGGAACCGTTAGTTATGCTCTTTCGGTTGCTGACGCCGACGGTTACAACGAGCAGGTGATCCTGGACGCTCCGCAGCCATTGATGTCCCCTGCCTGGTCGCCGGATGGCAAACGCCTCGCCTATGTCAGTTTTGAGACAGGCCGTTCGGCTATCTATATTCAGGATGTCGGGACCGCCAAGCGTACCCGGGTTGCCAGCTTCAAAGGGATTAACAGTGCTCCTGCCTGGTCACCGGATGGGCGCAAGTTGGCATTTACCTCTTCGAAAAATGGTAATGCAGATATTTACGTGCTGGATCTGGGCAGCCGCAAAGTGGTCCGGATTACCACCAGTGGTGCCATTGATACCGAGGCGGCGTGGTCGCCTGATGGCGGCTCTCTCGTCTTCACTTCTGATCGAGGGGGGAGTCCTCAAATCTATCGGGTTCCAATAGGACCTTCCGGTCCTGTTGGTCGGCCGAAACGTGTCACCTATGAAGGGAGCTACAATGCTCGTGCCTCTTTTTCTCCGGACGGCAGCAGGCTGGTCATGGTGCATCGCAGTGGCAAGCGTTTCCAGATTGCCGTGTTGGAGCTGGATACCGGACAGCTGAGTATCGTTTCAGATACCCGCTTGGGAGAATCCCCCACCTTTGCCCCCAATGGGGATATGGTGCTGTATGCCACCGAGGTGGGAGGGCGAGGTGTATTGGAGGCGGCATCGGTGGATTCGCGCTCCCATCAGCGCCTGGGATTTGCGCGGGGAGATGTGCGTGAGCCTGCTTGGTCCCCCATGCCTTGAACCGGAACGAACCCTATTCGTTAAACAGGAGTAAACAATATGAAAAATCTGTTCTACTGGATGAGTATGGCGTTTTTTGTCGCCGGAATGGTGGGGTGTAGTGCAACGGCCCCAGTGGAGGAGGGGGGGAAGCCGATGCCGTCGGGGCAAGGCGTAGCGGATCAGCTTGAGGGCAGAGGTATGGTACGGGATGATGCAGCTCGGGGTAAGGCGCTGGATGAGGGCTCCCTGCTCTCTCGTACCACCATCTATTTTGGTTATGACAGCAGCGAGATTGCGCCGGAGTTTCGTGAGCTGCTTCGAGCTCATGGTAAGTATCTTGCCTCCCACCCTGAAATTCGTATCACCATCGAGGGGCATACCGACGAACGGGGTTCACGCGAATACAATCTGGCGTTGGGTGAACGCCGTGCCTATGCGGTACGGCAGCTGTTGATGTTACAGGGGGTGGCTCCGAATCAGCTGGAAGTGATCAGCTATGGAGAGGAACGTCCGGTTGCCTACGAACATGACGAGTCTGCTTGGCGTCTCAATCGCCGGGCTGTATTACGTTATCCCGGCCGTTAGTCAGGAGGAGAATCCACGGTGTTCCGTTATCTGTCAGTGGCGCTCTGTGCCACCCTTCTGCTGGGAGCCGGAGCAGCGCAGGCTGTCAGCAAGCGTGAGCTCCAGGAACGCATCATCCGGCTCGAGCGGCTGATGGAGCAGCAGAGCGAGATCTTCCTTCGCCTGCAGAAATTGCAGGATGAGGTTCGTTCCATTCGTGGAGAGCTGGAGGTACAAGGATACAAGCTGGAAAAGATACAGCGTCGCCAGCGGGAGATCTATCGTGACCTCGATGACCGTATCGGCAAGCTGGAGCGTGCAACAGAAAAGACAACGCTTTCGGGCGATGCGGAAGGCAGTGCAACAGAGCCGGACATCGCAGCGGGAATGGAGGAACAACAGGCCTATCAACAGGCCTTTGGTCATCTGCGTAAACTGGAGTATCCGGAAGCGGTAAGCGGTTTTGCCGAATATTTGAAACGCTATCCGGAAGGGCGTTATGCTGCCAAGGCGCAATATTGGCTGGGAGAGATCCGTTATGTGCGGGGGGCCTATCAACAGGCCATTACTGAATATCGCAAGCTGATTGAGCGTTACCCCGACAATGCCAAGGTGCCCGAGGCGATGCTCAAGATTGGTCTCAGTTATCAAGAGCTAGGGAAACGAACCGCAGCGCGCAAGCAGTTCTCCGAGTTGATTGTCCGTTTCCCGGATTCTCCGGAAGCAGAGGAGGCCAGAAAATATCTGAAGAAGAAATAGCATGTCATGCGAGAGCCATGTGCGGATAACGGAAATTTTCTGTTCCCTGCAGGGTGAATCGCGCAGTGCCGGGTTTCCCACAGTATTTATCCGCCTCACGGGTTGTCCTTTACGCTGCAGTTATTGTGACACTCGTTATGCCTTCGGCGGGGGAGAAGAGATCCCGGTAGCACGGGTGGTGGAGCAGGCGCTGGCCGTGGGCGTGGAACGTGTCACTGTAACTGGCGGGGAGCCATTGGCACAAGAGACCACGCTTGAACTGCTCAGTTGTCTGTGTGATGCTGGTTTCGTGGAGGTTTCTCTGGAAACCAGCGGTGCGCTGGACCTTTCCGGAGTGGATCGCCGGGTGGTGAAGGTAATGGACCTTAAGACTCCCGCTTCGGGAGAAGTGAAGCGGAATCGCTATGCGAATCTCTCTCTGCTGACTTCCCAGGACCAGGTAAAATTTGTCATCTGTGATCGGGCAGATTACGATTGGGCAAAGGCCAGGCTCGAGGAATATCGCCTTCCGACCCAATGTGAAGTACTGTTCTCTCCGGCTGCCGGGCGAATGCAGCCGGTTACACTTGCAAACTGGATTGTTGAGGAGCGGCTGCCAGTGCGTTTCCAGATGCAACTGCACAAGCTGCTGTGGGGAGATCAACCGGGGAAATGATTGAGCAGGAGAAAGCGGTGGTGCTGCTCTCGGGCGGGCTGGATTCTGCCACTGTATTGGCCATTGCCCGTGCCAAGGGTTACCGATGCTATGCGCTGAGTGTGGATTACGGACAGCGCCACGGCAGCGAACTGGCGGCGGCTCGGCAGGTGGCAGAGAGTATTGGGGTGGAGGAACACAAGATTCTCCGTCTGGATCTCCGCGCCATCGGTGGGTCGGCATTGACTGATTCCGCTATTGAAGTACCTCATTCCCCCACGCAGGGGATTCCAGTGACCTATGTGCCGGCCAGGAACACCTTGTTGCTCTCGCTGGCCCTGGGTTGGGCAGAAGTGATCGGTGCGTGGGAGCTCTTTATCGGTGCCAATGCCGTGGATTACTCCGGCTACCCTGATTGTCGCCCCGAGTTCATGCAAGCTTTCGAGCGAATGGCCAACCTTGCTACAAAAGCGGCGGTGGAGGGCCAGGGCAAGTTCCGTATTCGTACGCCATTGATGGAGTTCAGCAAGGCGGAGATCATTCGCAAGGGGATGCAACTGGGTGTTGATTACGCGCTCACCGTGTCCTGCTACGCTGCTGATGAGGAGGGGTGTGCTTGCGGGGTATGTGACTCTTGCAGGTTACGGGCGAAAGGGTTTCGAGAGGCTGGGGTTCCCGATCCGACTCGCTACTGCTGTTGATGGATGGGAGAGTGCGTTGGGGAGGGAGATTTATCGGCCGTTTGAGAATCTCTTTTTGATACTCCAGACCACGTTCCAGATCAGAGCCCCTACAGCGCCAATCACGGCGACCCCCACCAGACTGAATCCGATCAGGCCGACTATGTTCGATTCCACCCATAGCCCCAAATAGGCGATGGCAGAGCCGATGACCCCGGCGATCAAGGAGAGGAGACCGAGTCGCGCAGAGGGATGGGGGCGTTCGGGAGGGGACATGGGGTTTTCTCTATTAGGCCGGCCTCAGTACCCTGCCGTCAGTGAGACGACGAATTTCAGTAGGATTGCGGGAAGGACCGGTTTTTCCATGAACAATCATCTCCAATCGTTCACCGAAATACTGTCGAACGGCCAGAGGTGAGCGGGCCGGCGGGAGCCCTGCAGGGTTGGCGCTGGTAGAGACGACGGCGCCACCAAAGGCTTCGCAAAGGGCCGCAGCTTGTGGATGAGCGGTTACCCGGACAGCGAGGGTAGAGTGGGCACCTCGTAGCCAATCGGGAGTGCTGGAGCGGGCGGGGATTACCCAGGTTACCGGGCCGGGCCAGCTTTGCTCGAGCATCGCTTTTTGTCTGGGTGTCGGCTCCTCTATGTAAGGCATGAGTTGGCTGAATTTTGCAGCGATGAGGATGAGCCCTTTGGAGACGGGCCGCCCTTTCAGAGAGAGCAAGTGGAGGACTGCCCTTCGATCTTGGGGGTTACAGCCGAGTCCATAGACTGCTTCGGTAGGATAGGCGATGATCCCGCCTCGCCGGAGGTGGCTGGCGGCCAGGCGGAGTTTGAAGCTCATGTGTCTCACCCGGTATTTGCTATCTCCTCAATCTCGTAGGGCTCGGCGAAACGGCAGTCCTTCTGTGGGCAAACCTTCTCCGTACCACGCTTCTTGGTGGTCTTGATGGTGAGGATGGGCCATCCGCAACTGGGACAGGGTTCCGCCACTGGTTCATTCCAGATGGCGTAGGTACAGTCTGGATAACGAGAACAGGAGTAGAAGGTCTTGCCGGAGCGAGACTTGCGTTTGAAGAGGGTGCCTTGGTTGCATTGAGGGCAGGTGACACCGGTATCTTTCGGTTTCTCCAGCGGCTCGATATATTTGCAATCGGGATAACCGCTGCACCCGATAAACTTCCCGTAACGCCCCTGACGAATGATCAGTGGTGAGTTGCATTCGGGACAACTACGTCCCTCCACTACTTCTGGTTCGCTGGAGTTGTCGTCGCCGTTTAGATTGCGAGTGTAGTCACACTCGGGGAAAGCAGTGCAGCCAATAAAACGGCCACGGCGGCCAAGGCGGATTGCCAGTGGCTTGCCGCACTTCGGACAGGCTTCATCCAGCTCCTCCTGAGTCACCTCCTTGCGGCTGACGCTGCTCTCTTTCTCTTTGACCAGCTGGATGAACGGTTCCCAGAATTCACGCAATACCGGGATCCATTCTCGTTCTCCCCTTGAAATCTCGTCCAGCTCATCTTCCAGGTTAGCGGTAAAGTGGTAGTCCACATAGCGAGTAAAGTGCTTGGTGAGAAACTTGTTGACGATCCGCCCCACGTCAGTGGGTATGAAACGCTTGCGATCCATCTCCACATACTCGCGGTTCTTGAGGGTAGAGATGATGCTGGCATAGGTGGAAGGGCGCCCGATACCATACTCTTCCAGTGCTTTCACCAGGCTGGCCTCGGTATACCGTGGCGGTGGTTCGGTAAAGTGCTGTTCGGGTTCGATGGCGAGCAGATCGACGATCTGTCCCTCTTCCAATGGAGGCAACAATCGTTCCTTCTCCTCTCCCTCTTTGGCGTCATCCTTGCCTTCTTGATAGACCGCCATGAAACCGGGGTTGACCACGGTGGAGCCGGTGGCGCGGAACAAGTTGCCAGGCTCTCCTGCCTGCATTTCCACACTGACCGTGTCGATGGTGGCGTGGATCATCTGGCAGGCAATAGTACGCTTCCAGATGAGTTCATATAGCCGGAACTGATCACTGCTCAGATGATGCTTCAGGTCTTCAGGCAGGCGATGGGCGAAGGTGGGCCGGATCGCCTCATGGGCTTCCTGTGCATTCTTCGCCTTGGTCTTGTAGGCTCGGGGTTTGCCGGGCAGGTTTTTCTCACCATACCGCTCGGTAATCAGAGAGCGGATATCCTCCAGCGCCTCTTGAGCCAGATTGACCGAGTCGGTACGCATGTAGGTGATCAGGCCCACCGTTTCTCCGCCGATATCCACACCCTCGTAAAGCTGCTGGGCGGTGCGCATGGTGCGCTGGGCAGTGAAACCGAGTTTGCGGGCGGCTTCCTGTTGCAGGGTTGAGGTAGTGAAGGGGGCCGCCGGATTGCGACGACGCTGTTTCTTCTCGACCTTGACTACCCGCAGTTTGCCGTCAGCCGCCTGCTCAAGGGTCTGCTCAATGGTTTTGGCCCGTTTTTCATCAGTGATGCTGAACTGAGCCAGTTTTTCGCCCTGGTAGTGGGTCAACTTGGCTGGAAACTCTTGGCCTTTGGCAGCCACGTTCGCCTCGATGGTCCAGTATTCCTGCGACTGGAAGCGTTCGATCTCCTCTTCACGCTCTACGATCAGGCGTAACGCCGGGCTTTGCACTCGTCCAGCGGAAAGGCCACGGCGGATCTTTTTCCAGAGTAATGGAGAGAGATTGAATCCCACCAAGTAGTCCAGCGCTCGCCGGGCCTGCTGAGCATCCACCAGATCCTGGGACAGCTCACGGGGGTGCTGAATCGCCTCTTCGATGGCACGTTTTGTGATCTCGTGGAATACTACCCGACCTATCCGCTTGTCCTTGAGAAGCTTTTTCTTTTTCAGGATCTCGAGGAGATGCCAGGAGATGGCCTCTCCCTCCCGATCCGGGTCGGTGGCAAGGTAAAGGGCATCGGCTTTCTTCAACGCCTTGGCGATAGCGTCCACGTGACGAGCATTCTTGTCGATCACTTGGTATTTCATGGCGAAGTCATGTTCGGGATCGACAGCGCCTTCCTTGGGCAACAGATCACGAACGTGTCCATAGGAAGCGAGGACTTCGAAATCCTTGCCCAGATATTTCTTGATGGTCTTCGCCTTGGCTGGCGATTCTACGATAACCAGGTTCTTGCTCATAAGTTCAAAATAAAGCCCGCAGGTGCGGGCAGATTTGCTACCTGATTCTCGCGCAGTTCCAGGGTAACACCCTGGCACTGCGCGAGAATCCTCCTTCAGTGCAGGTCGACAGGCATCTCATTAAATACCATATCTTCTATCCATGCAAAAGCGGCCTCTTGTCCCGGCATGTTGAACAGTACCATCAACACCACCCATTTGAGCTGCTCCAGATCGATATCATTGGTTTCCAGGGCCATAACCCGATCGATGACCATTTCCCGGCTGACCTGGTCGAGGACTGCTACTTGCTCCAGGAAGAGCAGGAATCCGCGCGCCTCACGATCCAGCTTTTCGCACTCTTCCTTGGTATAAAGGCGAATGGAATGGCTGCACAATGGAGAGTCGGTGAGGTTGTCCTGAAGGTTGGCCAGCCCCTCTAGCCAACCCAGCGCCTTGTCGATTTCGCCGTTCTGGAATCCAGCGGCGCTCAATTCTGTACGCAGTGTGTCTTCGTCCGGCTCGATCTCCACCTCCTCGTAGATATAGTTCTCGAACAGATACATCAGCACATCGAGTACGGTTTCTTTCATGGTCATGTCCTCTTGTCGACCCGATTGTAGAGACCACCCGGCATGGAAGCCACATGATCCTGCAATTCCAGTACCAACAGCATGGAGGAAACTTCCTCTGTCGTCAATCCGCTCCGCTCAACCAAGGTATCGACGCTGACCGGATCGTAGCCCATGATCTCAAGCAATCGAGTATATTCTCTATCCAGTTCGACGGCGGTCGTGACAGGTTGTTCCGCCAGACCGCTGTTTTCCGCAGTGGAAGGGATCAATCCCGCCAATTCTTCCAGGATGTCATTTCCTGTCTCCACTAGCTTGGCGCCTTCACGGATCAGCTGGTGGCAGCCTTTTGCCAGGGGGTTGTGAATGGAACCCGGAATGGCGAATACCTCCCGCCCTTGCTCTGCCGCCAGGCGGGCGGTAATCAGTGAACCGCTGTGGATCGCCGCTTCTACCACGAGTGTCCCCAGGCTAAGGCCGGCGATGATGCGGTTGCGGCGGGGAAAATTGGCCCTGGTCGGGAGTGTGCCGATAGGAAACTCCGATACCAGGGCGCCGCGCTCGGCGATTTCATGTGCCAACTTGCGGTGGCGAGCAGGGTAGATGCGATCCAGTCCGGTCCCCATTACGGCGATGGTGGAACCCTCTCCCCTAAGGGCGCCTTGGTGGGCAGCGGCGTCGATTCCCAGTGCCATGCCGCTAGTGATGGTGAGACCACAGGTGGAAAGGTGGTGTCCAAATTCAAGGGCTGTCTCGGCACCACCCGGGGAGGGGTTTCGGCTGCCAACGATGGCCAGCTGAGGTGTGCCAAGGAGAGTCGGATCACCTTTTACAAACAACAGTGGAGGCGGATCGGGGAGTTGGCGTAGAAGGGGGGGATAATTGGGGTGGTCCAGGGTGAGCAGATGGTTGCCTGGCTGCTTCAACCAGTCTAGATCGGGATCTACAGGGCTTTGATCCGTACCGCATAGATATTCCAGCGTGTCGGTGCGGCTGACTCCGGCGTTACGCAGTTGCTCCCTGTCAGCGGAGAAGACCTCTTCCGGGGTACCGAAACATTCCAGCAACCGACCAAATCCTTTTGCGCCAATACCGGGTGCGCGCCAGAGCAGGAGCCAGTGAATGAGTGAGCTCCCTTTTTCCGGTAGCGAATTCACGGTGCACGTACAGTATCCATCAGATGAATGGGACGGGTGGATTGCATCAATAAGGCGTAGCTCACCTTATCAAAGGTTCGAAATACCAATACAATACCCGCCCGCTCATCCGGCAGACGAACCATCTCACCGGTCACAGGATCCTTCATCTCTCCGTTGGATTGGTAGACTGCCAGCACGTGGCCCGCCTCGATGCCTTCTTGTCTACCCAGATCCAGGACCACCCCTTGGTACTGGCCGACCATGGAGACTCCGTCGAAAATCGATATTATACGTCCTTTCATGCCAGGTTGCGGCGGATGGGGCAGATAGTAAGGAGCAGAGGCCACATCTTCCGCAATCGGAAGGAGACGGTCGCCAGTATGGATCTCCTGTCTGACATCGAGCAGTCGCAGGGTGGCCGGGTCCCCACCACGATCTAGCACTGCGTCTGCCACCCTGACCACTTCGTACCCCAGGATTTCTTTCTTGTCGTCAGGGTTTCGATAGGCCTCTCCTACACGATAGACGCCATAGCGTCCACTCCACCGATCAGATACACCTCGCGCATAGATCTTTTCACCCGGGCTGCCTGTTAGCAGTCGTTTTTCCACTCCGCCAAGAACATAGGGTGCTGTTTTCAATTCATCTTCTGATACTACTCGAGCCTGGTTGAGAAAATGGCGAATGGCTTCTGGATCGATGGTTGGGATGGCCTGATTCAGTGGTTGTTTACGCATCCGTGGTGAGAGTTTGACCACCTTGCGTCCTCGGTGGAGCCGCAATACCGGTTTTCCGTTGTGGATCTCCAGCGTAATCGTGTCCCCTGGATAGATGAGGTGGGGATTGGCGATCTGGGGATTGGCCTGCCACACTTCGGGCCACAACCAGGGATCGCGCAGGAAACGGGCCGAGATGTCCCACAAGGTATCTCCCTTGACCACCACATACCGATCAGGACGGTCTGGGTTCAGGGCTATCTTCTGTGCCACTGAGGCGGCCGACCAAACGAACAACAGGGCGGCAACCGCCAGCCCGGTGGATAGCTGTCTGAATTTCAACACGATCTACGATCCCCATGGAGTTGCTACGTTACAATTCATATCGGTTCGAGTATGATAATTCTTAACTTTGATCCTGAATTTCCACCGATGGCCCTGTTACCGATACTTCATTATCCCGATGCTCGTCTGCGCAAGGTGGCCCAGCCGGTCGAACGCGTAGATGATGAGATTCGCCGTTTGATCGATGATATGTTCGAGACCATGTACGATGCCCCAGGTATCGGGCTCGCGGCAGTGCAGGTGGACATGCCAGTTCGGCTGCTGGTGGTTGATGTTTCAGAAAAGAAGGATCAGCCATTGGTGTTGATCAATCCGGAGATTCTCACCGCTTCGGGTGAGGAACAGATGGAAGAGGGGTGCCTTTCGGTGCCCGGAATCTACGAGCCGGTTAGTCGGGCCAGCCAGATTTCGGTTCGGGCACTGGATCGTGAAGGCAAATCGTTCGAGCTGGAAGCCTCCGGGTTGCTCGCTGTCTGTATTCAGCATGAGATGGACCATCTACAGGGCAAGCTGTTTGTGGATTATCTCTCGGAAATGAAGCGACAACGGATACGCAAGAAGCTGCAGAAACAGGCACGTCAGCGGATGTAAGCCTGACCAGCCTTCGACCCATGACCACCTCCCTGAAAATCATCTTTGCCGGAACACCGGAGTTTGCTGTGGTGGCGCTGAATGCGCTGCTGGAGAATGGTGAGCATGAGATCTGTGCGGTGTACACCCAGCCGGATCGGCCTGCAGGAAGGGGCCGGAAACTGAAGGCCAGTCCGGTCAAGGAGGTAGCACTAGCCCACCGGTTGCCTCTTTATCAACCGGCTACCTTGAAAGATCCCCAACAGCAGCGTCTGCTGCGTGAGATGCAGGTGGATTTGATGGTTGTGGTTGCATATGGCCTGTTGTTGCCACGCCCGGTGTTGAATGCCCCCCGCTTTGGTTGCATCAACATTCATGCTTCTCTGTTACCTCGCTGGCGGGGTGCCGCTCCGATTCAGCGCGCCATTTTGGCCGGGGATACCGAGACAGGGGTGAGTATCATGCAGATGGATGAGGGGTTGGATACCGGGCCGGTGTTCTACCAGCTGGCCACTCCGATCGAACCCAGGGACACCGCCAAGACCCTCCATGACCGACTGGCCATTTTGGGAGCGCGGGCGCTACTGGATACCCTGGGGCTCATCGTGGATGGGTCTGCCCACCCCGTTCCGCAGGATGATGCGGCGGCCACCTATGCCCCCAAGATAGAAAAACAGGAAGCACTCCTCGACTGGAACGTGACTGCCGAGGAGTTGGATCGACGAATACGGGCGTTCAATCCTTGGCCGGTGGCCTATACCTTATTGAACGGGAAATTCCTGCGCATCTGGGAGGCCATCCCTCTTGATGTCAGTACCGATGCGTCGCCAGGAACTGTAATTATGGTTGGCAAAAGGGGGATCGATGTTGCCACCGGTAGCGGGGTACTGCGTTTGCAACGCCTGCAGAGTGCGGGAGGAAAGCCGCTTGATGCAACGGCTTTCCTCAATGGGCATCCGGAGCTGCGCCAACCCGGTACCGTTCTGGGATCATGAGCGCCAGGCTGGTTGCCGTTCAGGTGCTGACCCGGGTATTGGGGCAGGGCCGCTCTCTCTCCCTTCTCTTACCAGAATTCCAAGAACAGGTTAAAAGCCCTGTAGACAGGGCATTTGCCTGGCAGCTATGTTTTGGTGTATTGCGCTTTTTACCGAGGCTGGAAGCGTGTGCACTGCGTCATCTCAGACGTCCTCTCAAGGCCAGGGATCGTGATCTTCATGTCATCCTGTTGCTTGGGCTGTACCAATTGATTTATTCACGTATTCCGAACCACGCGGCAGTGTCGGAAACTGTGGCGCTTTCCCGAGCTGTTGGGAAGCCGTGGGCGAAGGGATTGATCAATGCTGTGTTGCGCGGCTTTCTGCGGGAAAAGGAGAAAAGTCTCGCTGCCGTCGATCGGGACGAAGCGGTTGCCGCAGCTCATCCTCGATGGCTGTTCGAGATGTTGCGTAGCGACTGGCCTGAGGAGTATCAAGCCATCTTGGAAGCCAACAATCAGCAGCCACCAATGGCATTGCGGGTTAACTGCCGCCGTGTAAGACGCGACGTATGGCTGCAGCAGGCTAGTACCAAGGGGATAGAAGGAAAGGCGGCCAGACATACAGAGAGTGGGGTCATACTGCAGCAGCCCTGTGATGTTGAGGTATTACCGGGATTTGCCAAAGGAGAGGTTTCAGTACAGGACAGCGCGGCCCAGCTGGCAGCTGGATTGCTCGATCTGAAGCCCGGGCTGAGAGTGCTGGACGCCTGTGCAGCACCTGGTGGAAAGACAGCGCACATCGCTGAGCGACAGCCTGAACTCGCCAGGTTGGTGGCGGTCGACATCGAGCAGGAACGGTTGCAGCGGGTGAAGGCGAATCTGCGTCGTCTTGGTCTGGATGCCACTTTATGTCTGGGGGATGCTGCTGAGCCGTCGTCTTGGTGGGATGGCAAGCTGTTTGACCGGATTTTATTGGATGCACCCTGTTCGGCAACCGGGGTAATTCGACGTCATCCTGACATCAAGATGTTGCGAAGAGCAGACGATATTTCGAAAATAGTTGTAAAACAGCAACAACTCCTGGAGTCCATGTGGTCTTTGCTTGGCCCAGGCGGTATCCTGTTATATGCGACCTGCTCCGTTCTGAAGCGGGAAAACGTGCAACAAATAACGGAATTTATTGATAAACACCCTGACGCCAGGGAGCTACCCATAGAGGGAGAGTGGGGAAGGGGAATGTCTGTGGGGCGGCAAATTCTACCCGGTGAACACCAGATGGATGGTTTCTATTATGCATGCCTGCGAAAAGAGCCTTGACCTCTGGTCATGGGCGATGATGCTGTGTCTCCGCAGGTGGCGGTTTCTATCCCCTTTTTGTCCAAAGCCTTCCTTTCTGTTATTCATTTTGATCCTGGGTCTTTCTGCCCAAGCATCTGCCGAAGAGTCTCCCTTTACCATTCGCAGCGCCAATATCTATTTGGATAACAAGGTTTATCTTGTCAATGCCGATATCCACTACAGCTTGACCCGGCCGGTGCTTGATGCGCTGCATAATGGCGTTCCCCTGACCATCGAATTGCGCATCGAACTGATTCGGCAGCGGGAGTGGCCGTGGTGGGATGAGACCATGGCAGTCATCAAACAGCGATACCGGTTACGTTATTTCGCCCTTGCGCAACACTATGTGCTGGATAATCTCAATATGGGTACCGAATCCAGCTATCAGAGCCTGGAGGCGGCCCTTGAGGCATTGGGAAAGCTGAAAGAGCTTCCACTTCTTGATCAGAATTTGTTGCCGTCGAGCGGGGAGTACTTGGCCCGTATGCGGGTGGCACTGGACATCGAGTCCTTGCCTACGCCACTGCGCTTATTGGCCTATCTCTCCTCCCGCTGGCGGCTGACCAGCGAGTGGTACACATGGAAACCACAACTCTGAACCCTCTGCTGCGGCGAATCGCCCGGGTGATAACCGGGCCACGGTTGCTGGTGCTGCTGGTGGTGTTGCTGCTTGCCTCTTTGTATCTGATGATCGGCGCTGCCAGGAATTCCACCCTGTTCAGTCAGTACTACACCACGCTGTTGGGAATCAACATCGTTACCCTGATTGCCCTGCTTGGCCTTATTCTGTATCAATTGCAGCAGCTGGTTTCACAGTACCGCAGACATGCAGCAGGTTCACGAATGAAACTGCGGCTGGTGGTTCTGTTTATCGTCCTTTCCATCACCCCGGTCTCGGTCATGTACTATTTCTCCTTGGCGTTTATTCATCGGGGTGTGGACAGTTGGTTCGATGCCACCATTGAAGAAGCGCTGCAGAATAGCCTGGAATTGAGCCGGGCTTCTCTCAATGTACGTATGCGGGAACTGTTGCACATTACCGAGCAGCTGGCCGATGAGTTGGGTCATGCGGAAAACCGCTCACCAGCGCTGCTGCTGGATGAGCTGCGTCAGCGGAGCGATGCCGAGGAGCTGGCACTGTTTACCGCAACCGGCCACCCGATTACTGCCAGCCTGCGGGAGCTTGACAGGCTGGCGCCGACGCCACCCAACGAGGCCATTCTGGTTCAGTTACGGCAGGGGCGTGCCTATGTGGGGCTGGAACCCTTCGATGAAAACCAGGCCTGGGTGCGGGTGGTGGTCAGTTTGCCAGCAACGCTGGTATTGCGCGATGCCCGTATTCTCCAGGCCATGTATGCAATTCCACCGCGTATGAGCACTCTCGCCGCCAGTGTTCAGCAGGCCTATACCAAATACACTGAGCTCACTTACTTGCGTAAGCCGCTCAAATACAGTTTTACGCTGACTCTTTCCCTGGTGCTGTTGCTGACCATCCTTACGGCGGTATGGGCGGCTTTCTTCTATGCTCACCGTCTTGTGGCGCCGATTCGGGATCTGGTCAAGGGGACCCGAGCGGTGGCGGCGGGTGATTATGCACGACGCTTGCCAGTGCGCAGCCATGACGAGTTTGGCCATCTGGCCCGCTCTTTCAACGAAATGACCCAACGTCTCGCCAAGGCGAGGGACGAGGCCCAACGGAGTCAGCATCATATCGAAACTCAGCGGGCTTATCTGGAGGCGATCCTCAAACGGCTTTCTTCCGGGGTATTGACGGTGGGGGCCGATGGGGTGATACATACTGCGAATCCGACAGCGGCTGCAATTCTCAATCTTCCGCTACAGGAATTGACGGGGCGGTCATTGGATGCCTTGGGAGAGCGCTTTCCTCATCTCAAGCCTCTGGCCGAAGCCCTCGGGCCACATTTGTCCGCGCAAAGGGACAGCGAATGGCGGGAAGAGGTGGTGCTGTTTGGTGCAGCGGGTCGGCAGGTATTGATGTGCCGGGCAACCGTGTTGCGCCGGATGAGCGATTTGCTCCATGACCATGTGATCGTGTTCGATGATATTACCAGTCAGATCAAGGCGCAGCGTGATGCGGCATGGAGCGAGGTGGCGCGGCGGCTGGCCCATGAGATCAAAAATCCGCTGACTCCTATCCAGCTCTCTGCAGAGCGGTTGCGGCGGAAATATCTGGCAAGCATGCCGCCCGAGGATGCCAAACTGCTGGATCGTTCCACCCATACCATCGTTCAGCAGGTGGAGGCATTGAAAGAGATGGTCAAGGCTTTTTCCGATTATGCACGGACCCCGGAGATCCATTTGCGTCCGCTCAATCTGAATCAGTTGATTCAGGAGGTGGTGGATCTGTACCGGGGAGAGGATGCCCCCCGTTTCGTGACCGATCTGCAAGGGGATCTTCCGCCAGTGGAGGCCGACGCAGGTCGCATGCGGCAGTTGTTGAACAATCTGATCAAGAACGCCCAGGAGACGGTGGCAGAAAGAAAAGATGCGAAGGTCACAATTCGCACATGTTGGCGGGACGAGCAGGATGGTCGTTTCATGGAGCTGCGGGTAGAGGACAACGGTCCCGGAATCCCGGCCGATGTAATGGCTCATCTGTTCGAGCCCTATATTACGACCAAACCCAAGGGAACCGGGTTGGGATTAGCTGTGGTAAAGAAGATAGTGGAGGAGCACAACGGATTGATTCGCGCAGAGAATCTACCTGCGGGCGGCGCCTGCTTTATCGTTCGCCTGCCGTTGGCAGCGGTGCGTAGCCAATCTTTGGCTCCTGCCCAATTAAGGGAGAAACGGGCATGAGTACACCTTACATATTAGTCGTGGACGACGAACCGGAAATCCGTCATTTGGTCCAGGAGATCCTTGAGGATGAGGGGTACGAAGTTTCGGTGGCGGAGAATGCCGAACAGGCGCGGCGGGCACGGCGTTTGCGGCGGCCTGATCTGGTACTGCTGGATATCTGGATGCCGGACGTGGATGGTATCACCTTGCTCAAGGAGTGGTCTGGCGAAAACGGGCTCGACATGCCGGTGATCATCATGTCAGGTCACGCTACGGTGGAGACTGCGGTCGAGGCCACCCGACTCGGTGCCTACGATTTCATTGAGAAACCGTTGTCGTTGGCGAAACTGCTGCTCACCGTAGAGAATACTTTGCATACCGACAAGTTGCGCAAGGAGAACATCGATCTCCGGCGCTATTCCCACCATCGTATCGAGCCCGTGGGCAAGAGCCCCCTGATGCACAAGCTGCGGGAACAGATCACTCGGTTTGCAGAGCATGACAATGGGGTGTTGCTTACCGGAGAGCCGGGAAGTGGAAAACGGCTCTTTGCCCGATATCTGCACGAGCTGAGCCCCCGCCGCTCGGGGCCATTCATCGAGGTGAGCATGGCCTCCTTCGATGGTGAGGATGCCAATGAAGAGCTGTTCGGCTCAGAGCGTAACGACCAGGTCCGTTTCGGGCGCCTGGAACAAGCTAACGGGGGCACGCTGTTTCTGGAGGATATTGCTGAAATGGATGCTTCTATCCAGGCGCGGCTATATAGTGCGCTGCAAAATCGGCGTTTCCACCGGGTCAACGGTCTGGAAGCAGTGCGTACCGATGTGCGCGTGATCGCGGCCACTCATCACGATCTGGAGGCCAGGGTTGGTGAGGGGCGGTTTCGCCAAGACCTCTATTACAAGCTCAACGAGTTACCCCTCTACATTCCGCCGTTGCGGGAGCATTGTGAGGACGTTCCGGAGCTGCTGGCCTTTTATGCCGATTTCTTCGCTACCCGGGAGAATCTCCCCTATCGCAGCTTCACGGTCGCTGCGCAGAACTATCTGCGCAACTATTCCTGGCCAGGGAATGTGCGAGAGCTGACCAACCTGGTTCAGCGGTTGCTGATTGTTGGCAATGGTGATGATATCGACCGGGAGGAGGTGGAAGCGGTATTAGGTGCCGGAACTGCATTCCATGGCTCCACGTCTACTTATCAACCCGAATTTGATCTACCATTGCGGGAGGCGAGAGAGCGTTTCGAGCGGGCCTATCTGGAATATCAGCTGCGCAAGATGGGAGGCAACGTGGGCAAGGTTGCCCGGATTGCCGGCATCGAACGGACCCATCTCTATCGCAAATTGCGCACCCTGGGTATCGATCACAAGGAGTTGGCGGGCAAGAGCGCCGATTAGGGCTCCCTTGTGGGTTCGGATGGGTCATGTTCAGGGAAGATGAGGCCAAAACCTCCGGATGGGGGAGGCGGGTATATCGTTCCTGACCATGCCGTGGAGCTTTTTGCCGGCGTGGCCGAATAACGGGAAGTCGTGATACTGATATGAAAATCATCATTCTCGGTGCCGGGCAGGTGGGTTCCTCCCTGGCGGCCAATCTGGCCAGCGAAGCCAATGACATCACGGTGGTCGATACCGAGCAGGAGCGGTTGCACAGCCTGCAGGATCGCCTCGATATCCGTACCGTGGCGGGACGGGCGTCCTATCCGGATATTCTCGCGCGAGCCGGTGCGGATGATGCCGACATGATCATTGCGGTGACCAACAGTGACGAGACCAACATGGTGGCTTGTCAGGTGGCCTACACCTTGTTCCATACACCCACCAAGATCGCCCGGGTGCGGGGTGTGGGATATTTGGCCCACAAAAAGGAGCTCTTTGCGCAGGATTCGTTTCCGGTCGATGTGTTGATCAGCCCCGAGCAGCTGGTCACCGATTATATCCAACGGCTTATCGAGCATCCGGGTGCCTTGCAAGTGCTCGACTTCGCGGGCGGTCTGGTCCAGCTGGTGGCGGTCAAGGCCTACTACGGGGGACCACTGGTTGGTCATGCCCTGCGGACCTTGCGGGAACACATGCCCGGCGTGGATACCCGGGTGGCTGCCATCTTTCGTCGTGGGAAGCCGGTGATTCCAGACGGAGATACGGTGATCGAGGTGGATGATGAGGTATTCATCATTGTTGCCCGCAAACATGTGCGGGCGGTGATGAGTGAGCTGCGTCGCCTGGACAAGCCGTACAAGCGGATTATGATTGCCGGCGCCGGCAACATCGGCAAGCGGTTGGCCAAGGCACTGGAGCACAACTATCAGGTCAAGATCATCGAGCACAACCAGGAACAAGCGCGTGTTGCCTCCGAGGAGCTCGAGAAGACCATTGTTCTGCTGGGAGATGCGGCCGATGAAGAGCTGCTGCAAGAGGAGAATATCGAGAACACCGATGTATTTTGTGCTCTCACCAGTGACGATGAAGCCAATATTCTATCCGCCATGTTGGCCAAACGGCTAGGGGCCCGCAAGGTGATGTCCCTGATCAACCGGGTTTCCTACGTGGACCTGGTGGAGAGTACCGATATCGATATCGCCATTTCGCCTCAGCAATCCACCATCGGCAGTCTCTTGACCCACGTGCGGCGCGGCGATGTGGTTGTGGTTCATTCCCTCCGCAGGGGTGCGGCCGAAGCCATCGAGGCGGTGGCCCACGGTGATCCCGAATCTTCCCGGGTTGTTGGCCGGAGGGTTGACGAGCTCAAGTTGCCGCCGGGCACCAATATCGGCGCCATTGTGCGCGGTAACGAGGTGATCATCGCCCATCACGATACCGTTATTCAGCCGGAGGACCACATCATCCTGTTTCTGGTGGACAAACGCCACATCCCGGAAGTGGAACGGTTGTTCCAGGTGGATGTTACCTATCTCTGAGCCGGCAGGATCCTCTACATGCAGCCCCGGGTCATCCAACGCATCGTCGGTTTGCTGCTGATGCTGTTCAGCACCGCCATGTTGCCACCTGCGGTGGTGGCGCTGATTTACGGCGATGGCGCGCTACATCCCTTTCTGCTTGGTTTCGTGGTGATCTTGGTCACTGGGGCCGTGCTCTGGTTTCCCGCCCGTGAACATCGCAAGGAGCTGCGGTTACGGGATGGGTTCCTGGTGGTCGTGTTGTTCTGGACCGTGCTGGGGCTTTCCGGGGCCATTCCGCTGATGCTTTCCGACATTCCCGGGATGTCGCTCACCGATGCGGTATTCGAATCCATCTCCGGCCTGACCACCACCGGCGCGACGGTGATCGTCGGCATTGACAACCTGCCTCATTCCATTCTTTTCTATCGGCAACAGCTGCAGTGGCTGGGAGGAATGGGAATCATCGTCCTGGCGGTGGCCATCTTGCCCATGCTGGGTATCGGTGGCATGCAGTTGTACCGGGCGGAAACCCCCGGCCCGATGAAAGACAACAAGCTGACACCCCGCATCACGGAGACTGCCAAGGCGCTTTGGTACATCTACCTGGGGCTCACCGTCGCCTGTGCTGTGGCTTACTGGCTGGCCGGAATGGAGCCGTTCGATGCATTGGCGCACGCCTTTTCCATGGTGGCCATCGGCGGTTTCTCCACCCATGATGCCAGCATCGGCTATTTTCACAGCACCACCATCGAGATGGTGGCGGTCGTGTTCATGTTGCTCTCGGGAATCAATTTCGCGCTCCATTTTCTGGCCTGGCGCTCCATGAGCCTCCGTCCGTACTTCCAGGACTCCGAATGCAAGACCTACCTGTTCATCCTGGGCGTGGTGAGTGTGATCACCATCGGTTATCTGTACGCCATGGGAACCTTCCCCGATCTCTGGAGTACCGTTCATCACGGCCTGTTTCAGGTGGTTTCCATCGGCACTACCACCGGTTTCACCACGGTTCAATATTTCGCCTGGCCGGGATTTCTGCCGGTGTTGCTCATTTTCATCAGTTTCATCGGCGGGTCGGCGGGTTCCACCGGTGGAGGGATGAAGGTGATCCGTTTCCTGCTCCTGTTCAAGCAGGGAATGCGGGAACTGAAGCGACTCATTCACCCAACGGCGCAGATTCCCATCAAGGTGGGAGGCAAACCGCTGCCTCCGCAGGTGATCGAGGCGGTGTGGGGATTTTTCGCCACCTATGTGGCCATTTTCAGCCTCATCATGCTGGGCCTGATGATGACGGGGCTGGACGAGGTGACCGCCTTTTCCGCCGTGGCTGCTTCCCTGAACAATCTGGGCCCTGGACTGGGGGAGGTCGGGCTCCATTACCGGGACATCAATGATCCCGCCAAGTGGATGCTCTGTTTCGCCATGCTGCTGGGGCGGCTGGAGATCTTCACCATGCTGGTGCTGCTGACGCCCGCCTTCTGGCGACGTTGAGGGGTATGGTGGACGCGAGCGAATGGGATGCCCGTTATCTGAGAGGCGAGCCCCCTCGGCCGGAGGGGCCGGTGGCGGTGTTGCGGGAGAACGCCCATCTGTTGCCCCGGGAGGGACGGGTGCTGGAACTGGCCTGTGGTCTCGGAGCCAACAGCCTGTTTCTGGCGGAACGCGGTTTGGCGGTGACCGCGTGGGATTTCAGCGAGGTGGCCATCGAGCGTCTGCGGGAACGTGCCCACGAGCGCCGGCTTCCCGTCACCGCCGAGGTGCGTGATGTCGTGGCCGCTCCGCCACCCCCGGAATGCGCCGAGGTGATCGTGGTCAGCCGGTTCCTGGAGCGTTCACTGGCGCCTCATCTGATTGCGGCGCTTTCGCCCGGTGGACTGCTTTTCTATCAAACCTTCGTTCGCGAGGCGGTATCGGCGACACGCGGACCCCGAAATCCCGCCCATCGTTTGGGGCCGAACGAGCTGCTCCGGCTGTTCGGTCCGTTGCACCTGCTTTTCTACCGTGAAGAAGGAATGGTCGGGGATGTGGAAAAGGGCTTCCGCGATGAGGCGATGCTGGTGGGGCAGAAAAGGTGAGACCGTTTCATTCACTGAATGACTCGGTGGTGTATCGCTCCACCCGCACGGTGTCGGACCAGTAGTCTGGGGACAGACCGGCCTTCAGCTTCAGATGCTGGAGAAAGCGCTTCGGATCCGGCAGGGATTCCCATACACTGGGCAGGAAGGTGCCGCGATGGCCTTTCTCCTCCAGGATCAGCCCGTCGATTCCGGGGCGTAACTGGCGGATCAAGTCTTCCTCCGAATCGAAATTCATCGGTTGTGAGGGGCTGAGTACCGAGATTTCGAGCTGGAGTGAGTCCAGCTCTGTTTCACTCACCGGCGGAAAGCGGGGATCGGCGAAGGCGGCCGCGTAGGCGTTGTGGGCCACGTCTTCGACCAGGGGACGTATTGCTTCCAGGGTTCCGATACAACCGCGGAGTTGGTGATCCCGGTGCAGGGTGACGAAGGTGGCCCGCTTCACCCGCAGGGATGCGGGATAGTGGTCGAGCACGACGGCCAGTGGAGCGCCTTGCCGAAGGCCGTGCTGAATGGAGCTACGGGCGACTGCCAGGAGGGTCTGGCGCTCCTGTACAGGGAGGCTATGCAAGGATCCAGGCGCCATAACCCACCACCTGATCGCGGGGTCCTGCGGTGTCGCCGGAGTTTCGCAGATCCACGGTCGTTGCCGCGAGACCGTGATGCCGGGCAGCCACCAGCAGGCCATTCAGCGGATTTCGCCCGCATGCGTCGTGATGGCCGATGGCCTCTGGTTGCAGGTTTTCGATGGCCCGGCTGGTGGAGGCATCCAACCGCCGTGCCGTCTCGTAGTCCAGGTAGTGGCTCAGATCCGAGCTGACCACGATCAAGGTTTCCGGGCCGTTCCACAGGCGCTCGATTACCTCGGCCACCTCTTCGGCCCCGGCATCTCCGACCACCAGCGGGACCACGGTGAAGTCATGCAGAACCTCCTGCAGGAACGGAAGGTGCACTTCCAGGCTGTGTTCCAACATGTGGGCCTCGTCGAACACCTTGACCTGTGGCAGATCGGCCAGGGTTTCGGCCGCGGCTTTGTCCACCGGCACGAGTCCCAGCGGTGTCGCGAAAAAGTCGGCACTGCTCAACGCCAAACCATGGAAGGCCGTCCGGTGCGCCGGCCCCAGCAGTACCACTCGCCGGACGCGATCGGCCACGTTTTCCACCGCCTTGTAGGCGCTGGCCGCCACCGCGCCCGAATAGATGTAACCGGCATGGGGCGCAATGATCGCCTTCGGTCGTGTGGCCACTGGTTTGGCCTCCGCCAGGAATCCTTCCACCATCCGGCGCAATTCATTCTCATCGGCGGGGTAGAACATCCCTGCCACGGCAGGTTCTCTGATCTTGCTCATCGGCTGTCCCTCTTTCTCTTCATGAGATGGGGGTGGTGGAAATGGAGTTCAAGCCTCGTGGTCTTGGGCTTGAATTGGTGACGAAACATCCCCATTTTCTATTCCAATCCTTTCCTTTCCCGAATATCAGCAGGATGGTGAATCCCATGGAGACCACGACCACCGGCGACGAAGCCTTCACGGACCGTTTTCCTACCCGATACTGGCACAAACTGGAGGATGGGCGGATCCAGTGTGACCTCTGTCCCCGTTTCTGTAAGCTGCACGACGGGCAGCGGGGACTCTGTTTCGTCCGTGCCGCCGAGGGGGGGGAGATTGTCCTGACCACTTATGGGCGGTCCAGTGGATACTGTATCGATCCCATCGAAAAGAAACCGCTCAACCATTTCCTGCCGGGTACGCCCATACTCTCGTTTGGCACGGCCGGCTGCAATCTGGCCTGCAAATACTGCCAGAACTGGGACATCAGCAAGTCACGAGAGATGGACACCCTTGCCGATCGCGCCCTTCCCGAAACCATTGCCCAGGCTGCCAAGGCGCTCGGCTGCCGGAGTATTGCCTACACCTATAACGATCCTGTCATCTTCCACGAGTATGCCATCGACGTGGCCCAGGCCTGTCATGAGGTGGGGATCAAGTCGGTGGCGGTGACGGCGGGATATGTCTGCCCTGAACCCCGCGCCGAGTTCTACCGGCACATGGACGCGGCCAACGTGGATTTGAAGGCGTTCACCGAGGAGTTCTATTTCAAGCTGACCGGTGCCCATCTGGAGCCGGTATTGGATACCCTCAAGTATATCAAGCACGAAACCGATGTGTGGCTCGAACTGACCACGCTGCTCATCCCTGGCAGAAACGACTCCGATGAAGAGTTGCAGCGGATGACACAATGGGTGGTGGAGGCGCTCGGTCCGGATGTGCCGATGCATTTCACGGCCTTCCATCCGGCGTTCAAGATGCTGGATGTTCCGCCTACTCCGCTGGAGACACTGGAGCGTGCCCGGACCATCGCCATGGAGAATGGGGTGCGTTATGCCTATACAGGCAATGTGTGTGATCCGGCGGGGCAGAGCACCTATTGTCACCGTTGTCATCAGATCCTGATTGGGCGCAACGGTTATTTTCTCACCGAATGGAACCTGACACCGGAAGGCAACTGCGGGGATTGCGGCACCCCCTGCGCCGGCGTCTTCGAGGCGCGTCCGGGTGACTGGGGCAATCGTCGGCAGCCGGTCTGTCTGATGGATTTCGTCTGAGAGGCGTCAGCTCACCAGCCGCGAGTCCAGATCCAGCGGTTCCGGTTCGCCGATCACCAGCTTGTCGAAATCCGGGTGAAGCGGGTTGATCAGGTAGTTGTTCTCCGCCGGCACCAGGGTGCTGGGGACCGTGAGGGCGAGGGATTCGTTGCTTGCCAGCCACGCGGTGCCGAGGGCGCGGGTGGAGGGGGGTGGCGGATCGGCGCGCCAGTCGTCCGGTAGCGGGTCACTTGGCGGCAGGAGAGATTCCCGGGGGATCTGCAAAGGGATGCAGACGAAGTGCTCGTCGAGCAGCTCGTGGTCCTCGTAATGGACCAGGATCTCGAGGATGGCGAGGGAGCGGGAGGAGGCGGTGTAGATGACGGGGTGGCCGCGCTGGTTCCAGCGTCCCGGATAGCGTTTCGCCGCCTCTCCGTCCAGTGCGGTCGCCGCCCATTTCCGCTTTGTGATGCGGTAGGCGGGGATGAGGCTCATGAAAAGATGCCGTGCTCCAGCCGCCCGATCAGATCCTGGATCTCGCGCACGCCCGGCTCGGTATCGGCGTATTCGATGGGGGTGGCGCCTCCCAGTGCCTTCTTGGGGGTGTGGAACCAGTGGGCGGCGCTTTCGGCATTCCCCTCGAACAGTTCCATCACGTCGTCGAACAGCATGGCAAGCTGGGCGATGCGGTTCGATTCGTCGGGGTGGAAACGCCCCTCCGTCTTGCGCCGGGCCAGGGTTCGTGCCGAGATGCCAACGTAACGGGCCACCTCCCGTTCCGGCAGGCCGAGCGTCCGGGCAAGATTCTCCAGCGTCTTCGCCGGAAGCCCCTTGCGGATGCGCTCGATCAGTCTCTTCCGGTCACGGAGGTTCAGCCCCAGGCTGCGATCCGTGCGGGGCAGGGGCGTCACCGGCTGCAAGGGGGCGTTTTTCCGTGAGAGGTGTTTGCGCCGGTGGCTGCCGTGGGAAGAGGTGCTCTTTTTGAATGCGGTGCTCATGGGTACGGGATCCGTTTCTGCCATATTGGTATATTATCGGTGCCAAATGGCAGAAATTCAACCCGCCGGGTGACGCGATCACCCCTCCCACGGCAGTTCCGCCAGTTGCCGGTAGCGGTGATAGCGCTCGGTCACCTCCCGCTGGGCCTGTTCCAGCAGCCGTTCGGCATGTTCGGGGTGGGTCTGCCACAGGGCGGCGAAGCGCGCCTCTTTCAGGGCGAACTCCCGGTAGGGGATGGTGGGTGGCGGCGAGTCGAGACGCAGGGGGTTCTTGCCCTGGCGGGCGCGGCGCGGGTCGTAGCGGAACAGGGGCCAGTGGCCGCTGTGGACCGCCAGCTGCTGCTGGCGGTGGTTGTGGCCCAGATCGACACCGTGGGCGATGCAGGGGGAGTAGGCGATGATCAGGGAGGGGCCGGGGTAGCTCTCCGCCTCCAGGAAGGCGCGCAGGGTCTGCAGATCCTTGGCGCCGTAGGCCACGTGGGCCACATAGACGTTCTCGTAGTCCATGGCCACCCGCGCCAGATCCTTCTTGGCGTTGGGCTTGCCGGCGGCGGAGAATTTGGCGACGGCGCCGCGCGGGGTGGCCTTGGAGGTCTGCCCGCCAGTGTTGGAGTAGACCTCGGTGTCCAGTACCAGGATGTTGACATCGCGTCCGGCGGCCAGGATGTGGTCCAGTCCGCCGAAGCCGATGTCGTAGGCCCAGCCGTCGCCGCCGATGATCCAGACGCTCTTGCGGCACAGATCCTCGGCGACGCTCTCCAGCTCCCGGGCCGCCGGGTCGTCGAGGGTGGCCAGCCGTTCCCGCAGTGCCGCCACCCGCTCCCGCTGCGCGCGGATGCCCGCCTCGCTGGATTCGTCGGCGTCGAGGATGGCTTCCACCTGCCGGGTGCCGATTTCATCCCGCAGGCGCTCCAGCAGCTCCCGCGCGTACTCG
>Ga0256914_1000781_pt1 | contig 30757 bp, 48 predicted proteins | sample HulkmetaG_FD_191571 | JGI IMG/M metagenome (GOLD analysis project Ga0256914, IMG submission 191571) | Hydrothermal chimney microbial communities from Main Endeavour vent field at the Juan de Fuca Ridge, Pacific Ocean - Hulk | ecosystem: Environmental > Aquatic > Marine > Hydrothermal vents ... | reverse complement strand
GCCAGGTCCTGCACGCCCGACTTTAGCTCCTGCACCCGCTCCGTCGCCACCCCCAGACTCGCCACGTTCGCCATCCCCCGGTCCAGACTCTCCCCCGCCCTGATCGCCGCCACCGCAATCCCCGTCAGCGGCGCCGTAATCCCCGCCGTCATCGCCAGCCCCGTCTTCTTCATCGTCGCCGAGGCGCGCTTCACCGCACCCTCCGCGTGTTTCATCCCCTTCGAGAAATCCCCCGTATCGGCCTTCAGCCGCACAACCAGCGTCGCCAGCGTACTCATACCGCCTCCACCGCCCGCTTCAACACGCCCCCCACCGTATCCCTGGCCTTCTCCACATTCCCATCCATCGCCGGACGCAGAAACGGCCGCGCCCCAAAACCAGGATGATGCACGACCCCCGTAAACACCGTCCCCCGCCGTCCCTCGAAAACCAGCGGGCTCCCCGTGATCGTATGCGCCTTCGCCCCCGTCTCCGCAAAACGATAATACCAATGCTCACTATCCGGCCCGATGGCCGCCGTCGCCGACCGATCCGACCGCGCCACCACCTCGTGCTCGATGTGCGGCCCCGGAGCCATCCCGTCCGCTATCTCATCAATTAAGCGCGCGCCCGCCTCCACCGCAGCGCCCAGCGCCGCCGCCGTACCGGTATCCAACTGCCGCAATTTTCGCAGCAGCTCCTCTCCGCCATCGATTTTAACGTCAATGGTCGCCATAATTAGCCATGAGATTGCAACATCCGCCGCACTTTATCCGCCACCTCATCCCTACTCGGAGGACGATAATCGAAATCCGGCATAAAATCCTGAGGCGTCAGAGAACGCTGGCTCCTGCCACGATTCACATTCGCCACCGTACTGGCAATAATTCCAGCCCGCAGGTCCGCCCGGTCCTCGCCAAACGGCTCCAGGCTCGCATATGCCAGCCACTCCGCCATCTCCCGGCTCGTCAACGCTGCCAGCAGATGGCGGGGGTGGGGATACCCCAGCGCCAGCGCTAGTCGGAAATAGAACCTCCGTTCGGGATGTTTTCGGAGTTTTTTTCCAGCTCATCCAGGTCCCCCCTCATCAGGCCACTCAGACGCGTCGCCACATCATAGACCCGGCCCAGGGCCGCAGCGCTCTTCCGGCCCAGAGACATCACATCCCGCTCCGTAAACAGCCGCTTGCCGCTGCCGTCCACCATGCACGCCGCCGCCACCCAGGCCCGTATATTCACCAGCCCGTCCAGATTGATGCCCGGCTCGTTGCCCTTGGCCTGCACCATCCGCCGCTCATACTGATCACGCTCCATCCCCGTCATCTCCCGCACCAGCACCACGCCTCCCCACTCCGGTACCTCCACCTCCTCCGTCTTGAGATCATCCGCGGCCAAAATCAAATCACGCGTCAAAAACCGCTTAGTCATAACAACTCCTCACTGCTGATTACTGATAACTGATTACTGATAACTGATTACTGTCTCCCACCGCCTGCGGGCGGGGGCCCGGTGGACGCTCTACGCGTCCGTGATGGCGCCGCTCACCTGCACCGTCACCTCAGCCGTCATCCGGTCATCGATCGGCGCCGATGGCTTAAAGCTCGTCAGAACACCCTCGAAACTGGACGTGTCACCACCAGGATACGTGATCTGCCAGTGTTTCAGTGCGCCGCGTGCCGCAGCTAGCTTCGTGTGCGTCGTACTGCCAGGGTCCCAGTTCAGTTTGAATCCCAGCTCGCCGTTGTCCTTCAACCCGCCGATATACGTGCGGATGCCATTGGTGCTGTCGTGGCTCGTCGTCTCGATCGCATCCGCCCGGCGTTCAGGCCCGTCGATGGTGTCGATGATCTCCGCCAGCAGCGTGTACGTGGCGCCATCATCACTCACGCCAATTGTCGTTCCAAAACCGCTTGTCACACTCATAATAAACTACTCCTTTTCTGATCCCTCCGTCCATGATTATTAACTACTGCCTCCCCCCGCCTGCTGGGGGGGCTACTCGTGGTGCCAGACGATAAAATCGACCAATATCTCATAACTATCCGCCGCCTCATCATCCGACGGGTAAAACGCATCGATCTCATTGTCGATAGCGATCTCATCAATCGTCACGCCGCTGGTCGTGCCATGATACCCATCCAGCGCCGACCGCAGCGCATTGACCAGGCCCTTGGCCTCACTGTAATGCCGCGCCACCGCCCGAAACTGAAACCGGGGATGCGCCAGGCCGCTGGGTCCGTCATGCGTCATCACCCGCGGCCCGCTGATTCGCTGATAAACCAACGCAGGCAGCGTCGCCTCCGCTGGCGCCACAATCGGATAAATCCGACTGCCAACCAGGCCCGAGACCGTCGCATCAGCCCTCAGCAGCGCCACCAACGCATCCTCAATCACAGCCACACTACGTAACCTCCACACACATTAGCGTCAACTGCGCCCGATGCGTCCGGTCTGCGATGACGCTCTCGATGTCATACGTATGCGTCGTGCCCATCGTGTCCGTCCACCGCACCCGGTGGCCCGCCGTCACATCGTCCCGCCAGCGAATGATCATCCGCGTCAGCGTCGAGCGCTGCAACTGCCTGGCCTCAAAATACTCCCGGCCCGACAGCGCCTCCACAGCCGCCCACACCGTCGCCAGATCCGACCATGTCTTCGTCACCTCGCCGAAATCATTCTGAGTCTCCGTCGCCGCCTGAATCGTCACACGGTGCCGCAATGCGCCTGCCTGCATCACAACCCTCCCACCATGCTCATCCGATACGGATCCAGCAGCGCTCGCACAGCAAAGGGCAACTCCTTCGGCACCGCCCCCGTACTCACAACCGCCTCCCGATTCTCATAAAAATGACCAACAAGCAGGCGGATCGCATTCCGCACATCCTCTGGCACATCACTGGCAGCCGTCCCGTAACCCGCTTCAAACAGCACCGCCACCCCATTCGCCACCCGCAGCGTCACACTCGGCCAGCTCCCATCCCGACGCAACATCACACGCCCTGGCATCGAAACAGCATCCACATAATACTCACTCGTCGCCAGCGTATAATCCGCATCATCCTCATCATAATACGTAATGCTGCTCACCGACCGCAGCGGAGGCATCGGCAGCCAGATCACCCCATCCGATGGCCAGCCATCCAGCCAATACCGATACGTCCGCGAGATCAACGCCCGCCGCATATACTGCTCCGCATGAGCCGTCGCCGCACTCACAAACGCATCGATCAGCATATCATCATCGCTCACATCAACACGCAAATGCAGCTTCGCCTCATCCGTACTCAGCACCGGCTTACTGGCCGCCGTCACCACCTCCAGCGCACTCACATCTTCCTCCGCTGCTTCCGCTTCCTCGGCGCCTTCGCCCTGGTAGACGCCTGCGCCGCCCCGACAGCCCGCCGCGCAGGCCCGTCAACCGCCCGCTCAACCCCATCATCCGCCGGCACAGCCTTCCCCAGCCTCAGCAGCACCGCCGCATCCGCGGGGGATGCTTCGATCACATCCCCCGCTTTCACAACGCGTCCGCCAGCCACCGTATCACGCAGAATCAACAGCCTCGTCAGCCTCGTCATCACAACTCACCCTAAGGATTCGCAGTAATGCAGAAACTCTCGGCGTGGCGCACAGCAATATCCACATCCTGCAGCGCCACCACCCGCACCGTGCCGCTCGTGCTGCCCGTATACGGGTCCACCAGAATATCCAGGCCGCCCCACATGCCGATAATCAGATCCGCCCAATTGCCGAAGAACATCGTGCTCGCCTGATTACTGGCCAGCGCCCGGTAGCCATTCACCTCATTCCCTTCCCACATAAACAGCCCCGTGCCGCTCACCTTCGGCGTCGTCTTCAGCCAGCCCCGCAGCGCCGCATTCACCAGATACGCCAGCCGGCCCAGATCAGCATTATCAGCAGCCACCTCCGTCTCCATCTTCACCACCTCGGCCCACGTCGGCGAATTCGCCGTCGCCAGCGTCACCGAATTGATGCCCGTCGTATTCGCAATCCCCGTCGGCTCCGGCGCCGTACCGCTGCCATGCAGCGCCACCCGGTCGATCTCCAGAGCCAGCGCCGTCGCCAGATCATTCCGCACAAATGCCTCCACATCCAGACTCGACTGCTTCAGCAACTTGCGGCTGATATCCGTGAACGCCCCCACCGTATTGGGACTCATAGCCACCTGATCGAACGTCGCCTGACTCTCCGTCGGCGATCCACTCTCAGCCACCCAGTACGCCGTCGCACCGCCCGTCTGCCGAGGAATCGCCACATCCCCCACCAGACCAGCCAGCACCGTCGCACCAGCAGCACGGGCCACCATCTTCTTCCGCAGCAGCTCAATCAGACCCAGCAGCTCCGTCGCCACCGTATAACCGCCCGCACTATCCGTCCCCACCACCAGATCACGAGCCTGCACCTCGAACGGAACGAAAAATCCCTCAGGCTCCCGGCCCAGCCGCTCAGCCACGGCCCGGCTCGCCTCCAGCTCCAGCTCAGCGCCATCCCAGGCATTCCGCACACCGCGGGCCGCATCAGCAGACGCCCGAATCGCACGCACCAGCCGGTAAGACCGCACCTCATCATCATTCATTCCGATCAGCGACCGGGGCGTCACGCCGCCAGCCTGGTGGCGCTCCTCATTCCCCAGCAGCAGAGCCAGCCGCTGCTTCCGCTCCAGCGTCTCATTCATCTCCCGGATCTCAGCCTCCAGCTCATCATAACGCTCGCGCTCATCCTCAGTCAACGCACGGCCATCAGCCCCATCCAGAACCCCCTGGGCAGCAGCCAGCTTCTCCTGACGCTTCCGCATCAGCTCAATGAATGCATCCATCTCACACAACCTCCAGATCAAGTAAAGAAAGTTTTCTCCGCATCACGTCCACCGCGCCCGCGGCCCCGCTATCGGATTGATTATCATCGCGCCGCGCCCGCAGCGTCTTTTCAGCCATACTCCGCACCGCCACCGTCGTCTGCTCATAAGCCGGAAACGTCACCGGACTCACATCATACAGCCGCTCGATCCGCGTCACATGCCGCACCGGCAGACCATCCCCCTGCGCCTCATCCCACCAGTCCTCATCCGAACGCCATGCAAAACTCATCTGCGTCACATCCCCCCGCTCAATACTCACAAGCAAATCCCGCGCCCACTGCGCATCCGGAGGCGTAATCGCCACCCGCAGCCCCAGCTCATCCTCCTCCAGCATCAGCGTCCCCGCCTCCGTCCGCCCCAGCACATAATTCGGATCATGATTCCACAACGCCCGCACATCATCATCCAGCACCCCCGCAAACGCCCCCGGCTCGATCACCTCCACAAACATCCCGAAAATAGGATTGCTCCGCCGCCCATACACAGCAGCATACCCCACAATCCGCCGCGGCCCCTCCTCATGCGCAGCCCGCACCTCCAGACCCTCCACCAGCCACACACGCCGCTCAACATCCCCCGTCACCACCTTATCAACCAAATCATCCATAAGAACTTAGAACCTCGAACTTCAGACCTTGAACCTTGAACTTGGAACCTTGAACATCGAACTTAGAACCTCGAACTCTCATGCACTGATCACCATACAATCGCAACCATCATGCAGAGGCGCATGCATCACATGCGACCGCGTCGTATACACCCCACCCTTGCCATCCTCCAGACTCTCCCCAGGCCCCAAAAACGTCATCTCAATCCCCACCACATGGCCATCCATCTGACTGCAATACGGACAACTATCCCCGAACGCAACCCACCGCTTCAGCGTCCGGGCCAGCATGCCATACGCAGTCACAGCAGCCGCATTATTGAACCGGTGCGCCTGATCCCATCCCCATTGCCCCGCATCCCGCTCCTTCATCTGCGCCAGCCGATCCTCCACAGCCGCCAGAACCGCATCCGGCGAACCATCCCCCTGCGCCTCCTCAACCGCCCGCCCCAGCGCCAGCCGATGCTCCTTGCACCATATATTCGCCCGGCTCCTCAGATACCGGTCCATCCAGTCATCCAGAGCCCCCTGCCCCACATCTTCGCCCGTCTCCTCAGATACCGCATCCAGTACTAACTCTAGATAACTCACAAACACAGGCGACACATACTCCCTGATCACAGCCGCAAACCCATCCCGATCATAAAAATCACGCAGCCAATCCACAAAATCCTGCTCCTCCGCCACACCTCGCCCGGCCTCATGCCGCGGCGACTTCCCCGAAGCCAGCAACCGCCGCGCCGCATTCCCCACATCATTCACCTCACGATTCACCAGCCTCTGAGCCACATCCTCAATCACCCGCACATACCGCCCCGCCAGCCGATGCCGCACCACCGCCGCCCGAGGCAACGCCTCCCCCCTTTCACCCTCTCGCTCCCTCGCTCCCCATCCGCTCACCTCCGACCTCTCACCGCCATTCTCCCGCTGCCCATCCAGCAGCGCCGCCTCCCCAATCACCATCATATTCATCGGCGTCAGATAATCATCACCACCCGGCACCGGATTCATATTCTCAAAACGTCGTACATCATTCCTGCTCAGCCAGCCCCATTGCCGCCCCGTCGCATACGCGGCATATCGCGCTTTGATATCACCTCGCAGCAAACCATCCACCAGAAACTCAGCATAAAACCTGTCCCGCTCCCTGCTGTCCAGCAACTGCACCCGGATGGCCGTTTCAATGCGCTTCAGCCACGGCCCCAGACTATGCACCACAAACTCAAGCGACTGATGCTCTATATTCGAAAACGTCGCTCGTTCCAGATCCGCCAGCATATGAGGCGGCACACGGAAAATCCGTGCGATCTCCGTCACCTGAAACTTACGCGTCTCCAGAAACTGCGCATCATCCGGAGGAATACCGATCCGCTCAACCGTCAGACCCTCCTCCAGCACAGCCACCCGATGTGCATTGCTCAACCCGCTATACGCATCCTCCCAGCTCCGCTTCAAATGATCTCGCGCCTCCTCACTCAGCAGACCAGGATGCGATAGCGCAACCCCAGGCACCGCACCATTCTCAAACAACCGCGCCCCGAACTCCTCAGCCGCCATACCGAGCCCAATCGCCTGCCGCGCCGCACTCAGCAAACTCTGACCCTTCACAGCATCCTTCGCCATCCCCCGCACATGAAAAACAGGCCACACCTCATCCCGGCCAAACTGCCTGTACACATACCGCACATGCCCATCCGCCACAACCACATCCATATACCGCGGATTCAACGGCCACAACGCCGTAATTTCCCCCCCGGCCGTCACCTCCATCTCCGCGTAAAAATTACCCCAGAAAATCAGATGCTGTAGCACAAGATCCCAGAACATAAACGAATCCTGCACAAAATTCGGAGCATCATGCAGCAGACCATAAATAGGATGCTCAGGCGCCCGCCGCCGCCCATCATCACCAACCCGCTCATACAAAATCAGCGGCAACTGCGCCACACTCTCGCTCAACACCCGCACCGCACTCACCACAGCACTATACCCCATCGCACTCTGTGGCGTCACACTAACACCCGCATGCGTCGAAACAGACCCGCGCAGAGCCGCAACCAGCTCCGCATTCGGATACGACAGCGTCGAACTGGCCCTGGCCAGACCCCTCCCGCCCAAAACCATCGTCAGCAAACCCATAACAACCAAACCCTCCCGGCCATATCACCCCCTGCAAAAAACCTCGCGCCAGCAATGGCGCGAGGCGGCAAACTCTCGCATGAAGGACATCACATCCGCCATACCTATTCCCCACACACTCCCGGAATAGGAGGGGGGACGAGAGGCCCGGACGGCGGGACGGAGGGGAGGGGTGGGGGGGACCGCCCGGAGCCCTCTCACCACCATTTTAACAGAAGATAATTTCGTGTCAACCCCCGCCCACCCTCCTGAACCCTGAAAACAAAACGAATTTCACGAATTTTGCAAATTCGTCCCCGAAACGGCCATTTTGGGCTTGACAAATATGGTGCGCTATGGTATACTAGGGTATACCTAACAAACACTAATCCATCTCTCAAACAGGAGAAACTCATGAAACGCATCATTATGAAAAGAGTAATCGAAGGGCATCGCTACAACACGGAGAACGCAACGCTCCTAGCAGATAACGTCTACTGGGACGGGCACAACATGGAACGCAGTGGGCGCAACGCCTGGCTCTATCGCACGCACAACGGAAGATACTTCGTCGTGCGCGGATCATTCTGGCAAGGCGAACGAGACACCCTCACGCCCGTGAGCCCGGAAGAGGCTCGTGCTTTGTACGAAGAGCAATTGCCAGAGCACACCGTCCCCTACGCAGAAGCCTTCCCGGAGGTCGAGATAATTGACGCCTGACCCCCCCTCTCTAACCCAGCCCTGGCCCGCCCGGAGCCAATCTCAAAATCTGGGCAGCTTGTCAGCTCTGATAAACCAACTCACTGAAAAGCCCAACAAAAGGACAAGGAGAAAATCATGCCAGTATCAAAAATGTCCATTTCCCTGCTGCCAAAAACGGCAGCAGAAGTCAAACGAAGAAACAGGGGAAACCAGTCAGCAACCGTAAATAGCCAACTAGCGCGCTATTTTGAGGCGCTAAGACGGGAGAGAAGGGGACTGAGAAACATTCTGACGGAAAACGAATGTGCGCTCATCCTCGATGCAACCAACGGCGTAAGCCATTATCCGGAGACGGTCAACATGTTTGCATATGGCGTCTTGGACGCCATCGAACTAGATGACCTGGATGCAAAATGGGGCGTGGATCCCAGCGAGCTAATGCTGAAAATCCAAAACGCAGCCTACATAACCTATCTGACGATTATCGATGGGGCGGAGCGTTGGTGGATACGCGTCGCACAGGGTGAACAGCCACCACATACCGATCTCCTCGCTGACTGACACCTATCTCACACAATCCAGCCCGCCACCAGGCGGGCTTTTTGCTTTACATCCCTCAATCCCCCAGCGTAAACAGCGGCATCCGCCGCTCCCCCTCCCCCCCAGGCGGATACCACGTCTGCCATCTGCCACAGGCGCGACACATCAACCGCGTCCGATCCTCAACCGCCACCCCCACACTCAACACCAGACGCGTCCCCACACCCACCCCCAGAACCTGACCACAACTCCGGCAGCGCCACGCCCGCCCCTCCGCCCCATAACGATCACTCTCCCTCGTCATCAATCGGCGCCCCGCCACGCAGCGCCCCGATCATCCCCATCGCCAGCACAATCCCACCCACCACCAGCAGCGTCCAGCCAGGCCCGGCCAACAGCCACACCCCGGCCCCCACCAGCGCCAGCCCCACCAGCGCCAGCATATCAAACACATCAATCATCATATACCTCCACAGTGAAAAATGAACCTCAGCCCTCCGACATCTGACCTCTGGTCTCCGACATCGGACCCTGGAACCTCGAACTTTCAACTTTGAACTTTCAACTTTGAACCTCGAACTCCAAACCATCATAACACCAAAATCCCCCGCTCCTCATAAACGCTCCGCCCCCCGCTCCCACCCCCCAACACCGCCCGAGCCGTCGCCATCAGCGCCGCCACAAACGGATCAATCCGCTCCGAGCTCTTCGCTTTGCTCGGCTTGATATTCCCCGCCGCATCCATCTCCACCACCACATTATCCACCGCCCAGGCCAGCACCGGGTCCCCGCCATGATAAAGCTCCCGCCCCAGCGCCATCCTCTCGAAATCCTTCATCGCCGGGCTCATCGTCCGGTACCCCTGCCGAAACGACACCACCTCGAACCCCGCCTCCTGCATCCGCTGCACAATCGCCGCCGCATTCCACGGGTCGAACGCCACCTCCCGGACATCGAACCGCTCAGCGTCAGCGATCAGCGTCGCCAGCACCCGCTCATAATCCACCCAATCCCCCGGCGTCGCAATCACAACCCCGGCCCGCATCCACGCCTCATACGGCGCCCGATCCCGCCGCGACCGCTCGCGCACATTCGCCTCCGGAATGAAATTCCGACCCAGCAGCACATACCGCTCCCCTTCCTCCCGCGGCGGAAAGCAATAATACAAAGACGTAATATCCGTCGTCGTACTCAGATCCAGCCCCGCATAACACCCCCGCCCCGCCAGCATCTCCTCCAACTCCTCCCGCACCGCCCCATACCCCCCTCCGCCTGCGGGGGGACCCAGGGGGGCCTCTCCGCATGCCCGCCACACCTCCGGCCGCATCCACCGCGTCTCACTATGTGTCCACACATTCAGATGCAGCCGCAAAAACGCATTCAGCGCCGCCGGTTGCTCTTGCGCCTTCAGCGCCAGCCGCCGCATATCCTCCACCTTCTTACTCACCCCCAGGTTCGGATTCGCCGCATACCACAGCCGCTCATCTTCCCAATTATCCACATCATCCTCATCCAGCGCATAAATGATCCCGAACCACGAATCATCCTCGACCACCCCGCTCAGCACCTTCTCCGTATACTCATGCAGCTCCCAGCATAGCGACTGCCTGCTATACCCAGCCGTCGTAATCCCCAGCATCAGCGGCTGCCGCCTGGCCCCCGTCCCCGTCTCCAGCACATCCCACACATCCCGGTTCTTGTGAGCGTGCAGCTCATCGATGATAGCCCCATGCACATTTAAGCCGTCCATCGTATCCGCATCCCGCCCCAGCGGCACAAAAATGCTCCCCGTCTCCGCCACTATCAGCTTATCTCGCTGCACCGTCACCAGCTTCCGCAGCGCTGGCGACCGCTTCACCATCATCACCGCATCCCGGTGCGCAATCCTCGCCTGATCCCGCTTCGTCGCCGCCGTATACACCTCCGCCCCCGGCTCCCCATCCGCCACCAGCAGATAATCTCCGATTCCCGCCGCCAGCAGCGTCTTCCCATTCTTCCGCGGCACCTCCCCATACCCCACCCGAAACCGCCGCCGCTCCGTGGCGGATGCGTCATCCGCCGCCATCATCCACCCGAACAGATTCGCCACGAAAAACTCCTGCCACGGCTCCAGAATCACCGGCTCCCCCGCCCACTCTCCCTTCCAGTGCCGCAGAAACACCCGGAAAAAATCAATCACATGCGCCGCCGCCCCCTCATCGAACCGCAGCCCCCGCCCCGGCCCCTCCTCCAGGTCGCGCAAAAACCGCGTCGCCGCCAGCCGCACCCACCTCCCGGCCGGAACCCGCCCCTCCACCACACCCTCCGCATATGCCAGATAACGATACTCACTCATCTAATCCTATCTTTTCTGACAAAATAATCGCAGACGAAATGATTGCTCCTCGATACGATGTATCCAAATTCATAGTCGATCCGTCAGGAAAATGTAAAACATAATTAAAATCATTCATTATCATCCATCCTCCTCATCGGCATACGAATCAATTATCTCCCGCACATCATCCGGCAAACCATCATACCATGCCTCCCATTGAGCAATCATCGACTCCCCCATTTTTGCCGCGGCCTGAATCACCGGCAATAACGCAATTCTGATGGCCCGCATAGACTCTGCGAACTCTTCCAACAATATATCAGACTCAACAACATTTTCATTATCACACATCACGCACCCTCATCTCTTCCCCCTGCTCTTCCGCCAGCAATCCCGCCCCATCCCCCGCGCAATACTCTCCGCAGACCGCAGAGGCCGCCCGCACACACTGCACCGCACCACCACCGGCCCCTCGCCCCCGCGGCTCCTCCCGTCATCCTCCTCCATCAAACTACCGGCCAGCAATGCGCCATCACCGGGGACACCACCCCCATCCGGCGCATCACCGGCCCGCAGCCGCAGCCGGTCGGACCCCACAGCCTCACCACTCACACCCCCGGCTGCTAGGGCGCTCTCGCCATACGCCCTTGAGCTGGCCCCCGGATTCGAACCGGGACCCTGAGCATTACGAATGCCCTGCGCTACCGCTTGCGCCAGGCCAGCATCCTTCGCCATCATTTCCTCCCTCGTGTCAGGAATTGAATCAGCTCATCATTCCCATCATCATCCTTCACGCCGAGCCTGGATCTGCTCAGAGGCGTCAGCCCCAATTCCTTACCCAGGCTATTGTAGATATTCGCCGAATCGCGCCACACCTGATGGGCTGGATGTTTGCGCGTCACATTATTCTCATCCTGCCGGAATAATCCCTCATCCTGGATCTTCTGATAAGCCTGCTGGCTCATACCCCACGCCTGGGCCAGCACAACCAGCCGTCCATAATCCGCCCGCACATCAACGATACCAAGCTCAACCAACCGCGGCACGACCTTCCTCCACCATCGTGCAGCATGGCGACCAAGATGTTGGGGAGCTCGCGGGGCCTTAATCACGTCATCCATAGCTCCCTCCGATCTCTAGGAAAACAGCAAAAATCATCATTTCGTGAGAAGTTGACCTCCCCGGCGGTCTCCGTTCGTTTTTTTCTAGAGATTATCATCCCCCCTCCCTTTGAACTGTTGGGCAAGAATTAACTTGACTTGTTCTATTGATTCTGTTCCACGATAATTGATTTTTAATCTGTCCTGCTGCTCAAGTCTCGTCTTACTGCTATGGCATGAATGACACAATGCTTGTAAATTCTCCCAACGGTCCGGCCCCCCCCGCCGCTTGGGGATAATATGATCGACATCTGTTGCTGGAACAATATGATCCGTTATCTCAAATGGATTCTCGCAAATTGGATGCCGTTTGAGATATAGGATTCTTAATCGCTTCCATTTGCGACCATAACCACGTCGTGATGCAGATGGTCTTTCGTCTCGCTGTCGGCGTGTGATCGAATGCGTTCGCGGTTTCATTGGCATTATAGCACATCCGTTTCGATTCTTACATAAGGAACAGTAGTGATCACCGAAATCTATTCGTACGAAATGAATAAAATTCCCAAGAATTATCATACCGTTGAGAGAACTAGAACATCCGTCCGTGAGGTCGGAGGTTCAAGTCCTCTCGCCCCGACCTTTTGAGGCTCTCAGCAATAGCTGGGGGCCTTTCTTTTTGCATGCAAATCATAGCAATCTATCCTCCAATATCTGTATGAGACGGGTGAGCTTATCATCTTCTTCTGTCATGGTGCCCAATCCGGCGATCCGCCCTGCCACATCAGCATCTCCTAGCACAGCATAAATGCCATCAGTGATACCTATATTCGCATGTCCCAAATTCTGGCTTACCGCCTTCAGATCCGCCATCGTCTTTGCCCGCTTGAGCGCATAGACTGCGTGACCATGGCGAAACTTATGCGGACTCAATGGGGCCAGGCCCGCACGACGAAATAGACCAGCCAACCGCCGCCGCAATACGCTATCACGATGTACGCCTGGTGATTCATTAGCCAGGCGGATAATGCCATTATGACTACGCATTACTGGCCACCATAATGCATGAGGGGGGAGCTCATTTCGCACAAACATATCCCAGGCCCGCACAACATCAATCAGGTCGTCAATCGGCAATAATGCTGTTTTGATGGCCTTTTTTGTTTTTGTTTCCACACCAAGCTCAGGATACTGTAGCACGATCAACTCATCCATATCAACTGCCCGAATGGGCAGTGTCACAAATGCCCGCGCCCGGATTCCGCTTAAAAACAGCATTGCTGCAGCAGCCTGTTCACGCTGTGTTGCCAGCGTATTGGCAGGCACATCCAACAGCGCCCGCACCATCTCCACGGTCACGATCTGACGGTCGTCGTGCGGCCGCATAACCGCCCGCACCGGACGAATCGTCTCAATCCAGTCATCAGTCAGTGATTGATATCGCCGCGGCCAGCGTCTCCGAAGCCATATCAAAAACGACCGCACATCCATGCATGTCCGGCGCTGTCCAATATCATGCAAGCCAGAACCATCCAACCAGCGCGGAAAAACTGGCCGGATGGCCTGGCATTTTTCAAAACCTATTTCTCCAGACCAGATCAGTAAATACCGCAGGCGATTCTCCTTGCGTGACACCGTTTCATCGGCAAGCAGCATCACCTCAGATTGATATCTCAGATATTGCTGCAACACCATGTAATTATCACGATTGATCATCACGCATCTCCTCGAATTGGCGATCGAAATCGAATTGCGCCCGCCGCTTCGCCTCATCCAGGCTATTAAACCAGCCCAGATAACCCGGATCGCCGATACCATATTGCACAGATAGCCGATATCGGCCCAGCGTTTCCTCGACGATATAAGTCAAATCACCATAACCTGCCAGCCATCCAGATTGCAGGGCAGAATACCGATTCCATTTCAGAGACTTCGGCGAGCAACTCATCGATGCCACCTCCCATCGCCATTTTTATGGAAGCCGGCAGCAACCAAATCACGGCGCACCGTGCGCTCGCTGACACCCCATTGCCGGGCCAATTCGGCAACAGAATAGGCGCCCGGATTATTGACCAGCCATGACCGCCGCTCGCCCGGTGCGATCCGGTCAGCATCAGCCATCTGTATCGTTATACCAATGATGCCCGCACCAAACCAGCCCCAGGCCGGAGGCAGTGGGACCGTAAGTTGCCCGGCCCACCACGCCCCGGATATGCCTGCCTGGAAAATGATCGCCATTATCGGCAGAACACGAAACAGATACCTCATGCCGCCGCCTCCATTAGCGTCATCATATCCTGTCGCCGCTGCGATCGCACCTGATCACCTTCGGCAGCGAGAAACCATTGATCAACCAGCGCCTCAACCCCCTCCGCATCCACACAGGCGGAACAGGCATAGACGCCCCTCGGTGGAAACTGCCGCAGGTCCATAATCGGCAATAGCCGATAACTTCCAGCACTTAATTTGAACTCACGTCCGCAGAAATCACATTTCACCGTGATATCCTCCCATTTTTGAATGATGATTTTTTGACCGATTTATGAGAAACGGACCGCCGCCCGCGGGCGGACCGGGAAACATCACCAAATCGCCAGCCAAACAACGCCGCAAACGCCCGCACCCATCCGCGGGCCCCGCGGCCATCATCCCACGCTATCGGAGGCCGCTCAGTCGTCGCCAAATACCGTGCCCACCGCAATTGCGATCGCCGCACCCAAAACGACATCTCGCAGCCATCAGCCCCCGAAATCTGGCCTCCGACATCTGGCCACTGCTTCATCTTACAACCTCCCCTCAATCGCATCGATCACCCAGGGCCACACATCCGAACTCTTATAGCCCCAGATACGTCTCGCAATCTCCGTTTTACTGACACCATCATGATACCAGGCCCGCATCATCGCCGCCTCCCGATGCCCTGGTCGCCGCCCAGGTGGCAGCACTGGCGCCAGCACCACCGGTGCTGAACCATTTCGCCCGGTGCTGGCGGTGCTGACACCATTTTTACCGGTGCTGGCACCGCTCCGCACACGCCCGGCACCATCTCGCACCGCTCCGGCACCACGCCGCAACTCACTCAGCACCGGGCGCTCAGCCATCGGAAACTGCACCACACGCTCATAACTCACATCGAACGCCTGGCCCGGCTGCAACGCCTGCAGATCCACCAGCTTGCTCACCCCCCAAATCCTCGCGATCTGCTGGCTCCCGCGAAACAGATACACATTGCTCAGATTCCCGCGCACATGCGTATTGAACACATCCGCCAGCGCCGTCTGACTCAGCGCAATCAGACCAATACCCGTCTTCCGGCCCATCCGGGCGATCTCCCGCAAATGGAAAATCGCATCCTTCGCCCGGTCCCGGCTCAGATTATCTAACAAACTATCCGTCTCCTCCAGCACCATATACCGGTACGGCAGCGGATCAGGCATCCGGCTCACATGATTCACATCCGCCTCACGCAACGCCGCCTGCCGCTCCTTCATCACCTCATACTCCGCCTCGATCGCACCAGCAATATCATCATAGCTGATGAAATCAGCCTGATCATTCCAGTCAACACCCCCAGGCTCGCAGATCACAAACTCCGCCCCATAGCGCTCCCGCAACTGCCGGAGCACCGTAAACATCGCCGTACTCTTACCACTGCCCGTCTGACCGATGAACAGCCAGTGCGGAGCCGTCACCGGGTCCACACGCCCGATATCGAACCCGTCATCCATCTGCTCCTCATCATCCAGCAGAGGTGGCATCTCTATATCCGCCATCGCCCGCGGGATCGCCTCCTGCATGAACCGCCCAATCGTCGCCGCCGTCGGCTTCTGCCCGAACGCCCCCATCGTCGCCACCATACTCGCCATCAGACGCACACTCTCCGGCGTCAGGTCCGCATACGCCTTGTCCATCTTCACGATGGGAAACTGGCCATTCGCATCCGGCCAAATATGCCGCGCATCCACCAATTTATCCCACGTCGCAGCCATCGCCCGACCCAGCACAAACACAGCCCCCCCAATCATCATCGCCACCACACTGACAGCCCCGCCCCAGACAATAATCGTCGCCACATCTGCCAGTACACCAACAAACCGGTCAAACGCAGGCGACAGCATCACCCGCACCGTCAGCATAATGACGGGCAAGCCGATGATGAATGTGATAGCAAGAAAAAATAGCGACATGAACTTTTCCATGGGTCCCCCCCATTTTGCGCTGATTAACCTCTCAGCAGAGGAATTAGTACGCCGAACGCCAGCGCCAGCCAGATGGCCGACAACACAATCGCCGCCGCCAGCGCCATCCGCTTTTCCCGCTCATCCAGCTCTTCCGATGATTCCCACGCCTCAGGCGCAGGCGTCATCGTCACAGCCTCATCGCCAACATCCACCGGCAACTGCGAAACGCTGACAGCCGGTGGCATCGCCTCCGCCGCCTGCTCATCCCAGGCCGCCGCCATTATGGCCCGCCTGGCATTCCTTGCCCTTCGAGATCGCTTAGACATCAAAAACCTCCAAATCTTTCTCATCGATCAGGCCCGACGCCGCCAGACGCCGCGCCATGCGTTTACCGACGCCCTTATACATCTCGGCGCCGCAGACCGGGCACGTCGCCCGGAGCATCACAAACCGTCCATTCCGCACCAGCTCCGCCCCCGCTCCGCCCCCGCTTGCGGGGGAGGCTGGGAGGGGGCCCGGGGGAGGCTGGGAGGGGGACCGGGGCTCAAAACACTTCAAACAAAACAACTCATCATCGGCCAGCTCATATTTCGGCCCGCGGGTCGCCACCTCCAGCCACGCCCGCACCGCCGGACCATGCAGCCAGATATGCCCATGCTCATCCCGCTCATGCGGCAATCCCAGCGGAATCAGCACCTCATAAATCGCCCGCTGCTGGATCTTCAGCTCATACGCGATCTCGCTCGGCTTGTACATCATATCCAGCAACCGCGCCGCCCGCAGCACAGCCGCACCAGGCACAACCCGGCGCACACTCACATGCATCCCGCCACGCCGACTCACGCCGCCACCTCCAGAACCTCATCGCCCGCCATCGCCGAGGCCGAAGTCACAAAACGCACACGCACCTGACGCCCGGCAATGCGCGCCAGCCGCCGCTTAAACAGACCCTGCAGCCGCACCATCTGCGCCTGCACCAACTCATCCGCACACGTCACAACCAGCTCATCATTGGCCGCATCCGTCAGTTGCGTCTGCGCAAACAGCCGATTATAGCGGCCACCATACGCAACATGCAGCTCAGTCATCGCCTCCTCCCACCAGCGCACAGCCTCATCCTCATCACCCACCATCGGCGCCGCCCCGTCGATCTCATCCGCAACCCGCTGCACCACAGCCAGCGCCTCATCCAGCGGCATCACATCATCCTCATCCCCCAGCACCATCAACCCCCCGGCAGCCTCATCCGCCGCTTCATACCAGCGCTCATCAGCCGTCCGACCAGCCCGCAGCGCCGTCACCACCAGGCCCGGCGTCACATTCCGCCCGCGGGCATTCTCAGCATCCAGCCATCGCCCCCACGCCCGCACATCATCCTGCGTCAGCGTCCGGCCAGCCGCCACATAAAACTTATTGATCACATCATTGGCCACTCCCCCAAAAATGTTCAGCTCAGCCAGGACATCAAAAATCGATCCATCATCACCTTCCTGCTCTCTCTCCTTCTGGCCAGCGCGCCCCGTCGCATTAACGCGATCAGGTGCATAAGAAGAGGATGATGGTTCTTTGATGGTTTCTCTTAGGTTAATTGATGGATCGGGTGACAAATCGTGCAAAAATTCTGTCGCATCTGTCACCCTAATCGCGCTGTCGTGTTTGTCACCCCCCCCCGACAAATTGTCACCCCCCCCTGCTTCCGTATTGGGTGACAAATTGTCACCGGGGGGTGTCATATTGTCACCCCCACCTTGGCCAGCATATTCGGGTGACAAACTGTCACCCCCGTGCGCAGGCAACGCACTGGCCACCAATCGATAATGATTCGTCCCGAACGGCCCCTTCTTCACCAGCACAAGCACCCCCAGCGTCTCCAGCTGGCGGCTAATCCGCTGGATCGAACGCTCCGAATACCCCGTCTTTTCAGCCATCCGCCGCACCGATGGATAAATATGATACCCCTCATCATCAGCATGATCCGCATACGCCAGCGCCACCAGCTTCTGCCGCGGAGGCAGCGCCGACTCCCAGACCAGCCCCATCATCTTAACGCTCATTCTTCACGCTCCCCGCCGGATTCCCAATCCGGCGTCCCCCCTCCATCCAGAAAATCAACATGAGCCGCCAATGCCGTCAGCCAGAAAATTTTATTTCTCAAAACCATAATGTCAGAACGCTTCATCGCACTTTTGGTTGTTTCTCCACCAAATGCTTCTGCCATCAAAATAGCCTCAGCCAGTTGAATATGCAACTCAGCCAGGTCCTTATCAATTGTTTCTGAAGGAGATTCTGCAGCCTTTTCACGAGCCCTCTTCTTCAGCAACTTCACAGCATCGATGTCAGACTGATCAACCAAAACGCCGAAGCGCAATTCAATAGCGCCGCCATGCTCAATAACATCAGCTCCATAGGACTCCAGGAATAAAACGACATCACCAGGCGACATTGGCCCATATACCGTAGACTTTGAATTTTGAACATTGAACTTTGAACTCACCACTGCACCTCCTTCCGCAGCGCCCGCAGCTCGAAAAACCCCGCCAGATCCGGCGCCCGCTCCAGCGCCAGCCGCACCAGACGGCTCGTATAATTATTATTCAGCTTGAAACTGTCACCACCCGTCCGCACCGCCCGGTCATACCGCATCCCCTCAATGATCGCCTTCGCCCCGAACCGCTTCAGCCCCTGGGCCTTCAAAATCCGCGCCCGCCGCACAAACTCATCCAGCACATGCGGATTCACACGGATCCATTGCTCAAACTGCTCATCCAGCGTCAGCGCCTCATCACCGAAATCAGGCTGCACCATCTCATGCACAACCCAATCATCAAACAACCCCAACTGCGAATCTCCCGCTCCCAGGCGGGTCTGTGACCCGCCGCCTGCACGCAGCCCCAGCCGCTCAGCCTCCCGAGCCGCAGCCCGAGCCGCAGCCCGAGCCGCAGCCCGAGCCGCAGCCCGCCGCACACGCGCCCGCTTCAGCCGCGCCTCACGGCTCAGCTCCGCATCCAGCGCATAATGCGACAACGCCCCTGGTCCTTTGACTTCGGCCCCCGAACTCTCAACTGTCATAACACCCCCCTCCACTGCCCGGCCAGGATCAAAAACCCGACCAGACCGGCGATAATCATAATCATCGAATCATTCATCATAACCTCCAGGTGGGCCTACTCCACCAAAACAATCGGCGCCCCAACGCCTTGCAGACGCCGGGCAATATCATGACTCAGACTCAGCGCCAGCGCCGTCCGCCGCAAACGCTCAGCCTCCGTAAAACGATCACCAGCCACCACAGGACGCAGCAACCGGATACAACGCACCGCATCCTCAGCACACCGGTCCCGCGCCTCCTTCGCATTATTCGGCCACGGCCGCGCCTTCGTCATCAGGCACCCCCCTCTATGCAACCGGGCGAGGCCGCGACGCTCCCAGGCGAGTCTGCGACGCTCCCAGGCGGGTCTGCGACGCTCCCAGGCGGGTCTGTGACGCTCCCAGGCGGGTCTGTGACGCTCCCAGGCGGGTCTGTGACGCTCCCAGGCGGGTCTGTGACGCTCCCAGGCGGGTCTGTGACCCGCCGCCCACCAACAACCTCATCACGCACCGCAGCCATCCCCCGCTCCCGCGCCCGCACATGCCGCAAGATACTCCCCGCAACCATCGGCCCGCCACTCGCCGCAAACAACCCCAGCGCCGTCAGAAACACAGCCAGGTCATACACCCACCACAGACCCAGCAACGTCACAAACGCCCCCACCACCACCAGCAGCCCCACATACCCCTCCTCATACCCGCGCCGCTCCAGCCAGTCCACCAGCACATTATACCCCGCGCCGAAAACCACCAGCGCCCCCATCGCTGCCCAAAACCGTCCCGAATCCGCCCACATCATCACGCCCCCTCCTGGCCTGCTAAAATCGTCATATCCCCGTCATCATCGCCATCGCTCGCAGGGGATGATGCGGGGGAAATGGCAAGATCATCAATCGGCTCAAAATCCCATCCCTCTTTCTTCGCCCAATCATTGATGATATACCGTAATGCCGCGCTGAAATTGTAAAACCCAAGACCGTCATTCAGATTTTTTACAATTTTTTCTGTCTGCCGATCAAGGCTGACGCCAACTCTGCGAAATGTTTTTTCGTTCATATTGTGACCTTTGTTCACGCAATAAATTGTATTGTGGTCACAGTATAGCAAACTTATGACCCCGTGTCAATAGGCTACAGATATATTTTACCCAAAAACAACAAAAAAAATTCTATGATGTAACCAATATGACAACAAAATTTGATGCCTTCCGTCAATGGCTCACTGATGAACTCTATGAACGTAACTGGTCTCAGACAGAATTAGCGAGACGCAGCAACCTTGATCGCACATATATCTCTCGCGTCCTCTCCGGAGACCGCAACCCCGGCCTCGACTTCTACCGCCGCATCGCCCGCGCCCTCCGCCTCCCCGTCACCACCGTCCTCGCCGCCGCCGGCGAAATCCCCGCGCCCGAAGACCTCGGCCAGCCCCACATCCTCGCCCTTACCCAGGCCCTGGCCCAGCTTCCTCCCAGCGCCCGCCACAACGCCCTGGAAGCCATATTCACCATCATCGATACATTCTCCCACACCCCAAACGCCTCCGTCCTTCTCATCGCCCCACAGCCCCTCACAGACCAGCCCGCTGCAACATCGGCCGCCCCCCAGAAAACGCCCGCAGACACGCCCGCCGACCAGATGCAGCAAGGCCCCCAAAACCGGGACCAACTCTACTTCTTCGTCGACTCACTCTCCGACGAAGACCGCAAAAACCTCTTCTTCATGCTGCTGCGATCCCTCGCACCCGAATTGGCCGATGCACTCCCCGATCGCAACCCGGCCACATAAGACCGCACCAGCTGCAAAAAACGCTCCTGGCCTTCATCATCCAGCGAATCAAACATCGCCATAATCTCGCGTGTGAACTGCTTCGGCATCATCCATTCCTGGGAAAAGAATTAGAAAATCTGTTCTTATTTTATAACGCAAATCGCCATCCGTCAATAGGGAACCGCAACATGGGCAACAAATTCCATACCAAAATTGCAGGCGTCACCAACGTCGACCCCATCTCCGGCCTTAACCGCCAGGACATCATCGCCAAGCGCCTGCACCCGGGCCAGAAACTCCAGCTCATCCCCGAGCCAGACAACCCCGTCGATTCCGGCGCGGTCGCCGTCCACGCCACCCTCAGCGGCCAAACCTATCACCTCGGCTATCTCAACCGCAAACGCAGCCAGCAGATCAAAACATTCATCGATGCCGGTCAGCCGGTCACCGCCATCGTCAAAGAAATCACAGGCGGCTCAGCCGAAAAACCAACCTACGGCGTCAACATCACCATCACCACCCCCAAAGAAAAATCATCCTGCGCCAAAATCATCATCATCGCCATTATCGCCATCATCCTCACCTGCCTCATCCTCTCAGCCTGCGGCCTCATCCTCGATCTCACCGGCCTCGCCAGCTGACCACCGATCCCCCATCACAACAAACGCCACCCGCTCCTCACCCGCTAGCGGGTGAGTGAAGACAACAAGCCCCGAGACGCTTGGCGACTCGGGGCTTTCTCGCGCCCAGGGCCACCCCTGGACGCATAAAATCCGCGGGCATGATGCCCCATGCATTGGCCCGATTCATCTCCCGCCGGGTGCGTTTCAAAATGGGGGCAATTATTGCCATCCCGCCTGATGAATCCGGCTCCGAAGCGGAGCTCCCCAGGGCGGATTCGTAATCCGCCCGGTAAAAACAGAAAAGCGCCCAACATTGAACCATGCCCAGACAATGGGTGCGGTTCAAAATAGATGCATTCACTCGATGTAGACCGACTGAGGTTGTCAGGCCAGCGAGTCACAGACTCGCATGTGCACATTTCTGCTCTCCCGCCGGAACTGTGACCCGACGACATTGATAAATTGCTCCCAAAATTGAAACGCACCCTCTCCCCCCATGGTGGATCAAGGTAGTACGCAAAGAATCGCCCGCCGCGGGCGCAGCCCCTCCTTCGCAAATACCAGCCACCACAACCGATAATCCACATCAACCAACCACTCCATCGTCGCCTCATCCGCCGGATTCCTGCAATCCGCCACCCGCACCCGGAACCACCGCCCCCCCAGATACAACCGCTTATAGCGACCCATCTCACCACAATCAGCCACCGCCACATACCCATCCACAGCCTCATCCAGACGCTCCGGAAAATGCGCAAACACCCCCGCCCAGGCATTATGCAGCGTCGCCTCACCCGCCACACAACTGCGCGCCGCCGCCGCCCGCGCCTGCACATCCCGCGCCTGCATCATCAAATGCAACACAAAAACCAGCTGCTCAACCAACCACCAGCCTCCAAACCTTGAACATCAAACCTTGAACCTCGAACAACAGCGCCAGAAGCAACTCATCAATCGTCATCCTCAAAAACTCGCCGCCCAGCGCTCCAGCCGCGTCATGCGCTCATCCAATGCTGCCAGCGCATCATCATGCTCCGGCGGAGTCTCAGGATCAGGCGATGGTGGCTCATATGCCTCCCGCCGCGCCGCCGCATAATCGATAATTCGCTCCATCATCTCCGGGTGGCGAATATCAAATCCGCCCCAATTCTCCTCCACTCCGTCGCGGCTAAAAATGCATGCGCCCAACACCCCAGCATCCGCCGCATATATCTCATCCAGCCCCTGCAGCACCCCCATGTAATCAGCCGCACTCAATCCGCTATTCATCCAGCTCTCACCGGGCCGCCCGATCAAACCATTATCGATACCAGTCTCAGTCACCACCACGAACACATGATGAAAACCTGCATCAAATGAGGTGCGGTAGCGACCAATCAACCATCCCTCAACAAAATCCACATGCAGACCATTACCATCCCGAAATCCGGAGCAATATTCATGCACAGACAATAGCCCGCCATATTGCGTCAGCGCATCCCGCATCCCCTGATAGGCGTCCCAGTGAGGTGGTTTATTAGTAACACCGCCATTCCCGGGCCACCCAACACTCAGGTTAGGCGTCACGACCGATAGCAAATGCCGGGCAGCGGCCGTCGCAAATGCCGCCGAATAGCGCGCAATCACCGCAGCACCACGCCGCTGGGACGCCTCATCTAGCCCGAACCGCCACTCCGGAGGCTCATTCAGCCCCTCCACCGCCAGCAAATGCCGCGGCATCTCCATACCCGTGGCATCCCGAATCCGACCAAGCTCCTCATCCCAAAACGCGGCATGCGCCGCCCCAAGCGACTCCGGATCATCAAACAGCGCATCATGCTGCACCGATATCTCCCAGTTACGCAGGATGATAATGCTACCACCGCGAGCAACATCCAGCGCAGCGGCCAGAGCAGACGGGTCCATATAGCTCCGTTTCAGCAGCTTCACCACCGGTGGCCGCCAGCGCCTCAGCGCCTCATCATCATATGCGCCGCGGTGATACGCGTCCCAGTGATCACTCAATTTGAAATTATGCTGCCGCAACAGCAGCTGCCATGCAAACGGCAGCGGATTCACCCAACCATCAAGAGCATTCCGATAACGCATCAGACTGGCCACACGTTTGCCGATATGCAGATGCACCCCCGTGCTGTTGCCCGTCGACCCCGCATGCCCGATCACATCTCCTGCCGTCACCATGTCACCATTGCGCACCGTCCACCGGTCCAGATGCGCATATAGCTCATGGTCATTTGCCGACCCGATTTTGAGATATTTACCATAACCGTCTGGGTCCTCTCGCACCTCGAACACGCGCCCACCGCGCACTGCCCGTACCGGCTCGCCCAGACTCGCTCGAAAATCAAGACCATTATGCAGACCGTCCCACCATGGCCACAACTGCTTATTGTCACCACCGAACAACGCCGTGATCCGTCCCATAGCATTATCCAGCGGCCATGCCTCCCATAAACTGCTCCTATCAATCATCATCGCCTCCTCAACCAATCGCCTTCCGCCAGAACTTCTTGTCAAGATGATACGCCCCCTGATTCATAAATACCCCCATCAACGCCGCCAGCAGCGCCGGAATAAAAACATCATCACCCGGCGCCGGACCAGGCAAATAACCCATATCCGCCGCATAATACGCCAGCATCGCCGCCAGAACCGTCATAATCACCTGCAGCCCCAGCCGGATCGTATCCGCAGTCTCCGCATCATGGCGCGCATCCAGACCCTCGCGCCACCAGCGGCGCACCAGCGGAATCCGCTCCGTCAGCACACTGATCAACACAGCAGCAATCGCCGTAATCACATTCGCAAAACTCACATAATCCGACATCACCATCACCTCCGTGGTGGATGAGATTGTTTAAAAAACACCGCGAACATCGCCACGATGAACATCACAAGCGCTAAGAAAACCATCATCCCCTCCATACCAGAGAGTCCAAAAAATTCCCGCACCTCAAAAAACTGCACCGTCTGCGAGGCGAAAAACGCAACCAGCGCACTGAGCGCCGCCCCCAGCGCCACTTTATTTTTCAATAGCGCCTCCCACATCGCCTCGAAAAAAGCCAGCGTCATAGTCCCCTCATCCCCACGGGCCGCCTCAAAATACGAAACCAGCTCATCAAGCCTATCATCCATCGCCAGCACAATCGCACTCAGCGCCACAACATCCGGGTCCATATCCGCCCCATTCGCGATGCCAAGGTCATGCTCCGTCACCCGACGCTGCAAATATTCGCGTGCCTTCTCACGGTCAATCATCGATCACCTCTTCCACAACAATGCCGCATAAGCCGCATAAAAAAAAACAGCCTGCTCCCTCTCGATCATACCGCGCCTCCATCGGTGATGGTCCATCCGTATGTGTTAATGAGCTCAGTCCGCGCCGCCTCGGCGTCGCCGCCAGCCGTATATTTGCTATTGCCAGCGTCAAACGTCACGCCCGTTTGCACACTTTGAGCGGCCCAGCCGATGAGCAAGGAATCATAATGCGCCGTCGACAACGTAACGCCGGAAAACATATATGCCATATTTGTCACAGACGCTACATCCCAACCGCCGATGTCCTGGTCGAATGCGCTGGCATAATAGAACATAGCATACATATTGGTGACGTTGCCGGTATCCCAACCGCTGATGTCCTGGTCGAATGCGCTGGCATGATAGAACATATATCTCATATCCGTAACATTGCTTATATCCCAGCCGCCGATGTCCTGGTTGAACGCGCTACAATAACCGAACACGAAATACATCGATGTGATATTACTCACGTCCCAGCCAGACATATCCTGATTATAGCTGGTGGCCTTATAAAACATCGTATGCATCAATGTCGCACCAGTTAGGTCAGGCGCATCGACAGCGCCACCGTTCAGATTTGTGCATTCGCGGAACATGCGATAACCGGTCTTTAACGCTATTGCCCCCCAATTCTCTACGCCGCGAATCTGCGTCTTGTCCGTCCCGGCATGGTAATGACTCCACGCCTCCATCGTGCCGTGAATGGTCACCAGATAATCTCCGGCCACCGCATAAGTATGCACGCGGTCGCTATCATTATATGCCGTAACCGTGGACGATGAGCCATCCCCCCAATCCACGATAAAATCGTAATTATAACCACTATACAACGGCAACGTGATGCTATCCCCATCTGCAGCAATCCGCCAAGTTGTTACAAATGACGATGATAGACCATACCCGAGCGCACCCGCCGCAAATTCCGCCTGATCGACTGGTCCCAGCACCGTATCAGGCATTTTGTTGTCATAAAATAACAGATTCCCGCCGCTGCTGGCGTCGGCCACAAATGACGCCACAGCCGTTTCTCCGCCCGCTGGCGTGGACGCTAACGGAAACGTCACCGTATTATCGCTATCCACCAGTCCCGGCACGCTATTGGCGGACCAATCGCTTAGACTTTGTCTGGCATATCCTGCACCCGACAACTCCGTCACCGTGCTGCCGGTATCATTATCTGCAATTGTCGCGGTCGTCAGACCGACATAAATCGACGGCTGCGTGTAACTCGTGTGGCCCAGTATCATACCCAGCGCCTTATCCGCCAAATAATCGCTCATTACACCGCCACGGATGCTAACCTCTATCTCTCCCGCGGCTATCGTCATCTGCACATCCGCATCCATTGCCGTCACCCAGACGTCAAACCTGCCCCAGGCCAGCAAATTCCCGCCTGTTTGCGCGTCCATCACAGCCCAGTATTTCACATCTCCGGCATCGCCGGTCAGGCGGAAAAACATCACCTCGCCATTATTGGCGTAACTGCGCGCCCCGCTGCTCTCGAAGTTTACGGCGGCCCGCTGATACCCGCCGCCACTGATTTCATTCAGCGCCCCGGCCCGCGGGATCTCGGTGCAGAGCGCAAGCCAGCAACTCGCCGCGGGAGTATAGCTCGCGACGCCGAAAACATGCTCGACAATAGACTGGCTGGCGTATAACGATAGCTGCCCGGCGCTCATGTGTTCTCATGCCTCCACACGATATTACCTGCATCGAAATCGACCTGCATGTGCCGCTGCAGCGTTTTGGCGTTGCCACCCAGCCACGGATCGTAATACAGGATATTTCCTCCAGTTAGCGCATCCGCGGCAAAGACGCCGTAAATATCCTCGCCGCCAGATGCGGCGCTCTCCTCCGCAAATGTAACCGTGGCGCTATTTTTGACGCCTTGGCCATTGCTGTCATCGGCTATCCATCCACTCACAGCCTGCCGGGCGTAAGCGCCGCCGCTCGGCTCGCTAACCGTACTACCGGTATCGGTTTCCGCGATGGCTGCTGTCGCCAACCCGATGTAAATCGTCGGCTGCGTGTAACTGACGCCACGGAATAGCATATTGAGCATGGCCGTAGCCATATAATTGCTCATGCCATCCTCGATTTCGATCCATATCTGACCAGACTCGATTGCCGGGGCCTCGCCCGCATCGACTGTATAACTGGCCAATTGCCCCCACGCTAACAGATTCCCCGCGCCAATAGTGGCGCTATCCAAAATCCCCCACGCCACAATCCCGGTCATCTCTGACGTCAAGATAGGAAATGTGACCGTGGCGTTTTGCGTGATGCGGATATTTGTCGTGATTCCGGCATGAGCAACCGGCGCACCGAATGTGATGGCCGTGCGCGCATAACCTCCGGCGCCACTCTCGCTAATACTACTGCCATCGTCATCGTTATCCGGCATCTGCGTCAACAGCGCCAGATATATCGTCGTCGCGGGGGTGTAGCTCGCGACGCCAAAAACATGCTCGACCATGGCATTGCGTGAAAAATTGGTCAATGATGCTTGTTCTAACGTAGCCATTACTATATAGCTCCAAATGCCATAAACGTCACAGTCACTACAATGGAGGATGATATGCGGAATATATTGATAGTTTTACTCGCACCAGTCGTAGAAAATACTAATTCCTTGTGTGTGTTAGTCGTTTCGTATTGGATTGATATGTCGGTAACAACACCATAGATATCAGAAAATGGCGTATCCCAGGTCACGCTTACAGTATAATCCGCTGCCCCACTACCTGCGGGAACCGTCACTGACCCCTGTTTTATCTGGATAAAACCTCCAGCCTTGCTGGAGGCTAGCGCCTTGCCAGCGCTGGTCGATATGTCGCCGTTGGCGTCTCGCTGTGCAATAGTATTGGCGCTGCTCGAAATGGACGGTTCAGCGCCATCAACGGTGTCGGCATCCAGGCCAGACCCCGAACCATCCACGTTTTTGATTGCGGCCAGCAATGCGCTGTCCTGTAGCGCATCTTGGTGCGCCTGCAGATTATCCCTGACGTATGTGTTTTGGTCGGCGGCTGTCCACTCGTCGCCCGGTGACTGCGTTGGAACTGCGGTAAAAGTTGGCATAATGTCTCTCCTAATATCCGAATCTGCTATTGACCTCCCACCTAACCGGAAAAATCCATGTGGTGGCGGGGTCGACCTCGCGGCTGGGCTCCAACGTCAGCCATGTATCGAAAATGGTCAGCGACTCATCATATGATTTATGTTCGATGTGAATGATTTTATAATCGCCGCTGATCACGCTATGCGATAGATTGATGCTCACATCGAGTTTGTCCATCTCATGCAGACCAAACTGCAAATCTGGCCGATTGCGGAGCCTGACCGTTATATTAACCTTTCCATTTTCGAGCTCATTCAACAGCGCACATGCCATGTCATGCGCCTGGTTGCTATCTGTCACCCACAGATTGTCCAGCGTCAATTTTTGGCTTGCATCACCGCTTTCAGCGCTTATCTCACCTGTACTCTCATACGTATATGCCACATCACAACGCAGCTGCAGCGTTGTCATATAGACCGTCTCTGTGCTGTTGTTGGTGATCATAATGGTCGCCTCTCCGCCGGCCACATTCGTCGCGACGATCACATCAGCGGTCATATCGGCGCCATTGCCATCCTCGGCCATGTTGGCCACATAATCGGTGTTGGCCACCGGTGTGAGTAGACTCTCGGCGGCAACGGGCAATTCACCTGATTTCAACCTGACTCGCAGTTCTCTGCTGCCCAATGGCGGTATGCTCAACTGACCCGATTGCGACCATACCACAGCGCCACTCATCAATTGTTCCATGGCATATACATTGATGCTGATCTTATTGCGCATGTCGTCCCATGGCATCGATCGTCCCACTCCCTGTTTGATATCGCTACCTGTCAACGTCTCCACTGCCTTCGTAATCGTATGGCGATTGCGAAACCAGAAAACACCATCCATTCGCGGCGCATACATCCCCAACTCCGCCGCGACCAGCGATTCTATCAATGCCCTGGCCTCAGCGCCATAACCATCCCACCAGACATCCAGGGTATCCGCTCCCTCGCCCAAATCCTGCAGTCCCGGCCATTCCACTGCATCCAATATCCTACTGATAATTTCATCAGCCCGCATATCCCGTAACATGCCCAGGTTGACATCCTGCTCCAGACGCATCGCATCCGACCGCGCCTCTATCATTACATTTTCCGAGCCTCGCTCATAGATCGGGCGGATGTCCACTACATCGCCCGAGAATACGCGATAATAATCGCCGCCATAATGCAAACCTAGCCGCAACGCAGCGCCCGGTTTAAGGTTCGGATAAATCGGCGATGAGATATTGTCATAATCATAGCGACCATCCTGATTTCTCAGTTTCAACGTCAGCGTGCCCGGCGTCCATGCTTCGAAGCCTTTGCCATCAGATCGGATATATCTCCGTCGTCCGCCATGCATCGACATATCATAGATTCCGCTCTCGTTGGAAAAGACGCCGTCTCCATCCCAGTCAATAAACAATACCCATCCCATACCAGAGAAATCCATCGATGCATATGTCTGCACGCCGTCAAAAACAGCGCCATCCACCGACCAGTGCGCCACGATATAACTGCTGGCGTATGCCTGCACGCCGTCAAAAACAACGCCATCCACCGACCAATGCGCCACAACATCGGCGTCGACCATGCTGCTGGCGCTAAACGCCAGATTATGAGACTGCAATTGCACTGTCGCCATCAGATTACCCCCTCGGCTCGCAATAAATCACGCATCATCGGCAGTAACACGCGTTCGAACTCATACCGATCGCCGAGGCTAACTGTCGGCTGATAATTAATGACGATATTGCCGCCGCCACAACCGCCGCCTCCGACCAGTTGCGCCCCCTCCACCGTCGCACTGGCCAATCCGCTTGCAGCGCCCGACACCATCCCCTCCCCGGCCCGGATGCCAGCAGCCCAGCCCCTGGCAATCTGCATCCCCACCTGCAGACGCATCACCGCCGATGGACTGTGAATGCCCAGGAACCCCTTCGCCGCAGCCAGCGCCGCCGCAGCCGCATTACGCGCTGCCTCCGCAATCGCACCCGCCCCGGCCGTAATCCCGTTGGCAATCCCGCGCACAACCGCGCGGCCCACCTCTCCCCAGTCGATATTCGTAAACTTCGCCCGGATCCGCTCCACAATATCACTCACAACACGCACAACCGCCCGCAGACCATTGCGGAAAATCGTCTTCAGACCAGTCATCATCGCATCCGTCGCCTTGCGCAAATGCTCACCGAAACCGCGCCAGTCCCCCTTGATCGCCGACGCCATAGCATTGATAATCTCGCCGATCACCGTCAGCGCAGTCTTGATAACCACCATCACATTATCCCAGGCCGTCTGCGCCAGCAGCATAATATCAGACCCCCATGCATCCCAGAACGCACGCAGACCATCCATCACCCCCCTGATCACCCCCTCCACACCGGCCATAGCACTCTGCACCACCGAAACAATCGCATCCCAGATCACCATCACACTATCCCCATACTGCGCCCACCATCCCTGCAAAACCCC
>Ga0256914_1000780_pt1 | contig 30765 bp, 31 predicted proteins | sample HulkmetaG_FD_191571 | JGI IMG/M metagenome (GOLD analysis project Ga0256914, IMG submission 191571) | Hydrothermal chimney microbial communities from Main Endeavour vent field at the Juan de Fuca Ridge, Pacific Ocean - Hulk | ecosystem: Environmental > Aquatic > Marine > Hydrothermal vents ... | reverse complement strand
ATTTCGTGGCGTCCCCACGGTCCTTCCTCGCCCTTGTGGAACCAGTAGTAAGCTACGGGGCACTCGGCTGGCTCGGCACCAACGATTATTGTCTTGGGGTTCGCCTCCTTGAGCCTCTTAGCGACGCCCATTAGGGTGCCGCCGGTGCCTACGTGGGCTACGAACGCGTCGACCTTGCCTAACTGCTCGAGGATTTCCTTGCCCGTGGTTTCGTAGTGAGCTTCCACGTTGCCCTCATCGTCCCACTGGTCTAGGGCTAGGTATTTGTCCGGGTTCTCCCTCTCCAGCTTCTTAGCGTACTCGAGGGCACCACCAGCGTCTGACTCGCCTCCTGGGGTAGTGATGATTTCGGCCCCGTAGAGCTTCATTAGAAGGAATCTCTCCTCGCTCATCTCCTCCGGGATGACGATTATCACCTTGTACCCAAGGGCGGCGCCCATAGCTGCAAACGCTATGCCGGTGTTGCCAGTGGTTGCGATGACTAACGTCATGCCGGGCTTGAGGCGACCTTCACGCTCAGCTCTTTTGATCATGTAGTAAGCCATCCTGTCCTTAACGCTGCCCGTTGGGTTCATGAACTCGCACTTACCCCAGATCTCGGCCTTCACGTCCTCCGGAACAACTTTCCTGAGCCTTATGACGGGTGTGTCACCCATTATGTCCGCTATAGTGTAACCGACCTTCCCAGTCAATATGGGTCCCACTCATGAGGTGCTTTAAATGTTAAATACCCTGCTTAACGACCTCACGAAATATTTCCTGCAGGATATCATATGCTGTGGTTAGTTTTCCTTAAAATACATAAGACTTTATGTAAATAATCACTGGGTTGTTGACGATGTCTTTATATAAACTCATTATATGCCGGAAGTGCTTATTCACTATCAAATTAACCATTACGAATAGTTTGATTAAGTGAATTATGGTGCTTCGGGTGCGCCATATTCGCCAGAGAATTCATCGCCAACGTCCTCTTCCTCCCACGCTTTCGGGCATCCCTTCCCGTACCTTATGATTGGGCCTGGGAGCCTTGAGAGCAGCACAACCCTTGAAGGTGCAGAGCGTGATGCCACAGGGTAGCTTAGTTCCTGAGAGAGTTTCCTCGCGAATTCCTCAACATCCTTCATTGAGGGCATGTTCTCCTTGCTGAGTCTCTCTGTCGAGCCTCCGACATGCATGTAGGCTTTAACCTCGATGAATGTTGGTTGAGCCTTGTCGAGGAGCTTAGCGAACCCCTTAACATCTTCCTCACCCATGTTGAAGCCTTTTACGACAGTCACCCTAATGACGGTCGGGCACGAGAAGGAAGGTAGTAGCTCTAGAGTCTCTAGTGTTGCCTCCCACGCCCTGGGGGTCAGTGGTCTGTTGAAGTACTCGTACATCTCTCTATTCCATGCTTCAATAGAAACGTACAGTTGCGTTGGCTCGACGTCAAGCCCTCCTAGTATATCTGGCCTTACCCCCCTAGTCACCACGAATGTTGTTAGTCCGCGCCTATGGAATGCCTCTAGTAAGTCTCCAAAGCGTGGGTACATCAGCGGCTCACCTGTAAGGGATATGGCGACGTGCTTCGGGTCGTTAGCCTCCTCCCATAACTTCCTTGGAGCCCTATCCTTATACCCGCTCACAGTCCTCCTATGCTCCTTAATCGCTAGCTCGGCAAGCACGTCTGGGTCATCCACGTAGGGCAACCGTGTGAGTTCACTTCTCTCAAATCCCATGTCCTCAGGTCTTACCCTCCAGCAGTGAAGGCACGCATTCCAGCACCAGAGTGTTGCTGGGCTAAACTGGACGCACCTGTGGGATTCTATTCCGTAAAACTTGCACTTGTAGCAGAACCTGTTCTCAACCAACGCGTTATGTACCCATAAGCACTTCTTAACCGCGGAGTGAGTCCCTATGATATGGTACTTCTGCTTTTCCAGCCTTCTAATGGCCCTCGTTAGTGGGTCTCTGTAGGTTACGGTGGCACCTGCGGACGTCATTGCGTCACTAACCCCTCAACCATGGAATGTGTTTCGATCCAACCCTTAAAAGCTACTTGAATAGTTTATGTCATAGTGAGTAACATGCCGCGTTCAGGCGTAGTATGTCACGGCGACTGTGATGGAATTATTTCAGCCTTCATATACATAAAGCACTACCTGATGGACTCATGGCCCAGGAACGTGTCGATGGTGTTCACCCAGCCATGGAGGGCCCAGATAGACGCTAGGAAGGTTGGGGAGAATCTGAGCGAGGTCGTTTTCCTGGACTTAGCTGTGAGCGAGGAATTCGCTAGGTACATAAAGCAACTTTCAGGGAAGGTAGGCAGGATAACGATCATAGACCACCATATGAGTTCCGATGAACACATAAGAGACTTGAGTAGCCTCCCCAACATAAAAGTCGTGTGGCGGAAATCATCGTCATGCCCAAGGCTAATGAGAGAAGTGCTCAAGCCACACATGAATCCTTACGAGGAATTCTTGGTTGACGTGGCGGACGTGTGTGAGGGTGGTGAAGCTAGGAGTGAGGACGCCGCCAAAGTGGCGGACCTCATTAAGCTCTCAATAGCCCGGAACCCGGGTGACCTAAACTACATGAAGCACTTAGTGGAGGCGATGCTGGAGGGTAAAGACTTACTGAGCGACCCTGAGTTACTGAGTAGGGCTAAAATAGCTAAGTTCCTTCTGTGGCGCCTGCTTAAGATCATGAGCGAACGCTCGCTTGAGGTAGCGGCAACGAAGATAGTGGCGCTGGATCTCTCCGAATCAAGAATATACGCTGGACTGCTGGGGATAGCCGCAACGGAGTTCGCTAGGATGAGCAGGAAGGACGTAGTACTAATAAGGAGAGAGGAAGGGAAAGTGGTCGTCACGGTCAGAACACTCAACGATAGGGCCTACAGGATATGCCGTGAGCTAGCCGCGAGGCTCAAGGGAAGGTTTGGGGGCCATGCGGAAGCAGCCTCGGCCACGCTCCCGGATATGGGGTTAGGGGAGGCAATGAAACTAGTTTCGGAGGTAGTTAAGAGTGTGCCAAGGGAGGTCAGAGGTAGTAGGGTGCGTAGAACGCAGTGAAGTACCTAGCATAATAAAGCGGTGGTTCAGGGCAGCAACAATCGTCCTTTCTGTCAAGTGCAGTATTGAATATGAAGGGAGGGCATCCAGCAAGGCCTCAAGCGCGTGGCGCTTGATAATAGTTAAGGAGGATGGCACGCTACTCATTCACGGGCCGGAGGGCCGGAACCCAATAAACTGGCAACCGAAGGCCTACGTAACAGCGAGGGTGGAGGGAGACAAGGTAATCATTGAGGCCCTCCGAAGGCACCCAAAGGAGATCCTCAAAATAAGCGTTGAGAGCGACGCAGACGTAATGATAGTTAGGTTAGGGCATGGGAGGTTCCTCCTCCACGGAACGGAGAAGGAAATAGTGGACTACATAGCCAGGAACCCGCATGTGGTGGAGGCCGGAGCTCAATTAGTATCCCGCGAAGTAAGCACACCGCACGGGAGGATCGACGTTGTCCTCCGATCATCGACCGGGGACCTCATACTTGTTGAGGTCAAAAGATCCACCGCGGACATCGACGCGGTATATCAGCTAAACCGGTACGTGAAGTACTACGAGTCCCTAGGCATTAAGGTGAGGGGAGTGCTCGCGGCACCCGCGTTAAGCCCCGCTGCTGAGAAAGCGCTCGCTAAGCTGGGCTTCAAATACGTTAAGGTCACACCCCCTAAATGAGGTTGAGCCGTATGGAGCTGAAGTACAGCGTAATAGATACACATGTCCACTTATGGGAATATGATGAACAGGTTATCAACACGTACTGCTCTGACGGGAACCTACTGCTGATGGCTGTGTCAGACGATTTAGGATCATCGAAACGAACCCTAGAAATAGCTAGGAAGTGCAAGAACGTGCTGGCGGGCGTGGGGATACATCCCTGGGAGGTCGGTAGGACCAGTGAGGACAACCTTAAGGCAACATTAAGCTTAGTGCGTGAGGCGCACTTCATTGGCGAGGTAGGTCTAGACAAGCTATTCGTGCCTAAGACCTTCTCAAAGCAAGTAAAGTTCTTCGAGGAATTCGTGGAGAGCGCAGTGAGGCACGGCAAGATACTCTCCGTACACGCCGCCGGTGCGTGGAACGATGTGCTTGAAGTGCTGAGAAGTGCGGGCGCTAAGTTAGCCGTAATACACTGGTTCACAGGCCCACTACACCTTCTAAAAGTGATAGAGGACTCAGGGTACTTCATAGGCGTCAACCCAGCAATAAAGGTCCAGGAGAAGTCACGGAAAGTGGTTAAGGCAGCACCCCTATCCATTCTGCTCACCGAGTCTGACGGACCATATAAGTACAGGGGTATGAAGCTAGGCCCAGAACTCATCCCAGAAACAATAAGGATCATCGCAGAGTTAAAGTCAGTAAATTTAGACGTCGTTCGTGAGGCGATACGCAGTAACGCTGAAAACCTACTTACGCGTGCGCATATTGATGTTTAGCCAATGATGAGTGACTATGGCTACCAAGCCTAGTGGGCTGTGAGGATACACGCAGGCTCTGAGGCTAACTGATTTTTACTTACCCCATACTCATTACAAGGTGCTTTATTCGTGTTGGGAAGACCCCCAAGAATCGCGGCTATAGGGGCTGGTATGTGGGGACGCAACATCATTAGGGCGTTGAAGTACCTTGAGGCAGAAGGCGTGCTGGAGCTCACCGCCGTTGTGGATGTCCGCGAGGACGTTGCTAAGTCCGTAGCTCACGAATGGCGAGTGCCTCACCACGCTACCGGTTTAGAGGACTTAAGGCGCTTCAACGTGGATGCCGTAACCGTTGCAGTCCCAATAAATCACCTGCCGGAAGTAACGCTGAAGGCAATCAATGAGGGCTACCATGTCTTCGTGGAGAAGCCAGTCGCTACTAGGCCAGAGTGGATCGAACGCATTATGAAGACAGCTAATGATTCTGACCTAGTTGTTCAGCCCGGCTTCATAGTTAGGTATGATCCGGTAGCGCAGGCGCTCAAGAAGGAAATCATGAGGCGTGGTAGACCAACCTACATGCTCTTTAAGAGGTTATCCGCCCGCCCACCACACCGAAGGAACGTATCAGTAGTGTTTGACTTGATGATCCACGACATAGACCTAACAGGTTTCTTCGTTGGCTGGGAGGACTACAGCATAGTGTCTGCGTGGGGCGTGAGCGACGAGGCCGGCGTACCTCAATCCGTGTGTGCCTCAGTAACCATAGGGGACACGCACGTGAGCTTCATAGCTGACGGCTTCCTACCAGTCAAGGTCAGGGAAGTTGAGGCAAGCCTACCCGACGTGTTCGTCCGCGGCATCTTCACCGACAGGGTAGTGCAGGTACTCTCCGGTGAGGGAATGCGGGAAAGTAAGGTGAGTGGTGAGGAACCCCTTAAGGCAGAGCTAAGAGACTTTGCTAGGCGGGTTAGGGGCGAGGAAGTCCCTAACGCACCAACAGTTGAGGACGCGTTAAACGCATGCCGCTTAGCTAGGGGTGTTGAGGACGTATTAAAGCTGAGGGGCAGACCGTTTCGCAGTTGAATAAAATTTTAGCAGGTTGGAATATTTAAAGGAGATCAGCGAAAAATTATTCGGTGAACTTCGTGCCTAAAAGGACTAAGGTAATCATAGTTGGTGCTGGAGGCCGCGACTTCCACAACTTCAACGTGTACTACAGAGACAACCCTGAGTACGAGGTAGTGGCGTTCACCGCAGCTCAAATACCCGGCGTGGAGAGGAGGAGATACCCACCCGAACTAGCAGGACACCTCTACCCAGACGGCATCCCGATATTCCCGGAGAAGGACCTAGGAAAGCTCATAAAGGAGTACCATGTCGATGAAGTTGTCCTATCCTACAGCGACCTACCGTACGAGGACGTGGGCAGGATACTCTCAACAGCCCTAGCTAACGGCGCGTCATTCAAGATATTATCCCCTAGAGAGACAATGATACCGTCCTTCCGCCCTGTAATAGCGGTGACGGCGGTTCGAACCGGCGCTGGTAAGTCAACGGTTTCAAGGGCCGTGGTTAAGGAGTTACTGAACAGGGGACTAAAGCCTGTTCCCGTAAGGCACCCTATGGCTTACGGTGACTTAAAAGAAATGGTTGTCCAGATCTTTAAGACGTACGAGGACCTAGAGCGGTGGAAGGTAACGGTGGAGGAGAGGGAAGAGTACGAGCAGTACATAAGGATGGGTCTACCCGTCCTAGCGGGTGTGGACTACGGTAAGATCGTGAGGGAGGCTGAGCGCTTAGGCGACGTGATACTGTGGGACGGAGGCAACAACGACTTCCCGTTCTTCAAGTTCGACTACATGATAACGGTTGCTGATGCCATGAGGCCGGGCCATGAGGTAGGTTCATTCCCAGGGGAAGTAAACACGCGTATGGCTGATGCTGTGATAGTTAACAAAGTAAGTCAAGCTAGGAAGGAAGACGTGGATAAGGTCATAAGTAACGTCAAAGCCGTTAACCCGAAAGCAAGGATCGTTAAGGCAGACATGGAGGTAGTCGTGGACGACCCAACCAAGGTTGAGGGCAAGAAAGTGTTGGTGATCGAGGACTCACCCTCAGTAACACACGGTGGCCTACCATATGGAGCAGGCTACGTGGCCGCTAAGAAGTATGGTGCTGCCGAGATCATAGACCCGAGACCTTACGCTGTGGGCGTGATTAAGCAGCTCTATGAACTCTACCCACACATGAAGGAGGTTCTCCCGTCAACGGGATACACACCCGAGCAACTAAGGGATCTTGAGGAGACCATAAAGAAGGTGCCGGCAGACGTGGTGATACTAGGCACGCCAGCAGATATAACGAGGCTAATTAAGATAGACAAGCCCGTAGTACGTGTGCGGTGGGAACTCAAGGTTCTCGAAGGACCCTCAATTAAGGAACTCATTGACGAGTTCCTAGAAAGAGTAAAGTCCAAGTACTGAAGGTCTTAAACACAGCTATATCTCTTTTAAGAACACCAATACCTTAATCCCAAGGTTAAGAAGCTACAGTCTCCTTCCTGATTTAATCTCCAAGTCCAAGAACTTAATTACCAACGTATGAGTTTACATTCGGGTTACCTGGTGAGGAACGAGGACATTGATGACGCAAGGTTCAGGGAATGGATGCGGTCCCTGATAACTAAGATGCTACTGGGTTTCGGCAAGTACTTCAGCAAGGACTGCGTGCTCAACTCAGACGGTAGGAGGTTGCTGGAGGAGATACTCAAACCAGTTGTGAGGAGATATCCCCACCTTAAAGGAATTGCTAGGAATGTTAGGAAGGAACCCACGCTGGAGAACATCCTCAAGTTAGCGTCGATATTCATGAGTGAAGATGAAGCAGAGGAACTAGCTAGGGAGGGTATGAGAGAGTCCACCCTCAGGTAGCTTCCTTAAATATTTGGAGGCGAATCATTACCTGGTGCATAGCCCTTGAGGCTGAAGAAAATTCTGGACTTAATGGAGTCTAAAAACCTAGACGCAATACTGGTAACGCATGATGCCAATGTATTCTACTTTACCTCCTTACCAAGGCCGGCCGGCACGTACCTCTTCGTAATACGTGGGTGGCAACCAAAGCTCCTGACCCCAGCCCTCGATTACTGGAGGGTGTCCGACACGGTCAGGGATGTTGAGGTCATACCTTACGCAAGATACGAGTTACCCGCGATAGAGACGAAACCCGTCACCGTGAGGCCTAGTGAGTGGGTAGTGACGCAGCTCAAATCCGTTAACGCGAAGCGTGTGGGTCTCGATATTGGGGCAGTTACGCCGATGGCGTCCGAAGTAGCTAAGAGGTTAGGAAGTGACGTGGAGATAATTGATATCGGGAAGGACGTCATTGAAATGCGTGCGGTGAAGGATCCCTCAGAAATCTCGGCAATGAGGGAAGCCCTAAGGATAAGTGAGGAGGCATTTAGGAAAACCTTGAATGAATTGAAACCAGGGATGAAGGAATACGAGGTGGCTGCGTTATTAGAGGGGACGATGCGTTTCTTAGGCGCCGATGGTTACGCATTCGAAACCATAATCGCCTCAGGACCTAATGGGGCGTACCCTCACGCGGTTCCGACAACGCGTCAACTAGGAGCTGGTGAGGCAGTAGTAATGGATTTCGGAGCAAGGTTCGGCGGGTACTGCTCCGACATGACCAGAACCCCCGTTATCGGGCAACCAGATGATGAACTGAGGAAAGTGCTGGAGGCGGTTAAGGAGGCAGTTGATGAGGCCACAGATGCTGTAGCCCCGGGGGTAAAGGTTAGTGAAGTCGACGCCGTCGCTAGGGGGGTGCTGGAGAAGAACGGCTTCTCGAAGTACTTCATACACGCCTTAGGTCACGGTGTCGGTATAGAAGTGCACGAGGCCCCACGCCTAGCGCAGGGAGTTGAGGATGAGTTAAGGCCAGGCATGATAGTAACCATTGAACCCGGAGTGTATGTGCATGGCAGGTACGGTGTCAGAATAGAAAATATGGTACTAGTAACGCCCTCAGGAAGGGAAGTACTAAACAAAGTTCCCGAACTCGTGTGACAGCAACGTAATGGTACGAATAAAACGATTAGAATGCTTTAAGGAGAGCATTAAGAATATGTTTTCCTCACAACTACTCCCTACTAGAATCAACCGCCATGCACCGGCTTACCTATTGCCTTATGAGCTAACTCGCATATTGCCTCGGAGTACGTTGGGTGTGCACAGACCATCTTCGCCAGCTCATCCACGCTAGTCCTCAACGTTACCGCTAGTGTGAGCACGTGTATTAATTCTGAGGCACCATTACCAACTATTAAAGCACCTAATATTCTGTTGCTCCCCTCCTCAATAACTACTTTAGCGAATCCATCCGGTGTTCTCTCAAGCACTGTGTAATCCCTTGAAACGGCTGTGTAACTGTACTTAACGCACCTCACCCTCAGGCCTGCGGACCGTGCCTGCTCCTCAGTCAACCCAACACTAGCCACCTCTGGCGTAGTGAAGATCACTGAAGGTATGGGGCCGCGTGGAATTGTTGAGGATCCGTGAATTACTGTCTCAGCAGCTATGAGCCCTTCCCTATACGCCTTATGCGCCAGTAGCGGTGGGCCGGTTACGTCGCCTGCGGCAAGTATCGTGGGGACCGACGTGCGGAGATCCTCATTAACTATCACTACGCCCCTATCACCAAGGGTCACCCCGACCTCCTCAAGACCTATGCCGTATGTTGCGTACCTACGGCCAGCCGCTATAAGTACCTTATCCACGGTGATTTCGCGGGCTTCGCTCCCGTTCCGTGGCACTAACCTTAACTTAACGCTGTCCTCGCTTATCCCTAAATTCTTCGCCATGGTAGCCACATGTATGTCAACCCCTGCCCTTCTTAGGTATTTGGAGACTACGGTCCCTACCTCAGCATCATAGGTCGGTAGCACCCTATCCATTATCTCAATAAGGTGAACCTTGACCCCAAGCCTGGCTAGCGCTGCAGCTATTTCCGATCCTATGGCACCAGCACCTATCACAGCCATGGTATTCGGGAGTTCCTTCAGCTCGAAGAAATCGCGGTTGCTGAGTATGTGTTCACCGTCGAACTGGAAGCCGGGTATCGTGGCGGGGTCAGAGCCCGTAGCCACAATAATGCTATTACCCTCCAATGTTACGGCTGAGGTATCGCCCACCTTCACCTTGACCTTCCTAGGGCCAGAAACAATGCCTGTACCCTCAAAGATCTTAGCCTCACTAAGGAGTTGCGCTATACCCGCCCTAGACCTGTTCCTCACTCTCCTGACCCACGACATTATCCTTGCGCTGCTCACCTCCTGCACTAATGCCTTCATCCCTGCCTGCCTTGAGGCCTTCAGCAAGGCTGGGACGTGGGATATCTCAATCAGGGCTTTAGAGGGTATACATCCCCAGTTAGTGCATTCACCGCCCAAGAACCTCTTTTCCACAAGCGCGACTTTCCGCCCCTCCCTAATTAGGCGGGAGGCCGCCACATAACCAGCGGGCCCCCCACCAATTACTATAACGTCATACTTTTCAGTCAATGTTAAATCCCTCAATCGTTTTAAGCCTACCGAAAAATAATTTGCGTTAATATAGTACCCATCGATAAGGTTCCTTAGCCTTTCAAGTCCTTCAGAACTTCCTTAGCTACCTTCCTGCCCGAAAGTAGCATGCCTCCGAATATCGGCCCCATCCTAGGGGTTCCGTAGTAGCTCGACACGGCTATGCCAGTAGCGTAGAGGCCGGGCGCCACCCTACCAGTGAGTTCCACCACCTTCTCCTCACCTATGGTCGCGTTAGCTGACATCCCTCCCTTAGGCTTCTGCAGTAGACCCGGTATCTTGGAGGACGCGACACTAAGTACTTCGGCGTCATGCCCGGTAGCGTCAATCACTGCCTTAGACTCGATGAAGAGCGGGTCAACATGCAGGCCGGCAAGAGGTATTGCCGACCATATAACTACCGCCCCAGTAACACGTAGTGGGTCGTACCTGAATATCAGGTCTTCGAGAGTGAGGCCGAAGATTATCTTAGCACCAGCATCTACCGCCCCAGCAGCCAGCTTCGCCATTAACTCAGCTGTTGAGACAACGTAGATGCCTTCGCTAACCTCGTAGTACCTTACGTTGAAGTCATCAAGTACCTCATTCGCCGGATACTCAACGACGACCTTATGGAGAAGGTTGCCCCCACCCCCCATTCCGCCGCCAAAGCTCAGTCTCCGCTCAACGACGAGGGTCTTAAGGCCTCCTTCAGCCAAGTACTTTGCGGCCGTCAGACCTGAAGGCCCGGCCCCGACCACCACGACGTCCACGTTACTAAGCTCCTCCCACTCACGAAGAGACTCACGAACTATAATGCGGGTGATCTCCGCTTCACCGACTGCCTTAACCCTACCCACACTTACCCCCTAACCACTCTTCCGCGGGGAATATAAAAGGGAGCCCCCGTACTAGGCTTGCGTTATCCTTCAATGGTCTCTGGACATAATAACTGATTTAATGCCTCCAAGGTAGTTAGTGCGGGTCAGTGATGGACTGGCATTCCCTAAGCATTGAGGAGGTACTGAGGAAGCTTAAGACGAGGAAAGAGGGGCTGGACGACGAGGAGGCAAGAAGGCGGCTGAGGGAGTACGGTGCTAATGAGTTAATCAGTAAAAGGAAGTCCCCCATAATGTTATTCGTTAAGCAATTCACGAATTTCCTTATCCTAATACTAATAGTGTCAGCTGCCGTTGCCTGGTTTCTGGGAGAGGTCGTTGATGCAGCAGCGATACTCCTGATAGTCATGATAATGGGTGTGGCGGGTTTCTTCCAAGAATTCCGGGCGGAGAAAGCGGTGGAGGCGTTGAAGAGGATGGCGACGCCCTACGCTAAGGTGGTACGTAACGGCCGAATCAAGGAGATACCTGCCCATGAGGTGGTACCCGGCGACATCATAGTTGTCGGTGAAGGTGATAGAATACCGGCTGACGCTAGACTAATCAGTGCGGAGGAACTCTTGGTTGATGAGTCACCGCTTACGGGTGAGTCAGAACCCGTCCGCAAGAACCCGGACATTATCCTAGAACCCGGCACGCCGGTTTCGGATAGGGTAAACATGCTGTTCATGGGTACTCATGCGGTCTCGGGTAAGGCACTAGCGGTAGTCGTAGCGACAGGCATGAGAACCGAGTTAGGGAAGATTGCCGAGTCACTCAGTAAGGTAGAGGAGAGAAGAACTCTACTAGAGGAGGAGCTCGATAGGTTAGGTAAGAGGCTTGGTGTAATAATACTGGGTATAAGTGCCTTTGTCTTTGTATCGTCGGTATACGTCACACACATGAGCCCGATAAACGCCCTCATACTGGCCATAGCGCTAGCCGTGGCAGCCATACCCGAGGGCTTACCAGCAGTGGCCACGTCTGTCCTAGCCATAGGTGCCTACAGGATGTCAAGGAAGAACGTAATAGTTAGGGAGTTGGGGGCCATAGAGACTTTGGGTGCGTGCGACGTCATAGCGTCTGACAAGACGGGCACCATAACTAAGGGCGAGATGACCGTTAAGCTGGCATGGTGTGGCGGGCGAGAATACGTTATTGAGGGTACGGGTTACGAACCAGTAGGTAAGGTAATCCCGAGTGATGAAGAGGGTGATGCTGATGGTAGGCTCCTCAAGGAATTAGCGGAGATGCTTGCTAAGCACATACGGGGGGACGTGGACATCATTCGTGAAGGCAACTCATGGCGCGTCAGGGGATCACCCACGGAGGGTGCGGCGCTGGTATTCGCGATGAAGGTTCTCGGCATTGGCACAGTCAACAACATTAGGAGGGAGCTTGTGAGGACGTACCCCTTCGACCGTTTCAGAAAGCGTAAAACAACAGTGCACGCAATTAACGGTGCGTACTTAGCCATATCCTCAGGCGCTCCAGAAATGCTTCTTGACATATCGAATAGCGTCGTAACTGAGGAGGGCGTGAAGCCCCTAACACCTGAGTTAAGGAGGTCAATACTGGATTACATAGCGTCAATAGCTAGCAAGGGCTACAGAACCTACGGCGTCGCTTACAGAGTAATGAATGAGGAGCCACCCGATGATGTTAGGCTCGTTGAAAGGGAAATGACGTTCATGGCTGTGTTAGGCATTATTGACCCGCCGCGTGAGGGTGTGAGAGAAGCTATCGAGGAGGTAAGGAAAGCAGGAATAAAGGTAATCATGATTACAGGGGACCATAGACTCACGGCGAAAGCCGTCGCAGAAATGATAGGTTTGGACGTAAGTGGCGAGAGATCCGTAATCGATGGTAAGGAACTTGACTCCATGAGTGACGATGAGCTGAAGGAGATAGTCGATGATGTCGTCGTGTTTGCTAGGGTAACACCTGAGCATAAGCGCAGAATAGTCAACGCGTTAAGGGCTAAGGGCCACGTGGTCGCTATGACTGGTGACGGCGTTAACGACGCCCCAGCGTTAAAGGAAGCGGACATAGGCATAGCTATGGGGATAAGAGGCACAGACGTCGCTAAGGAAGTCGCCAAGCTAATCCTCAAGGATGACAACTTCGTCACGATCGTGGAGGCGGTTAAGGAGGGCAGAGTGATATACGAGAATCTAAAGAAACCTATAAACTACTTACTCCCAGCCAACATAGGTGAGGTCGCAACAATATTCATGGCTGAACTAGCGGGTCTACCGCCACCGCTGGACGCCCCGCAGCTACTATGGATAAACGTCACCACCGACTCACTACCTGCCCTAGCCTTAAGTGTTGAGCCCGCCGAACCAGACATCATGCAAAGACCCCCTAGGAGAAGGGAGAGTTCATTCATAACCAACAGGAAAATAGCCTACTTCACTATCCTCGGCGCGGCAATAGGTACTGTGAACTTAGTGCTGTTCAGCTCCGTACTTAGCAATATAGGGTTGGCTGAGGCGAGGACCTTAGTCTTCACGGCAATAGCGTTCAGTGAGTTCGGCCGAGCCCTATCCTCGAGATCCGAGACAAAGCACTTCTGGTACAGACCATTTAATAGGTGGTTAGCGCCAGCACTCCTAGCATCAGTAGGCCTGCAACTATTCGCAGTATACACACCCGGTGTAAGGGACCTCTTCACAGCGGTTCCGTTGCCGCCGTGGCTACTGACCGCCGCACTACTAACCGCGATCCCCGTGCTTCTAATCGACGAGGTTAGGAAGACGCTCAAGATAAAGATCTAAGGAAGTGACAGCACCGTTATTTTACTAGCCATAAAATTAAGGAAGGTGACCCAAAGTGCCTACCCCTAAACCTAAGGGTCCCTGTGGCGAGGTCGTCGCCCACTACACCCTCGTAGAGGCAGAGCCGGTTCCAAGCAACATGGGCACCGGAACAACGGTGAGGTGGTTAATTAAAGAAGAGGATGGCGCAAGGGCATTCGCTATGAGGCTATTCGAGCTCGAACCCAACGCAAGGATAAACCCCCATAGACATCCATGGGAGCACGAGATCTTTGTGCTTGATGGTGAAGGCCGCATAAGGATCGGGAGTAAATGGTATGACGTAAGTAAAGGGTTCTTCATATTCGTTCCACCTAACGTCGAGCACGAGTATATCAATACTGGCACAACTAAGCTCTCGTTCCTCTGCATGATACCCCTCAAACCCACGGCTGAGGATGAGGAGGTTAGGTGTTGACCCATTCAAGGAGTTTGGAAGCCTTAACCGCAACTTTTTCAGTTATTTCCTCGAGATTATCACTAATTATAAAGAGACCGTAAGGCGTGTATTCCAACCCGACACACGTTAACCCGGTCTCAGCGGCCTTAGATGCAGGGACGAGCTTAACTACGTAATACCCATCAACAGAGCCCTGAGCAACTGAGGCAACAATCACATCATTACTAATCGGTGCCTCAACTATCACGCACCCACCTCCACGGCTCACGGCAACCTTCTCAGCACCGGCCCTCCTAAGGCCTTCCTTAACAGCGTTAACTACGTCGTCAAGCCTCAAGCCGATCACCCAAGTCAATTATTACTTCCGCCCTAAACTATTATAGCGGTTCCGCGGCGATGAAGAAGAGAAACTTAACAGATGCGGTAGCAGTGCTCGGGGAGCTCGTGTCGCACACGCACATGCTCCTCAAGGGGGACTGCAGGGTCGCCGTACCTATGGCTGAGAGGTACGCATTAATTCGCTTAGGATTAGTTGCGCGCGAGATCTGTGAGGAATTGTACGGCGACTTAAGCGAATGCTTAAGCAAGGTTCAGGATGAGCTCGGGTCGACTAATGCGTCGGTGTTAGGCATGTTGCTGAGAGTGTCATCCGAGTTAATGAGGGGTGCTGACGTTGAGGAGGGCATGGTTAGGAGACTACTTGCTGAGGTTGAGGGGCTCTACGTTTCCTGGTCAAGACTCTTGAGGGGATCTGGGCGCCGCGAGCTTGATTCCGAACAGCATTACTAATAATCCCGCCCTAAATCATTAACAGGTGAATCGGGATGGGCTCGGAAAGGATTAAGGTGCTCGGGATAAACGCCTCCCCCAGGAAATACGGTAACACGTACAAGTTGCTTGAAGCCGCCCTAAGAGGCGCTGAGGCAGAAGGAGCCGAGACAGAGCTCCTGAACCTCTATGACTATGACATAAGGCCGTGTGAGGCCTGCTTAAGCGATGAACAGAACGCGTGTAGACCTCCCTGCATGGAGTGTGACGACGCGTGGGAAGTACTTAAGAAGGTATTGGAGAGCGATGGCTTAGTAATAGCGTCACCAGTGTACTGGTACGGACCGTCGGGTCACTTAAAGAACTTCATTGATAAGCTGACGGTCTTCGAAAACATGATACTAGTAGAGGGTAGGTCATGGCTGGAGGGGAAGGTAGCGGGCTTCATAGCGGCGGGGGCCGAGGCCGGAGCAGTAATGACCATAGCTTACCTTATGGTCGTGCTCAACTCCATGGGCGTGCACGTCCCTCCATGGGCGCTAGCGTATTACGAGGGTCTGGGGAATGCTTTGGAGAGGGAGGAGTCCCTCATGGATGCGGTTAACGTGGGTAGGGTGGTTGCGATTGCCGCTAAGGAACTGAAGAAAGTGAAGGTGTGGTACGATCCCCAGATATTGAGGAAAATTGGAGGTAAGGAAAAGGTAGTGGCTGAGATAGAGGCTAAGGCAGGGAAGAACGAGGAACTGCAGAGGGAGAGGAGAGCCAAGCTAGTGAGGGACATGTTAGCGAAGGACTACGAAAAGTATAGAATCAAGTAAATCTTTGAGATAGGACGGAAAACAATTCACTCCTTAGTCCTTCGATATCACCACCTGAACCTTAACTTCCTCCCTTCTAAATGAAGCCTCGAAAGCCTCACGCACTTCCTCAAGTCTAAAGGTGGACGTGACGAGCGGGTCTACCTTCACCAGTCCTTCCCGTATTAAGCGAATCGCGGGCGGGAACGGCCCGCACCTGGATCCCACTAAGGTTACCTCCTTAACCACTAGTGAGGTGTAGTCTATGAGGACGCCCTCCCCGTGGGTTGATTTGCCCGCGATCACTCCGCGGGGCCTAACAACCTTCAACGCTAGGTTAAGTCCCTCCGGCGACCCTGTGGCCTCAACAACGTAGTCGAAGCCCGCACCTTCTGGCGTCTTAGCCTTAACTACTTCCGCGAGTTCCTGAGGGTCTACGGCCATGTCAGCTCCTAGGGACTCGGCAATATTGAATTTAGGTGACCCGCCCCTGGCTACTGCTACCAGTAGCTGTGGTGCGTAAAGTCTCAGCACCTGTAGTGCGAGTAGGCCTACCGTGCCTAAGCCTATGACGGCTACCCTCCCTCCCGTAGGTGGGGGTGCTAATTTAATCATCTCCACAACGGCCGCTAATGGCTCGACGAAGCATGCCTGCTGGTACGTTAGCCCGTCAATGATGTGGATGTTCCTTGCAGGCGTGATTACGTACTCGGCCATCCCGCCGTCGATGGTTATTCCTAAGACCTTCCTGTAGGGACAGTGGGTGTGCATTCCGTTCATGCAGAACCAGCACATACCGCAGGACACGTTGATCTCGGACGTGACTCTAGCACCTATTATTTCCTCATCAACGTTCTCGCCGACTGAGTCAATGATCCCCGCAAACTCGTGTCCCGGCACTATGGGTAGCTTACCTGGCCTGTAGGTTCCGCGGAAGAATGCCTTATCAGTGCCGCAGATGCCGGCCCTAACGACCTTAATCCTCACCCAACCTGGGGGAGGGTTAGGTATCGGTACTTCCGAAACCTCTATGACTCCAGGTCCTTTCAGCAAGGCAGCCCTCAAGTTCTTAACCCCGATTAGTTTTCGTGGCTCAGGAATTAACGTCTGATGGAAGGTAGATTAAGGCTGACACACTCTTGTATTGTATGGGGGTTTAACGTTGATAGTTGTGCCGGAGTTGCTTGAGTCGCTGAAGTCGAAACTAATGGAGGTTATGTTAGGTGGTTTCGTAAAGCCTAAGAAAGAACTAGCGTATGACGTAGTGATATTATCCTTCATGCCTGACCCTAAGCTCTCTGAGGGCTTGGGTGAGAAGGTATACGTTGTTAAGGCAGTGCTAGTCGGGTCCGAGGAAGGTGGCGTGGTGGATTACGACTCCATGGCCTTCGTTAGGAGGAAAAGGATAGACTTCGCGTTGCCCTTTAAGGCCGTGGTCAATGATGACCTCGACGTCCTAGGTATCGAGGTTATGGGGGAAAGTGAAGAGTAAAATGCTATGACGACCTTTTGCGGTTATTTGAGCACTAATTTATTTGTCCGTACGCGTTCTATGGTTGGGGCCCGAATTTGAGCACCTGTTCTGTGGAGGTGGATCGGAACCTCTGTAAAGGATGCGGCATATGCGTTTCGGTCTGCCCGAAGAACGCTCTTGAACTCAGCTCCGACATAGGCCCTAGCGGGTACAGATACCCAGTGCTCAAGGGGGAATGCATTGGTTGCAGAACATGCACCTTCTACTGCCCTGACTTCGCGATAGCCATCGCGTGCAACGAGGGGAGGTGGTCGGAGTGAGGGCGGAGTTCCTGAGCGGTAACGAAGCAGTTGCTGAGGCGGCGTTAGACGCTGGCCTGAAGTTCTACGCTGGCTACCCAATCACGCCCTCATCCGAGATCATGCATTACCTGGCCCGCGAACTACCTAGGAGAGGAGGGATGTTCATTCAGTCGGAGGATGAGCTAGCAGCAATCAACATGGTTGTTGGGGCTGCGTTAGCAGGGGTTAAGTCCATGACCGCGACCTCCGGCCCCGGATTCTCGCTAATGCAGGAGGGCCTAGGATACGCGGTCATGGTTGAAGCCCCGATAGTTATCGTTAATGTAATGCGTGCGGGACCCGGAACCGGTCAAGCAACTAAGGCAGCCCAAGGCGATGTCATGCAGGCTAGGTGGGGGCGCCACGGGGATCAGGTGATAGTCGCGCTGGCCCCCTCAAGCCCTCAGGAAGCTTACGACTTAACGATCAAGGCATTCGAAATAGCGTGGGGATTAAGGGTACCGGTAGTGGTGCTGAGCGATGAGTTTGTAGGGCACGGAAGGGAAGTGGTTGAGATGCCGGATAACGTGAAGGAACCCGAACCCGGGTGGGGTCCGGAGGACTACGGTAAGCCACCCTTCGGTTCCGATGACCCCAAGAAACCCCCGCCACTACCCCCTCTCGGAGAAGGGTACGACCTGTTAATCACGGGATCTACCCACAACGAGTGGGGATATAGGGATGTGCACTCCTTCGAAACACACTTCAAGCTAGTTAAGAGGTTGAAAGAGAAGGTGCTAGGAAATGTCGAGAAGGTCTTCATGTACGAGTACTTCGGGGACAACGAGGCCGACATACTCATTGTTGCCTACGGCTCTATGTCTAGACCGGCTAAGGCAGCCGTGAGGAGGTTGCAGGCAGCAGGCTTCAGCGCAGGCTTACTTAAGCTCAAGACACTATGGCCCATGGACTACGACGCCCTAAAATCCTACGTCAAGGACGCTAGGGTCGTCATTGTCCCTGAACTCAACCTGGGTCAGGTAGTGTATGACGTGAAGATCGTTGCAGGCGATGACACCGTCGTCGTACCCATAAATAAGGTTGGTGGAGGGGTCCCAATCTACGCTTGCGAGATTGTTGAGAAAGCACAGAAGGTGTGGGGTGAGGTGCTTGAGGAAGCACTTCAGCCGTAAGTACTTGAGGGAAGAGGTACTCCCAACCCCCTTCTGCCCAGGATGCTTCAACGGTGTAGTAATGAACGCCATGTTCAAGGCATTCGAGGAACTAGGGGTTGAGAGGCTCAGGGGCTACGTGTTCGTCAGCGGTATAGGGTGCTCCTCCTGGATACCGAGCCCCCACATAAGGGCGGACACGATACACACCCTCCACGGGAGGGCAGTCGCGGTGGCGACAGGCGTTAAGCTAGCGAAGCCAGACTTGAACGTGATCGTGATCGGCGGTGACGGCGACTTAGCGGCGATAGGCTTCAACCACCTAGTACATGCTGCTAGGAGGAACATGGACCTCCTAGTGATACTCGTCAACAACCTCGTGTACGGAATGACTAGAGGTCAAGCATCACCAACAACTCCCGAAGGCATGAGGACCGTCACCACGCCCTACGGCGCGTACGAGCCCGTCATGGATGTAGCGGAGCTGATAGCACGCACGAACGCAAACTACGTAGCTAGGTGGTGCATAGCTAACTTCAATCAACTCAAGAACTCGATCAAGGAAGCCCTAAGCAAGTACCGCAGGGGCTTCCGCTTCATAGAGGTGATAGCCCCATGCATAACCTACGTAGTGAGGTACGAAGGAAAGACACCCGGGCAGAAAATCAAGGAACTAATGAAGACATGCAGACCAAACACGGAAACACCCTACGGACGCATAGGGATCCTCAAAGCAGGGGACAAGCCAGGATACCTAGACAGGTACTTCGAATACATGAAGAAAGCCGCGGGAGGTGAAGGCGGTGCCTGAGGAAACACGGGCTCAGGAATACACGGTAGCGATAGCCGGGAGAGGCGGGCAAGGAGTAGTGCTCGCAGCAACACTACTAGCGAGAGCAGCCTTCAAGAAAGGACTGTACGTAGCGCAACTACAGAGCTACGGAGCCGAAGTAAGGGGAGGCGCCGTAGTAGCGTACGTGGTGCTATCAAAACAACCAATAGAGAACCCATACCCAGAAAACTACGACCTCGTAATAGCGCTCCATGAGGCTGGGGTAGCGAGAAGAAGGAATGAAATACTATCATCTAAAGCCATAATAGCTGACGAAGACCTAGTCAAGCCAATACCTAAAGATAACGTAATACGGGCAAGGATAGTGAAGTCAGGCACACCCAACATGGTCGCACTAGGAATAATAGCTGCCTTCATCCCCTCAATAACTGAGGAACTAAGAAAAGAAATAAGCAAGCTGTGGAACGCCGAAGAAAACCTAAGGTCGTTTGACACGGGTATAAGGATTGGAGTCGAGTTGCTCGGCGAGCATAAAAAGCTTAGAGACATAGCAGAGAGCTTAACTGAGCTAGTGAGTTCATAATCTAACCTGTTTCATGCGGAGACCGCGAAAAATACCTTGTGGTGTTTACTCCTTAATGAGTTTTAGTATCTTCGGCAGTAGTTCCCATCCGTGTTCTATTGTTCTTAGTTCTCCTTTTGTTGAGCATTCCTTTTCTGTTAGTTTGGTTGTTTTGTCTGGTTCTAGGTTGGGGGCTATTAGTGCTAGGGGTACTGGGTCGTCTGTGTGTGCGCCCACGGTTGGTGGTGTTGCGTGGTCTGATGTTATTAGTATTGCTACTTCGTTTAGGTCTATTAGTGGTAGTATTTTGGCTACGTAGTACCTGTCTATGTCTTCTATTGCTTTGACTTTCCTGTCGCGGTCGGCGTCGTGGCCTGGTTCGTCGGGGCCTTTGAGATGTACGTAGACTACGTCGGCTTTCTTGAGTAGGTCGAGGGTTGCCTTGACCCTGATTTCGTAGTCTGACTTCTTGTCCTCGGTTGGTGGGGGTACCTTAGCTACTTCCATCCCGAGTATCCTGGCTATCCCTATTTCGACGGGCATTTCCGCTACTGCGGCGAATTTCAGGCCGTAGCGCTTGCTTATTGGCTCCACCTTAGGTATCGCGCCTCCAGCGTCCCTCAGGAGTATGGCGTTCGCTTTTAGCTCACCTCGCGCTTCACGCTCCCTATTCACCGGGTGCTTGTCTAGGATCTCTATGGCTTTCTTGACGAACTCGTTAACTAGCTCCGCTGTCGCTTTAGCTTCCTCGCTTCCGTCGAGTGGTTCGCACCATCTTATGTAGGGTTTGAAGCCCTTCACAGCGACCGAGATCTTCCCGACCTTCCTGTAGGCTGGGTCAACGTTCTCTACGTTGTCGCTTAGCCTCCTTTCCCTGCTCCCGATAACCACGACGGCTCTATGCCCGACGGTGGCGACCACACGCGCGTACCCGCCGTACTTGCTTAGCTCCATCCCGTCAATGGCCTTAGCCAGCTCCTTAGCCTCCTCAGTCCTTAATGACCTCCCGACCCTCCTGTCAATGAGTTTGTAGGTCGCAGGATCCACGGTCGCGAAGTTCGCCCTGAACGCCACCTCGTAGCCTTCCTTCAGCGTTAGGCCAGCGCCGACAGCCTCTATCGGGCCTCTCCCAGTGTACTCCTTGTGGGGGTCGTAGCCAAGGATTGACATGACTGCCCCGTCGGACTCCGGCGCTATGCCCTTACCCACGGTATACATCATGCCGCACTTTCCGGCCTTAGCAAGTAAGTCGAGTAAGGGTTTCCGTGCTAACTCGTAGGACGTTACTTCATCAGCTAACCTATCAGCCGCGCCGTCAAGTACGAGGTAAATTAACTTCATGATGCCACCGACTAAAGGCAGGGCGTGGAGTAATAAGGATTAACGGGGATCAACGCCTGCTGAGTGTTTTGAGACTTTAAGCTTATTTCTCGCCGAGTAGCGTGGACGCCGCCCTCGCGAGGGCGGCTCCCCTAGCATAGTATATGTAGGATGGGACTAAGTCGTACGAGGACAGCGGCGTTTCCTTCTTACGGAGGCAGAACGCGTTGACGCAGTTCATCAGGTCCCTATCGCCGGACGCTATGTCGCTCCACACCGACGACAAGATTATGTTGACGACCGTAGAGTTACTCGCTAGTGCCGCAGAGTATGCGTGCACAGCATCAGCCCTCTTCATCAGGACGGCGTCGGCCGATACCGTAATGTTGAAGTAGTCAGAAACGTAGAGTGAGTTGCTTAGCTCCTCAGTCGCTATCGCGTAAGCCTCGGCCATTAAAGCGTAATAGCACGCTACCGCGTACCTCCCCCTAGCTATCGCGTTGCTGGCCGACATAGCCAGCGATGACGCGTAATCAAGGAGCCTCGCCCCTATGGTGTAGGGCTGCACCTCGTCCCTAACGTTCCTTATGGCGTCCTCAGCCCTGCCGAGAAGGATCTGCGCCGCCTCCTTAGCAATTACCTTATGGTTACCAACGTCTTTCGACAACAGGTACTCCTTAGCTAGGTCACACAGCTCGTTGGCGAGCACGTACGCCCTAGCAACAATCATGACGTCAGCGACGGTTCCGTTACCGGCGGATAAGGCGTTGAGGGACTCGTTCCCGGCACTGAGGATTCTCCACGCGTAATCCACGAAGTACTGAGCGTACGCCAGACTATCAGCTATGTACCCAATGCTATGAGGCTTGCTCATCTCAGCAATTACCGAGGTATTCAAGGACCGAAGCTCCTCAGCAAGCGATGCGTACTTAGGCACGTACTCCTCCAGAGTCTTATTAACGCCCAACACGCCGTAGTCCGTTGCCGCGATACTCGCAGTGACCTCCGCTAAAGCCTTAAGGGAATTAGACATTGCCCCGCCAGTATCGCCTATCCTTAACCTCTCCTCAGCCATTGAGACAAGCGCGTTTGCCTCATCCTTAACGGTTTCGTTCAATTTCCGTGAGTTAAGTAGCTTCCTGACTTCCGAGATTACCTTCAGTGCGAAGGACTTCTCAACTTTGGCGGTAGGGAGTGGCGGCGGCGCCGGTGTTGCCTCCGCGGCTAGCTTGAGCCTAGAGTACGTGATTTTCGGAGATATTGCCGTTATCGTGGTGGTGAAGAGGGATGCCGCAATAACCACTAGCATTAGTGACGCGATGATGCTTGGGTAATCCACCTTTCCCCTACCTTCATTCCTGCTCATAATTATTGAACCCAACCTTAGAGTTTAATGCACCGTAAATTAACTTTGGCGGTCTTCAATGTTCCTATGGCTGCGCCTAATTATTTCCACATCCGTGACCACATTGATGAAGCGTATTTCATGGTCAATATTCATTAATGCTTTCTTAACGTACCCACTAACGTACTCCCTCCGCGGTATCCCGTGTAATGAGCTGACGATTTTAAGAAGTAAGGTATTCACACCCATGATTCTAGAAGATTCCCTAACCTCTGACCACGGTACGTCCGGTGAGAACCCAAGTACGTGGGCCGAGGAACCCTCCTTAAGAACCCTATGTATTTCTCTGAAGAACTTTTCCGGCTCACTGATGTGGTGCAGAACCCCGGTTGATACTGCGGCGTGAAAAGACCCTTCCCGAAGGGGAAGGCAGGTAGCGTCACCCGCTACCACGTCAGATATTCCGGTTTCCTCGCTATCGAGTAACCTCTTCCTAGCGAGCTCAACCATCTCGGGTGAGATGTCGAGCCCAACAGCGTATGTTGGCTCGCTCCGCGATGATAGGAGCTTAGCTAGGAGATAGCCGGGCCCGCAACCCGCATCCAGCACGTAACGGAGCCCGTGCCCCAGCCGCATTCGTTTGATCGCGAGTTCATGAAGCTTAGCTAACCGCTTACTCGCTACCTTGTCATAGAACTTAGTGGCCAGCCCCGGAATGCCAAGCTCACTCAGCTGCTGTAGCTTCCGAGCAAGAGTGTTCACGACCATAGCTACTCGCCACTAATAAGAAGAACCCACCTAACCGTAAAACCTTAACAGGTTACCTAGGCCGGCACTTCAGTGCCTTCCTCGTTTTGAGCAGCGAATACGCGCATGTACTGCCTCCTTATGTCCTCCTTGAGCAGGTGTAGGTACATCTGCGTGGTCTTAACGTCCTTGTGGCCAAGTATGGTCTGCAGGGCTATCAAGTTTAAGCCCCGCTTAAGGGCCTCCGTAGCGAACGTGTGCCTCAGGACGTGTGGACGCACCTTCTTCGGGTCGACACCAGCTCTTTTTGCGAGGGTCTTAAGCCTCTTATATAGGCCCGTGTAGCTTAGAGGTATTAGGCGGCCTGACCTAACGTGCTGAAGGTACTTCCGAAGCACGGCCTCCGTTGCGGGCCCGAAGAACACTACCCTCTCCTCACCGAACTTAGCGTTCCTTACGATGATTTCCCTATTCTTCAGGTTAATGTCCTCCACCCTTACGGAGAGGAGTTCCTGAGCACGCATGCCTGTCTCGAAGAGCATCGACACTATAAGCAGGTCCAGAACATCGCGGGCAGCGTCGAGGAGCCTGAGTACTTCACGCTCACTCAACGTAGGCACTCTAGGCCTGCCCCTAGGTCTAGCGACTGCCGGCACCCTCCCGACGATGCCTAGCCACTGAAGGAACGCCCTCACGTAAAGCGAGTAGTAGTGAAGGGTCATCTGAGCCTTCCTCCGGTCCTTAGAGCCTCTAGGGAAACCGTTCCTGAGCCTATCTAGCCTCCACCTAGTGAAGTCCCTGTAGTTGAGGTCACCCACACGCTCCTTACCAGCGAACTTAAGGAAGTCAGAGATTCCGGCCCTATACGCCTTAACGGTCTTCTCAGAGGCGCCAGCGGCCTCCAGGGAAAGGAGGAACTCCTCAAGCGCGTCCCACACGCTAAACTCCTTAATGCCTTCGGGAGGCTCGGGGAGTTCGAACTTCACCACCACTAACACCTAAGGAATAGGTTTGCGCGATTAATACCTTAAAAGGGTTGCAGAGCCCGCCTCAGGACAGGATCTCAGCGTAAGCTAGCCTATCCCTGAAAACCTCGTAGGGGATCGCGAAGTTCCCTGCACTTCCTACACCAAGCAGTACGAAGCCCCTAGCAATCCCTAAGAACTCGGCGGATCGCCCGGCCAGCACCTTATCCGCCATATTAGCGTCGACCGCGACCCGGGACCTGAGTAACTCTTCCTCTAAGTCTGGATGAGCTATGTCAATCACGCTTAACCTCCTCCATAGTTGATCAGCTAGGGACTTACTTGAGCCTGGCCTACCCCTCCTGCTAGTGGCTTCCGTAACAGCAAGGATCAGCGACCTAACAAACCTGCACACATCCTTAGCGGGGTCCCTCCTCGCTAACGATCTCATGATGTCGCCTATCCTAAACTTCATGCTAGGTGCTTGACTAAAGAGCCTTGAAGATCTCGAGAACCACACCTCAAGCTCCCTAGCCTCCTCTATATTACGGCATAGCTTAAGTAACGCAACTAAGTAAATAGGTTGCTCCAGGAACCTCCTTAACCCCTTAATTATTATGGTGGTTCCCACCTTCAAGCGGTCACCGCCGTAAAATACCGTGTAGAGTAGTGCTGGCAGGTGGAAGAATGGGTTATCGGGGTTAGGCCTGCCCGAGCCAAACACGTAGCGAACGTACTGACCATACCTGGTGTTGAAGTGCCTTGAACAGAAAGGTGCTCGATGGGGCGGTTCCTCCCAGCACTCTTCCCTCACCATGTGAAGGATGAGGCTGTCATCGGTCCTCTCAATAATGTCTAAGTGCACAGTCCCAGGGCATAGCTTAGGGCCTAGCGCCTTCCCGTGGTTGAACCTAATGATTGTTCCTTCATCAATCAAGCACCACTTACTATGCGGGTCATCGAGCTGGGTTAGGAGTTGAGTATTGTGCACAGCGTACGACGTCATGACCACGCTGACTGTCCTAGGAGGCAATAACCCCACCCTGCATTCAACGTCGTCACGCACCACACTATTAATACGGAACATAGCATTAAGCGCCCTCACTACAAGCATTTTCTAAATCACCTACTTCCTCCCCTTAAGAGCGCCTCCCACAGCCCCACCTATAACAGCGAGCACTAGCGGACCTATGAGGTGGACCGCCACAAATAGAAACCCTAGGAACCCTATAATGCCGCCCACAATGGGCGTCGCCAGTAACGACGCTACGAGCGCCAGTATAACCCCCGCAATTATGGCGCCAAGCAAGGCGGCTAGGAAGCCAGCGATGGCTCCTCTGGAGGCACCGCCGCCAGACATGTAACCAGCAATGAAACCACCCGCGAACCCACCTATCAAGGGCCCAACGCCGGGTATTAGGCTGAGGACGAGCATCACTACAAACCCTACCAATACAGCCCCAATCACGTCAGCATCCCTAACAATGTGTTAGGTTCTTCGAGGTTTAAAGAATAATGACCGTATTGTCTGGACGTGATGTGCGTTAAAATCACACGTATGTTCGACTTATGTCCAGGACATCACCAGTCTTCTCTATCGCTATGTCGAACGCCGTCTCAGCGATTGTCTCCATCTCACGGCTAACCTCATAGAGTCTGTCAGAGAACTCCCTAATGGTTAGGTAGGTCTCATCAAGCCCCAGCTCCCTAAACACCAGCTCGTTATACTTCTTCAGGTGACCATGGTATTCCTTAATGAGGTTCAGCACCTCATTAACTAAGTACGGGTTCAGGTTCTTGAGGCACTTATCTATCCTGTCAACTATCAGGAGTAAGGTGTCTAAGCATTCCTTCAGCAGGTCCTTCGTTGCCTGAAGCTTGCGGACAACGTCCACACCACCTTTAACCAAGATTTCAGCAGCAGCGCTTAAAGCGTCAGCAGCTTCCTCAAACGCGCGCACGACCCCCCTATACTCGGTGGCGAGGGAGGGCTTGATCCCTAAGTAGCGCCCTAACGTCCTATTTGTCTGTGAAAGGAGGAGCTGCCTAACCGTTAAAGCGTGGAGCCTGTCAACCTCGCTCTCCAGCTCCAGCACTTCCCTTAAGAGGTATGGTTTATTGTCAAGCAAAGCTATCTGGATGTGCTGAATCATGAATTTAACGAGGTTGGCCATTCTCCCAATGATCGTCGCTGCCGAATACTTGCTAGCGTCGATCAAGACCTGAATAGTGATCTTGTTCGGGGTGTTCTCAATGATCTCGGCCCCTATTAGCGTCCTCACGGTACCGCGGATCACGCGTAGGTGTGACTCCGAAAGGATACCGCCAGTTGTCTCAACGACTATGGTGTCCATGCCGAGGATGTAGCCTGCGTATATAGCCCTTATAAGCAGGTTCTCGGAAGATCCTTGACCGACCCTAATTATTAGCTTCTTCTCCTTCTTCTTCTGCAACATCGTTATCGGCGCTAACCTTAGTGTCCCGTCCTCAAGTACCTCGATACTAACGGTATCCCCAGGAGAAAGACCTACGGACTTCACCCACGAGGACGGCAGTGATATCATCAGCGTTGACCTACCGAATTTCTGGACACGCCGCACCTCAGGCATAACTTGATACCCGATTTAATTTAGCTAAAACGATATAAAAAAGTATAGCTAAATTTAAGCAATAATAGGTTAGGTATTGTCCAGCATTATATCCTCGAACATAGTATATAATACATAATGAAGGACTTCAGTGAAATCTGAAAAACGTTAGCTGGACACAGTAATATATTTACCGTATAAGCAAGTTAATGCAACCACAACCATTAACTAACATTAATGTTCAGACACTGAGCAGGAAAAACAACACGTGTTCCACTAATGGAGCGAAGCCCCTCGTCAAGTAGAAGCTGTGGCGGCTCAACATAGTAGTGTGTTGGTATGAAGTATCTCGGCTTAACCTTCCTCAGTATGTCAAGGGCGTATTCACTAGGAGTATGTCCATGGAGCCTAGCTTCCTCAATCATTCCAAGCGGTGCACTGATTTCGTGGATAAGAACATCCGCGCCCTTCGCCTCCAGCAGGAAGTCATCATTTGGCCAGGTGTCGCCACTGTATGCAATTGTCTTCGAACCAACCCGTAGTATGTAAGAAACCGACGGAACAGGATGAATGGCATCAACAGCCTTCACATAGACATCCTTGCTGAGTTGCGTCCATACCTCACTCTGCAATTCCGTGACAGTGATGTAGTCCATGTAGTGAGGAATCTGCAGTGCACTTAATAGCTCCTTAATAGACTTCATCACTGGTGATGGTGCCGCAACATTCAACTTCTTTCCTAAGTACTTAGCCCGCTGAATTAAGGTGGGTAAACCTAGTAAGTGATCCCCGTGAGCATGCGTTATTAGAATAAAGCCTAAGTCACTTACATCCAGGCAGGTACACTTGAATAACTTTTCTAAAGTTCCTTCGCCACAGTCCAGAAGGATTCTCACATCTCCTTTCTCGATCAGATACGCTGGCTGACCGAGTAACGGGTTGCTAACCCATCCCCCGAAGCCTAGGATTGTCACTTTCACTATTCTTCCCTAAATCTAGTTTAGCCCGAAACACGTCAAAATCGTTTCCGTATCATCAGCAGTTCAGGAGTAATGTTCAGGCACTTTAAACACGAGCATCCTAATGATCGTGTCGTCAGGTACGCTCATAAATCTCTTCAGAGCCTCTTTACCCAAGAGCCTCTCATTGGTTTCCCAGGAGATGAAGGATGGTGTGAATATTTTCCTCTCTGTGTCGAACCCTATTATAAATCTCCACCTACCGCCACTAAGCGTGACTATGTACCTTCCCTTACCCAGCTTCTTTCCGAGGTCCTCAAGCAACGCTTCAACGTTCTTAACATCTCCGACCCTCATTTCAGAGGTAAATGCTAATGGATACTCGAGGACGGCGTTAGCAAGGGTTACCTCTGCAAAGCCGTCTAGCTTACTGGAGTAGGCATCGCTCACCCTATACTTCGCTACGACCTCAGGTAGTGAACGCTTGATACTTGCTGATGGCTTAAAGTTCCTCAACCCGCGTTTAAGAATCTTAATTGTTTCTCGGCATAAATCCTTAAACTTATTCTCATGGCAATGCCACTCAATCACGACTTTATCATCACGTACCTTCCTGAGTAGTGCAGTCAGGTAGGGTGTTACCCCTTCATTAGTGCGTACAGCGAAAAATATGTCAACCCCTGAAACCATCCTTATGATGCCGAACTCAACGACGTACTCCTCAACGCGTTTGCTGATTAATCCTTTCCTTAACTTAATTATTAGGTCACCATATTTGTTGACTATGCCGCCGCCAGACGCTAGAATGTTAGCTATGGTATCAACGCTGAAGTTCCTCATACTCGCTGGAACACTCACCTTCTCCTTGCCTTTCGTCACTACCCCCGTCCTCAATATTTTCTGGGGACCTATTAAATAGGTGATACTTTATGTGGGAATCTGTGGCATAACTTCCTTAAAAATTTCGTAAGGGAATGTTATCTATTCAATACACCTGAAACGTATCCCCGACATGTAGGAATAACGTGATCCACGGATACTTAACCCTGATTTCCCTTAATACGTCCTCACTATCATCATGATACTCTATAACCTCAAAACCATCCCTCAACGCCTTACCTAGGAGTTCAACCTTCACTACTTCCGGGGGCCGTCGGTCCCTATTCCTTCTCATGTAGATGGCGTCTGGCTTAATTCCTGTGTAATTAATTACCTGGTTCAGGGTGAAGTCCCTCAGCTTGCTGGGCCTCCCGGTAATTACGATCACGCGGAAACCCTCGGCGTGGGCACGCTTAACTAACCTCACACCGGCAGGCCTTGGCTTGTCTAGAGTAAGTAATTCGTCGCTGAAGAAAACCTCCCAGAAATCATGTCCATAATACTTCGCCAGTTCCCGTGCTGTCGTGAGTCTCTGGCTCACGTCGGCAATCACACCATCAACGTCGAAAGCCTTAGTCAATGGTTCCTCAAGCAATCCTAACACCCTTTCTCTCAGCTATCTCCTTAAGTAACGGTATCTCCCTAACCTTATCCTCGCTAAGGTATTCCCAGAGAATTCCTCTAGGTCTCTGCCTCGGTCCCGCGCACTTAATCGTCCTTGAGGGTGTGAAGATAACGTCCACGGTAACATCCCAAGGGAGTCGAGGTATGGCTTCACTCAGCACCTGAAGGTCATGCACGGTGGTGAAGATAGGTGTGTCATCACTTACCTTGCTGAACTCACGGAGGATAGCATACTCAAGCTCGGAATACCCCTCACCCTTCCCGAGTCTCGTGCCCCTTAGGTCAACGGCAACCGAACCTGTGACTATTAGGTCAACCTCAGGCAAGTCCCAAGGCTTGACCTTCACACCATACGTAAAGGCGCCCCTGATTGTTGACGCGTAGCTGTATGCCGAGGCAGGAACCCTGCGGGGATCTAAGAGAAGGAAGCCCTCCCGTATCCTAGGGGTAGGCATTATCAAGATCTTCCCCTGCTTAAGGGCCTCCAGCCTGACAGCGCGTTGCGGTGAGTCCGGACATACCTTAATGACCCGCGCGCTGATGAACTCCTTACTGTGGATTAACCTGTACGCCGCTTTCCCAGCGCCCGCGAAGTTAGGTATGCGGCCATAGACCGGGAGAGGGAACCTAGCCACACCTGTCTCCATTAACCTACTCCAAACTGTCTGCCTGATCCTGTTTCGAACCTCCTTAACCTCCCTTACGTCCACACTCAATAACGGATCCCCTCGTTATCTGTGCTGAAACTTAATCAAGGCTAACCTCCTGCTTAAGGAGGGGCTCAAGGTATGGGTAATGTATTGGAGGCCGCTAAGGCATTCGCCCCGGTGAATCCGGCACCGCTCTCTAAGCTGTACAAGCAACGTGAAGTCGCTGGGGGGACGTTAAGGCCCCCAGTAGTAGTGCGTGCGGATGGTGTGGGGTTCAGGAGGGCTCTTAAGGAGGGGTTCACGTGGCCCAGAGATAGGAAGGTTCACGAAGCCCTAATCAATGCCGCGGAAAAGCTCATGCGGAGGTACTCAGCATCGGCTGCCTACGTCGTCTCGGATGAAGTGAGCGTGTTATTCCGAACGCTCCCATACTCCGGGAGGTTGTTTAAGGTAGTTAGCGTTACGGCATCAATACTCTCTTCTCACGTTTCAATAGAACTTAACAGGCCCCTCTACTTCGACGCTAGGGCAATCCAATTAACTGACGTTGAGGAGTTCGTGCCCTACGTAATACTCAGGACGAGGGTCGGGCTCAACAATTACGTGTCAAGCCTATACCACAGCATGGTTAAGAATCATCATGAGACACCCCCGCTCCCACGAATGCTTGAGCACGTTAAGGAAATCGTCAGGAACCGCGATCCAT
>Ga0256914_1000779_pt1 | contig 30777 bp, 34 predicted proteins | sample HulkmetaG_FD_191571 | JGI IMG/M metagenome (GOLD analysis project Ga0256914, IMG submission 191571) | Hydrothermal chimney microbial communities from Main Endeavour vent field at the Juan de Fuca Ridge, Pacific Ocean - Hulk | ecosystem: Environmental > Aquatic > Marine > Hydrothermal vents ... | reverse complement strand
ATGGTGGGCCCGCGGGGACTCGAACCCCGGACCTCCGCCTTGTAAGGGCGGCGTCCTAACCGGGCTAGACGACGGGCCCTCCAGCATTGGTTACATGTGGTTCCTTATTAATTTTTTACGGTGTGTATGTGGTGGTCAGCAATAAAAGCTTGCTAGTTCTCCCTTTTGTGAGGGGTTCTGCGTGAGGAATTTCTGGTTTGTTGAGTCCTCGCTTAAGTTGCTTAGGAGGTTTTATGAGAGGCTTGGATGGCTTGATAAGGTTGCTGAGACCGACTATGAGTTCTTATGTGCGCTGGAGGAGGCGTCCCAAGCTGGTGTTTTTCCAAGTAATCCTTGAAGCACTCCCCGTATTTCCTGTTTATGTGGGCTTAATGCGGGTGCATTAAGTAATTCTTTGATTGTTGACGCGCATCCGTTGATGATATCGTTAACGTCGTACCCACGCTTTAGGTAGCGTTTAGCTTCAAGCATAGTCGCCAGGTGGTCGGCTAGCTTGACTATAGTGCCCTCTAGCGTTGTTTTCTCCTTAAATTCTCTCATTAACTCATTGAATGAGCCTAAGCCTAGGTCCTCCAGCGCTTCTTCATCAAGTTTCTCTACGCCACGTAACCTGTCCTTACTCCACTTAACTATGTCCCCCGCCAACGCCTCCGGGACATCATGTATTATCGCGATGGTCAATGCCCTACCTAGGTCCACTCTAATACCTCGCCTAACTAGTGCTTTAGTGATGAGTAGCGTGAGGAACGCTACCTCGAAGGTATGCGCGGCAACGGTCTCGGCTAAAGCGGGAGGTACTCCCCTGTTCATCCAGCCGGTCCTAGCCAAGTTCTTAATGCTTACCGCCCTCTCGTACTTCAGCGGCTCCACATCACCCCACCTCATGACTAGGGTGCAGAACTCCCTAATGACAGTTACACCGTCAACATTATTGTTAGCCTCCTTTAGTCCTCACTTAATGTCTCATCAACTGGAACGACGTCAACAGTATTATTAACTACAATGACCTTCATCTTAACTCCGTAAAGCTCACTTAACTTGCCCTCATCTACACCAGCCCCTAGTGAGGCGTTAATGAATAGCTTACCATCCTTAAGCGCTAGTACGTGATCAACGTAATTAAGTAGGGGGTTTAGTTGATTCGACGCGACTATGACTACCTTACCCTCATTAGCAAGCCTCCTTAAGCACCTCATAATTACTAACTGGTACTTCACGTCCGTGTATGAGAGAGGTTCATCCACAAGCAACACCTTAGCGTGCCTAGCTAAACCCCTAGCCAGCAGAGCGCGTTCCAACTCACCCGAACTCACCTCCCATATCCTACGGAAAAGTAGATTTTCCACACCGAAGATCCTTACGTACCTTTCAAGCAAAGCTACGTCAGCGCTGTTGTCGCTTAGGAGGAGGTCACCTATCGTCATGTCGGGAAGTGCCGATATTGTTGACGGTATGTAGGTGACGTACTTCGTTCGCTCACCCGCGTGGACAGACCTTAAGTTAGTACTACCAATAAATACCTCCCCAGAATACGGTATCATACCAGCTATTGCCTTAAGCAACGTGGTCTTACCGGACCCGTTAGGTCCTATCAACGCAACTAACGACGGTCTCAACTCGAAACTCACGCCCCTAATGACGTTAACCCCGCCGTAAGCAACGCTTAAGTTCTCAACCCTTAGCATACCTCCTCATCCCCACCATTATGGCTGCTAATGTAGGTGCCCCAACCAACGACACAATTACATTCACCGGCACCTCTATAGGGTAGAATACCGTTTTAGCTACAACATCAGTTAAGCTAAGCATCGACGCACCAAAAACAAGTGATAGTGGTATTATATAGCGCGCGTCACCGCTACCCAGTAATCTCCTCGCGAAATGCGGTGACGCCAAGCCCACGAAACCTATTACGCCAAAGTAAGCCACGCAGAAGGAAGCGAGTATCGCGGCCATCGCCGTCAGGATCACCCGCTCTCTCGAGGGGTCACGACCTAAGTCACGGACGAAATCATCGCTAATGCTCAGCGCGTTGAGGACGTTCCTAGATACACATGAATATAGCGTACAGACCGTCAGGGCGAACGCTATCGCGATAGGCTTACTAATGTTAACCACCACTAACGAACCCATACTCCACGCGAATACCTTGTGTATATCACGCAGTATGAAGTACTGCGGGAATAGCGAGGCCGAGTAGAAGAATGTACCGACCGCAACACCCGAAAGCACTATCGAGGTCGGGGTCATTCCAGCCTTACTAGCTATCAACAAAGTAAGCAGATACGCTATGATCCCCCCAGCTAAAGCGACAAAAGGTCTCACCACAAATAACGTGATGGCTGATGCGGGGAGGGCGAAGGTAAGCACTACAGCGAATAAGGCACCCGAGGAAATCCCGAGAAGGTATGGGTCGCCGAGAGGATTCCTTGTAGTCGTCTGTATCAAGTAGCCAGAGAGCGCGAGCGACGCCCCAACCACCACACCAGCTAAAGCGCGTTCAAGACGATACCTAGCCAAGCCGGTGGTCGCGGTGAGTATTTCCCTCAACCCGTCTTCAAGAACATGAAGAGGATTAAGCGTGACCGCACCAAACGATAATTGAGCCATGAAGGATAAGACAAGAATTGATAATGCGATTAACAACACTACAAAAAATCGTTTCCGTGTTACCTTAACATATGCCCTTAACGCACACATTCGCTACCCCAGCGATGTAGGTATACCCCACTCCTGCATAACTGTTTCGTTTATGTTTTGAGGCACCACCGTTATGCCGAAGGCCTGCGGGTAAAGCACCCTAGCCATGAGCGCCACTGCTAGTGCGGCTCTAGGTCCTGGACGAACCATAATATCCTCTGCAACACCGCTAAACACGTATATTCTCCCATCCTTGACTGCCGTTATGTTTGCCCAGCCCTCCCTCGACGTGATGCGCTTGATCAAGTCATCCACGCTACCGAAGTACCCGTAGTTATAATTCATCAAGATCACGTCAGGGTTCGCTGTTATGACAGCCTCTGGTGATGCTACGAAGTAGGGCGTGGTTTCATTCTCAAATATATTTACCCCACCTGCTAACGTTATTATATCATTTATGAATGACGTCCCACCTACGGTCCAGTAGTCTGGGTATATCTCGTAGTACACCTTAATGGGCTTACCGCCTGTTTTGTTCAAGTATTCCTCGACTTTTAGTCTAGTGCTAGTTATTATGTTCCTCATCTCCTCCACAACCTTAAGAGCCTTGTTAAAATGCCCCGTTATTAACCCGACCGTTAGGATATCGCTGAACACGTCAGCCATGCTCTTAGTAGGGAGTACGAACACCGTTATGCCCATCCCTGCTAGTTCCTTAGCGTAACGCTCCTGCACGCCGGTAGTCATAAATACTATGTCAGGCTTCAACATCAGTATCGCCTCAATGTTTAACGTCGAGAATCCTCCAACGACCTTAATAGTACCGTTCTTAACTAGCTCCTTGACAATCGGCGGGTAATTAGAGAACTTATCAACACCGACAACGTTGCTACCAGCACCAACTAAGAAGAGTATCTCAGTTATGGATGGAGCCGTTGATACGATCCTCTGAGGCTTGTAGGGTATCGTCACCTGCCTACCCAAAGCATCAGTTAACGTGAGCGGGTACTTCATTGACTCAACTTGCTCCTGTACTGCTTTAATCTGATCCTGAATTGATGTAACGTTGCTTGTAATGCTTGCGAGCCTCTTAGCTAGGGATTTAACCTCAGCAGACACGCCCTCCACAGTGCTACTAAGTTCCTTGACACTACCCCGCACACTATTAAGTCCGCTCCGAACACTTTGAAGGTTATTCGTCACATTATTAACGCTACTCTTTACAGAGCTCACTTCACTAGCCAAATTAGACACTTTCTGTCCAATATTCTCTATCTTACCCGAATTACTGACTAAACTTTTTTCTATACCTCCTAGCTTCTGAGTTAACTTGCTTAACTCCTCATTTTGCTTGGCTATTAAAGTCCTAAGTGACTGATTCTGCCAGTACATGAAGCCTAGTGCCACGAAACTTAAGATTAATGCTATAATACCTACCCCCATAGCAGCTGTCTTCTCGGGCATTCATTGGACACCATATCCAATATATCCGAAGAATTAATAAAGGTAAATGCAGTCCAACCAGACCGAGCCAAGCAACTCAATAATGGGTAAAATGCATTTTACGTTGGGAAAACCCTATGTATCCTACCATTAACACTCGCGTACACCTCAACATACTTCTGCAGACCACTAGAGAGTATCTTCGGCCTAAGAACCGCCTCCACTTGAAATAGTCCGGCAAAGTCCTCCATAAATATCTCTATACGTATCGGGGTGCTGTTATCACTGCCTATCGCCACCTTCTTTACGCTCAAGGCTGAAACCGCATGCATGTCTAGCTTCCCTAACTTGTAGGGTATGCGTGCGCGTCCTTCAGCCATGTCGGTTCCATCAGCTATTTTTACTACACCTGCCTCCACAGTCAACGCATTGGTATTCATCTCAGTTGCGTATATTGCATGCATTACTTCCTGCCTCAGCATGTACTTCCTCTTACCGATGTCCGGGATTACCGTTATTAGGATCCTGTCAATGAGGTCCTTCGCTAGGATGGCCCCTATCATTTCATGATTGACTCTGTGTACGGCATTGCCTATGTCGTGAAGGTAGGATGCTAGGAGAACCACTAGTTTAGCTTCTTCTATGTTGCGCGCGGTTCCGAACTCAATTGTCGTTGGCTTAATACCGGACTTCACTAACCGATCAAAGATCTCCAGCGCTGCCCCAGAAACTATCCTGGAGTGGATTATGCCGTGGTCGTTGTACTTCAACCTCCCAACAGCCATGATGTTCGCCATCTTTATGAGTTCCTGTACCTCCTCATCGTGCTCTAGGGTTTCGTAAGCTCTTCTTAGAAGTTCAGAGCTTTCCACGTGTTTTTGAACCAATGTAGGACTAACTAAGACACCCATTTGCAGTCACCACCCCTCAAGACACGCTATGCTAGGATGTGTTGCTTTTCAAGTTAAAATATGTAGGTCAGCCGAGGATAATCACTTCATCAATCAAGTCGGCTCTTCCTCATCATCCTGTGGTTAACCTATGTAAGACCACCTAATAATCTGAATGCCGTTACTGTCATGGGGTACCGATGAAGAGGTCGGTGGGCCGAGCTACTAAATCGCTATGAGGACCCTAGACCAGGCTGAGGGCTCCTCAACTCTATTATGCGTTCAGCGTTTGTGAGCGTATAGATTAGCGGGGCCGCAAACATTAATAACCATAAGCCAGTTGCGTAATTACCTAGGATAATGTTGAGGATCATCATTCCCACTACGTACGCTAGGAAGACCTTCTCCTCTAGGCACCTGCTGACCAGTGTGCTCTCAGACTCACCCTTCGGAGTGACCCTGTAGCTATAGCGGTTCCGTAGCAACCCAACTAGCGTGTATGCTAGCACTACCGGTGACAGGCTTATTGTGAAGGATGATGACGCACCCATAGTGCGTATAGTCATAGATCTAGATAGGCCAGCCTCCCTTAAAGATGAGTAGAAGGAATAGCCGTACAGCCCGATAAGTGCTAACAAAGATACGGTAGGCACCACCCCCAGAAGCATAACATCCTGCCTGAGAAGCAGGGCTAATACCGGAATTACTATGCCTGATAAGGCTAGCAAAGCGTGCGGAACGTACTGCATGAGGAAGAGCGCGGCCTCTACCCTCTTAAGTACGGGGTAGGGGGAGTGAAGTATTCTTTTCCAACCATTCTTTAAAGTCTCCATAGCACCATACGACCATCTAGCCTGCTGCAGCTTTAGGGCCTCATATCTCGAGGGAACCAGTACCTTAAGCAACACATTATCCACGAATCCGACCTTATACCCTTTCCACATGAGCTTCGTACCCATATGCATGTCATCCTGAACTATACCCTCATCCCACAACCCAACGTTCAGCAAGGCCTTCTTATCGAAGGCGGTCCCAGAACCTAGGGGGAACACGAAGAACCCCTTCGAAGAACGCCCTCTATAGAGGGTGTCAACCAAGTACTTCATCGAAAAACCTACCGCACACGCTAGCTTCGTCGGTGTTATCCAGTAGCCGTCCCACCTCCCTACGCATGCAGCGTTACCCTTCTGCACACATTTAACTAGGCTCGTTAAGTAACCCGGCTGCGGTCTTGTGTCAACATCGAGAATAACCACAACATCCTTAGCAAAGTTGCGGACAACCCAATTTAGAGCTGCCGCCCTTCCCTTCCTACCTTCAGTTCTTATCATGAAACGAACCTTTAAGCCTAGATCCTTAGCCAACCTCTCAGCGTTCTCCTTCACGGGCATGGCCCTTTCGAGGGGATCATCACAAACAAATATCACTTCATAATCACCACGCAACTCACCTCCTAGCCTCGCCATATAATTTATCATCCCAAATACCAAGCTCTCGGGCTCGTCCTTCACAGGGACTACTACCGTAACCCTGCTTAAGACACCATCCTCTCCGACAGCATTAGATCCCTGATACTCCCCACGCTTTCTCCTTCCCTGAAAATAAAGGATGGCGTGTACTAGCCCCATCATAACGGGAGGTAAGAGTAATATGATAAACACTGCTACTTGGACATCACTATTGAAAAAGAGTTGCACCCCTAGCACGTCCCTCACCCTACGGGATCCTTCGCCACGTGAGTGATAATAACGTGTATCAACCCCACCACACCACTACCTGTCAATCTGTCCTTTCATTATTAATTTAAAAGGTGATTATCGTACATGAGGACATTGATGTTAAGGGCAAGCCTATTTTAGGAACCACGTAAACGTTTGATTAGGTGCTGACTTCTTGCCCGAAATTGATGACGTACTTGAATGGTTAAGGAAGAGGGGCGATGTGTTCATTAACGCACGGAGGCTTGCGAAAGCATTCAAAATGAGTACAAAACGTGCCGGCTACTTGCTACGGAAGCTTAAGGAGAGCGGCTACCTGAAGGTACACTGCAAGAGGCGGGGACGCTTTATCGTATACAAGGTTAACCTAAACTTACTTAATAAGGATAGGGGGGTGCGAGGAAAGCTTGGCTTAAAGAACGTGAAAATTAAGACCACCACCAAGAGAAGAAAAAGGTCTTTCCGCATTGGGAGACGGAAGACAACAAGAAAGGCGAGTAAACGCAAGGAACAAACGCGTAAGTTGGACCTAGAATTAAGAACCTCAGCCTCCCTAGGCAATCAACGACCATGAGCACTGTGCAGGTCATGCTAACCATGCGGGATCCCTGTCATAATAGGACATTCCTAGAGGGTGATATCTTAGAACTTATTGATGGTTCCCTCTGGGTTGTGAAAGGTTGTGTTCATCCAGGTGCCCCTATTGCTATGCCTAGGTTGATGAGCAGAAGGAAAATAAAGCGAATGAACGAAGCCTTAGAAACTATTACTAGGTACTACCCCTTCTTTATCAAGTACGTTCCTGAATTAGGTAAGGAGGTACCCGTTATCACCCCCTCTTGGATAAGACGTATTCGAAGATTCCTGCAGTTCAGCGTAGCTGATAATGCTACTAACACCCACAAAAGCACTATCGCGTCAGTAGCCACGGAATTAATCGAGTTACTTCGCAAGGAATGCGGATTGCGTTGCGGCCCTACAGGTAGCATTTTAGGTGGGTATGCAGGGGAGGAATCTGACATAGATGTGAACTGCGTGGAGGAGCATGATGTGTTGTTGTGTCTACGTAGCCTGAGAACCAAGGGGGTTCTGAAACCAATGAATACTATGGAATTCTTGAGGGAGCTACCGTTAGTTTCCGAGACCCTTAGTTGGGGTGACATGAGCAAATTAGTTAGGCACCGCCTAACACAGGGTGTTTTCAATGGTTTTAGGTATACGCTCAGAGTGATAAATTGTGGTCGCGTTCAGAGGTTTCTCGGTCCTTACATCCACGTCATGAGGAACACCTATATGGTATTCAGAGTGATTGACTTTGACTATAGGACACCGTCGATATACAAGGTGGAATTACTTAGACCTACGACTACATCGCGCGACACATACTTCATAACTCATAGGGTGAGGTTCACGGAAGTGCCTGCTGGAACCATATTCATCGCTAGGGGAGACATAATGCTGAAGAACAAGGAACTCGCTGTGCTGTCCCTTGACATGCCTAGTTCTAAGGTGGAGGCGATGCTTTTGCCGAGAGGAGCGCTTTAAGGCATTCTTAAAAGTGTGGATCGCTTAAAGTAAAATAATGAGAGTCACTCGGAATCCCGAGTAACTAACGCTGGCTAATCGAGGTGAGCACATGAATGCTAAGAGAAAGCGTGTGAAAGCATACGTTGACGCCATAAGTGAGTTACTAATGGATCCCAACCCGAACCGAGAGAAGGCTGCCGAGCTAGTAAGAAAGCACTTAGAGAATGAAGGTGTCGAACCTTTCAGAGGAGCGTCCAAACCCGAGGATATCTTCGAGAAAGAACTAATAAGCCTCTACATTGTAGGGGTCCGCGGTTTAGGTATAAGGGAAGACTATGGCGAAATATTTAGTAAGGTTTTCGATAAGGAAGAACGATATGAGGAAATCATCAAGCTATTAACATCTGACCTACCCGTGGAAAAGGTTAGGGAAGGAATAAAGTCACTCATACCGGAAATAAGTGAAGGCGATGTTGCTAGGATACTTAGGTTCGCATTAACTCTTTATTACCTTGATTTCGAGCCTTACGAGTTCGTTGTTAAGGCCATAAGGAGAATGCTGGAGGCGCTACCGGAATTCGAGGACACCATACGCAGATTCACGAAATTCTTCGTCGCCGTCAAGCTAGCTGAAGAAATATCTGCTGGATCAATAAGGAATAAAGTTGAGAAAGAAATAAGAAAACAACTAATATCCCTCGAAACAGGTGTGCCTAAATCAACACCTTCTGATAGCTACGTAGCTAAGATAGCATCCGTAACGTATGAAATACCGGATAAGATTCTAAATAATATCTTCGGGAGTAGAAGACACGGCAATAATCATTAAAAGGTTCCCGAAGCGGTAAGGTTTAAAGGACGCTTCCTCAGAGGTAAGTGGTGTGAGGAATGCTAAAGGCTACAAAAGAGGAAACATACCTCGTGAGGAAAGGGAACGACCTCATGCTTATTGAGGTTCTGCGAACACCTGACGGCAAGACTTTCGTGGCTATTCACAAAACTTTCAAGGGCGTGTACACTAGGAAGGGAGAAGAGGAACCTAAGGAGTGGGATCTTCTAGAGCTGGATGAGTTCAAGGGCCTCAAGGACTCAGAGGTAGACTACAAGACATTACCAACCGATATTAGGAGAGCGATATCTTCGGCTTTCAAATATTGATTCATATTAGCACTTTTTGGTATAGTGCTTTGAGACGTGGGAATTCCGCCTGTTAACGACTGTTAAAACTTAATTCTTCCCAGAAATTCCTTAGATATTAGGGTGGAGCAGGGTGAGATCCTTAACTAAGTTGAAGGTCTCGATGCTAACGACCTTAGCCTTCCTTATAGGCTTATCAACACTCATACTTACCGCACTCTTCACTTACGTGCTCACCCCAACGGCAGGGCTATCGACCGTTCTCATACTTTCCCTAGTGTTCGTCATAGGTATACATGTACTTCAGTGGCTCATGGGCCCTAAGATCATTGAGATGGCATATAACGTTGAACCAATTATGGGTGGAAGATACACGTGGGTTGAGGAACTAATAGCGCGCATTGCTCGGGCCTCCAACCTAGGCTTTGTTCCGAAGGCTATGATAGCACATGTTGACGTACCTAATGCGTTCGCTTACGGTAACAGGTTCACTGGGTATAGGGTAGCCGTTACCGAGGGCTTACTCCGCATAGCACCTCCAGAAGAGGTTGAAGCGGTCCTAGCACACGAGATAGGTCACATAAAGCACAGGGATGTCGAGCTAATGATGATTATCAGCATTCTTCCGGCACTCATATTCTGGCTTGGAAGAGTACTCATGTACTTTGGCTGGTTCGGCGGTGGAGACAGGGAGAACGAAGCATCAATCCTCCCCCTCATCGGGGCTATACTCATGGGTGTGGCGTTCCTATTTAACTTCGCCGTGCTTTACGTGAGCAGGTTACGTGAGTACTATGCAGACGCGCACGCCGCCCTAACAGTCCCTGGCGGGGCTAGGAAGCTCCAGCGGGCACTAGCTAGGATACTTGTGGCAAGCGGTGAGTTGAAGGCGTTCGCACCCAGCAAGATCGCATCTGCAAGTAAGTTCAAGGCGTTTCTGATAGCGGATCCTGAGGAGGGTATCGAGGTGCGTGGGTACGGCGTCATTGATATTGATGAAGTTGTTGAGTGGATTAAATCTCAGCCCAGATTAGTGCCTACCGAGATATTCATGACTCACCCGGACCCAGCGAAGAGGCTGAGGTTCCTAGACACGCTCGCCTCAGGAGCTACATAAGCGTGGATAACTTCGTGTACACCTTCTCCGGCATGAATGGAAGAACGTGCCGAGTTGTTTTCGGGGGAAGTACCCTACCCGCCCTAACCACCTTCATGACCTCATCCTTCGTCAAGCCTCGACGCACTAATACGTAATCTATCTCGCCTTCCTTAAGATCCTTGAGAGCATCCTCAAGCAGACCATACCACGTCATGACTAGCTTACCCATACCGGCTAGCCTGTCAAGCACCTTAACGACTTTCTTCTGTCCTTCTAACCAACCGCCGAGTTTGAAGTACTTGCTGTTTTTTCCTAACATTATGAATGCACATTCCCGACCGTTAACCTTGCATTTCCCTGACTCAACACTCTTTATTGCGTTCTCGCCGTCTGTGCCAGTTTCTATGTTCACGCCAACCTCATTAACGAGTTCCAGGAATTCCTCTGCATCTCCTTTGAACCCAGGGTACCAGGTGTACACGCGAACTTCTGGGCTGAAGTAATTAATTATTATGGCTGGCACTTTTTTAGCTCCTAGCTTCCTGAGTGCTGCCCATCGGTGATGCCCATCAACTATCAAATACTTCTTCGTTCCTGGGATGGGGGCAACTATTATGGGCATGTCAACAGCGCCAAGCTCGAGGATCATGTTCAGTAGTGCATTAAGCCTTTCATGAATTATCTCTTCGTGTGGTAGTAGGTCGTTAATGTTGAGAAGTGTAGGTGTTACCTTTCTCTTGGGTATGCTGTACTTGGGTATCTTAACGCGTACCTTAGTGCTTTGTCCCAATAATGGTCACCTACATCATTTTTCATTTAGCTATGTAGCATGCGTCCCCTTTACTAATAATGTATTTTTAACGCGTTTGACGGAAAAATCCTTCAGTAGCTATTGCCTTCCTAGACGTTGTTTTTCAAGTATTCAATTATCTTTTGAGCTACTTCTATACCGGCTCGGCGCTGAGCCTCCTCTGTGGAGGCCCCTATGTGCGGGGTTAGCACTACGTTATCTAACTTTGTTAGTGGATGATTATAGGGGAGAGGCTCCTCCTCGTACACATCTAGACCTGCCCCAGCTATCCAGCCTTCCTTCAGCGCCTTAACGAGGGCGTCAGTGTCAACTATACCTCCTCTCGAGGTGTTAATGAGTATGGCTGTTGGCTTCATTTTCTTGAGGCGTTCCTCATTGATTAAGTGTTTAGTTGATTCGAGTAGGGGGACATGTAGCGTGATTATATCAGAGTTCTCTATGACTTCATCGATTGATGAGAACTTCGCGTTTAATTCTTTCTCAACCTCATCTGGCGCCTGGACGACGTCGTAGTACAGTATATTCATGTTGAAGCCTTTCGAAGCTATTTTCGCTACCTCTCTCCCTATTCTACCGAAGCCTATCACGCCTAGAGTCTTGCCATTGAGTTCTGTTCCTAAACACTTCTTCTTCACCCACTTACCTTCGCGCATGTTCCTGTCAGCGTAAGCTATCTTCCTGAGGACAGCTATTGCTAATCCTATAGCTAGTTCAGCGACGCTCCTTGTTGGTGCTGCGGGGGCATTGATTACCTTAATTCCTTTCCTCTTCGCGGCTTCTAAGTCTATGTTGTCTAGACCTACTCCAGCCCTGGCAATTACCTTGAGTTTCTTACCAGCCTCTATTACTTCCGCAGTTACTTTCGGCTTACTCCTAACAATGATTACGTCGAACTCACCGATAATGCTCTTCAACTCCTCAATGCTGGGGTACTCCCTTACAACCACCTCATAACCGGCGTCGCGAAGTAGCTTAATGGCATCCTCATGGATTGGGGCCGCTACGAGTACCTTTATTTTCTTTACCATTATCCATCACCAACAAAACTTACTTACCTTTCTTTAGCTCCTCAAGTACTTCCTTCAGTGCCTTAAGCATTTCATCTATGTACTCGTCAGGCATGTAACCCATGTGCCCTATCCTGAACGTCGTCTTCTTGAATTGCCCGTAACCCTTAGCTAGCTCGTAGCCCTTTTCCCTCATCCTGTTATAGACGTCTAAACCGCTGATTCCAGGCGGTGTCCTGACACATGTTATGGTGGGGCTCTCGTATCCTTCCTTCGCGAATAACGTCATGCCTAGGGCCTTAACTCCCGACCTTATTTTCTCCGCTCTCCTCTCATAGATCTTTAACCACTCGTACTTGCCGCCGATTTTCTCAACTACGCGCAGGATTACGTTAAGCGCTATTATCTGGGGTATTGGGGGTGTGGATGGTGTTGACCACTGCTCCTCCTGGTACTTGATGTACTTGAGCACGTCGAAGTACCATCCTCTGTTCGGTATGTTCCGTGCTTTTTCCAAAGCCTCCTCACTGAACACACCTATGGCTAGGCCTGGCGGGACGCCGAACGCTTTTTGGCTACTACTGAAGACCACGTCGAGACCCCACTCATCGAACTTTATGTCCGCTGCACCCATAGCGGAGACCGCATCCACGAATACTAGCTTCCCGTGCTCCTTCACTACCTTAGCTAGCTCCTTGAGCGGGTTCAGGACGCCTGTGCTGGTTTCGTTGTACGTTATAGTTACGGCCTCAACATCCGGGTTCTTCTTAAGCGCGTCGTCCAGCTCCTCAGGTAGGACAGGGTTCCCAGGCTCTACCTCCAGTACTACGGGAACCCTACCGTTCGACTCCACTACTTCCTTGTACCGCTTCCCGAAGGATCCGATGATCGTAACTAGAACTTTCCCGCCGGGACTCACGAAGTTCCTTATGCTGGCTTCCATCACACCAGTACCGCTACTAGGGAAGAGAAGCACGGTACCTTTCTTAGCCTCTAGGAAAGCTTCCAGCCTCTCGACCGTGTCCTTATGCAGGTCACGATATTCCTTTGAGCGATGGCTAAACATTTGGAAGGACATTGCTTCCAAGACCTCTGGGAAGCATGCAACCGGCCCTGCCGTGAATAGCTTCAGAGGCTTGGGCCACACCATCTTCAATACTTCCTTAACCACGTCCTCACAACCCTTACTCAAGCAGTCCTCACCAAAGCATAATTTACTGCTGTGATTATTAATTCTCTTTTTCTTAAACTTCATAAAGCATGCAACATGTTTTAAATGCGTTCACAGGGTAAGTAAGTACATTATTCTGAATGATTGCGTGAATCATTCGCGCTCGAGGAGTGCGACGTTATTAACTCCTTCGCGATAAGACTAACTTGGTGCACAAAGTGAGTAACCCGCCCACGCTAGGTCTCAAGGAATGTATTAGGAACTTGCTTGGCGAGCGGGGATTCGCGTACATAGCTAAGGCCAAGGAACTTAAGGCCGCTGGTAAGGACGTCATTAGCTTCGGCGTTGGTCAGCCGGACATACCTACGTTCGACCACATAGTTGAGGAGGGGATTAAGGCGTTAAAGGAGCGGTTCACAGGGTATACCGAGACGCAAGGCATAAAAGAGTTACGTGTTGCTATTGCTGAGTACCTTAATGAGAGATACGGCAGTGATGTTCGAGAGGATGAGGTCCTAGTAACCATAGGGACTAAGGGGGCGGCATTCCTTGCTCTTGCCGCGTACCTGAGGCCAGGTGATGAGGTGATAGTTCCTGAACCAACTTACCCCGTATACTCAGAGGCCCCCAAGTTCATAGGGGCTAAACCCGTCTACATTCCGCTGAAGTGGGAGGGGGAGGACAGGGGCTTCAGCTTAGACATAGAGAAAATCGAGAAAGCCATCACCGGTAAGACCAAGGCTCTAGTGGTCAACAATCCACACAACCCTACAGGAGCTATATTCACGCCAACGGAACTCGAGGCCTTAATGGATCTAGCTAGGAAGCATAACCTGGTAATCTTCGTTGACGAGATCTACGACAACTTCGTCTACGAGGAAGGAACGTTCAAGTCGTTCTTGGAATTCCCTGACTGGCGGGACTACGTAATTTACCTGAACGGGTTCTCGAAGACCTTCTCTATGACGGGGTGGAGGGTGGGATATTTAGTTGCTAGGGGTGATGTCGTACGCAACTTAACGAAGCTGGCCGTCAATATCTGGTCATGCCCGCCATCTATGGCGCAACGCGCAGCTATTGCGGCTCTGAAAGGAGACTGGGAGCCTGTGAGGAACATGGTTAGCTTGTTTAAAGAACGTCGGGACATTATGGTTGCCGAGTTAAGGAAGGTTCCCGGCTTCGAGGTTTGGAAAAGCGCAGGGGCTTTCTACGTATTCCCACGGGTTAGGGAACTGCTGGATAGCATCTGCATGAGTGTCGAGGAATTCGTGGATTACTTAATAGACACTAAATACGTGGTCACGTTACCGGGCACCGCATTCCCCGATACTGCTGGCAGGGACTACGTGAGATTCAGTTTCTGTATCTCTAAGGATAAGATAGTTGAGGGTGTGAGTAGAATTAGGAACGCGGTTGAGGACTTGTTATCTTTGAGGTCTAAGCGTTAAGGTTTTGAAATTGGAACCCTATTTTTATAGGTGGGATTAATGAAGAAAGCCGTCGCTACTGACGTTGGGATGACGAGAGAATCCCCGCCGGATTAATTCTTGTGTTGGTGGTGCTCTTCCCTCACCTTAGGTACTCAACTAATTTTTTGAATATATCAATGAAAGATACCTAAGCATCTGTTGGGGTGATGAATTGTAATGAGTGATTGGCGAGTAGTAACATATTATCTTGGGTTGATCTTAATGATTTTTGGTACAGCTAATTATGCACCAGCTATCGTGGCTATCATAGCCTGGGACAAGGTTTCCGCACTTTACTTCATAACTGGCACGTTAATGATAGCTTTGGGTTATGCCCTTCATACGTTAGGGCATGGGGTGGAGGATAAGAGTCTTAGGTTCTGTGATGCCGCTATGATAACTACCTTGTCCTTTCTGGTACCTGCGTTAGCTAATGCTCTAATAATGTGGATTAGTAGCTATGACTTCGTTAATGCATTATTTGAGAGTATTTCCGGTATCACCACTACTGGTCTTTCGATGTACAAGGCATCATCTCTTCCTCCAGTTTTCGTTTTTGCTAGGGCATGGCTACAGTGGCTGGGCGGGTTAGGGATAGTCATACTGACACTATCGTTGCTTGCGAGACCAGGAACTGCAACATACCGATTATTCTCGACGCACTTCAGAAGAGAGCCTTCCCTACCTAGCTCAAGCATACTTTCTAAGCACATTGTATTATTTTATGCAGGGTTAACGACTTTAGCGTTCCTAGCGTACGTTGTGACGGGCTTACCGCTCTTTGATGCTCTGGTTTATTCTCTCACAACAACCTCCACGGGCGGTTTTTCTGGGTATGCGGGTTTGACCGGCAATTCTGCCTTAGTCGCTATGGTCTTCATGTTCCTCAGTTCACAGAGCTTCATACTTTACTATAGAGTCCTGCGGGACAGAAACCTTAAACACTTATTGAGAGGCGCACAACTTGCTTCATTCACGCTGATGACTATTATGGGTGGAGCTGCGTTGCTTGTGGTGTGGCGTAGCAACGTATCAACAGTACTCTTTCACTTTATTTCTGCGTTAAGTACTACGGGGTATTCCACCGTTAGCATTGACTCACTGCCTACTGCAGGGCAATTACTGCTTATCTTGGCTATGTTTATTGGCGCTTCAATGGGCTCTACCGGGGGTGGCGTCAAGCAGTTTAGGGTCATCGTGGCGTTTAAAGCACTCATTACTTCCATACTAAGACTCATCGAGCCGAAGGAAAGAATTCATATCGTTAAAGTTGCTGGTGAACGAATAGAGGACTCCGAAGTCCTGACATACTTAACCGTAATATTGGCATACGCCACTATCGTAGTATTATCTAGCTTAGTCTTCACAGCATTCGGTTACGGTTTCCTGCCGTCACTCTTCTCCGTAACCTCCGCCCTAGGCACCGTAGGGCTTCAGCCAAACATAATTACTCCTCAATTACCGGTCATATTGAAAGCTGTTTTAATGATTAACATGGTTCTCGGAAGGTTGGAGGTGATTACCGTGATCGCGGCTTTCACTGGTTTAATTCGTCTTAGAGAAAGATAACTTTATTTAATTAGTTAGCATGCACTCAAATAGTGTGATGTATTGAAGGCGATAGTGGCTGGCGGAGGAGATGTGGGCAAGCTACTGGCTGAGCGTCTCCAGGAAACTAAGGTTGAGGTGACGCTTATAGAGAGTGATGCTGAGCGTGCTCGATCGCTGGCTGAGGAATTAGATTGTGCCGTTCTTCACGGGGATGCGACGACCTTGAATGTGCTTAAAGACGCTGATTGCGCTAACGCTGACCTCTTCGTTGCCGCCACAGGGGATGATAGGAGTAACATTCTTTCAGCTTTACTCGCTAAGCAACTCGGTGCTAGGCGCGTTGTGGTGGTGCTGGAAGATCCCTCGCTTGAGGATGTGGCTAGGGGGTTAGGTCTTGAAGACGTGGTTATCCCAACGAGGTTAGCGGTCGATGAAGTCATAGCTATTGCCAGAGGAGCTCCCCGCCCTAGTGAGGTGCTGAGTGAGGGAGTTACTCTAGTGAAGATCCCCGTTAGGGGGGCGCTACTGAGTACTAGTGTGAGTGACCTTAAGTTACCTGAAGGCACCGTCTTATGCGCCGTTATTCGTGGAGATAGAACCCTTCAGCCGACACAGGATCTGAAGTTAAAGGAAGGAGACGAACTTCTTTTCCTGGTTAAGGAGGAAAAACTCCCGAACCTACGTAAGGCTCTCGGGGGAGAGGATTGAGGCCCCATGGTTAACGAGGTCGCAGTTGTTGGTCATAGGGCAAATTCCTGGAGGGTCATTAGTTTCTATAGATTCATTAAGGTACCTATAGTTGAGATAGATGTCTGTCCCGGTGGCAACGGGAAGTTACTGGTTAAGCATGGCCCAAGTGAGGTTAAGCGTGCTTCACTTGTTGGGAAAATGTTCTCTTACATAGATTATAAGTTATTCTACAGGGATCCTCTAATCAAAGCATCAACACTTGAGAACCACCTTAAGTCCCTGAGCGAATTCTCCGGAGTTCTGCTAGACATAAAGCGCGGCATAAATCTTCAAGCCCTAGCCGACATTATAGACAAGATGCCCTACGAATACAACATAGAGTATGCGTACGTATCAACACCCTACCACCCGATGATTAGGGAGCTAAAGGAACTAACGAGCCGGGCAATGGTTGCTGCAACCCTCCACGACCTACCGGTCGACCCCGTCTCGATGGTTCTTGCAGCTAATGCTGACGCCGTATCAGCGAATTATACTCTCTTAAGCGAGGGACTCATTAACTTGTTCCATATGTCGGGAATCAGAGTTTTCGCCTGGACTATTAACGACTGCAAGTTAGCACTCTCATTGGTGGATATGGGTGTTGATGCCATAATAACGGATAGGCCAGACATGATTATGAAGTGTTTAAGGAAGCACGGCATACGTGTTAGGGGCTTCGTATGATTTAGTTGCCAACTGAAAATTACTGATGTGCTCAAGGTGGGAGACAATTACTTTCACGGAACTCCCACTATGTACAACCGTACCGGATTAGCTTAAGTATACCTTTCACCAAACCACCTCCAGGTGGTGGCGACGAGAATCGTCACATTCAAACTCCCTGAGAGCTTGCTGGAGGAGCTTGATCGGTACGCGTTAGTGCATGGGATGAGCAGATCCGACGTGATAAGGCTCGCCATTCAAAAACTCATTAAAGAAACGGCCCGTCCAGTACCTAGGTACAGAGTAAGGCGAGTGATACTAACGTAAGCGAGCAACTAAAGTAGACACCCACCCAATTGAAGAAGGATATGTGTACACTTACTCTAAAGCAGTTCAGTTAGGTTACCTAACTTCGTTTTCCTTTGAGGTACTTATCTAAGAATAGAATTGCAGGTAATACGATCTTCATTATGTCATCAACAGTCTTAATCACGTGTCCCATATCCGGCACCACATGCATTTCGAACGTCACGCCCTGCTTAAGCAGCTCCTCCACGTACCTTAGCACAGGTTTTAGCGGTGTTCGTGTATCGTTCTGTGGATGTATTATGCAGAGAGGCACCTTAACTCTATGCACGTAGGTTATAGGTGAGCGCTCTACCATTAGCTTTTCATTTATCCCATTGAACAACGCCTCTATGAATTTCCTGAAGAGAGCGTCGCTTAGCGAGTACATTTCTTTCCAGTCCACAACTCCAGCACCAGCTACTCCCGCATCCCAAATCTCTGGTTTTTTACCTAGTGCTAGGTACGTCATGTAGCCACCGTAACTGTACCCCATTATCGCTACCTTAGATGCTATGCCTTTCTCAATACCCCATTTCGCCGCTGCTACCACGTCTTCTAAGTCCCCACCCCCCGGATCCCCTATGTCCATTAACCTGAATTCCTCCCCGTACCCTGTGGAGCCGCGGAAGTTCGGTGCTAGGACGTGATACCCCATCACGCTTAGGCTGTTGATCAGTGTTGACCAGATGTCATACACCTCGCTCCACGGGCCACCATGTACGTACACTACAGTCGGTCCAGGCCTGCTGGCGGTAGCTGACTCTATTACGTACATTGGCACTTCCAAACCATCACTTGACCTAAACTTTACGAAGTAGGACTTCCCTATCTTACCCTCAAGTTCCTTAGGAAGCGGGTTATCGAGTAGCACTCTATACCTGTTTTTCTCCAGGTCCGCCTCGTATATCTTTGGAGGAGTGGTTAATGAGGAGGCTGAGTAATACGCTTTCGTTGCATCATCATTAATGGCTAAGTAACCGACGGTTCCCTCAGGGGACGCGACTACCTTCCCATCTATGAAGGGCTTAGTTCTTCCATCCTTCTTCGCCACCACCCATATCCTACCGTCATTGATCCACCCGTATACCAAGTGCTCGGAAGCTCCATATTCATAGTAGTCCTTATAACTGAACTTAGGCTGTGTCAGTTCCCCGGATGCGACATCATAAATGTAAAGGGCGTTGGCTCCCTCAAAATTGGATTCGAAGAGTACCTTCCCGTTCTTAATTACCGGCTCCTTATTAACGGAGCCCTCCTTGGGGGTATATACTCTTAGCTCCCCCGTGTCCATGTTATATAGGAACAACTCCATACTCATCGGATTCTTCCTAAGCATCCCAGCACCAACAATTAAGTCACCCTCCATGTCCGTGGGGTACATTATCGTGTCGATATCCATTAACTTCTCGTATGTACCCTTCTCAACGACGAACAATCCCATACCTGAAGCGGTGGACGCCGAAAACACCAGCCTCTCCCGCTACACTATGTATGGGTTCCTTAGTGAGGCGTCGGGACTCACCACTCATTGGGTCAAGAGACCATAAACCCATAACACCCTCTACATCAGAAACATAGATGATATTACCGCCAGCGAAACCAGCAACACTGTAGAAGGGAATCTTAACCAAGAGCTCGAGAGCCTTAATCTCTTCACTTAAACTTAAGACCATGGGGGGCACCGTCTAAAACCTATCTTAGGGTGAGAATAAAGTATTACCTAAGATTAATCTTGTATGGGACTTAAGCAAGAAGCAATATATAATTAAGCAACATAAGGATCCCTCTAGTCGCGTTTTGACTGCATCCTGTGGCAAGACCATACGTTAGCTAACATTCCTTTCAAGTAAAAAGAGGATCACGCCTCAGCATTTGAGGCACCCGATTACACAATAACTACTAAAGTTAAAACGCGAATTCCAAATAGCAACGCATCTTGAGCTACCGTACCAAGCACTTAGTACTAGACTTAGTATATAGTGGTGGGGCCGCGGGGATTTGAACCCCGGACCACGGAGCTCCAAGGATATAACAAAGATTGCAATGTTGTGATGTAGCTGATATAACATGGAAGCAAAGCTGATCTCGCAATTGAATTAAAACTAACTATTAACTCCGAGGATGATATAACATTGTATTATAGAGTTTATATTCGATGATTCCCCTTAACTAATTGTGGAGAGGTTGATTATGAGGAAGGAAAGAGTTTATGAGTTTGACGTTGTTATCTTGGAGGATGAAAGTGGGGGTTACATAGCTATTGTACCTTCCCTACCAGGATGCCACACACAGGGAGATACCATAAGTGAGGTATTAGAGAATGTCAGAGAAGCTATAGAACTATACTTAGAAACACTTAGCGATGAGGAAAGAGATGAACTACTACATCAAAGAATCGTTGGCATACAGAGAGTGAAGACAGTTGCCTAAGATAACCCCTATCAACCCCTATAAACTCATTAAAATTCTCGGTAAAATAGGATTTAAACCTGTCAGGCAGAAGGGATCCCACGTCATACTCATGAATGAGCAAAAAGTTAGGATTATAGTACCTGTACATTCAGGTAAGAAGCTTAAACCAGGCCTTATAAGAACGATAGTCAGGGAAGCAGGATTAACCAGGGAGAAGTATTTTAAGCTTCTTGAAGAAGACTGCTAAAATTCTTGGCTTTTCTTGATAAGTTTATCAACTTTATTTACGCTTATCGTAATATATACCCCTGCTTTAGCTGTTTAGCGAAGCTCTGCTCCAGTAGTTTAAAGAATAATTTTCTGTTACTTAATGTACTGTTACTGTTATTATCTACCTTTACTTTAAACTTTAATGCATAGATTGCACATGATGGACTATCCCTAATTCTATATTCTATTGCCTCTTCTAACCTAATCTCTAATATCTTTCAGCACTTCCTCCCTAACCTTATCATTTATTATCATTCAATATTTCTTGAGCTCTCCTGACCAGATTTGATACCCAATCCATCAATGTTGGATCCATTTCACCATTACAGAGTGAAGGTGTTAGTATATAGTGGTGGGGCCGCGGGGATTTGAACCCCGGACCACGGGGGTTCTTGCCGCCTCCCGTGTGAGCGGACCCAAGCCCCGCATTCTCCCAAGCTAAACTACGGCCCCACCACTTAGGGGTTTATGCGTTAGGGATTAATTTACCTTACTTGCACATTCTTTTTATTCTCTTTGAAGGATTGTGTGTAGTAGTTGTTTTGTTGCTGTTACTGTGTCTGTTTCGCCGTGTATAACTTGTTCGTATATTTTCTTTGCCTTGCTGTCGGTGCGTAGTGCTTCTTGTGCTTTTCTTTTTAGTGCTTCTATGAGTAGTAACTCAAGTTCTAGTTCCCTTCTTGTTTTTCTCTTGGTTCGTAGTAAGTTGATGCTTTGAGCGAATTCCCTGTGCTTATTTATTGCGTTTATTAGGTCGTTTATACCGCGCCCCATTACGGGTGACGTTAGCAGTACCTTGGGTTCCCATCCCATTCTGTTCGTGCCTTTCAACACGAACTTCACCTGCGTGTACGTTAGCTCGGCTTCAGGTATGTCTGCCTTGTTTATTGCGTAGACGTCCCCTATTTCCATTATACCTGCTTTGAGGGCCTGAATCTCGTCGCCCGCTCCCGGCATTAGCACTACGACCACCGTATCTACGGCTTTCATCACCCTCACACTAAATTGACCTGCTCCGGGTGTTTCCAGTATGATGTACTCATACCCGAGACCTTCGAGTACCTCGATGGCTAGGAGGGCTTTCCATGGGAGGGATTCCTCTTCATGGGTGCTCATGGATCTTATGAAGACTTTCCCTGTGAGGCGCCGCATCCTTATTCTATCTCCTAGTAAGGCTCCGCCGCTGAAAGGTGACGATGGGTCTACCGCTATAATTGCTACGCTATGACCTTCCTTAACGAGCCTGAGCGCAACAGCCGATATTAAGGTAGACTTGCCTACCCCTGCAGCCCCCGTGAACCCTACCACGTGGGACTTGGGTTCCCTGACCCAGAGGGGTTTCAGTATCTCTGAGTTGCTATACGGATCCTCCTCAATGGCCGTCAGTATCTTAGCTATCGCTAACTTATCCCAATTCCTAGCCCTCTCAATTATTTCGTGGGAACTTTCCGCTACACACACCGCAGTCCTACCAAATGAGAGAGCGTAGGGTTACTTTTAAGTGCGTTCATTCATGCGTCACAGAAATTTTGAAGAAGTTCTCCTCCAGGTAAAAAGAAAAAAAGTTGCGCTTTGCCTACTCCTTTAGACTAAAATTATCCCTTCCGCTTGACTTAAGCTACTGTCATCTTCCAAGTAATCGTTATCGGTGTTGAAATGGATGCTAATTTTCATTTCATTCTCTACCTCAGCTAGGAACTCCAAAATTGCTGCGCGAACAAGCTCACTCTTTGAAGGATAATTAAATTTCTTTGCAAATTCTTCAAGCTCCTTATTCATGCTTAACGGAATTCTAATCGTAACTATCCTTCTGCGGCTCTTATTTCCTGTGATGAAAGGCATAAGCATCACCAAAGAATCAACGTAGTGTTAAGTAATAAAGACTAGGGCTTAGTAAAATAAGAATCAATAACCCTAAACTAACACTGTTAACTAGTAATACGTTCGCAAAACGCCCGTAATTCAGGGTTACGTATTATTAAAAAATAATACTTGGGTATTTGCGACGGTTAAGACAGCACCATCTGTCCAATGAGTAATACTTTTGTCTTGTCTAATATGAGAAAATATATGGAATAACAACGTATACCGTTATATCCCATGCTCTCCAATTAATTAAATGAGTTGGAGGGAGCGAATGAGGAGATACAGCAACTTTCAGGAAATTAGCGAGTACCTCTCAGACCTACTAATAGTATCTAAGATCATGTTCTCAGCTAACTTACTCGATATTATTGAATCACGAGGACCTGTACTTTCCTATGACTCACCCCCAAGTACAGTGATCTTCGTAAGGTTCGACTATGGCAAAGGAGTAGGTTACGTATTACTTTGCTGTAAGGACATGTTAGTAGCTGCTGCTGCCCGCGAAGAAAGCAGGAAAGTTTTTGGTGAAGAAGCTCTGAGATTAATTAGGAGCAGGAAGGGTACCTCCTACGTTTACGGCGTCATGCTTGAGAATATCCCAGAGAACTTGAGGTCGGGCGTGGAGAAAGCCGTTAGTGAATGTAGAGAACTATCTTACCCGGATGCCTTGCTGGAAACGCAACTCTATGGACTGAAGATAGGTAATGACGTATTAATGAGCACAGACTTCATAGTAGTACTCCCTGCTGAGCTAGATAGCAAGAAACACGTGCTCATACTCCCTTCCGACACCTTCATGGCGGGTGAGTTCGGGAGAATCACGCTCGCATCTTTAGCGCTTGATTTCAGTATTGCCTTAGTTAACAATGTCAGTGTCTCAGGCATATTCATACCTAGGACAACATATGATAAAGTAAACGACCTAGTGACAGCACCGCCTTCCATCGCGATTTCTTGGGCTAATGCCTTTACTTTGGCCAGCATTATGAGGCAGGGAAGGATTGACATCATTAAGGACATTCTCAAGAAGGCGGCACAGTATTTATCGCGGGCTCATGAAGTCGGCGTAACACACCTTTGGCTGGATCCTCAGAAAATCCTGGTAACGCTAACTCCCGACAGAGATGCTCCTATGGAGGTTTTCATCTCAGGCTTTTTAGGACGGTTTCCTAAGAAATTAGTTAAGTTTGTGAACCCGTCTTACTGCGATCCATATGTTCTTCTAGGTGCGGGAGGAACGCACACAGATACTTACTCGCTAGGGATGATGATTTTAGAGGCTGTGACGGGGTCAACCCTTGAAACACGAGCGGAAATAGTATTAGCGTTGAGAGATGCGTTAATGAATACACAACCTGGTCCAGCTGGGAGGAAATCAGGCTTATACTCCCTCATATTCTCTGCCGCCCGCAAAGATCTGGAAGGGCTTAGGGATGTGCTAAACAGGCTTGTAGGGAATCATAAAATATCTAGACGCGATAAGGCAGTCCTAGCTAAGGTGAAGAATAGAGAGTTAAGGGACACTCTCGCAAGATGTCTCTCATTAAACATTAAAGAAAGGCCTACAAAGATAGAGGAGTTAGTGAATTCCCTATAATGATGTAGTGAAGATCCTGCGAATTAAGGAAAGAAGTGGTGCGGGGGGTGGGATTCGAACCCACGCAGGCCTCCGCCAGCGGGTCTCTCCGCCTAGCCGGAAAGGTCTTGAGCCCGCCCCCTTTGGCCGAGCTCGGGCACCCCCGCACCCAAAGAAAGTCGTGTAATGGGATTAATTTGTTTTAAGTAGCGCTACTCCTGCCCATTAACCCTGTAGCAGTACCTAACTTGAGTGCTTAAGAGCTTAGTACTTCACCCACGTTCCTGCCTCCCGGCGTAGCTCCCACGCTGACTTAATTGTTTCTGGCTTGAATGCGTTGACGAAGACTAGCTTTATTCTCGAACGCGCTACCACTTTTAGGGCTACGGCGTCGAGCAACTCGTAGTGTCCCGGCCTGAAGTCCTGGGAGCGTAGCATTTCGGTGAGTTGCTGGATGCTTATCTCCTTCAAAGGTTTCGCGTTTGGATACTTGTTCGGATCTTTATCGTATACCCCGTCGACGTTCGTCGCATTAATTAGTAAATCAGCCCTCACTAGCTCAGCAATCATTGCCGAGACTGCGTTCGTTGATTGCCCGGGTTGCAACCCTCCCAGAATTACTACCTTACCCGTGGATAACCCTTGAAGGACTTCATCAACACTCCTAGGTATTGGTGTATATGCTAACTCGCCGAGCAAAGCTGCGAGGAGAAGGGCATTGAGTCTGGATGCCTCCATACCTAGGAGGTCCAGCCATGCATTGCTCACGCCTAACTCCTTACCTAGCTCAACATACTTCCTAGCGGTTTTACCCCCACCTGTGATCACCGCCACACGGTCAGTTAATGCCTTCTCTTTCAATATCTTACTTATTTCAAGAAGTACCCGCTCGTTACCTAGTTCAAATACTTTACCTGTGAGCTTGAGCACTACGCGCATAGTACCCTCAACGAACTAAGCTTTCAACCGTATAAGCATTTACTTACGTTAGTGCTACTTAACAATAACAAGTTCCAAATCGAGCTCATTAGCTATTTTCTTGACGGTATCACGTGCAAGTGAACCCACCTTCTTCAGCACCAACGCCCTCACAGGTCTTGGCACGGACTTAGTCATTGCTTGCATGATAATGAACTCCAGCTTCTCGGGGGTTTCTCGTAGTTCCTTAAGGGCGTACCTAGGTATTATGTGTCCGAAGCATATGCCCTCCTTAAGGGCAAGCGCCGTAAATTTCTCTGCATAATGCGGTCCTCCGAACCCAACTGCAGGCACACACTTCACATGACTTAATGTCTTCAAGGACTCAAGCACGACCTCACCGACCGCCTCATGCGCCTCCCTAAGCCCCCATTCCTTACTGCTTGAGCCTATCTCAATAAAGGATAGTGGTTTACTTAGCGAGGTCGGCCCGTGATGTGTGACCTCGTAAACAACTTCAAACCCCTGTAACGCATGTGCTCTGGATACTTCTTTAAGGCCCGTGATGAAGTTATACGTCAGTACTGGGTAGGCTATGGATAGTTCGTAAGGATTACCGCCAACGACCGCGGATGCTGTTGGATTACCGGTGTGGTGCGTTGTTAGGGACTTTATGCCAGACATGGCGGAGTGCTTCGATAGGAAGACGTAGAACTTAGCTGAAGGGAACACCTCGTCAAGGTAATCCATGGATATCGTCTCCTCCGGAAATCCCGCTAACACCGCATCCACATCCTTAACGTACCACGCCTCGACAGCCCTCGAAGCACATACATCAACGCAAGTAGTAACTTCTCTCAAGTACCTAGCCATGCCGGAGCCTGCGGGGTCATTCACACTATACGCTAGGACAGCGCCGCTATGCTCCTTAACATTCAATACCCATACCCACAAGAAGGACTTGAATAACTTAAAAAGAGGTTATGAAATGACCTGCTACAAAGAGGTTAAGGTAATGGTGTGCGCTGATCCCTATTTCTTAGCTGCATGTCCTATTGAATGTCTGAAAAAGTTTCTGAGGCGACTTCCAGCTAAGCTTACTGAGCCAGCACGGAGGTGCCGGTGGATCGAGCTTAGTTTGCGTGCCAACACCCGCGTAATTTCTGGTGTGGCAGTACTCAATTCATGCCCAACGGGTCTAAGAGCATCATACATGGAAATCTATCTTGGTTACTTCATTCCGTTCCTAGTTAAACCAGACCTTCAAGCAGTTTTCCGTAAGGGTCACTTAACGTCGTGTCGATACGGCATGCAGAGGCAGCAGCTAGTCGAGGAATGTCGATTCGAAAGCGTTAAGCACGGGGTGGATCCTAAGCAAGCTTTAAGAGTTTACAGGAAATTACGCGAATCTAACTCGTTGCCCAGCGATACACCTCTGGTCTTTCTCTACATGCCGGGAATTGATGAAATGCATGTCTTTACTCTGCTTGGGAGGAAGGGTCCCTTAAGTAATTATAAATAGGCAATACCTTAAACCTTAAGGTTCTCTGAAGTCTTTTTAAGAAGGATACTGCGTTATAGCCTTATGCCGTGTGCTTTCCCGCACATCTCTATCCTAGCTAATATAGCGTCGACGACGAAGAGCATCTTTGAACCTAGTGATTTAAGTATATCAGCGTTCTCCTCAATGCCGCTCCGTGTTAGGGATATTGTAGTGGTAAATGACCTAAATTTAACGGTTAATTCTGAGGGCTTAATAATGACCGACGTCATAGAGTCGGCAAATACTACCTTACCTTCTTTCATGAGGTAAGAAACCGCTAGGGCTGGCTTGACTCGAGTAGCTAAAGTCACCCCGTTATCGCTGGCAAGAACCCAGTTACCGCATAACCTTGAAACCCTCTTCCCTTCTGTTAACTTTTCTAACTCAGCGAGGTACGCTAGTATTCGCTCAGCTCTGAAGAGAATCTCACTAACTATGTTAAATGCGGCGACCTTAGTTATTCTGACTTCCTTTACGGCCTCAGCACGAACATCCTCGTACTTCTTTATTACGTTCTCAACGAGGTTTAACGCATCACTGAATCCCATTAAACATCACCTTGAGGATAGCGCCAGGTGCATTTTAAGCTTTTATTTCAGTTGCTGACGGGTTAATGATGTTTTCGAATATACTTCAATAAGTAGTTAAGCTCAGGTCTCTCACCGAGCGTTTTCTGCAAGCTCCCGTAGCAATGCACGCACACCCTTATACCGGGTTGTAGCTCAACTGAGCATGACCTACATATCAACCTCCCACAGATGATGCAGGCATCCACTGAGAGCCTTTCCCCGCAAACCTGGCACATTAAATCGGAGCATACACTACATATGCCCTTGCGTGTATCGAAGTGCTTCTCGCAAACGTTCCTGCCGCAGATCCTGCACTTACGAGTTGCTGGTTTCTTACCGCATACCTCGCAGACCTTAATCTGCGTTCCCAATGTCTTTAGCCTACCCATGTCTTGAGTATTGAGTTTTAATTCTTGTTACATCTTAAGGATAATGGGATGACCTGACGACACCCGCTGAGTCGATGATGTAGATGGAGCGACGGGGACCGCTATTCTTCTGGTAAGCAATTAAAACTCCACCGTAGCTTATGAGAGCGGGGTCGTAAAGTGCCACAGAAGTACGACGTCCTAGTGGTAGGTGCCGGCATCGCCGGGTCAACGCTCGCATACTTTCTGAGTGGGAAGGGTATTAGAGTACTGCTCACCGATATGCGGCCCTTCACTCGAGTAGGTGATAAGGCATGCGGGGATGCCATGGGTAAGCACCACTTTGACGAACTAGGGGTGAAGTACCCAAGCGGTGAGGAGCTCAAAGGTGCCGTGAAAGGCATAGACGTGTACTCACCTTCGGAAGGCACGAAGTATAGGGTGCTGGGAGACGGGTTTATGATTGACAGGATAAAGTTCACGCAGAGATTCATTAAGGAGGCCATTAATGCAGGTGCAGAGTACTGGGAAAAAACAAGTGCTGTTAAATTAATAGTAGAGGACGGCATCTCACGCGGCGCTATCCTGCGTAAGGGTTCCGAGAAGGTTGAGGTGCGTGCACAGCTAGTGGTTGACGCCACAGGGTACGCTAGGGTTCTTGCCAACCAGGTACCTGACGACTGGCCTATTAAGGACCCCCTGAAGCCTGAGGACGCTATAATCGCTTATCGTGAGGTTCGCAAGCTTAACCAGGAGATAGAGGAGCCGGAGATCCTACGCATATACATAAGTAAACGCATAGCGCCCGGCGGTTACTGGTGGTTCTTCCCATACTCCCTCGAGAAGGGACTAGTAAACGTTGGCCTTGGAGTGCAGCATGGGGTAGGCTACCCTAACCCTAAGGATTTGCTATACAAGTACGTCCTGACTAGACCTGAGTTCAAAGATAGTGAAATAATTGAAGCTGGCGGCGCACCCGCACCGACGAGAAGACCCGTTAACACTTTACTGTGGAACGGCTTAGCCGTCGTTGGTGACGCTGCCTATGCGGTGAACCCCGTACACGGAGGAGGGAAGGGTTCGGCAATGATAACCTCCTGGTGCTTAGCTAACGCTTACCTAGAGGCTAACGGGGATACTTCCAATGCCGCTCTCTGGAGCGCGAATAAGTGCTTCCTAGAGCACTACGGCATAAAGCAAGCCGCCCTCGACATATTCAGGATATTCCTCCAGCAATTAAGCGACGATGACCTTGAATACGGCATGTCCCGTAAGATTATCAAGGAAACAGACCTAAACACGGTCTCCATGAAGGGAGATCTCGAACTCTCAGTAGTAGATAAAGCAATGAGGTTACTGGCAGGGATAGGGAGACCTAGCCTACTACTTAAGTTAAGGGCGGTGGCGAAGTATATGAATAAAGCTAAGGAACTGTACCGCAATTATCCAGACAGACCCGAGGACTTAACGCGTTGGATCAATGAAGTCTCTAAACTCTATGAGGAGTACAGGATGAAGGTGCTCAAGTAATTAGTCGCAGAGTTTTTCACATACATCAACAATCCCCATCCGCGAATTTAAATAACATCACTTTAAAGCAGACGAATTAAATTAATTTGTGGGGCTATGTTGAGAGAGGGCATGTTTGCTGCCCTCACACTAATAGTAATTGGGGCTCTAATCCTTGCGACTTGGTGTGGTGTCCTATCACTTGTTAGTTCAGCCTCGATAGTGCTATGCTTTATTGGCGCCTTCATCATAGCTTCCAAGCGTGATTTCTTAGGGTGGTTTTGGGGAGGTGTAGTCGTGGCTACTGGCATAGCGGTATTTGTCGCGTCCCGAGTCGGTGTTAGTCCCGGCATAGCCACTCTACTCATAGGTGTGGGGTTAGCGTACGTGCTAGCCAACGCAGTTAAGCCCTCTCGGTAAACTTACCAAATGAAATCAACAGTTTTGCAAACAGTTAAGAAGATAATAATAGGGGCAGTTAGGATTACTCTATTGAGTAAGAGTCAGGTGTCGAAATTGGGCAAGGAGTTAAGCTTGTTAGAGAAGCTCGAGAAGATAATTCCTGGGTTCCATGGATATAAGGTTAAGGAGTTAATCAGGGAGGACGACAGGTTAATCCGTAATTACATATACAATGAATTGAAGAAGGCACGTGACATTGTAAGGGAATTAATGCTTACTGCTCTTGACGGCATGTATGATGCGCCAGTCACCTACCTTGACAGGCTCTGGAAGAAGCTGGATGAAGCTGGTTCTAAGATAAAGAATGCACCAGCAGGATATGCCGGTTTCTTTGATAGGATTAAGGTGAGGGAGCAGGAGCTCGAAACGCTGAAGCAGGTTGACGCTGAGATAGCTTCAATGACTGGTAACTTGCTTACTACCCTTCAAGAGGCACGCAACAACCCTGCCAAGTTACAGGAAATCATGGGTCTAGTTAATAGTGTGCTCGAAAGGATAGAATTCAGGAATAACTTATTCAAGGCCGAACCCGGTAGGTAAGGTGATGCTGTATGCCTAAGGTGATTGAATGGGTTAACCCGAGTCCCGACGATATAGTCTGGAAGTATCCTAACGAAGTGATTGAGTGGGGATCAGTCCTAATAGTTAAGGAGTACGAAGCTGCGGTCTTCTACAGGGACGGTAAAGTTTACGACGTGTTTAGGGCTGGTAGGCATGTATTAACCACGGCTACGCTACCGCTACTCACCAAAGTACTATCGAAGGTTGCAGGATACGAGAGGGTGCCCTTCGTTGCCACAATAATATTTGTCTCGTTAAAGCAGTTCCGAGGGCTCTTCGGCGGGAGAGCACAGACAACCGAGTTAGCACCGCTAATGTTTAGAGGCTCATACTACTTCCGAATAGCAGATCCAGCCGTATTCGTTAACGAGGTTGTTGGAGGACAGTCATTATTCACCACCGACGACATCAACGAATATCTTAGAGGGTACATGAATGAGCTACTGATGAAGTACTTATCAACATACAGCATTGTTGACGTATTCATGAATCTCGACAGAGTAAGCACGGAAGTGAA
>Ga0256914_1000778_pt1 | contig 30785 bp, 22 predicted proteins | sample HulkmetaG_FD_191571 | JGI IMG/M metagenome (GOLD analysis project Ga0256914, IMG submission 191571) | Hydrothermal chimney microbial communities from Main Endeavour vent field at the Juan de Fuca Ridge, Pacific Ocean - Hulk | ecosystem: Environmental > Aquatic > Marine > Hydrothermal vents ... | reverse complement strand
AGGTGGTGACCCGTCCCCGCGGAATCAGCGCGACCGCTTCCCAGACGCGGCACTGGAACTCCGTCGCCATCTCACTCTCCGCTTTTGAAGAGGGTGGGATCGAGGGCGAGGGATTTGAGGGTCTGCATGAAGCGGGCCGCCTCGTATCCGTCGACGATCCGGTGGTAGCAGGTGAGGGTCACGGCGATACGGCCGTTCGATTCGGCCCCGACCGCGGCGATCCCCATATCTTTCCCGTAGATCATCGCATCGAACCGTTCGATTCCCGTCATTCCGAGATTGGAGAGGCCGAAGGTGGAGCCTTCGAACTCCTCGGGGCGTATGGCGCGCCGCTTCGCCCGCTCCCTCAGATCGGTCAGGATTTCGGCGATCCTGTCGACCGGGAGGGTGTCGACGTTTCGTACAACCGGCATGTAGAGCCCCCCTTCGACGGCGATCGCCACACTCACCGAAGCGGCCGGCCATACCTGCAACCCCTTTTCGCCAAGCGTCGTTCTGAAGGGGTCGTGGCGCATCATCGCCATGCCCAGGAGCTTCACCATCCAGACCGTCACCGTCCTCTCTTTCGTCTCGTGGGAGATGAGCAGGGCCGCATCGATGGCGTCGTAGATATGGAAAACGGGGCGCCTGGCCGATTCGGTGACGGTGGCGACGATCGCCTTTCGCATCGGATCGAGCGGTACCGGCAGGGGGATGGCGTGATCGCGGATATAGGCTTCGACCTCCGAAAGATCATGCTTCTTCCCCTTCGCGAAGAGGTCGGTCGGGAGGTGGTAGCGACGCAGCGTCGCCAACGCTTTGGGGGTGAAGTAGCGCCGTTCGTAGTAGTCGCGAAGCTCCGACTCGTGAACCGGGACGGGGAGTTCCCCCCGTTCTTGCAGATCGGCGATATCGACACCCACTTTCGCCGCCAGAGCCCTGGCCCGCGGCGACGCCCGTCCTTCAGGCGCCGACACGTGAGTCTCCGTCGGCCGATCGGCCCCGAAGAGCTCTTCGACACTCCCGCGCCCCGCAGCGCTCTTCGCTCCTTCCGCGGAAACCGTACGGGGCTCACCGGAGGATCGGGGGCTCTCCCCGGCACGTGTCGATTCGGAAACGGAGGGGGAGGGACCCGGCGCCTCCTGTCGACCCGAACCAGATGGAGCGCTCCCCCTCTTCTGCCCATCGGTTCGGATGAGGGCGATCACCGTGCCGACCGGCGCACTCTCACCCTCCTGCAGCTCGAGCCTCTCCACCACACCGTCACGGAAGGTCTGCACCTCCATGATCGCCTTGTCGCTCTCGACCTCGGCGATCACGTCGCCCGCATGGACCCGATCACCCGGTTTGACTCTCCATCCGATCAGCTTCCCCTCCTCCATCGAGTCGGAGAGCTGGGGCATCACGATCTCATACGCCATGTTTCTCTCCCCATGCCACGACTTCACGCACGATACGATCGGGCGTCGGAATCGAGGCGAGTTCCAGCCGCCGGTTGTAGGGGATCGGCACATCCTCTCCCGCGATCCGCAGAGGAGGTGCGTCGAGTTCGTAGAAGAGGCGCTCGCACAGCGTGCCGACGATCTGCGCTCCGTAACCTCCGGTCCGGTGATCCTCCTCCACCACCACGAGACGTCCACTCTTTTTGAGAGAGGCTTCGAGGCTCCCGTAGTCGACGGGGTTGAGGGAGCGAAGATCGATCACTTCGCAGCGGCAGCCGAGCCGCTCCTCGATCTGCGGCACCGCCTGCATCACATCGTCGACCATCTTGAGGTAGCTGACGATCGTGATATCCTCCCCCTCCTTGACGATCCGGGCCGAGAAGGGGTCGAAATCGGCGCCGAAATCGACCTCTCCCCTCTTGTTGTAGAGCAGCTCGTGCTCGATGAAGATCACCGGATCGTCCGAGAGGATCGCCCACTTCAGAGCGTGGTAGGCGTAGTGGGCGTCGCCGGCGGCCAGCACCGTGAGCCCGGGGACGGCACAGAGCATCTGTTCGTAGCTTTCGGAGTGCTGGGCCGCCAGCTGCCGGCTCACCCCCTGGGGAAAGCGGACCACCATCGGAAGCGTGATCTTGCCCGCGCTCATGTAGCGGTACTTGGCCATATGGTTGACGATCTGATCGAACGCGAGCAGGGCGAAGTTCGCCGTCATGATCTCGGCGACGGGCCGCAACCCGCCGATCGCCATCCCGACGGCGTTTCCGACGATGGAGAGCTCCGCGATCGGCGTATCGATGAGACGCTCCTCGCCATACTTGGCCAGCAGCCCTTCGGTCACCCGGTAGCTGCCGCCGTAGCGCCCCACGTCCTCGCCGAGCACCACGACGTTCGGATCGATCGCCATCGTCTCGTCGATGGCACGGTTGAGCGCTTCACGATACAACATTGGCGCACTCCTTGCACATCAGGTCGGCATAGAGCTCCTCCGCCGACGGCTCGGGACTGGAGGCTGCGAACTCCACCGCTTCATCCACCGCTTTTTGCGCCCGCTTCTGGAGCGTCTGGAGATAGGAGTCGTCGACGCCGTAACGCCTCTTGAGCACCCCCTTCATCCGTTCGATCGGATCTTTGGAGCGACAGATTTGCATCTCCTGGGGACTCCGGTAGGTGCCGGCGTCACTCATGGAGTGCCCTTCGTAGCGGCAGGTGAAGGCTTCGACGAAGACGGGGCCGTGGCCGTTTTGGATCCGGTTGCGGGCCTCCGTGATCGTCTCGTAGACCGCCACCGCATCCATACCGTCCACCTCGAGGGTCGGCATGAAGGGTTCGGCCTTCTTCGCCTGCTCCAAAAAGGGGGAGACCCGCGTGATTTCGGTACCGATGGCGTAGCGGTTGTTTTCGCAGAGGAAGAGAATCGGAAGCTTCCAGGCGGCGGCGATATTGAGCGACTCGAAAAAGGCGCCCCCGTTGGTCGCCCCGTCTCCGAAGATCACCAACACCCCCTCTTCGCTCCCCTGGTAGCGACGGGCGTAGGCACACCCGACGGCGTTTGGGATCTGGCCGCCGACGATGGCGTCGCCGCCGTAGAAGAAGTGGGAGGGATCGAAAAGGTGCATCGAACCACCCTTTCCCCGGCTCACACCCGTCACCTTCCCGAAGAGTTCGGCCATCACCGCCCCGGGCTCGATCCCGCGGGCGATCGCCATGACATGTTCGCGGTAGGTGCTGAAGACGTCCCCCTTCTCGAACGCCTTCATCGCGGCCACGCTGAGCGCCTCCTGGCCGATATCCAGATGGAGAAAACCGGAGATGTCGCCCTTCATGTAGTGCTCTTTGGCCGCCAGCTCGAAACGGCGGCCCAGCTCCATCAGGTAGTAGATCTCCTCGGCGAGCAGCTTGTTCATGAGAGGAACTCGTCGAGCGCCTTTTCGACCGGCGTCATATACATCAGCGCCGGCCCGCCGTGCATCAGCACCGCCTGCATCGCCGCGTCCATGATCTCTTCGCGCGTCGCCCCCGCGTCGATGGCCCCTTTCACGTGCAGAGCGATGCACCACTCGCACTGGGCGGCGACAGCCAGCGCCACGTTGATCAGCTCCTTTTGCTTTCTCTCCAGGGCGCTGGGGCTCTCCACCGCCGTCATGAAGCGGTGGAAGGCCGAAATCTGGTCGGGTGCCTCCTTCTGAAGGCGGCCGATCAGCGACTTGATCTCTTCGAGTTTCTTCGTGTAGGTTCCCATCGATCGCTCCTTTCGTGGTATACGAGAATTATACACCCGCAACGGTAAACGAACCCAAACCCTTCAGACAGTTTTCAAGATCGTCACGGAAAGGGGCGGCACATCCAAAAGGAGGGAGTCGCGCCGCCCGTGGGCCTCGACCGGCTCGCTCGCGATCGGATCGGCGTTCGTTCCGCCCCATCCGCCGTAGCGCTCCCGCTGTGAGCTGAAGATCTCGAGCCACCGCCCCGCGAAGGGGAGACCCACCCGCAGTCTCTTGTGGGGAGCGTCGGCGAAGTTGCAGACCACCAGCAGCGTCTCCTCGTCGATATCGCTTCGGCGAAGGAAAATCAGAAGGTTGCGTGCCGCGTCGTCGGCGTCGATCCACTCGAATCCGGCGTGCCTCTCGTCGTAGAGGTGGAGCGCCCGCTCCGTTTTGTAGAGAGCGTTGAGATCGCTCACCATCCGTCGAAGCCCCTCGTGGCGCGGCTTTTCGAGGAGATGCCAGTCGAGACTCCCGCTATGGTCCCACTCCCGCCACTGGCCGAACTCTCCTCCCATGAAGAGAAGCTTCTTCCCCGGATGGGCCGTCATATAGGCGAGCATCGCGCGCAGGTGGGCGAACTTGAGATTTTCGTCGCCGGGCATCTTCTCGATGAGCGATCCCTTCATATGGACCACCTCGTCGTGGCTCAACGGGAGTACGAAATTCTCGTCGAAGGCGTACCACATGCTGAAGGTGATCTGGTTGTGGTGGTGGCTGCGGTAGATCGGATCGAGCTTGAAGTATTTGAGGGTGTCGTGCATCCATCCCATGTTCCACTTGAAACCGAACCCCAGCCCCCCCGCGTAGACGGGGCGCGTCACCTTCGGATAGGCGGTCGACTCCTCGGCGATCGTCACGATATCGTCGAAAGTGCCGTAGAGGGTCTCGTTGAGCTGTTTCAAAAAGGCGATGGCGTCGAGGTTTTCGTTGCCGCCGTAGCGGTTGGGGATCCACTCCCCCTCCCTGCGGGCGTAGTCGAGGTAGAGCATCGAGGCGACGGCGTCGACCCGGATCCCGTCGATGTGGTAACACTCGCACCAGTAAAGAGCGCTGGAGATCAGGAAGGCGCGCACCTCGTTGCGACCGTAGTTGAAGATGGCGCTGCTCCATTCGGGGTGGTAGCCGAGCCTCGGATCTTCGTGTTCGTAAAGACACGTTCCGTCGAAATTGATGAGACCGTGGCCGTCGGTGACGAAGTGGGAAGGGACCCAGTCGAGAATCACGCCGATACCGTGGGCGTGCATCGTGTCGACGAAGTGCATGAACTCCTGGGGGGTGCCGTAACGGGCGGTGGGGGCGAAGTAGCCGGTCACCTGGTAGCCCCAGGAGCCGTCGAAGGGGTATTCGGTGATCGGCAGAAGCTCGACGTGGGTGAAGTTCATCTCGACCAGATAGGCGGCCAGAGATTCGGCCGCCTCCAGATAGCTCAGGGGGCGGTTTCCCTCCTCCACATTCCGCCGCCACGATCCCAGGTGGACTTCGTAGATGGAGATCGGCCGGTCGTGGCGGTTGTGCTCCTTTCGCATCTGCATCCATGTATCGTCGCTCCATCGGTAGTCGTCGATCCGCCAGATACGCGAGGCGGAGCGTGGAGGGGCTTCGGCGTAGCGGGCATAGGGATCGGCCTTTTCGAACTTCCGCCCGTCGGCGGCGGCGATATGGTATTTGTAGGTCTCCCCCTGGCGGGCGCCGACGATGAACCCCTCCCAGATACCCGAGCCGTCGTCCCTGAGCTTCAGCGGGTGGCAGGAGGGGTCGTAGCCGTTGAAGTCCGCGACGACGCTCACCGCCACCGCGTTGGGGGCCCAGAGGGCGAAGTAGACCCCTTTCGCCCCATCCGTCTCCATGATGTGGGCGCCGAGCTTCTCGTAGAGTTTTGTATGGGTCCCCTCCCTGAAGAGGTAGATGTCCAGTTCGCTCAGCCTCGTGACGTCGTAGCGGATCGGAAGCGGGCGGCTCACCGGTGACGCTCCACCCGCCGTGCGTAGAGGGCGTGGAGATAGACATCTTCGTAGGCCTCCGCCGAACGGGCCCAGTCGAAGCGCGCCTCCATCGCCCTCTTTCGCATCGTCGAGAAGACCTCTGTCTCGTATCGGAAGGTTTCGACCGCCCATTTGAGCGTCTGGTAGAGCGCATCGGGAGTGGCGTCGTGGAATTTGAATCCGTTGCCCTCCTTCGTCGCCGGGTCGTAGTTGACGATCGTATCGTCCAGCCCGCCGGTGGCCCGCACTACCGGCAGGGTACCGTAACGGAGGGAGTAGATCTGGTTGAGGCCGCAGGGTTCGAAGAGCGAAGGCATCAAAAAGAGGTCGCTTCCCGCCTCGATTCGGTGGGCCAGCTCGTCGGAGTAGCCGACGTGGCAGGCGAAGCGGTCGGGGTAGCGACGCGCCACATCCCGGAAAAACCCTTCGGCCCACCGCTCTCCGCTCCCCAGCATCACCATCTGGATATCCAGATGCATCAGCCCCTCGATCGCCCCGGCGATGAGGCCGATCCCCTTCTGTTCGGCGAATCGGCCGACGAAGCCGACGAGAGGGGTCTTCGCTTCCGCAGGAAGGCCGAAGCGCTCCTGCAGATCCTTTTTGCACTCCGCCTTTCCCTCCATCCCGTCGATATCGTAGCGTCGGGCGATATAGGGGTCGGTGGCCGGATTCCACTCCGAATAGTCGACACCGTTGAGGATACCGAACAGCTTGTGGGCATGGGCGCGGATATGGCCGTCGAGACCGAAGCCGAAGGCGGGGGTACGGATCTCGCGGGCGTAGCGGCGGCTCACCGTCGTCACCGCGTCGGCATGGGCGATCCCCCCTTTGAGGAGATTGACTCCGTCCATCGCCTCCAGTTCATGGGGATTGAAGCGCTCCCACCCCACCTCCGCCACGTCGACGAGCCCCTTGTGGAAGTGGCCCTGGTGCTGGAGGTTGTGGATCGTCAGGACCGAAGCGGACTCTTCGTAGCGCGCCTCCCCGGCGTAACGGCTCCGGATCAGGAGCGGCAGCAGGGCGGTGTGCCAGTCGTTGGCGTGGAGGATATCGGGTCGCATATCGAGCCGGGCCGCCAGTTCGAGTACCGCCTTGGAAAAGAAGGTGAAGCGGATATCGTTGTCGCCGTAGCTGAAACCGTTTTCGTCGCTGTAGAGCCCGCTCCGGCCGAAGAAGGCCTCGTAGTCGATAAAATAGACCGGTATGTCGCTCTTCGGCAGAAGCGTACGCCACACCCCGGCCCAGAGGGTCCCCATCGGTCCCATCGGCACTCCGAGCGGTCCGGGCAGATGCTCCAGCGAAGCGCGGTCGATCGCGTAGTGGCGCGGCAGCACGAGGGTCACATCGTGCCCAAGCGCCCGCAACGCCTTGGGCAGAGCTCCCGCCACGTCGGCCAACCCCCCGGTCTTCGCGTAAGGGACCGCTTCGGATGCGGCGAAGAGGATATTCAGTCGTCGTTTCACTTCCCGGACTCCTTCAGTGGTGCTTTGTCATATTGTATCCAACAGTAGCTTCGCCCCCTCCAGTGAGGCGTCCCCGATGCGGCTCGACTCGATCCTCAGCCCATCGCAACTCTCCTTCAGGGCGAACGACCCGATCCGCTTCCGCACCGCCCCGGGCAGCTCCGGATTGTGACGGACGACACCGCCACCGAGCACCAGGATCCTCGGATTGAAGAGCGTCACCATCGTCGCCGAAGCGACGAGAAGCGCATCCAGGTATCGTACGGCGATCTTTGCGCACTCGGTACGGGGAGAGGAGAGGAGTCTTTCCAGGTCCACACCCTCCTCGCACCCCAGATGCTCCATCCACTTTTCGATACCGCTTCCCGACGCGTAGAGCTCGAGACAGTTGCGCTTTCCGCAGCCGCAGGAGAAGGGGGCCTCTTTGTAGGGGATATGGCCGATCTCTCCGGCAAGGCTCCTGGAGCCGTGGAGGATCCGCCCCTCCGTGACGATCCCGCCTCCGAGCCCCGTACCGGAGTAGAGAGCGACAAGCTCCGTTTCGTTCCAGTAGACCGATTCGGCCAGGGCGGCGCAATTGAGATCGTTTTCGAGCCGGCAGGGGATCCCGAACCGGGTCTGCACGAAAGTTTCGATCTCCCTCTCCGCAACGGCGATGTTGGGAGACGAGAGGATCGTTCCGTCGTGGACCTGGCCGGCGAAGGAGATAGCGACGGCGTCGATCTGCGGATGGCGTTCGATCATCGAGGCGATGAAGGAGGCCAGATCCGTTTCGCGGGAGGGGAGTCTGCCGCACACCTGCTCCTCTCCCACCAGTTCGTAGCGCAGCCAGCTTCCGCCCAGGTCGATCGCCAGCCGGCTCACAGGAGGCTCCGGTAGAGGTCGAGATAGCGCGAGGCGCACTTTCGGATCGAAAAGTCGCACCCCATGTCGAAGCGCCGCACCTCCTCGAGACTCCCTTTTTTTCCAAAGAGTGAAAGAGCCTCCTCGACGGCCCCAAGCAGCGCCGGGGGCTCCATCTTGACAAAAGGGAAGCCGAGTCCGCAGACCTTGGAAGCCCTCCCGATCGGATGGACCGTGTCGCGCAGGCCGCCGACGGCGTGGACCACCGGGAGGGTGCCGTAGCGCATGGCGATCATCTGGTTGAGTCCACAGGGCTCGAAACGGGAGGGCATCAGCAGAAAATCTCCCCCAGCATACATCCGGCGAGAGAGCGCTTCGTCGTAACCGACCCGAATCCGCAGGTTGGCAAAACGGCGTCCGAGCCGCTCCAGCGCCGCCGCGTACGCCGCCTCTCCGTCGCCCAGGATCAGGAGGTTCAACGGGAGTTTCAGCAGTTTTGGCATCGCGTCAAGGAGCAGGTCGAGCCCCTTCTGTTCGACGAAACGGCCGATGAAGATGAAAAGGGGGAGTTCATATTTGTTTATATCAAGATCTTCGAGAAGCTCTCTTTTGCATCGGGCCTTCCCCTCCATCCGCTCCGCCGTAAAGGTGGCGGCGATCGAATCGTCGATGGAGGGGTCGTACAGATCGGTGTCGATTCCGTTGAGGATACCGGAGAGTTTCCGTCTGTGGAGGCGGAGAAACCCGTCGAGCCCACAGCCATACTCGGGCTCCTGGATCTCGACGGCGTACGTGGGGCTCACCGTCGTCACCGCGTCGGCGTGGGCGATACCCCCCTTCATCCAGTTGACCTGCCCGTAGAACTCCAGCTCCTCCATCCGGAAATGGCGGGGAGAGACACCCGTCCGTTCGAGGGAGCTTTTGGGAAAGAGTCCCTGGTAGGCGAGATTGTGGATCGTAAAGAGGATCTTCGCCCGCAGACCGGCATCGTGGGCCAGCGGAGCCGCCAGTGCCGTGTGCCAGTCGTTCAGATGCAGATGGGTGAAGCGGTGCCTTTGGGCCAGGGCGACGATGGCGTGGCAGAAGATGGCGAAGCGCAGGTCGTTCTCTTCGTACCCCTCGCCGGGGGGGCCGTAGAGATGGTCGCGGTCGCAAAGAAGAGGATGGTGGACAAAAAGGATTTCGATCCCGTCAAAGCGACACGCGAAGAGCTCCGCGTCGTAACGCCGACTTCCAAGATCGAGGGAGAGGCGTTCGCCGAGGGGACGGATCGCGAAGCGCTCCCTGTCGACAAAGCGGTAGAGCGGCATCACCGCCGTCACATCCACCTTCTGGCGCGACAAGGCGACCGGAAGCGCATGGGCGATGTCGGCCAGACCTCCGCTCTTGGCGAAGGGAAAGATCTCCGCCGAAGCGAACAGTATCTTCATTCGGACTCCTTCAGACTCTCACGCAAAAGGGCCGCCGCCTCTTCGGGGGCGACCGGATTGATCGGTACTCCGCTGCCGAGCTCGAACCCGCCGAAACGGTAGAGGCGCGGCAGGATGTCAAGACCGAATCGCCAGATCTTCGGAATATCGTCGAAAAAGGCTTCGGTCGGGAAACTCTTCTGCAGCGGCGGCGTATCGATCGTGACGTTGAAGTCGAAATCCCCCAGTTGCCGGTAGAGTGCACCGATGAGAGCTCCATACAGATCCGCCAGCTCCTTCAGCGCCTCTTCGTCGAACGCACACAGATCGCTCATGGGGGCCTCTTTGGCGACGATGGCCGTCTCGAAGGGAAATGCCGACGCGTAGGGGCACAGGGCGACGAATCGGCGGGTCTCTTCCACCACGCGCACCCCCTCTTTCGTCTCGTGGGAGAGAATCGTCTCGAAGAGAGAGCGCCCATTTTGGTGAAAGTGGCGGTGAGCCCTTTGAAGCTGCGCCGATATCTGCGGGGGTACCGCCGGCAGCGCGATGAGCTGCGTATGGGGATGGGGCTGGGTCGAACCGGCGTAGTGGCCGTGATTTTTGAAGAGGGAGACGAAGTGGAGCCGGATGTCGTTTTTCAGATCGCACAGTCGGGCCCGCATCGTGTAGAGCCAGTTGAAATACTCCTCTTCGTTCCACTCGTCCATCCGAAGCAGATGGCGCGGCGTATCGACGATCACCTCGTGGGCGCCGAACCCCTCCCATTTGTGGAAGACACCCTCCTCTTCGTTCCGCCAGGGGGCTTCGATCTTGACCGCCTTGTAGAGGTTGGGAATCACGCGGCTCTTCCAGCCCGGGGTGTCGGGATCGTTGTTCCGGAGGGCGAAGATCTCGTGGGGGGTCATCGACTCGTTCCCCTCGCAGAAGGGGCAGCGCCTCTCTTTTTTGCGCTCTCTCTTGCCTCCTGGATGGTAGCAGTCGGGCCGATGGAGCCGCTCTGGTGCGATCAGGGCGTAGCGGTCCCGGAGCGGATCGTATCTCAACTCAGACATTGCGCACCTTCAGCGACCCGCTGATCGCCACGTTCCGGCGGAAGGGGAAGATCGCCATCAGGCTCACCCCCTGCACCATCCGCTCGAACCCCTCTTCGCTCTGGGAGACCGTCTCGAGCGGCACCGCGAGGAGGGTGAAGAAGTGGTCGGTTTCGAAAGTGAGCGCCCGGCCGGTATAGGGATCTTCGAGAGTGAAGGAGCGCCGTTCGTGGCGGGTGGAAGGACGGAAGGGCTCCCCCTCCAGCCGAACCGCCTCCAGATCGGCGAAGTGGAGATTGAGCTCGATTCCATATTCATAAATATGAGGACTTTCGCTCTCCAGTCCGAAGCGAAACAGAACCCCGTCGTCGAAGAAACGGTAGCGTTTGCACAGTCGGGTCGGGTAACGGGTATCGTCGTAGATCCCCCCCTCCCGTACGAAACGGACCTCCCTCTTTTTTCTCTCCATCATGAACGGCTGGTTCGCAAAATCGCCATACTCCCGAAAGCTGCAGCCGCGGAAACTCTCGAGGTCGAGCGTATGGTCGCCGATATGGTCGACGAAAGAGTTCTTGACGTACCAGTCGTAGACCAGCGCCCTGCGGATCGAATCGTCGGCCCGGTGGGCGGCGTGGTGGATGGTACGGATCCCCTCCTCTTCACGTTCGGAACCGGGCGAAGAGGGGGAGGATCTGAGGAGTTTTTCGTGGTAGGCCTCTTTTCGGCGGGTCAGGACGTTTTGGAAATTGAAGAGGTTTTTCCGGTCGCAAAACTCCACCAACTGTCCGCCGAAACGGCTCTCCAAACGCATGATCACATCACGCCCCACCCACTTGGTCTCTTCGTAACCGTCCATATCGACATCCCCCTCCTCCAGCGCACGCGTCTCGCCGTAGCGGAGATTTTCGCACCGGATCAGATAGCGGTAGGCGTTGTCGCGCAGATTGGGCAGATAGAGACCCCCGAAGACCCCGTGCCAAAAGACGTCGTTGGTCTGGAGACGGTAGAGGGCGTCGAGATACTCTTCACTTTCGAGCCGACGTTTCGAGCACTCCACCATCCGCTTGTGCAGGCGGTTGGATTCGTCGTATTTGACCAAGAAGTTTTTCCATACTCCTCCCCTCAGGAACTTCACCCCCTCCCTCCAGAAACGCTCCTCGCCCATCTGCGCTTTGAGACGCTCCAGGGCCAGTGCGTCGTCGGCCCTCAGACTCCACTCCCCCATCTCGTAGTAGGAGACGTCGGGCAGATAGGCGATCCCCTTCGCCCGGTGTCGCAGCAGATAGGTTCCGTAGTGTTCGGTTTCGATTCTCCCCTCTTGAAGCACCGCTTCGACGAATCGCTCCAGCCACCCCTTCTCGTGGACCCATTCGTAGGTGCCGGGCCACATCCCGAACTTCTCGGCGTCGTCGAAAAGGATCGCCGCACCCCCCTCTTCACCCTCCGCGGTAGAGAGAATCGCTTCGATCGCCTGCCCGACAGGTCTGAACGGGATGGCGTAACGCAGATCCTTGCTGATGGGAAAGAGTGCGAGCCGCTCGCCCCCCTCTTCGGTGAAAAAATAGCCCCCCAGCCTCTCCCTCCCAAAACCCGCGACGATGAAGTGGTAATCGTCCACGAGGGCGTAGTGTGCACCGCTGCGGACGATATCGGAAACGAGGCCGGACTCCCAGACCCTCTCGGTCAGCCAGAGCCCTTTGGGTCTGCGGCCGAAACAGGTTTCGACCCTCTCGGAGAGCTTTCTGATCTGGGCGATCCGATCCTCCGGGGGGATGGCGCTCAGAACCGGCTCGTAGTAGCCGGCCGTCAGAAACTCCACCGATCCCGCTTCGGCGAGCGCACGCATATCGGCATAGAGGCCGGGATATCCGCTCTCGATCTTTTGGAGCAGCCAGCCGCTGCAGTGGACGCTGAAGCGAAACGAGGGGTAGCGGCGCATCGTTGCGAAAAAGGGGGCGTAGCAGCTTGTAACCGCCCGGTCGACCGCCTCGTCGAAATTGTCGACAGGCTGATGCATATGGACACCAAAGAGCAGTCGGGTCTTTCCATCCTTCACGTTCGCCTCCTTATACGAACCACTGTTCGCTGTAGTCTTCGTCGAGATCGATTCGCAGTTCGAAGACGCCCGGGAGTGTCTGCACCGACACTCCCTCCACCTCCACCTCCAGCCGCACGAACACCCTCTTCGCTCCGTCGAAACGGCGCTTGGCCACGGCGATCTCCAGAATCGTGCCGAGGGCGGCCCGGATCTCTCCGCGCCGGGGGAGTCTCTCCATCCGAAGTTCGATCGGATCGTCGGCACGATCGGTATAGATCCGTACGACGCCACCCTTTTTGAGACGCTCCATCTCCCCATCGAGACGAAGATAGAGATAGCGCTCATCCTCGCCCCACAAAAGCCGCGTCACGGGACCCCTGGCACCCTCCATCGTCGAAAATGCGGCCCGCTCGTCGATCATGCCGCTGCCGAGCCACTCGAAGAAGGAGCTGACCTTTCCGTCGATGACGGGATGGATCGGAAACTTCGGTTCGATTACGAGAGCGTGCAGATTTTCGTCCGGCAGAATCGGCCGAAAGAGGTCGGCGGGGGGCGCCACCTCCATCGTTCGATAGATCGCGATCAGGTGTTCCCGGAAGAGGCGGTCGAAATCGGCGGCGTACTCGGTATGGTGATCCTCCCCGTACCACCAGAACCAGTCGGAACTCTCGCAGGCGAGGAAGTGGCGTTCGATCTTCGTCCGTACCGTTTCGTCGAGCTCCCCCGCGTGGCGGAGATAGTCGGCACGGGTCTGGTAGAGCAGCTCCCACGCCGCATTCTTCTGCGGATGTCCCACCCACGTATCGAACGTCCCGTCGATCCAGGAGCCAGGATGCACTCTCTTCAGGGGTTCGCTCTTCGCCGCGGCCGCTTCCGTCATCGTCACCGTCTCGCACCATGCAGCGCTCTCGAGGCCGGCGTAGAGTTCGGTGAAGAAGCCAAGGGCGTTGTCGGGGTAGAACTCCCAGGCGTTCTCCCCATCCAAGATCACCGGAACCACGGGGGACTCCAGCCGCTCTCCGATCGAACGAAGACGCTGGAGAAAGTCTTCCGCGGCGCGTTTGGCCTCCCTGAAACGGTAGGAAAAACCGATCAGGTCGCTCAGGGGATGGTCGCGAAAGAGGATCGTCACGCCGCCGAACCGGTAGGGGCGGTAGATCCTCTCCCGGCTCCGCTCTTCCAGCGACCGAAAGAGGATCTCCTCGTCGGTGGCGATCCAGCCGATTCCCCGGCGTGCGTAGAGATCCACGCTCTTTTCGTCCACCGCTCCCTCGGCCGGCCAGAGACCCTCGGGAGCGGTACCGAAACGCTCCCGAAAGAGCGAAAGCGCCCGGTCCAGATGGATCTTCGCATCCTCCGCGAGGGGGATGTGGTTGGCGGGGATCACGGTTTTCGGATTGGAGAGGCGGGCGGTACGCATATCGATCAGCAGGGGCAGGATCGGATGGTTGAGCGGCGTCGTTGTCAGCACGATCCGCCCCGACTCGTACATCGAACGGTAGAGGGGAAGGATCGTAGGCACGAACCGCAGCAGCGCGCCGATCAGCTCCTCCTTCTCCCTGGAACCATACCCCCTCTCCCTCGCGATCAGCTCCGCCACGGTCGCATCGTTCTGTCGAAGGTAGTTGCCGCACCACGAAAGGAGAAAGAGCACTTCGAGCTCTTCGAGCTCCGCGTCGTTCGGCTCTTTGACTTCGTAGAGCTCCGCGAACCGGGGCAGCGGTCTGACCATCGTCTCGAAGCGGCTGCTTTTGCAGATCTTGACGACCCATTCGCGCTCCTCCCCGCCCAGGTCGGATGGAGGTTTTCTCCAAAGGGTCAAAAAGCGGTCGCACCCGCTCCCTTCGCGCCCGTAGAGCTCGAGCTGTTCGATCAGGGAAGCGGTGAGATTGAAGGTCGCCTTGAGAGAGGGGTGGAGCGAGAGGAGCCACGGCATCTCGTAGTAATCCTTGATCGCGTGCAGAAAGACCCACGGCATCCGCATCACGCCACGGTCGTCCCGGTAGTCGGGCTGGTGCATATGCCAATAGAGGGCGAGCCGGACCATCTCAGTTGATCTTCATCCACTCGTCGATCATCGACCGGTAACGGTCGTGCAGCTTCTTGCCCCGCTTCGGGTCGAGTGCCTGGATATAGAAGTTGAGATGTTCGCTGTACTGGTCGGGAATCATCAAAATCCAGTCGGTCTCGTTCTCCCAGATCTTCACACCGTCCGCGGTGGAGGACTTTTTGCCCTTCGCATACTCCAGGAATTTGCGCATCATACGCCCCTTCATCGACTGGGGGCACGGAATGCGGCAGATATGGAAGTAGAAGTGGGTCATCTCCCGTGCCACTTCGGAGAGTTTCACCTCGTGACGGGTCAGCAGTTCCATGATCTTCAGACTCGCGTACATCGCGTCTCGATGGAGCGAAAACTCGGTAAAGGCGTAGTTGCCGTCGATCGTGGCGATCAAGTCGTACCGCTTGAGGGTCGAGGCCTTGAAGTTGGAGTATTTGCCGCGCTTGATGCTCAGGTGGGCGTAGGATTCGTCCATCAGGTCGGGGGCCCAGGTCGGCAGGAAGACCTTCATCTTCGTCTGTCGATGTTCGGCCTCCATGTTCATCAGCTCCAACACGGCATTGAGCGCCTCGACCTTGTTGAGGACATCCCCTTTGTCGGTCACGAGGGTGAGCCGCTGGCCGTGGGGGTAGATGAGGATCCCCATGTCGAGCCCGAGCGATGTGACGATATTGGCGATATCCTCTTTGAGCTTGAGCTTGACGTTGTGGATGTTGGAGAGCTTTCTGGCGTCGGTATAGGCGTTGAGCATGATATTGTCGATCTGCAGATCGGTCATGATCTGGGGAAAGACATCCTTGGTGATGCCGAACATCAGGTCGACCGCCACCCGGAACCCTCGGGTCTTGATGATCTTGTGGTCGATCGCCATCTCGAGCGCCTCCTTGTAGGAGAGGCAGCTGTCGTGCTGGTAGAGGTGGCTGTCGTGGATCGCACCGATCTCGTTGTAGTCGACCCGCCGGAAATCCTCCTTGAAGAAGGTCTTTTCGATACTCTTGGCGGAGTTGGTGTCGATACGCAGCCCCTCGTCGTTGTAGAGGGTGATCTGCACCCCGGCGGGATCGACCAGGCTCTTTCGGAAGTGGACCCCGCCGATCAGGGTGGGATCGCGGCTCAGTTTGAAGCGCAGAACGGCCGGCGGGATCGCCCGCAGATCGATCGCGTCGACCCCGGCTGCGAGCAGTCCCCCCACGAAGGCGCGCTTGATCATCCGTGGGCTCTTGTCGTAGTCGCGCCCCACCAGCACCCGGCTGCCGGGGGGAAGCTGCGAACCGAAAGCTTCGCCGATCTTGCAGGCCATTTCGCAGCTGATCTCGATATTGCTCTTCCCCGTGATGGATCCGTTTTCGAAGATGGTGTTGCGGTAGCGGTTTCCCCAGACGATATTGTTGTTGACGATCGCCGCCGGCTCGATCTTCTTGTCGGGCCAGATCGTCACATCCTGTTCGAACTGGGCCAGCTTGCCCACTTCACACCCTTCGGCAAGGATCAGGCCCGCCTTGGCCACCACCCCGTCTCCGATTCTGTTGTCGTTGCAGACAACGGCATTGTCGAGGACCACTTTGCGACCGATTGTGAGATCGTGCCAAAGTACGGAGTTGCGGATGCGGCACTCGTTGCCGATCGTCACATCGTCACCGATGGCGACGTTGTGCAGCCTTGTCCGCTTGCCGATGCGGACGTTGCGGCCAACAACGACCGTATCGATGATCTCCACTTCGGGGTCGATCTCGCTCTCGCCGGTGAGGTAGAGGGTCCCGTCGGGATAGTCGATCTTCCGCCCCGGTATCTTGAAGTCGAGGCGACGGTTGAAGATATCGTCGTGCACCTCACGGTAGCTCTCCGGGTTCCCCACATCCCGCCAGTACCCGACGGCGTCGTACCCAAGCAGATCGACACCCTCCTCCATCAGCAGCGGGAAAAGATCCTTGGCGAAGTCGAAATTCTCACCCACGGGGATGTAGTCGAGGATCTCCGGCTCGATCAGGTAGATGCCGGTGTTGATCGTGTCGCTGAAGACCTCTCCCCAGCTCGGCTTTTCGAGGAACTTCTCGATCCTTCCCTTCTCGTCGGTGATGACGACACCGAACTGCAGGGGGTTTTCGACGGAGGTGAGGGTGATGGTCAGCTTCGAACGCCGTTTCCGGTGGAAGGCGACGATCTTTTTGAAATCGAAATCGGTCACAAGGTCGCCGCTGACGATCATGAAGGTGGTATTCAGATGCTCTCTTGCAAACCCGACCGCCCCGGCGGTGCCGTAGTCGTCGTCGGGAAGCACATACTCGATGGTGATCCCCTTTTCGCTCCCGTCACCGAAGTGGTTTTTGATCACGTCGGGTTTGAAATAGAGCAGAATGACGAACTCCTTGATGCCGATCTCGATCAGGCGGTTCATCGTATGTTCCATCATCGGAAGATTGACGATGGGCAGCATCGGTTTGGGTATCGCGTGGGTGAGCGGCTGGATGCGGGTACCGAACCCTCCCGCCATCACGACCGCCTTGATCTTTTTCGACATGGCTCTCTCCTTCCTTCTTCGCCTCCCCTGCAAACGTATGGCGACCCTACGTCGTCAGTACGGAGTTGGTGCTTCCAAACGGCGAGCCGGTCGTCGGAAGGGCCTCGTCGTTCATCCACCGCCCCTCGTCCACGAGGTAGCCGAACTCGAAACGCTCTCCGACGGGCAGTACCTTCACGATGTAGAAGTCGCCGTCTCTCTTGCGCTTCATCGCTTCGTCTTGCCAGCCGTTCCACTCCCCTTTGATCCGTGCCGACTCGAACCCGTCACCGCCGAGGGTGAATGTCACCCACGCCCTCTTCCCTCTTCTGGTAATCCTGACCATGGTAACTCCTTTTCGTTTCGAACTGCCGCGAAAACCGCTTCGACCCGTCAGTCGAGACGGTTGAGCATTCCCAGAAGCTCCGGGTCGATGCTGTAGCGGTTGCCGACGATTTCGTCGATCTCCCTCATGCCGTACACTCCCTTCTCGACGACCATCACTTTGTTGGAACGCTCCGACTGCAGGAGGTGGTCGACGGCGCGGACCGTGAACTCGAAGGCGAGCATCCGGTCGTTGACCGTCGGGCTGCCGCCGCGCTGGATGTGTCCGAGCACCGTGATGCGCGTCTCCATGCCGATCTCGTTCTCCAGCCACTCGGCGAGTTCGTTCGTCATCTTCGTCCCCTCCGAAACGATCGAGAGAATGTAGCTACGTCCCTCCCGCATCTCCCTCCTGAGGTGTTCGGCCGCCACGCTCCTGTTGAAATCCGCCTCCGGTATGAGGCAGATCTCCGCTCCGCTCGTGATGGCGGAGACGGCCGCGAGATAGCCGCATTCGCGTCCCATCACCTCCACGACGAAGGCGCGGCTGAAGGTCGAGGCGGTATCCCTGATCTTGTCGAGGGCGTCACGGATGACGTTGAGTGCGGTATCGACACCGATGCAGGTATCGGTACCGTAGATATCGTTGTCGATCGTCGTCGGGATCCCGACGAAGTTGAGTCGGAATTCACGGCTGAGACGATCGAGTGCGCGGAAAGATCCGTCGCCGCCCAGGACCACCAGGCCGTCGATCTCGTGCTTTCGGAGATTTTCGTACGCCCTTTTGCGATACTCGTAGTCGTAGAAGCGTCTGGAGCGGGAGGAGCGGATGATCGCGCCGCCGCGATGGACGATGCCGGCGACATCCTTGTGGCGGGCCGGAACGATCTGGCCGTCGATGAGTCCTTCGAGCCCATTGAAGATGAAGTAGGGTCTTTCGCCCTTCTCGTAGACGTAGTCGACGAATTTCTTGATCGCCGGATTCATACCCGGCGCGTCCCCCCCGGAACAGATGATCCCCAGCGGCATACACTCTCCTTCTTCGATGCACATCCGATATAATGGTACCATAGATTGGTAAACAGGAGAGGAAAGATGCACCACCACAAAGTCAAGATCGTCGCGACGCTCGGCCCGTCGACGGGGAGTGAGGAGTCGATCGCCGCCCTGATCGGGGCCGGCGTGAACCTCTTTCGACTCAACTTCTCCTACGGCAGCCACGACTCCCATGCCGATACGATCCGCACCGTCCGTAGAGTGGCGGCCCGCGAGGGGCGGCTCGTGGGAATTTTGCAGGATATCTGCGGTCCGAAGATCCGTATCAGGGGTCTGGGGAAGCGGATCACGGTGGAGCGCGGCGAGAGGCTGAAGCTGGCGAAAAAGGCGGACGAGGAGGCCTTTTCGATCACCTATCCCGAACTCGTCGACAGCCTGAAGATCGGTGAAAAGCTCTTCTTCGCCGACGGCACGGTCGAGACCGAAGTGGTCGGGAAAGAGGAGCGTGCGGTGACTCTGGAGGTCCTGACCCCGGGAGCGCTCGCCGAGGGGAAGGGGGTCAATCTCCCCGAGTCGACTCTGCCGCTGCGGGCCCTGACCCCCAAGGACCGGGACGACCTGGTATTCGGCGCGAGAATGGGGGTCGATTTCGTCGCCATCTCTTTCGTCAACGACGAAAAGGATATCGAAGAGGCCAGAAGCATCGTTCGCGAAGCGGGCAGCGATGCCTGGATCGTCGCGAAGATCGAGCGAAAGAGCGCCCTCGCCCACATCGACGCCATCATCGAAGCGAGCGACGCGGTGATGGTGGCCCGCGGAGACCTCGGTGCGGAGGCGGGCCTTTTTCGTGTTCCGATGCTGCAAAAGGAGATCATCGCCAGGTGCAACCGACTGGCCAAGCCGGTCATCACCGCCACCCAGATGCTCACTTCGATGATCGCCTCTCCCTACCCGACACGGGCGGAGGTTTCCGATATCGCCAACGCCGTTCTCGACGGGACCGACGCGGTGATGCTCTCGGACGAAACGGCCGTGGGAAGATATCCGGTCAAGGCGGTCGAAGTGCTTGTCGACACGATCTGCCAGACCCAGGAGAGCTACCCCTATTTCGCCTCCTTCACCCCCAGGCCTCGCGAGGCGTTCGCCCATGCCGCTTCGGAACTGAGCCGGAGTCTCGCGTGCGATTTCGCCGCGGCGCTCACACGGTCGGGCTTCACCCTTCGCCACCTGAGCCGGTTTCGCCCGAAAAAGCCGATCTACGCCATCACGACGACCCCTTCTCTTCCCGGGAAGACGACGCTGATCTGGGGTGTAAAGGAGTGCGTGGTGGTCGAAGGATTCGCCAACGAAAAAGAGCTGGTGGAGCGGTTTTTGGCCCGGGCCGGGATCGATCCGGACGCATTCATCCTCGTCACGGGCTACCTGGGGGAGAAGATCTCGCAGGGAAGGAGTGTCCGTTATATCGACTACCGGAAATCGTAGAGCTTTTCGTAATACTCCTCCACCATGCGCGAAGAGCTGAAGTAGGCGATGATGTCGTTCATACCGTTCTTCGCGATCTCCACCCACCGCTTTTCATCGTCGTAGTAGAGCGGAATGATCGTCTCCTCGAGCCTCTTCATCATCGTCAGATAGTCGAGCCGGTCGATCTCCTCGTTGGGCAGGGCCGGATCGGCGTGGGGGATCGTGAAGGAGTTGATGCCGTCTTTTTGAAACTCGGCATGCCATCCATCGTCGACGGAGAAGTGGATCGAGGCGTTGACCCCGGCGCTCATCCCGCTGGTACCGCTCGCCTCTCTCCCCCATCGGGGCGTGTTGAGCCAAAGATCGCTCCCCTGTTTGAGCAGCTTGGAGAGGCGCAGCTCGTATCCGACGAGGACGGCGACATTCCTGAACTCCCGACTCATCGTCACCAGGTCGTTGAACATCTGTACCGCCCGGTAGTCGAGCGGATAGGGCTTGCCCGCCCAGATGATCTGGACCGGTCGATCCCTCTCAGAGATGAGTCTCCGAAAACGCTCCATGTCGTAGATCAGGAGTTGTGGACGCTTGTACTCGGCGAAGCGACGCGCCCAGACGATCGTCAGTACGTCGGGATCGAAGAGTTTGCCCGTCTGGTGGGCCACCTCCTCGAAGAGGATCCGCTTGAGATGCTTCTTCCGCCCCACCAGTTGGTAGTCTTCGTGCTCCTGCATCCAGCTGAGCAGCTGCTTGTCGGCCCAGTAGCGCATGTTCTGGGCGTTTGTGATGCTGATGATCTCGCACTTTCCGGGCACATCCTTCCACATCTCGTTGGCCACTTTTTCGTGGATCTTGCTGACGGCGTTGGCCCGTTTGGCGGTCTTCAGCGCCCCGACGGTCAGGGAGAAGTTTTTCTCGTGGTAGTCGAGCTTTTCGGCCACCTCCTCCAACGAGAAGCCGTTGAAAAACCCCATCCGCTCCAGCAGGTGGGCGTCGTGCTCCTCGTTGCCCGCCATCTCGGGCGTATGGGTCGTGAAGACCACACGCTTTTTGAGCTCTTCGATATCGGGGTAGCGGCGCATCAGTTCGAAGACCATCGGCAGCGCGTGCCCTTCGTTCATATGGTAGACGTCGATCTCGAGCCCCATCGCCTGCAGCACCCGTACACCGCCGATCCCCAGGACGATCTCCTGGGCGATCCGGGTCTCTTCGTTGGCGTCGTAGAGCTTGTGGCTGATGGTGCGGGCGAGGTGGTCGTTTTCGAAGCAGTCGGTGGTGAGCAGAATCACCGGTGCCGTATCGAAGGTCGAGGCGGGAAGCAGATAGGCCTTGACCACCACCGGCTTACCGTGGATCGTCACTTCGACCTTGACGCCGGTCTCCTCGATGAAGTAGTAGAATTTGCGGCGGTACTCGATCTTGAGGGTGTTGTCTTCGTGGCGCCCCTGGTCGTAGTATCCATAGCTCCAGAGCATCCCTACCCCGATGGTGTGCTGGCGCCTGTCGTTGGCGCTGCGCATGTGGGAACCGGCGAGAAATCCGAGCCCCCCCGAATAGGTCTTCAAAGCCTGGTCGATGGCGAACTCCATCGAAAAGTAGGCGACGCGGGTGCCGAATTTTTCGTCGATCCTGTAGGGGAAGAGATTCATCCGTTCGCTCCCTTTTGAAAACGTTTCGCCAAAATCCGCTTGCCCGCCTCGACGCCGGGCTGATCGTAGGTGTCGACATGGAGCATCGAACCGGTCAGCGACGTCAGGAGTTCGTAGTAGACGATCAGCTCGCCGATATTGGCCTCGTCGACGCGATCGAGCGTGATCGAATCGACGGGAACCCCCTCCATCTTCACGCTCCGACGGGTCGCGTCGCACTCGGCGTTGATCAGTTCGTTGAAGGTATGTCCGTTGACGAAGTCGCTCTTTTGGATATGTTCGAGTCCGATATCGGGAATTTCGAGATCTTTTTCAAACCGCTCCACCTTCAGGAAGGTGACGCTCTTGTCCCTTGGCCCCTGCATGACGAGCTGCAAAAAGGAGTGCTGGTCGACCGAACCGATATGGCCGGAGGGAGTGGGTCCGACACGGTTTCCGCAGCGGTCGATCTTCCCCAGAGACTCGCCCCAGAGCTGGACGTACCACTTCGTGAAATCCTCCAGGAAGGTGGCGTAGGCGAAGAGGACGTTCATCCGGTATCTTTTCCAGTGCGTGGCGATGAAGGCGGCCTTGATGAGCAGATGCTCCTCCCTGGCGTCGAAGAAACGCTCCACCATCGAAGCGCCCCCCTCGAGCAGGCTGCAGGTGTCGTATCCGGCCAGCGTCAGCGGAACGATGCCGACACTGCTCAAAACGGAGAAGCGTCCCCCCACGTTGTGGGGAATCGTATAGGCCTTGATCCCGTGATGGTCGACGAAGCGGCAGAGCGCCGATCCCTCGTCGGTAATGGCGACGATCCGCTCCCTGTCCTCCCCGTCGAGGTCGATATGGAAGTGGTCGATCACCGCTTTGAAGATCGACATCGTCTCCACGGTCGTCCCCGACTTGGAGATGACCAGAAAGAGGCTTCTCTCCTTCGTGATCGTGGCGAACTTTCCGAGAATGTCGACAGGATCGGGGTTTTCGAGAAAGAGTATCCGTCTGGCCTCCGGGTATCGGTGGCGCAGCATCGAATCGACCGCTTTGGCACCCAGCGAGGAGCCGCCGATACCGATCACGACGACCGTATCGCATGTGCGGATCGTTTCGTTCGAAGAGGCGAAGGCCCGGACCTCGCTGACGATCAGCTTCGAATCCTCGGGGAGATTGTAGTAGCCCGCCACCCCCTTTTCCCGTTCGTAGACCAGGTTGCCGAACGCTTCCGTCATCCGTTCGTTGGCCTCTTCGTCGACTCGCCAATCCAGTTGCAGATCGTAGGTGATCATGGCCCCTCCTTTGCTCCGTTCGGTCCTTCCAGACCGGAAACGATCTTCCGTGCCGCCTCGAGCAGAAGCTCCAGATGCTCCTGCGAAAGGAAACTTTCGGCATATATTTTGTAGATCTCCTCGGTTCCCGAGGGGCGCATGGCGACCCATCCGTTTTCGGTCACGATCTTCACTCCGCCGATCGGGGCTCCGTTTCCGGGCGCCCTCGTGTAGACCCTTTCGATCGTGTCCGGCCCGAGGCGGGAGAGTGGAAGATCTTCCGGCCGAAGGGTTTTGAGCCTCCTCTTGAGTTCCGGCGTCGCCGGTGCATCGAGGCGGGTGTAGTAGGCTTTGGCGAACGACTTTTCGAACCCCGCGTAGATCTCCGCCGGGTCACGGCCCGTCTTCGCCCTGATCTCCGCCGCGAGCATCGCCATGACGATCCCGTCCTTGTCGGTGGTCCAGACGCTGCCATCAAGCCTGAGAAAAGAGGCGCCGGCACTCTCTTCGCCGCCGAAGCCGAGCCACCCCTCCAAGAGCCCCTCGGAGAACCACTTGAACCCTACGGGCACTTCGTAGACCTCCCGGCCGAGACTCTTCGCGATCCTGTCGATCATCGAACTGCTCACGAGCGTCTTTCCGATTTTGAGTCCGCCGGGCCAGCCGCGGCGGCCGAAAAGATACCAGATCGCGACACACAGGAAGTGGTTTGGATTCATCAGGCCGCCTGCGGGCGTGACGATGCCGTGCCGATCGGCGTCCGCATCGTTGCCGAACGCCAGATCGTAGCGCTCTTTCAGATCCACCAGCGACGCCATCGCCCAGGGAGAGGAGCAGTCCATCCGGATCTTCCCGTCACGATCGAGGGTCATGAACGAGAAGGTGGGGTCGACATAGGGGTTGACGATCTCGAGGTTCAAACCGTAGCGCTCCACGATCTTCCGGTAGACGCCGAGCGCAGAACCGCCGAGCGGATCGGCCGCCAGCCGCAGGCCGGACGCGGCGATCGCCTCCATATCGACGATCGTCCCGAGCGCCTCGACGTAGGGGGTGATGAAGTCGTACCGCTCCACATGGCCGGAGGCGATCGCCTCCTCGTACGGCATCCGCTTCACCTCCCGCAGACCCTTTTCGATCAGGGCGTTGGCCCGCCGTTCGATCTCGGCCGTGATGTCGCTCTCGGCCGGCCCCCCGTTGGGCGGATTGTACTTGAAGCCGCCATCTTCCGGGGGGTTGTGGGAAGGGGTCACGACGATGCCGTCGGCCTTCTCCTCCCCTCCTCCGTTCGCCTCGAGGATCGCGAAAGAGATCAGCGGCGTCGGCGTATAGCGGCCATCTGCGGCGATCTTCACCCTCACGCCGTTGGCCGCCAGCACGCGCAGGGCGCTCATCTGCGCCGGTTTCGAGAGGGCGTGGGTGTCGATCCCCATAAAGAGTGGGCCGGTGATACCGCGCGCCCTGCGGAAGTCGCAGACCGCCTGGGTGATCGCCAGGACGTGCGTTTCGTTGAAACTCCTCTTCAGCGAACTGCCGCGGTGGCCCGAGGTACCGAAGGAGACCCGTTCGCCCTCCCTCGAGATATCCGGTTCGTACTCGTAATAGGCGCTGATCAGCGCGGGAATATCGGTCAGCTTCGATTTCGGGGCAGGCGTTCCGGCGAGTGGATCGGTCATGGGCTCTCCTTCAGCTTCGGCTCTTGTGTTCCATGATCCAGTGGAAGAACATCAGTTGGGCGAAAAAGGGGGCGAAGATGTTGATCGCCGGCAGGAAGTTGAGCAGGGAGGCGAAAATCGCGATACTCCAGATCGTGTAGCTGTGGTGGTGCAGCTGCTGGTAATCCTCTTCGTTGCAGTAGAGCGAGCAGGTACTGAGAAAGTAGGATTCACGGTAGAGCCAGGCCCACAGAAAGAGCTGGGTGAAGATGTTTGCCACCGGAATGAACAGGAGTGGAAAGAGAAGGACCGAAAGAACCAGGAAGAGGATCGAATCGCGCAGTACGCTGACGTGGTGCTTTTTGCTGATTCCGCTTCCGGCGGTATCGATGTGGGGGTAGTCGATCTCCTTGATCGCGTCGAGAAACGGACGCCGGAAATAGGAGATGACGAGATAGAGCGAGAGGATGAAAAGGTTGTAGAAGACGTAAAAGGCCATCAGCCATGCGATCCCGTCGGCGACGGTCTGAAACGGCAGCAGTGTCAGGAGCTTCTGGATCTGGCCGTTGACCAGGTGCCAGTTGAGCAGCAGTACCAGCGCCCACCCCGCCGAAAGGATCAAAAGGGTCGCGAAGGTGTAGAAGTAGTAGGTCTTCTCCCTGAACTTCCGAAGGATCGGCGGCCCGATCAGGGCGGTGATGATGGCGAAGGTGACCAGTACGGCGACGAACCAGATGAAAAAGAGGATGAAGAGGGCCCCGTTGGCTTTCACGATCGAGAACGGAATCCAGCTGATGATCTGCGAAGTGACGGTGACGGCCAGATCCCAGTAGAGCCACCCGACGCCGATCCAGACCGCCATCAGCGGAAGCCCTACCGCGAGCGCGAGCTTCAAAACCTCCCAGCGCAAGATATCTTTGATACTTCGCAAAAAATAGCTGTTCACTTTTTTCATAATGAGAAAACCTTACCGTTTGAAGATGGCGAATCGCCGTCGATGGTCAATTTTATCAAACTTCTCATTTACCTTTGCTGTCGTTCAGGGATTTCAGAGGTGGCATGGTGTACCATTTCCACAGGAAGTGACCAAACCCGCAGGTACGGACCGCGTACCGAATTTCAACATACAGGTGAGCGATGAAGCCGTTCGTCATCCTTTTTCTCTGCATACGCTGGATCGTTGCCGAACCCTTGGAGACGAAGCTGCTCGGACCGCAGGCGCTTCAAAACTACGAACACGATCTGGCCATCCTCGATAGGGAAAAAAACGCCACGACAAAGAGCAGGCTCAAACGATCGCTGCTCTACAAGCTGATCAACATCTCCAAGTATGCCAAAGAGAACCCGCCACGACTTCTGGACTCCACGCAGATCAGCGATGCCGAAGCGTTCATCGAAGCGTTTCACCTGCTGATAGAACAGAAACTGGAGCTTCGACGCGACCGAAACTCTCTTGGTGACACGAGGCAGAGGGCTTCCTATCTCGGCAGGAGAATCGATTCGGACGAGAACAACCGCTCTCTTCCCTCCGTCGAAGAGCTGCAGTACGCCTTCTACTCCAGGAGTGCACAGAAACTGCAAAAACGGATCGTGCAACTGAACGAAGCGATCGACCACAACATGAACGCACTGCAGGAGGCGCTTGCGCACATCCCATTCGACGGCGAAAAGAACCGCAGGAAGATCGAAGAGCTCGAGGATGAGCGCCATACGGCACAGATGCGGCTCGAAAATCTCGAAATCGAAAAAGAGCGCCTCCTCCTGCTCGGCAGAAAGGAGAAGGCAAAAGAGGTCCAAAAGGAGATCGACCGCGCCAAAAAGCGTGTCGACAGGCTGACCGAAGCGCTGATCGGACACGAACTGCTCCGCTTCTTCGCCGCGCTGAAATCCAAAAGCGTCCATCTCTTCGATATCGAGGAGAGGATCGCGAAGATGGTCGAATCTCTCGACGAACCGGAACGTTCCGACTACGCCTTGATCCTCCGGAGCCTCGAAGAGATGGGTGCCCAACGGCTGGGAAAGACGAAGATCCTTCTGCACAGGACCCGGGAGGGGCTGCAACTGATCGAAAAGGATCTCTGGAAAAAGTTGCAAACCCCCCTCTTTTCGGTCAACGACAAACCGATCAGCGCATGGGATCTGATCGTCGCACTCTTCATCCTCGTCGTCGGATTCACCGTCGCCGGACTCTATCGCCGCTATATCCGGCGCGTCACCCACGCCTTTATCAACATCACCCCCTCCAACCAGATCATCGTCAGCAACATCGGCTACTACCTGATCCTGACGGTCGCCTTTTTCATCATGCTCAAGAGTATGGGGCTCGATCTGAGCTCGCTCACCCTGATCGCCGGGGCGCTCTCCGTCGGTATCGGTTTCGGACTGCAGAACATCGTCGCCAACTTCATCTCGGGCATCATTCTTCTTTTCGAAAAGAGCATCAAGATCGGCGATTTCCTCGAGATCAACGAGAAGCTGCGCGGTCGCGTCGTCGATATCCACATGCGTTCGATCACGATCCGGACCAACGACAATATCGACATCCTGGTCCCAAACCAGACCTTCATCCAAAACGATGTCATCAACTGGACCCTCAGCGACAGCCGACGCCGGATGCGCATCCCTTTCGGCGTCGCCTACGGCACCGATATCAAAACGGTCAAATCGGCCATTCTCGACGCCCTGCAGAACAGTTCGCTCCATTTCATCCGCGACGACGAGACGAAACAGCCGATGGTCGTCATGACCGAAATGGGGAGCAGCAGCGTCAATTTCGAACTCTTCGTCTGGGTGGAAGGGGACGAGACGCTCAAGCCCCTGCGGACCGCCGACAAGTTCCTGGTGCTCATCTACAACACCCTTTACGAAAACGGCATCGAAATCCCCTTTCCCCAACTCGACCTTCATGTCCGGGAGATCAAAGATCGTCTCGTAATCACGACAAAGGAGAAGTAGCGCCGTGTACATCCTGTCCGACGACCGCCTCTACAGAAAAGAGGAGATCGAACTGCTCGATCACAAGAAACAGATCATCTTCACCTCCATCGAAAACGATGAGATCATCGAGTGGCTCAAAGCGCACGGTTTTCCCGAAAGCTTCATCGAGGATATCGGTAACGAAGGCCAGAGCGTCGCCTACGAGGAGCACGAAAACTTCCGCCTGGCCATACTCAAATATTTTCAGAAAGAGGAAGAGAGCGATCTTCTATACAACGACAGAAACGTCGCGATCATCATGCACGAGCAGAAGTTCATCTTCCTCGCACGGGAAAAGAGGATCGTCAAGACGATCGTCAACCGCCTCTACAAACGGTACAAGCCGACCGACTCGCTCGAATACGTACTCTACCTCGTCATCGACATCATGGTCGACCAGACGATGAGCGTCGTCGACCATATCGACAACAGGCTCGAAGAGATCGAAGATCGCATCTTCAGCGAGTCGCTCGATGAGCAGGCGGTGCAGAAAAACCTCTACTTCGCACGTCGCACCCTCAACCGCATCGGCAAACTTTCGGTCCAGCAAAACGACATCATCAACAAGATATTCAACCACTTCCCCGTCGTCATGCGAAAGAGGCTCAAGTACGAATTCATCGACCTCAAGGAGCACCTCTCCTTTCTCATCAACGAATCCAAAAGCTACCTCGACCGCACCGGGTACCTGCAAAACCTCCTGATGGGCTTTCTGAGCAACCGCATGAACCAGGCGATGCAGCGTCTCGCGGCGATCTCTCTCATCTTCCTGCCGCTCACCTTCATCGTCGGCAATTACGGCATGAACTTCAGACATATGCCGGAGCTCGACTGGGAGTATGGCTACCCGCTCATCTGGGGGATCAACCTTCTCATCGCCTACCTGATCTTCAGGTGGCTCAAAAAGAGGCGCTGGATCTGAAACCGAGCCTCCATCCGAACGATAAAGTTTTTTATGGAAAAAACAGTATCATTCATAACCGTTAATAATCATTCAAGTTACTTTATGGTGGCGTGGGGTATAATCTCCCCGTTGAAAATCGACGTATACAAAAAAAGGAGAAACAGATGAAAAAGATGGGAGCACTTCTACTGAGCATGGCGGCCGCGGGTACGCTGATGGCTTCGGAGTACAAATATTCGGTCACACCGATGTTCGGCGGGATCGAGCCTTTCACCAAGGAGTACCTCGACAACGCAACCAGCCTGGGAGCGAGACTCGGCTACAATATCGATTCGAAGCAGACACTCGAGCTCGGATACGACTTCATGGACAGTATCGACTATAAAGACATGGTGCCCGGACGCGACACGGACGCGCACCAGATCACGGCCAACTATCTCTACCACTTCATGGAGGCCGGCGACAGGATTCGCCCCTACCTGCTCGCAGGTGTCGGTGTCGAGGATTTCACCAACAACCTCGCGGGTCTCAAGGACGGCGGTATCGGCAATGTCGGACTCGGTCTGAAACTGCTCCTGACCGAAGCGATCGCCCTCAGGCTCGAAGCGCGCGACTTCATCCGGTTCAGCGACGGCGGCAACACGCTGGCCTATACCGCCGGGCTCGCCTTTCCCTTCGGCGAAGTCGAAAAGGAGGCGCCTGCGCCCAAAAAAGTCGAAGCGGCTCCGCAAAAGGCGGCCGACAGCGACCGTGACGGTGTCGCCGACACCGACGACCGCTGCCCGAACACACCTGCGGGAGTCGAAGTCAATCTCGACGGGTGCCCGCTCGATACGGACGGTGACGGCGTTCCCGACTACAAAGACGAGTGCCGCGGAACTCCCGACGGTGTGAAAGTCGACGCCAGAGGGTGCCCGATCGACAGCGACGGCGACGGTGTCGCAGATTTCCTGGACAAGTGTCCCGGAAGCAAAACGACGAAGGTCGACGAACACGGATGCGCGCTCGACAGCGACCACGACGGTGTCGCCGACTACCTCGACAGATGCCCCAAGACCCCGGAAGGCTTCAAAGTCGATCCCCAGGGGTGTGCCGTCGGTTTCACGATGTATGTCAACTTCGCGACCAATTCGGCGAAGATCGAATCGGACGACACTCCCCATATCGACAAGCTCGCCGCTTTCATGAAAGAGCATCCGCAGACGAAAGTGCGCCTCGAAGGGTATACCGACAGCGACGGCAGTGCCGCCTACAACCTGCGCCTCTCCGCCAAGCGTGCCGAAGCGGTCAAAAAAGAACTGATCGCCCGCGGTATCGAAGCGAGCCGGATCTCCACGAAAGCGTTCGGCGAAGCCAACCCGATCGCCCCGAACGATACGGCGGAAGGGAAGGCGAAAAACCGCCGCGTCGAAGCGGTCTTGATTCCGACACAGCGATAATGCGACCGTTTTCGTGCCTCCGGGCACGAAAACCCATCCCCTTCTTCCATCCAGGATCCCCTTATCCGATAAACTTTTTCCCATATCCGGCGATCTAGATAGAAATGTTTTCAACGACACTCCAGACCGTGTCGGAGAGATCCAGTGAAAAAGGAGCCCCATGTTTTCCGGAGCGAGAATCCGAACGTTGGAAGAGGAGAATGCGACGCTGAGGGAGGAAAACGCCTCTCTGAGGCGCCGGCTCGAAGCGATGGATGGCGATCTTGCCGCCTCCAGGAACCGGGAAGAGACACAGGCATCGCGCGACAATGCGCAGATCAGGCGGGAACTTCTTCGGCTTCTGATCGAAAGCTACGACGACGGAACCGAATTTCTGCAAGATACCATCGAAGAGAACCTCCGGATGCTCGAAGAGGGGGGAGAGCTGAATGAAACCAATACGCAGGAGGCCGCGCAGATCGGCCGAAAGAGTGAAGAGGTGATCGCCTCGATGGAGAATATCGTCCAGAAATCCTCGACCCTCAGAGAGGATTCGGAGGCGCTCAACAACCATGTCGTCTCCATCTCCGAGATCATCAACCTGATCAAGGATATCAGCGACCAGACCAATCTGCTGGCGCTCAACGCCGCCATCGAAGCGGCCAGGGCAGGCGAACACGGCCGGGGGTTCGCCGTCGTCGCCGACGAGGTCAGAAAACTGGCCGAGAGGACCCAGAAGGCGACGCAGGAGGTGGAGATCAACATCTCCACCCTCAAACAGAGCGCTTCTGCGATCGTCGAGACCGGCGAATCGTTCCAGTCGGACGCCAACAGCGGTATGGAACTGCTGCACGACTTCAAGGAGCGGACGGAGCGCGTCATCGCCAACTCCGAAGAGCTCAGGAGACGGATGAGGAGAATCATCAACGGAATGAAAGTGAGCAACGGGAAGATCGACCATATCCATCTCAAACTGCAGGGTTACAACGCCATCCTCGAGGAGAAGGAGGTTTCGATACCCGACGACAAGAGCTGCCGCTTCGGCAGATGGTTCTCCTCCGAACTCGGAAAGATGCTCGCAGACGATCCGCAGGCCCGTTCCGCCATCGAGCGCCACCACCACAATGTCCATGCCGGACTCAAAAGTG
>Ga0256914_1000777_pt1 | contig 30786 bp, 28 predicted proteins | sample HulkmetaG_FD_191571 | JGI IMG/M metagenome (GOLD analysis project Ga0256914, IMG submission 191571) | Hydrothermal chimney microbial communities from Main Endeavour vent field at the Juan de Fuca Ridge, Pacific Ocean - Hulk | ecosystem: Environmental > Aquatic > Marine > Hydrothermal vents ... | reverse complement strand
GTACGCATCGAAGCTCCGGTTCCCGGTGAGGCCTACATCGGCATCGAGGTGCCCAACCATGAGCCTACCCTGGTGAGCCTGCATGGTGTGCTGAGCGATCCCGAATTCAAGGAAATCAAGAGCCCACTGGCCATTGCCCTGGGCCGCGATGTTAGCGGTGAGGTGGTGGCGGCTGATTTGCACAAATTGCCTCACTTGCTCATTGCCGGTGCTACTGGATCTGGTAAATCAGTAGCCATGAATGCCATCATCAGCAGCTTGCTTTTTAATAATCCCCCCGACCGCGTCAAAATGCTCATGGTAGACCCCAAAAGGGTGGAGTTTCCTGGTTACAATGGCATTCCGCACCTGGTTGCGCCCGTGGTAACAGACCCGGACCAGGCCAGCGGTGCGCTGAGCTGGCTGCTGGTGGAAATGGATGATCGCTATCGAAAATTTTCAGAAGTGGGTGTGCGCAACATCGGCGCTTACAACGAGACCGTTTCGTCCGATGAGCAGTTAGCTTACATCGTGATGCTGGTAGATGAGCTGGCCGACTTGATGATGACTTCGCCTGAGATTATCGAGGCCAAGCTGGTGCGGCTGGCGCAGATGGCCCGGGCCACCGGCATCCATCTGGTTATCGCCACGCAGCGCCCCTCGGTGGATGTGGTCACTGGCTTGATTAAAGCTAATTTCCCTGCTCGTCTGGCTTTTGCAGTCTCCAGTCAGATTGATTCGCGGGTAATTTTGGATGAGCCAGGTGCAGAAAAGCTTATGGGGCGCGGCGATGGTATTTTTATGGCGCCTGACAGTCCGCAGTTGCGCCGGGTGCAGGGCTGTTTTGTCGAGGATGATGAGATTCAGGCTTTGGTGGATTGGTGGCAAGCTCGTAACCCCCGGTACGGGGATCCCGCGGCTGCCCGATTCCCCTGGGCCAATATGCAGGTGGATGACTCTAATACCGATGAGCTTTTTCATCAGGCGGTGGAGGTCGTGTGCGCGCGACAAAGCATTTCTGCTTCTGCATTGCAGCGGATTATGAACATCGGTTACCCCAAAGCGGCACGCCTTATCGAAACATTGATGGAAGAGGGCGTCATTGGCCCTGAGCTGGATAAACGTACCGGGCATCCGGTGTTGATCGAGGGTACCTGTTCGCCACCGTCCGGCGAGAACCACTAAGAGCACCAAGAGACGAGAATTTTTTCTCATGGCGGAGGTTTGATGATGCCTACCAAGTTTATTTGCGATTATTGCGGTTCATCTTATGCCATTACTGCGCACCAGTGCCCCTCGTGCGGTGCGCCTGCACCTGTTGCGCCTAATTTGACCGCCCGGCTGGATGTGCGTTTGCGGCTGGCAGCTTCGGAGCAGGAGGTAGCGGCTATTTTTCCGCCCATTTGCGCGGCTTATGCCCATATCGAGCGATGTTATCCCCGTGAGAGTGCGCCGGCAAAGAAGCTTGCAGCTTTGGCGCGCGCTTTGAAGATTGACCATGCGGACAGCATCATGGGATTGTACGATAGCTCGGTCTTTGGCAGTGCGCGTACTGGCTTTGCGCTGTGTACCGATGGCATTTACTGGCGCAATCCCTGGCCCAATTATCCTCCCAGCAAGCATTGGTTTTTGCCCTGGACAGCGTTTGTGCTGCGCGAATTTAGTGTTGGTGAGCAATCTTCCTACATCGATTTCGGGCGGGGGGATGTGCTTGCGATCTTGCTCGGCAAGTATACAGAATCTTTGATAGCGCTGTTCCAAGAGCTGCAATTGGCACTTTTGCCGTTGATGGTTGAGGAAGTGGCTCAGGCGTAGCGCCGCGCGGGCCAGTGGCGTAGCAATTGCCACACGCCCGAGGCCACATCCACTTGCAGCTCTGCGCGATCGCCATTGCTGAACTCGACCATTAGCCTCCATTGCCCCTGAGCGTTGCGCTGCTGGCGGCCCACGCCGATGATGGTTTGGCGGCGGCCATGCAGCCATGCTGCTTGCGGGCGCCAGGTTCCTCCGCGCCAGGTGGCTTCTACCAGTAGCGGGGCTGATGGTGCAGTCTTTTGGGCCGCGGGGTGGGGGGCATTGGCAAGTTTTTCGACATAACGTTGCAGTAGGTGTAAGGCCGCGGCCACATTGGCCCGCTTGTTGCCCTCGCGGTCGTGCTGCCAGATGTGCATGGCTCCCTGGTCTGCATCCTCTGCGATGAGATGCAAGTAGACCAGGCCGACCGGTTTTTCGGGCGTGCCGCCGCCAGGCCCGGTAATGCCGGTTACTGCCAATCCGATGTTGGTTTGCAGGTGCTGGCGTATGGTTTGGGCCATCGTCCGGGCCACGGGGGCGCTTACCGCTCCGTTGGCTTCTAACATTTCGGGTGGAATTGCCAGCAGGTGGGTTTTGGCAAAGTTGCTGTAGGCTATCACGCCCCCGCGCACATAGCGAGAGCTGCCGGGAATGTCGGTGAGAATGCTGCTGAGCAGGCCGCCGGTGCAGCTTTCGGCCAGGGCCAGGCTGAGTTCCAGTTTGGTCAGTTGCTGGCCCACGCCGGTTGCAAGTTTGCGTAGTTGGGCTTGGGTTGGTGGATGGTTGGGCATGGGATGATGGGGTGTGGTTTAGTTTTCACGTTCGTTACGACTAAGGTAGCCCGGCTAGAAACCACGAAGACACGAAGCCACAAAGGCACGAAGAAAAGAAAAAGCTTTGAAATGCTTGGTGTTCTTAGTGTCTTTGCGCCTTTGTGGTGATTGAAGTCGGGTACGTTAGTCGTTACTCACGTTCAGTTATTAGCATCCAGGCGCGGTCGTGGACGCGGGTGAGGATGACGACGACGGAGCGGCCCTGTTTGCGGCGGTAGAGACGTTTGCGGAAGGGTTCTGGCTGGATGGGGGAGCCCCGCTTTTTGACTGCTTCGACTTGTGCGCCCAGGGCTCGCAGGCGACGGTTTAGGTGTTTGAGATCAAAGGGGAAGTGTTCCAGGATGCGCCAGGTTCGGGCCCAGGGGCTGGCTGCTATCTGGGCGCCGCTGAGATAGGCGATTTGTTCATCCAGTTGCCACAGGCCCAGATGCTGCGCCAGGTCGCTAACTGCTCCGGCGCGTATGATGGCGGGATCAGGTTCGTAGAGATGGCTGCCTGGTGCGCGCACCACCGCGGGCGCATGATGCGCATACAGGCTCAGGCCCGCGGGCAGGAGTGTGGCCCGACGTTGGCCCGGATGCTGGGCCAGGTTGCCCAGCCACAGCACCGCTTCTTTGAGCTGTCCGTTCAGGCTAATCCATTCAGTTTCGGCCTGGGGCGGTATGTGTTGGTGCGGCAGGCCGGGCATGAGTTTGATGCCCATGTGCGGGATGCTGCTGTTTTGCAGCTTCAGCAGGGCTGCCAGGGGCGGTTGCAGGGCCTGGGGATGAAAGATGCGGCGGGAGTCTTGCTGGCGGCGGCCTGGGTCGGCCCAGGCGGTGTCGGTGTGCCAGGCTGGTTGCAGGATGTCGGCTTGTATGGGATGGATGCGGTGGTGCAGATGGCTGGCCCGGGCGTTGGCTTGGGTCAGGCTTACGGCCAGGGGGTCTTGGTCGATGGCCAGGATCTGTTCGGTTCGGGCGGCCAAAGCCAGGCTGTCGGCGCCCATGCCGCAGCCCAGGTCGGCGACGATGGGGTGCTTCGTATAGCGATTGGCTATGTGCCGGGCCACTGCCGGAGGACTGGCTTGTTGCAAGTGGGTGGCAGTAAAGAATAAAGTTGCGGCCTGGGCTCCGAATTTTTTGCGAGCCTGGTAGCGCAGCCGGGCCTGGGTTACTAATGCCGCGGCTTTGTGGGGGGCGACATGTTTTCGCAGGTGAAGAAGTGTTGCCAGGAGTGCAGCATCGTCGGGCGGGCTTGCGGTCAAGCCTGGTAACCACGCGGCTGCTTCTTTCTCCTGAAGCCAGTGGATGAGTTCGGGGGTGAGGCTCACGAGCTGGCTGTGGGGGAGCAGGGGACTGCTACGGGCAGGTAGATGCGGAAGGTGGTGCCTTCTTCTGGTGCGGTTTCGACTTCGATGTGACCGTGGTGTGCATCGACCAGCCATTTGACGATGGAGAGTCCCAGGCCGGTTCCGCCCGCGGCGCGGGTGCGAGCTTTGTCGGCCCGGTAGAAGCGCTCGAAGATGTGGGGCAGGTCTTGGGGTGCGATGCCGGGTCCGTTGTCGCTGATGCTGATGATGGCTTGATCCTGCTGGCAGTGCAGGCTTAGCTGGATGAGTCCTCCCGCAGGGGTGTAGCGCAGGGCGTTGTTGATGATGTTATCCAGGATTTGGCGCAGGCGATCAGCGTCTCCCTGGACGATGATTTGGTCTTCGTGTAGTAGTTGGATGGTGTGACTGCCGTTGGCGCGGCGTTGGGCCAGCCGATAGCTTTGCAGCAGTAAGGTGTCTAGCTCTACGGGGGCGCGGTTGAGGCTCAGGCCTGCTTCGGCCTGGGAAAGGAGGAGCAGGTCGGAGATGAGGCGGTGCATGCGCTCTGCTTCGGAGTGCATTTCGGCCAGCATATCAGCTTGTTCTTCGGGGGGCAGGCTGTGAGCTCGGCGCAACAGGCTAAGGTTGCCCAGGATGGTGGTGAGGGGCGAGCGGAGTTCGTGAGAGATGTCGCCGGTGAAGCGTCGTTGTTTTTCGAAGAGTTCTTCCAGGCGGTCAAGCATTTCGTTGAAGGTGCTGACCAGGGCGCCGATTTCATCTATGCGCTGACGATGTACCGGTACACGACGCTTGAGGTTGCCGGTGCGGGTGATGGCCAGGGCGGTGGCAGTGGATTCGTTGATGGGCTGCAGGGCTACGCCAATGAGCCAGTAGCCGCCGCCCGCGGCCAGGGCCAGGGCGATGGCAAAGAGTATCAGCAGGTTGTTGCTGAGTTCTTTGAGGATGGCTTGTTGGGGGGCAAGGCTGCGGGCCATTTGCACAATGCCCACGGTGCGATGCCCGACGATGATGGGGGTAAAGTAGACGCGCAGGTCTCCGGGATGGCTGATGCTGAGATTGTAGAAGCCCGCGTAGCCGTTGAGTGCTTGTTGGTAGTAGGCCGCGGGCAGTTCGATGACGGAGCGTCCGAGATTGGTGGAGCGAATGATGGTGCGACCGGAGTTTTCCCGTATCTGCACGAACATTTCTGATTCGAACGAGGCGCTGATGAGGGTGAGCAGTGGGTCGGCCAGTAGGGTTGTGCCCGATGTGAGGCCCGCCAGCCGTGCAATTTGATCACCCCGTTGCTGGAGTTCTTGATCGATGCTGCCTACAACGCTGGTTTGCACCCGCGAGTAGACCATGGCTCCTACCAGCAGCAGCAGGGCGGCCAGGAGTCCGGTGTACCAGAGGGTCAGGCGCAGGCGTAAGGACATGCGGTGAGGGGGTGAGCAGGCTCAGGGCTGGCGTAGGATGTAACCGGCGCCTCGTTTGGTGTGGATAAGGCGTGGTTCTCCTTCAGCTTCCAGTTTGGTGCGCAGATACCGAATGTAGACTTCGATGATGTTGGATTCGCCGCCAAAGTCGTAGTCCCAGATTTCGTCGTAGATTTGGGTGCGGGTGATGACCTGGTTGGGGTTGCGCATGAAAAGTTCCAGCAGGTCGAATTCCCGGGCGGTGAGTTCTACTTCGCGCGCGCCGCGGCGCACGGTACGCGCTGCGGTGTCCATGACCAGGTCGGCAAATTCCAGTGTAAGTTTGGGGCGGTGTTGTTGGCTGCGTCGTAGTTGCGCCCGAACCCGGGCCAGAAGTTCGTCAATGTCGAAGGGTTTGATAACATAGTCATCTGCGCCGCTATCCAGGCCCAAAACTCGGTCTTCTACGGTGTCTCGGGCGGTGAGCATGAGGATGGGAAGGTTGCTTTCTTCGCGAATGCGTTTGCACACCTCGATGCCATCGATGCCGGGCAGCATTAGGTCCAGGATGATGAGGTCAGGTTTTTTTTCGTGAAAGGCGGCAATGCCTGCCAGACCATTTTTGACCAGTTGGGCATCGTAGCCTTCCAGCAGCAGGGCCCGCCGCAGCAGTTTGCCGATGGAGGGATCGTCTTCGATGATGAGGATGACTGGGGACATGAGGTTCTCGCTTGAGTGTGTGGGAAGGTGGGGCGTGAGTTCAGTAGGTCTAGGTATCGCCACCTCTTACAACTTGAAGCCGGGACTACCTTCGGCGGCCAGCAGGTCGCGCAGGCGGTCGATGCTGAGATTGCCGCCGCTGAGGACGATGCCTACTTTTTTGCCTGCCAGGGCATCGCGTTGTTTGAGCGCGGCGGCCAATGAGGCTGCGCCCGCGCCTTCGGCCAGATTGCGGGTGTGCGCCAGCAGAATGATAACAGCCCGGCGCAGTTCATCTTCGCTGACCAAAATAAAATCGTCCAGGTAGTGGCGCAGAATTTGTTGGGGCATTTCAAAGGCTGTGCGTGTGGCCAGACCCTCGGCAAAGGTGTGCATCTCAGCTTCGACTGCCTGGCCCGTGCGCCATGATTGCCAAGCAGCGGGTGCGTTTTCTGCTTGCACGCCAATGACCTGAATGCGGGGATTGATGGTTTTGGCGGCGATGCAGGTTCCTGCTGCGCCGCTGCCTCCTCCTACTGGCACGATGATGACATCCAGGTCTGGTTGCGTTTCCAGCATTTCCAGGGCATAGGTTCCCACGCCCGCAATTAAATGGGGTTCGTTGCCGCTGTGGATGTAGCGGTAGCCTTGCCGTGGTGCTTCTGCTTCTACCCATTCGCGTGCTTCGTCAAAATCTTTCCCCCGGAAGATGACCTCGGCACCCAGATGGCGCATGGAGGCGATCTTGGCGGGATTAGCGCCCTGAGGCACTGCAATGATGGCACGCACGCCAAAGAGACGGGCCGCATAGGCGACTGATTGTCCATGATTGCCGGTGCTGGCGGCAATGACGCCTGCGCGACGCTGTTGGGCATCGAGTTGTGAGATTAGGTGAACACCGCCTCGAACTTTGAAGGCTCCTACTGGCTGGTGGTTTTCATGCTTTACCCACATCTCAGCTCCTACCATGGCGCTGAGTGCGGGGTAGGGATGCAGGGGGGTGGCTCGCAAATAGGCTTGCAGGTTGCGTCGGGCGTAAAGAATGTCGGTAAATTGTACTGGGAGCTGTGTAGACATGGTTAAAAGGGGGGGGATGGGTGGAGAGGGTGTCAATCTGGGCAGGGGTCACAGTTTTAGGACCTGTGCAAGCATTATAGGGAAGAAGTGACGGTTAGACAAAGATGCGCTATGCTATCTTGGCGCTGCTTGCTTACTTTTGGCGATGCAGGTATGATGGTGCTATGTTGCATTTGCTGCTTTTGCCCGATGATTTGCTGGTGGCCCGCCTTCCTGCCCGCGCGCCTGTGCCCGCGTGGGCGCTGGCCGCTCCTTTTTTTAGTTTGACCCGCACGGCCCATGAGCTTTCGGTGGTGTGTTCGGCTGAGGCTGCGCCCGCTGATTTGCCTGCCGAGCGGGGCTGGCGTTGTTTGCAGGTGGCAGGTCCGCTGGATTTTAGTTTGGTGGGTATTTTGGCCTCATTGCTGGCCCCTTTGCAGGCGGCTGGGGTGAGTGTTTTTGTTATCTCTACTTATGACACCGATTATCTGATGCTGAAGCAAGAGCAGCTAGGGCGGGCGCTGGCCGCGCTGCGGGCTGCAGGGCACAGCATCGATTCATAAAAATGACCCCGGCGATTTTCTGCCGAGGTCGGTGGCTGTATGATTGGGCGAGCTGTGTCGGTTACTCGATTTCCGGCATTTCGTCGCCGGGTAGCCATTGTACATTGATTTTGTCTTTGGGGTCGTAAGGTGCTTTTACAAAAATCGCTTTCCAGTCTTCATCGCCGCGATTGATGAGGTAGTGGGGCGTGAGCGGCGGCACATGGCAAAGATCGCCCGGGTTTAGTGTCCAGCAGTCACCATCAACATAAATGTCAACAGTGCCGGTCAGGGTGAAGAAATCTTCTTCGATGGTGCGGTGATAGTGGGTCTGAAAATCTTCGCCCGGCTTGAGCACGACCATGCCAAAGTCGGCCCGAGGCCCGCGCATAAGATATTTGGGGCCCGAGATGCCGTCGAACCTGTATTCGACCTCATCTTCATGAATTTTGAATGCTTTCATTGACTAAGCTCCTTGGTGTGAGGGTTCTTTTGGCTTGGTTGTGGCTGAATTATTCGCCTGGGGCCCGCCACATGGATGTGGTTACGCCTGAATCGGATAGTGCTAGTTGGGGAGCGTAGGCTGCTTGCCAGCGCTGGGCCAGGTCTTGATAAACCTGGGCATTGGCGGGATTGGGGTGATAGACGCTGTCCTCTTGCACCAAAGCCTGTGCTGCCGCAGACATGTCGGTGTACAGGCCCGCGCCCACGCCCGCACAGATGGCCGCGCCTAACGCGGTCGCCTCCTTGACCACGCGCGTGTGTACGGGAATCTGTAACACGTCGGCCAGGATTTGCGACCATAGCGGGCCTTTGGATGCGCCGCTGGCAAAGATGACGCTTTGGGGGAAGGTGCCGGTGATGTCGGCGATGCGGCGTAAATTGGCCAGGGTGATGATGGCCGCATTTTCTTGCAGGGCCCGGAACATGGCTGCCCGGGTGTATTTTTCGGGCTCTAGTCCCAAATTCAGGAAGGAGGGCGCCGCGTGTCGCCAGTGCATGTAATCCATGGCATCGGAGAAGATGGGCAGGATGCCGTAGGAGCCCGCGGGGACTTGTGCAGCCAGGGCTTCAAGTCGGGCATAGGGGTCTTCTCCCGCGGCCAGGGCCGCAGCTTTGATGTCGGGAGTGATGGCATCGCGGAACCAGCGAACTGCAATGCCCGGGAAGAAGACAATGGCTTCAGCTTGCCACTGGCCCGGCACTGCGTTGAAATTCATCCGCATCCGGCCCGAGGGGTCGCTCAGCGGTTGTGCCAAATTCACCTCTTGCTGCCAGAAGGAGCCGCCAAATACTGCGGCTTGGCCCGGTTCCACCGCGCCCACGCCCACTGTTCCAAGCTGCGCATCGCCACCACCCATCACAATGGGAATCCCCGCGGGCAGTCCTGTTTCGGCCGCTGCCTGCGCCGATACCTGTCCAATGACCTCGCCCGATTCTGCCACGGGCGCACTGAGCAAATCGGGTCGCAACCCACACGCTTCCATCATCTCTGGGGCCCAGCGCCTGGTTTTTAGGTCGAACAGGCCTGTTGTGCCGCCATTGGAGGGATCGACATGAGGTGGGGCTCCCAGACGCACCGAAATCCAGTCACTGAGCATGACCATGGTGGCGGCACGGTCATAAAGTGCGGGCTCGTGGCGCTTGAGCCACAGCAAGCGTGGCGCTGCTCCCAGAGCAAAGGTTTGTCCCGATTTCAGATAAAGCTCGAATTCCAGCTCAGGATTTTGAGCGCGCAGGTCTTTTACTTCCTGGATGGCCCGGGCATCGACATTGGCGCAGGCCCAAAGCTCAGTGCCCTGGCTATCATAAAGTGCAATGCCCTCTCGCATGCTGGTGGTGCTAACACCGACAATGCTGGCCTCGGGCGCAGCTTGCAATACATCATGGATGCACGCCTTGAGCAGCTCCCAGTTGTGGGGCATATCAAATTCCATGGAGCCAGGAAAGCGGGGATCGCTTTTGTGCGTCCATTCCCGCGCCGAAGCGGCAATCTGGCGACCTGTTTCATCGAATAGGACTGCCCGGCCGCTGCCAGTGCCGGCATCCAGCGCTAAAAGATGTCTCATGGGGCCTCCGTAGTTTGTGAGAGCGTTTTGACGATGGGATAAGGGGGATTGGTTTGGGAATCCCCACTATCCCATCACCACGACAAGGGCTGGGGGCCCGCGTCAACCCGCGCGAGCCCCCAGCGTTCAAGAGGAGGGGTTAGAAGTCGTAATTGTCGATGTTGTCTTTGGTGAAGATGACCCGCTCGGGCAGCAAGATGATGCCATTGCCATCGGCTTCGTAATCGTAGCCCTGAATTTTGTTGGGGGAAACTTCGACCGTGCCCACATCTGGCACATCAAATTTATCACCAACTTTCAGCGTTTTGCCTTCCAGCAGCATATTGGTCACATACACGGCCAATTTGCCCTGCTTGACCACATCCCACAGTCCGAATTGTTTGACTGTGCCCGATTTGACATACTGACGCATGACATTGGGGGTAGAGAAGCCTGTGATGATGACTTTGCCAGCAATACCAAGGTTTTCTGCGGCCTGAGCAGAGCCGGGCAGCGCATTGGCATCGGGGCAGATGATGGCATCAAGATCGGGGTAGGTCTGGAAGAGATCGGTGGGAACCTGAACCGCTTTTTGGGCATCTTCGCCACTGAATTCGGTGGCCACGACTTCCCAATTGGGATATTCTTTGGCGATGATATCTTTGGCAACAGTGGCCCATTGGTTCTGGTCGGTCACGGTGGGGCTTGAGTAGTGGAATGCCACTTTCTTGGGAGCGCCTTTGGCATCTTCCATCTGATTGGCAGCCATTTCGACCAACATGCGGCCCAGAATGTCGGGCGTGCCCTGATTGATGTAGAAGGTGCGGCATTCGGGATTGGTGTCTGAATCCCAGGTTACAACTTTTACGCCTTTGTCTGCGGCACGTTTCAGTGCTTCGCACAGGCCATCAGGCGAGAGTGAAGAGATAGCGATGCCGTTGTAGCCTTGATTGACAAAGTTGTTGATGTATTCGATTTGGCCACTGACACTGGCTTCGCTGGGGCCATCATATTTCACCTGGATTCCCAGTTTTTCGCCCATGGCCTCTGCTCCTGCGCCGCCCGATTCAAAGAACCCGACACCCGTTAGTTTGGGGATAAAGGCAATCTTGGCTTCTACTTTGGCAGGCGCTTCTGATTTGGCGGGGGCTTCGGCTTTGGCGGGCGCTTCTGATTTGGCAGGTGCTTCTTTGGCTGGGGCGGTTTTGGGCGCACATGCGCTAACAAAGGCTGCCACCAGCAGTACAACGACTAAAACCAACAATAGTTTCTTGCGAGACATTTTGGAAGTCCTCCTTTTGGAACTGGGTTATGATGAGATGAGAGAGTAGGAAGGAATCGGGAAAGTGAGCTGGGGGGATGTTGGTTGCAGGATAATAAATTTTCACCTCCTTTCGATACTGACATGCAGCGCTTGTTGATTGAGCCGACGTTGATTGTGGGATGCAAGCAGGAGTTTGAGTACAACCACAATGATGAGCAATGCGCCAATCACTACTGGCACGACATCGCTGGTGACGCCAATGGCCAGAAGTCCTTGTCGCAAGAATCCGATGAGGAATCCTGCCAGCAATGTTCCCAGGATAGAGCCTTTGCCGCCATTGATGTCTGCGCCGCCCAGTACGACCACGGTGATGATGGTGAGTAAGGCTTCTTTGCCTAAATCGGAGCGGGCCGAGGTAAAGTAGGATGTGAGTACCACACCGGCCAGCGCTGCACCCAGGCCGCTCAGGGCATAAACGCTAATCAGGGTAGATTTGACCGGCACATTGCTGTAACGGGCTGCCTTTTCGTTGACGCCAATCAGGTAGAGATAGCGGCCAAAACGAGTTCTGTGCAACAAAATGCCCAGGAAGATGGCGAAGATGAGAACGATAATCAGTGGATAGGGAATCCAGCCGATGCCTCCGTGTGCTATTTGATTAAAGCTATGAGGCAGACCACTGATGCCTTCGTACATGTAGGCTGCAAAACCGGCTGCACCATAAGCATTAAAGCCCAGAGCGTCCAACAGGCCGGGCAGGCCCATGGCAATGCCTGCAAACATAAAGAGTGAGCCCAGGGTAATTACCAGTGGATTGACATCGGTGGAGGCTACGAAAGCGCCGTTGAACATGCCTGCCAGCACGCCGATAATCAGGGCAATCAGCAGCGCCACAAAGACATTGACGCCCGCCACCCAAATAAGGCCCAGGGTGATGGAACTGAGTCCCATGATGGAGACGCCCGAAATATCGATGCCCGCGCTGATGATGATGAGGGTAAGGGGCAGGGCCGCCAGTAAGATGTGTGTGAAGTCGCTGGTAGAGTAGAGCAGGTTTTCAAGATTCAAGAAGGTAGGATTGATGGCTCCCAGCACCAGAATTTCCAGCACCAGCAACACAGCCAGGCCGAATTCCCATGTTTTGAGCCATTTCAATGCTTGTGATTTCATGCTTGCTCCTTTTCGGGGGCATGGGTGTTTTCCTGATGATTGCTCTCTTTGCGAACTGCGGCTCGGGCCTGTCGTTGCTGGGTAGCCACTGCCCGGCGTACCCGATAATCAAGGAAAACGGCTGCCAGCAAAATGGCCCCGCCCACGGCATTGTTCCAGTAGCCCGGAACTTTCAAAAAGACCAGTGCGCTATCCACCGCAGTGAGGAAGATCGCTCCCACCACGGCTGAGAGGGGGCTGCCAACGCCACCCGCCAGGTTTACGCCGCCCAGCACATCCGCGGCAATGGCCCGCAATTCCTGCCCATTACCGGCCTGCATGGGCACGAAACCAATCTGCGCCACAAAAATCACCGCGGCAATGCCTGCAAAAAGCCCGGCCAGGGTGTAGGCGGCAAAAAGTGTCTTTTTCACCGGAATGTCCATGAGCCGGGCCCCTTCTTCGTTATCACCTACCGCATAAAAGTAGCGGGCTTTTTTGTATTTGCGCAGCGCCAAGGTGGTTAGCAGAACGATGACCAATGTCAGCCAGATGAAAAATCTTACCCCCAGGATGTGCCAGTTGGCGAAAAATTTGATATTAGCGGGAATCGTCTCAATCCAGCTTCCGCCGGTGATGATGAGCATCAGACCGCGGTAAACGCCCAGCGTGCCCAAGGTCATAATGATGGGGGGCACACGCAAAAAGGTGATACCCACGGCATTGACCATGCCTGCCAGCACGCTGACCAACAGCGCCAGCAGCACAGCCAGGGGCAGGGCCACGCCCGCGTTCAGGGCCACACCCAGGATGACCGCACTCAGGCCCAAAATGGCGCCCACCGAAACATCGATGCCCCGGGTAAGAATGACAAACATTTCGCCAATCGAAACCAGCAGCAAAATCAAACTACTGTTCAGAATGTGCATCAACGAGCGAGCCTGCCAAAAGTTGGGGTTGATAAGCCCAACTGCCAGCATGAGCACCACCAGCAGAAAAAATACCAGAAGTTCGCGACTTCGCAGGATACGACTCATAGACTTGGTTCTCCCTGAAGACCGAATGCAGCGGCCATGACATGTTGCAAAGTGGCATCACTCCGTGACATTTCGGTGATGATGCGTCCCTGATACATCACCAAAATCCGGTCACTGAGATCGACGATTTCTTCGAGTTCGGAGGAGATGAGCAGGATGCCGACGCCCTGTTTGGCCAGTTTTTGAATGAGCTGATACACATCCTGGCGGGCGCTGGCATCGACACCACGTGTGGGTTCATCCAAAAGAATGACTTCGGGATGGCTGGCCAGAGCTTTGGAAAGCACCACTTTTTGCTGATTTCCTCCCGAAAGCGTGCCCGCAAGCTGGCGCAGGCTAGTCATTTTGATGGAGAGCTGCTGTTGATACCGGGTGCCAATCTGCGCTTCCTGCTTGAATGAGAGCAGATATTTGCCCAGCTTTTCCAGAATGGTGGCTGTCATGGTGTATAAACTGGGCAGTTCCAGAAAGATGCCGTGTGCATGGCGATCTTCAGGTACATAAACCAGACCGCGGGCCTGGCTTTCTCGCGGGTCATGTTTTTTCATGGCGTGGCCCTTGATGAAAACCTCACCGCGGGCGTTGGGATCTAAGCCTACAATGGCTTCGGCAACTTCGGTGCGCCCGGCGCCTACCAGGCCTGCCAGTCCTACCACTTCGCCCGCTCGCAGCTCAAAACTCACATCCTGGAATGTATCGCTGTTCAGCCCGGTCACCGCCAGCACCACTTCGCCGCTGGCCTCGGAATCGGTGGTGCGGCGATGTTTTTGCGTCTGCTGTAACTCGGCATCCTGCGGCAGCATGGCCCGCACCAACATCTCCGAATCCACTTCACTGGTGTAGGCATCCAGCACAATGTTGCCTTCTCGCAAGATACTGATGCGGTGAGAGATTTCCAGCACCTCGTTCAGCCGGTGTGAGATGAAGAAAATGCCGATGCCCCGCTGCGACAGAGTGCGCATGCGGTTGAAAAGATTTTCCACCTCCCGGAAGGTCAGGGCAGAGGTGGGCTCATCCAGAATAAGGATTTGGGCCTTGCGCAGCAGACCGCGGATGATTTCAAGCAGTTGTTGGTTGGCGATGCTTAGCGTGCCTGCTTCTTGCGAAAGCTTACTCTCGAAGCCAATCTCATCGGCGAGTTGCAGAATTTCGTTTCGGGCCGCGAAGGGGTCCATCTCCAGGCCCAGCAGCAAATTCTCTTCCACCGAAAGATGCGGGAAGATGTGGGGTTCTTGCGGAACCATGTAGATGCCGTTGCGATGAGCATCATGCGGGCTGCGGAATATCACCGACTTGCCGTTTAGCATGATGTTCCCTCGCTCAGGTGTGTACACGCCCGAGAGAATCTTCATGGTTGTTGATTTTCCCGAACCATTCCCGCCCAGCAGAGCATGAATCTCTCCAGGCATCAGGTTCAGATCGATACCCTTGAGAACTGGAACCCCTGCAAACACCTTCCAGATATTTTTGAGTTCCACCAGCGGGTGCGTGCTTGCTGTCGCCATACGGGCTTTCTCCGAGTGGTGATGACTTGGCTGCGCTGCGCTGTGGCTCTTGGCTAACAGTCAGCTCAGGATGCGATGGATAATGAAGCGTTGTTGGACAAATGTGACAGGCAATCACATCTGTTTTTCTATGATAGTACAGCTCGCGGCGTTTGTCAAGTCCATTATTCGTGACTTTTTCTAAGAAATGATAGATGAAATAGCCGTTTTGTGCCAGATTACTAGCTTTCTGCTTTTATTTTGCTTTTGGTTATTGACAATTGGAGAAAATGTTTTATACTAAATAGAGAAACTCAAGCTCACTAATGTGCAGCTTGCGCACAAATGCTTTTGCCTCTTCACCTCATTTTTCGTGTCTCACCCCTTTATTTCTCCAGAGCGAGATGTGTTCATGGCAGATTTGATGACTCCACAAGATAGTCAACGGCGGGAATACCTGGCCAAAATTGCTTCGCTTTATTATGATCACAATAAAACGCAGCAAGAGATTGCTTTGGAGATTGGGTTGACCCGCTCAGCCATCTCCCGGCTTTTGACCGAGGCGCGGGAACGGGGCATTGTCGAGATTATTGTGCATTATCCCTGGCGCAATGATCCCAACCTTGAACAAGCTTTGATTGAAACCTTCAATCTCAAGGCTGCGCGGGTACTGGTGCGAGATACAAAATCTTATGCCGAGATGTTGCGGGGTCTGGGCGTGCTGGCTGCCGATTACTTTGATCACATCCTGCATGACGGCATGATTATTGATATTTCGTGGGGCACAGCTTTGTATCAAATGATTAACACGCTGCGCCCGCGCAAAATGCCCGGGGTCGAGGTGGTGCAGATTCTAGGAGCCACCGGCTCTGAGAACACACCCATCAATGGTCCGATTTTGGCACAGTTGCTCAGCGACCGCTTGGGTTGCCGTAGCTGGCATTTGCATGCCCCCCTGATTGTCGATTGCGAGGCCGGGCGCAATGCCTTGCTGCAAGATCGCAGCATTCAGCATACTCTGGAGCGGGCCAAGCATGCCGATGTGGCCCTGGTGGGCATCGGCTCTACTCGCTCCGATTTGTATAGCCTGCTGCGCGCTGGCTACGTGACCGAGGATGAAGCACAGGCTATTCGTGAGATGGGCGCTGTGGGGGATGTCTGCGCACAGCATTACAATTTGTCGGGCCAGTGGCTGGATATCGACATCAACCGGCGGGTGGTGGGTATTGAGTTGGAGACGCTCTTCAAGATTGATACTGTGATTGGGGTAGCGGGCAGCTCTCGCAAGGGCCAGGCAATTCTTGGGGCTTTGCGGGGCGGCTATGTCGATGTGCTGATTACTGATGACCAAGCTGCCAAAAAGGTCCTGGCGCTGCACAATTCCAATTAAAAGAGATTTGGCAACGACTAAATAATCGTAACGACTAACGTACCCGACTTCAATCACCACAAAGGCGCAAAGACACTAAGAACACCAAGCATTTCAAAACTTTTTCTTTCTTTGTGCCTTTGTGACTTCGTGTCTTAGTGGTTTCTAGCCGGGCTACCTTGGTAGTAACGAGATTTGAGTCTTGCCACTGCTTGACTCTTATCCTTGCCTGCGTTAAAGTTGGGGGGATTCCCCTCTTTTTGAAGATGACGCTGCTCCCGGAGTGTTTATGATTGCTAAAATTGCGCATTTGATTCTGCGTTTACTTGGCTGGAAGCTCATTGGCGAGCGTCCGCCATACAAAAAATATCTTGTAATTGGCGCTCCTCACACCTCTAATTGGGATTTTCTTTATTTTTACCTGGCCGCGCTGATTTTTGAGATTCCCATCCATTTTATGATTAAAAGTGACATCTTCAAGGGGCCGCTGGGCCCGATTCTGCGCAAGATGGGGGGGATTCCTGTTATTCGTAGCCACAGCACCAACATGGTCTCGCAAATGATTCAGGCATTCCAGGAGCGGGAGGAGATGGTTTTGCTCATTCCGCCCGCAGGCACACGCAAGCATACCGACTATTGGAAATCGGGCTTCTATCATATTGCTTTGGGAGCAAAGGTGCCTTTGGCTCTGGCCACCATGGATTACCAGCGCAAGGAGGTGGGCATCAGCAAGGTTTTTATGCCCAGCAGCGATATGAAAATGGATATGGATGTGATGCGGGCCGTCTACACGCCTGTAGTCGCCAAATTCCCTCACGAAAAAAGCGCCATTCGTCTTCGACAGGAGCCGGTCGAGTAGCAGCCGGACGCCATCTCTCTCTTTTACAACAATACCATGCTTAAACCAACCGATTTCTTCGATTTAACCGATTACGATCACGCAGACTTGTTCCGGGGCTGCGAGTTTGTGTGGCAGGCCCTGCCCCGGCTGGCCCATTACTTGCAGGCGCTACTTCCGGCCCGAAAACACCAAATTTTGGGGGATGTGGCCCCTGGCGCGCATTTGGTTGCGGGCACAGCCATCTACATTGGCCCGGGCGCAGTGGTCGAGCCTGGCGCCATGATTTCCGGGCCCGCGTACATCGGCCCGGGCGCGCAGGTGCGGCATGGCGCATACGTGCGCAGTAACGCGCTCATCGGCGCGGGAGCGGTGGTAGGCCACGATACCGAAATCAAAAACAGCATCTTGCTGCCCGGCGCGCATGCTCCCCACTTCAACTATGTGGGAGACAGCATCTTGGGGCGGCGTGTGAATCTGGGGGCCGGCACCAAGCTCTCCAATCTTACCGTGATTAGTGTCAAAGATCAGCTCACAGGCAAGCGCCCTGCCATCATGCTGCCCATCGATGGCACTGTTTACGATACAGGCCTGGCCAAACTGGGCGCCATCATGGGCGACGATGCGCAAACAGGATGCAACAGCGTGTTGAATCCTGGCGTGTTGCTGGGCCCGCGCTGCCTGGTTTATCCCAACGCCTCCTTGCCCAAAGGCTTTTATCCCGCCGACACCATCATCAAGCTGCGCCAAAAACAAGTGCGAGTGCAACGCCGATGACACTTCCTATCCTGCTCAAACCCCTAACCACCGAAATGCTGGCCGATTTGCAGGCCATGTACGAAGCCAGCCCACGTTATTTCATCACCTTTACCGGCTCGCCCGTGTCACCCATCCAGGCAGCCAACGACTACAACCAATTGCTAGAAAGTGACGATCGGGCCATCATGGGCATCTTTTGGCAGAATGAGCAACTCATCGGGTCTCTGGATTTTCGCTTTCAGCATCCGGCAGAGGGCATTTTGTGGCTGGGCGCTTTGATTTTGCAAGAGGAACTCCCTGCACCGCAAGATGAAATCGGGCAATTGGCCCTGAAAATCCTGGCCGAGTGGCTGCGTATCGCCACCGACCTCACCGAAATACGCACCGCTGTACCTCTCAACGCCATCGATCGGGTACGATTTTGGCAACAAGCAGGCTTTCGCCTCACCCCGGAACTCCTGCGCCAGCCCATCGCCGACAAACAAATTCGCTTTGGCATCTTTAGCTTTGCCATCGCCCGCTAATTCCACCTTCCAAATTCATGAAATTCGGACTCAATTACTCAAAAGCAGCCATCAAACTTTATGACGCCGGCATCATTGCGCCCGACGTTTTCAAATGCCCGGCCTGGCCCCATGTGGTCGCCCAGGCCAAAGATCACTACCCCATCTACGTTCATTTTCCGCTGGATGTAGGCTTTGGCATTGGCGGAGCCATGAACAGCGAAACCGGCTCCCCTGCCGACTGGCATGAAATCGAAAAAATTTTGGTGGATAGCCATTCACCCTACCTGAACGTTCATCTTCATGCGCCCGCCCCGGACACGGGCCATCGTTTTGATGCAGAGCGCACACTGGAAACCCTGATTCACGATGTCGAGGCGGTGATTCGGCACTTTGGCAAAGAGATGGTCATTGTCGAGAATGGCTTTTCGTTAGGCAATGAACCCTTGCCCCCGGCCTACAATCCCGAGATGCTCACCGCACTGGTGCAGGAAACTGGCTGCGGCTTCCTTTTTGATATCTCTCACGCCCGAATCGCAGCCATGCGCTCGAAGTACGACTACATCGACTACATCAGTCATTTACCCTTGCACGCCATCCGCGAAATCCACATCACCGGCATGCAGGTCATTGATGAGTATTGGATTCAGCGGGCCATTGCCACCGGCTTATCCAAAGAGATTATCGAGCAGTACACCGGGCCCGGCGGCGCCTGGCTGCCCAATGGCATGAGCGATCATCTGCCCCTAACCGACGATGATTGGGAGGTGATGGACTGGGCCGCGGCACAACTACGTTCCGGTGCCTGGCAAGTGCCCTGGGTCACATCACTGGAATGCGGCGGCATCGGGCCTTTTTGGGAGGCCACCTTCACCGAGGAGGAAATGCGAGAGCAGGTACCGCGACTGGAGAAGATTTTTGCGGAGATTTAGCACGCCTGCTAACCATCCAGATCGGGCGGTGCGTGCCGGGCCTTGGTGCGCGCCGCCTCTGAGGCCAGCGCATCCACCCGTTCATTTTCGGGATGTCCGGCGTGGCCCTTGACCCACTCCCAGCGCACATCATGCGGTTTGGCCGCCTTGAGCAGCGCTTGCCACAAATCCTTGTTCTTGACCGGCCTCTTGCTGGCCGTCTGCCAGCCGTTGCGCTGCCAGTTGCGCACCCATTTGGTAATACCTTGCCGCAAATACTGCGAATCGGTGTGCAGTGTTACCTGGCAAGGCTTGTTGAGCGCGTTCAGAGCATGAATAGCCGCCTGCATCTCCATGCGATTATTGGTGGTTTTGCTGGCTGCGCCCGAAAGCTCCTTTTCGTGAGGCCCAGAGCGCAACAGCGCGCCCCAGCCTCCCGGGCCCGGATTTCCCAGGCACGCGCCGTCGGTGTAGATTTCGACAATAGGCTTTTTGGTCATTTTTTCGTGGTTAAGTAAGTGATGCTATGAAAGTTGAAATGTAGTGGTTCATTGCCACCCAGCGTGCACCGCCAAGAGCACAAAGGCACGAAGAAAAAGGGGCTCAACTGGATTTCGGGGGTGATAGGCCGGGCGGATGGCAAATCGGTCCTGGGAGCCTCCGCTCTTGAGCCGGGTACGTGATCCGGCGGCTTGACAGCACCAGACCCCCTGAAATCCAGTTGAGCCGAAAAAGGTAACGACTAACGTACCCGACTTCAATCACCACAAAGACACTAAGAACACCAAGCATTTCAAAATTTTTTCTTTCTTTGTGCCTTTGTGGCTTCGTGTCTTAGTGGTTTCTAGCTGGGCTACCTTAGTAGTAACCGAAAAAGGAAAGAAACGCTCAAGAAAATCTGTGCCATCTGTGTCATCTGTGGTTGCAATAGCGGCAACTCTATTTTCGCCGTTCGCCAAGAGGCCAGCGCTTTTCTCAAGTTTCAAATGTGCATCTACTTAATCGGAGAAGTGGTGATGCCGTCAGATGACAATTTCCTCTCCAACCACCAAATCAACGTAGCGGTCGCCAAAAGCATCCTTGAACGCCTTTAATGACCAATCGCAGCTATCGTGGGGCGAAAGCGAAATCACTTTGGGGTCGCGACGATAAATATACGCAATGGCCCGATGCACATCCGCAGGGGTGATGCGTTGCCAGGGCCAGCGTCCAGTTCCAAAAATCTGCTGCGCCTGCAACCCATAGCGCACCGAGCGGGACGCTGTCACCGGGAAGTGCAGCCCACCGATGACGCCGTACAGCGGCGCATCCAGCAGCATCTCTTTGCGGGCAATAATGCGCTGGATGGTGCTGTGCCCACAGCCGATGATGAGAACAATCCCTTTGCCTTCCACGTTGATAGCCAGCGATTGTTCGGGCGTCCAACCCAGGAAGAAAAGCTGCCGGGGAATGGTTCCCAGACTGACGATGCCGGGCGCCAGAACCTGGGGCGATTCCACCAGGTGCGCGCGGGCCGTGGGATTGCTCATCACCTCGGGCACATAAGCGGGGACCTGGTTCAGGTTGACATGCCCCGCAGAGGGGGCAAAAATGCCCTCCCTGACATTTTGCATACTCCCCACATGATCCAGATGATTGTGCGAGATGAAAATCATGTCGATGCTCTCAATGCTAACCCCCAGTTTTGCCATGTTGCGCAGCAAAGGCGAGGGATGCTCATTGTTTTTGTTCAGGCCCATATCAAACAAAATCGTCGTGTCATCCGCCTGAATGAGATACGAGACACCCGCTTCGCCCGTCAGGTCATCGCTGGCCGTGTACCAGTCGATGAGCGGCAGAATCCGCAGATTTTTGACACTTCCCACCTCCTTCAGGGGCGAAAACTGGCTGTTCTGCCACTCGGCCTCGGCTCGCTGCCGGCCGCGCACAAAGCGCAGTCCCAGCGCCCCCGCGGCCATGCCAGCGGTCAGGGCAAAAAATTCCAACATTGTTTGCAAGGGATTCTGCCGCATCATCTTACTCCATGTTGAGTTCCCTGCGCTTCGCTTCCACCAGTTCGACGATCTCGGGGAAGTCGATGCCCAGCTCTTTGAGATGTGCCAGGGTGGGGATGCCATGTTCATCCCACCCACGGCGTTTATACACGGCATCTACCAGTTTTTCGTAGCGTGCTTCGCGATAAGCCCGCACTTTGGCGATTTTTTCCTCGGTGCTGAGGCCGGCCGGGTCGATGCCGATTTCTTCTTGAAGTTGCTTGTCATAACGTTCTTGTCGAGATTCGTATTCCTCGACAGTCACCGGGCCCACTGCCCGGTAGGGGTTGTAGTCGAAGGCGCGGGTTCCAAAGCCCATGCGCAGATTGAACACCCGCTGGAAGTTATAAACCCGTTCCGATTGCCGAATGAGTCCCTCGGGGGTGATGGGCGTGCCTGTGGTTCCTTCGTAAATCCAGGTGTAGTTTTCTACATGCTGCGGCACTTTGGCCGGTTCATCCTCATCCTTGTTGTCAATGGGTTCGATGTCGTTCCAGGGCAGTTTGCACAGGCCGTGCAGGCTGAACCAAGTGCGCCACATGGGGAAGTAATGCAAAGCTTCCGCTTTTTTCTCGAATGTTGGCAGCAGTTTTTCCACCTGATCCATGAAGATGAGCCAAGCTTCATCGTGCTGCGGGCCCTTGAGCGTCATGCCGTAGCCGCCCTGTTGTGCCAGCGATTCTTTGGTCACATATTCCGAAATCTCCAGGCCCTTGCCCTGCATACCAATATCTTGCAAGAAACCCCGGTCGGCGCCGTAATTTTCGGCAAAATAGTCAATCATCCAACGCACACCATTGCCCACGACCTCGTATCCAAAGCCCTGGCCCCGGGCCATCTGATGCAGCAATTCAGCAGCTTCCTGCCAATTGCCCCAGGTCAAGTCCAGGCCGCCCGTATCCTCCTGGCTGATGATGCCATTTTCGTAAACTTCCATAACAAAGGCGATGGAATTGGCCAGGCTGATGGTGTCGATGCCGTAGCTGTCTGCGTAAAAATTCAGCTCTACCACACCTGCGGGATCAAAGTTGCCGATGTTGGAGCCCAGACCCGCGGCTGTTTCATACTCCGGGCCCTCCACAATGACCGAATCACCGGCATACGGGCCCGTTTGCAGCCGAAAATCATCCACTGCGTGCGAACAAGACATCTGACACCCGGCCCAACAGCCATCAGGCATGCCCTGGGTGAAGAAAGCTTTCCACACCGTCGAATCAATCTTGTGCGATTCAGGATGAGATCCAAACTTGAAATTGTGTGTGGGCAAGAGATCGAAGTGATCCATAATCTCTACCAGATGTGCCGTGCCCGTGGTGGTCATCTGGTTTTGTACGGCATCATAAAGCTTGATTTCGTTATTGATACGTTGGCCTGCTTTTTTGATGAGCGCGCTATCGGCTGGATTGTTGCTGCGTCCTGAAAGACTGCTGTAGCGCACCACAATGCCCTTGATGCGTTTATCGCGAAACACACGGCCCACGCCGCCGCGGCCCGCCTGTTTCATGCGTACGTGCTTGCGGCGCACATCGTACCAGCTCATGTTCAGAATTGCGTAGCGGATGTGTTCGGCAGCTTCGCCCGCTGTTACCACCGAGATGCCCAGCTTGCCCCGGGGGCCTTTGGCGCGGTCTGCGTACATCTCGGTGAGCTGCTCCGCCAGGATGTGCGAGTTCAATGCTTCCAGCGGTGCTTCTTCGATGCTAATTTTTCCGGTATCACCATCGATGAAGATGATGACATCCTTTTGCGCCTTGCCCTGAATTTCCAGCGCATCGAAGCCCGCAAATTTGAGATACGGGCCAAAGTATCCCCCAGCATTGCTATCGATGACGTTGTGTGTTAGGGGCGAGATGGTGACAGTGGTGGTTTTACCCAGGCCAGGATAGGTGGTCGAGCCGCTGATGGGCCCGTTGGCAAAAATGAGCTCGTTGCGAGCATCATCCCACCGGGTATCGCCATCAATGGCATCCCACAGCAGTTTCAGCGCAAAACCGCGGCCACCTGTAAAAATGGCCTTCATTTGCTGCGTGACCGGTTTTTCTTTGATTTCGTTGGTATCGAGATTGATATAAAGGGTACGATTGGCGTAACCTCGTTCCACCGGGCGCAGGTCGTAGGTGTAGGTTTTTAATAATTGATGTGCTTCGTGCAGTGTTTTTATTTGCCTGGTCATTGCTATAAACCTCTGAATTATTTTTGGGAGCTGTTGCTGTGCGAAAAGCGCGCAGTGTAATTGCCACATTATCGCTGATAAGTCATGCGATGGTCAAACATTGAGGGGGCGTTGGTAGCCTATCCTTTTGTTGCCGCATAACCGTATCCTTTTAGCCCTTTCTGCGTTAATGAAGGGTGCAAGGGGCCAAATACAGTCGCCCACATCAACCCATTCTCAAGGAGAGATCAAAATGAAACGCATGACATCACTTTTGATAACGCTTCTGCTGCTCAGTATTCTGGTCATCATTCCAGTTTATGCTCACGGTGGCGGAGGAAACGTGGACCACCACAAGCATCCAACCAAAACACCGGCGCACCACACTGCAACACCGCATCCCACGCAAACACCGCAGCACCCGCATCCCACACCGCATCCCACGCAAACACCGCAGCACCCGCATCCCACACCACATCCCACGCAAACACCACAACACCCTCACCCACATCCCAGTGTCCATGTTGATTTGCGTGGAACCATCACCTCCAAACAAGATGGCTTCTGGATGATTGATGCTGTGCGTGTGGCGGTTGATGCCAACACTGTCATCGATGAACACTGTGCCCCCGCCGAGATTGGCGCCTTGGTCGATGTGAAGGCATTGCGTCAGGAGGATGGTAGTCTGCTGGCTATTAAAATCACCGTCAAGGATTCCCAGCGCATGCCGATGAACACAATGCAGTTCGAGGGGCAAATTCAAGCCATGAATCAGGCCATGTGGATGATTGGTGGGCGTCAGATTGTGATTGACGATGACACCACCATCGATGAAAGCAACGGACGGGCCGTGGTTGGCGCCCGTGTCAGTGTACGTGCCACCAGGGAGCTGGACCGAAAATTGCATGCCCGCAGCATCACTGTTTTGGCCCAAACCCCGCAAACTTTGGCTGCTGTTTCCTGGACGGGCACACTAGAGGCCATGAATGCAGCCACATGGAGGATTGCCGGGCGTGAGGTTGTGGTGGATGCCCGCACCCGCCTTGTGCGCAGCAACGGGCCCCTGATGGTCAATGCTACTGTTCATGTCGATGCTTTACAGCAGAGCGATGGCACACTGTGGGCGCGGCGCATCGAATCGCGTGGCCCCCAACTTCCTGCGGCTGATGTTCAATTTAGCGGCAACATCGAAAGTATGACCGATGAGAGCTGGATGATTGCTGGTGTTGCGGTAATGGTGGACGCCAGCACCATCATCGATGAGCGGGAAGGCCCTGCTGAAGTTGGCGCTATGGTTTCGGTGCGGGCCATGCGTCAGGAGGATGGCAGCTTGTACGCCCAGCGCATCCATGTGCAAAACGATTTACCCGATGGCTTTAAAATCGAATTCCGTGGGCCCATCGAGGCCATGGATGAGGCCCAATGGCGTGTGGCCGGATTTGATGTTGTGGTCGATGACGCCACACGCTTCATGCACCTGGAGCGGGCCGAACTGGGCGCTATTGCCCAGGTCAGTGCTCGCCGCATGGATGACGGCTCACTTCTGGCCATTGAAATCAACATCCGGGGCACTGCCGCAGACCAATTGCGTCAGGTCGAATGGAAGGGCCCGCTGGAGCGTTTTGATGATGGGCAATGGCAAGTTGCGGGCCTAACAGCTATCATCGATGAAAACACCCTCATCTATGGCGAGCCCCTCCTCAATGCCACAGTAGAAGTTCATGCTTGGGTGCAAGATGATGGCAGTTTTCTGGCCTATAAACTTTTGGTCGAGCCAGACGCCCGCATGAGCTTTCATGGCGTGGTAGAAGCTATTTCCTCTGAAGCCTGGACAATTGGTGGCGTTCGCTTCAAGGTTGATACCCGCACCATCTTTGATGAGGATAACGGGCCATTGGGCGTTGGCGTCACCGCCAGTGTCAAGGCCATGAGACTCGATGATGGCTCTTTCTTGGCCATGCGCATTGAAACAGTGAACTGAAAATGCGTGATAAAGGTTTTCTTACACTCCTCTTCCTCAGTTGGGTGGGCGTCGTTCTGGCGCTCACCCAGTGGATGCCTGCCCATGCCCAGGATGCGGGCATTCCCATCGCCACTTCCGGTCAGCAAAGCGCTGCGCCCGCCATTGCCATCGGGCCCGAAAATGTGGTACACATCGCCTGGGAGCAGGAAGATGGCATTTGGTATCGGCGTTGGCAACTGGGCCACCTTACGCCCCTGATGCACATCTCGGCAGAGGGCAAAAATCCCACCCTGGCAGTCGACCCTTATGATGACATCGCCTATTTGGCCTGGGAGCAAGCCTTTGCCGGTAACTATGAGATTTTTACGCGCAAATGGGATGCTCTGCAAGGTTGGTCTGCGCCCCACAATGTTTCTAACAATGCTGGTGGCTCAACCTCACCCACGCTGGTTGTCAGCAGCATGGGCATGGTTCATCTTTTGTGGAGCGACACCACTCCGGGCAGCAACACACTTTATCATGCTATTTCCAGCAACGGTGAAAGCTGGCCCGTGGCAACTCCCATCGACGCCGCCCGTGGCAGCCATCCCAGCGCGGCAATAGATGCTCAAGGCGTACTGCATGTTGCGTGGCAATATCGGGCCAGCTTTGCCGATAACCTGCGCATCTGGACTTCCAGCAAAGTGGATGGTGTCTGGCTTTCTCCTGTGGCGCTCACCGATGGCACATCCCAGGCCTTTTCGCCGCAACTACGCAGCCGGGACGATAAAATGCTGCTGGTGTGGCAGGAGGGCACGCAAAGCATCCTGGCCACCATGCAGGATAGTGGTTGGCAGCAAGCTCGGGCACAGGCAGGCGCAGCGCCTGCTGTTGCAATCAGTGGGCAGGGCGCAGTAGAATGGGCCTGGCAGACAGCGCAAGGTTTGGCCCGGGAATACCATCACGCAGTCCAGTGGCCTCGCATCAACTGGAGTGTGCCAGGAGCCCGGCATGTTGCGCTGGCAGCTCAGGATGACTGCTTTGGCCTGGTCTGGATTCAGGGCCAGGATGCCAACAGCCAAGTTTTCTTTACCTATGATCGTCCCGTCACCACCTATCAGCCTATCTTTTACAAATAAACTTCGTGACTGTCCCCTTGCAGATACTTTTATTGGCCCTGCAAACGAACCTTTCTTCAGCACCTGCGGTCTGGAAAGAGGAAGCGTTGCTGGTGCGCGCTAAAAAGCTGGAAGATGACGCCTGGCAGATGATTTTTCAGCAGCACTACCCGCGTCTGTACAGCTATCTCTACTATCAGGTAGGCAATGCCGATGTAGCAGAAGATTTGTGTGGTCTGGTCTTCGAGCGTGCGGTCAAACATATTCACCGATTCAATCCCCGCAAGGGTGGCCTGGCCGGATGGCTAACCCGTATCGCCCAAAACCTGGCCCGTGATTATCATCGCCGAAATCGCACCCGGGCGCCTGAGCCTCTGGAACTGAATGAAGCCTGGATTGCTCATGGAAAGGATCCCTCTGCGCTCCTGCTGGCGCAAGAATCGAGTCGATATCTGTATCAGGCATTACAACAGCTTACCGAAGAGCAACGCAACGTCATCCTTTTACGTTTTCTCGCCCAAATGAAGCTGCCAGAGGTCGCTCGTACCCTGGGCAAAAGTGTTGGAGCTGTCAAATCACTTCAGCATCGCGCTTTGGCAACGCTACGCAAAGAGCTAAAAAAATTAGGCTATTATGAATAAGCTCACAGATCGATTAGACAATGCCATCACAGCCATGCTGGCGAATCGGGCCTACCCGCAAGATGAAGGCCTGGAGGAGCTGTTGCAGCCCGCGCGAATGCTGCTGACTGCTCCTGTGCCCGCTCCCGCGCGGCGCACTGCCCAGGCGCGCCTCACACAGGCCCTGGCCATGCAGCGGCAGCGGCAACCTGCTCAGTGGCTTATTGCCCTGCGTGGCTTGCTGCGCCCTGGCACGCTGGTTTCAGTTGCAGTTGCCGCAACGATGATTGTGCTCATCTACTTGTCGGCCAAAGCACTTCCCGGAGAAATGTTTTACCCCATCAAGCAGACTGGCGTTGCTTTCGACAGCCACTTGCCACGCACCGAAACATCGCGAGCACGCTATTATCGGGACTTATCGGAAAAACAATTGGCAGAGATTGAGGCACTCGTGGCCAAGCAGTTGCCAGTTCCCACCGAGGCACTAACGCAGTATCGTGCAACCTGGCAGTACATACGTGCGCACTATCCTGACGAGAACGCCGAGTTTATCGCCAGTGCCGAAACCCAGGCTGAACGATGGCAGGCCATCCGCCCCCGATTGGCTCCTGAGCAGCAGGGCCTGGCCCAGGAAATTTTAAATCTGCTGCAAGCTGCCAACAAGCCAACACCGCCCCCACCCAGCCCGATGCCAGAGATTCAGCCGCTGGCAACTCCTGCACCCACTGCCACAAAATGGCGAGTTACCCCTGCGCCCGCACTGCCTCTCCATCCCACTCCGCGCACAGCCACGCCCACCGCTACGATGACCAGCACGCCTACGCCCGGGCCCACCGCAACGCCCACGCCCGGGCATACCGCAACGCCCACGCCCGAGCCCACCGCTACATCCACTGCCACGGTCACCAGTACACCTGTGCCCGTAGCCAACAGCACCCCCACACCAACTCCTACCCCCACAGCAACCACCCGGATGTCGCATCCTACTCGAACTCCCACCCCCACGCCGCACCCCACAAGAACGCCACATCCCACCCATACCCCCGGACACAAAAAAACACGCACACCTGAATCAAAGCCAACCAAAACACATAAGTAGTCTGCAAGCTGCAACCAAAATAGATTAGCGGTGTTCTCTTCTATAGCGATCCGTCACTGTCCACGCCCATCCCCAAAAAGGGAAACGCTTTGCACCTGGGCCTGTACAATTGCGACGTTCATTTCAACTCACGCCCCTAATCTATTTCATATGAAAAAAATCTTCACTCGGGCCCGCGCCTACTTTGCCATCATCTGGATGATTTTAACTCCCTTTGCCATGGGAATTTGGATGCTTTTCCACTTTCGCGGCAATCTTACCAACGCCAACCATGCCTTTGTGCGATTTTTGCGCTGGGGTGTACAAAAAACAGGCCGGGTCGAAATTGAGGTCGAGGGGCGCGAGCATCTTACCGCACATCAACCCTGCATCTTTGTCAGCAATCATCAGCACTACTTCGATGCCGTCATCGTTGGCGAAGTCTTTCCGCCACACACCGTGGTGGCTGCCATGATTGAGTTGCGGCGCTTACCTGTGATGGGCTGGATTTTTGAGAAGGCGGGAAACATCTTCATCGACCGGGATAATCCCAAAGATGCCATTAGAACCTTGCGCAATTTTGCCGAAAAAATGCGCCGGGAAAAAGTCAATTTATGGATTTTCCCGGAAGGCTATCTCAACGAAGAAAAGCGAGGCTTGCAGCCCTTCAAGCGAGGCCCCTTCCTCACCGCCGTGCAATTGCAAGCGCCCTTGGTTCCGGTGGTGATGAGCCCTTCCTATTGCATGCTGGATGCTACATCGGGGCATCGACGTTCTGGCAAAGCGTGGGTTAAAGTGCTGCCCCCCATCGCCACCGCGGGCCTTACCCGCAAAGATATCGACGCACTGCGCACCGAAACCCGAGAAAAAATGCTCGCTGCGTATCAGGAACTGGAACAAAAAGCGCTTCTCCACAATCCGCCCAACGTTATCAACTGCGATGCCGCCCACCCGAAAGCCGCAAGCATGGCCACGTCTTAGCCGTCGCGAAATTTTCAGCAACGCGTGGATGCGGTTGCAGATTGATCGCGTGCAGCTTCCCGATGGGCGTCCCTACGACTACACGCTGGTGCATCGGTTCAGCGATGGCGTTGCCGCGCTGGTTTTCGATGAGCGCAACCACATCCTGCTGGAGCGGGAATATCGCTATCCTGTGGATGACATTATTTGGCAATTGCCGGGCGGGCTGGCAGACCCGGGCGAGGCCATGCTGCCCGCGATGCAGCGAGAATTAGCAGAGGAAACAGGTTACGAAGCCGCACACTGGGAGCATTTGGGCACATTTTGGGATAACCCGGCCCTGTCCGCCATGAAAGTCCACATCTTCTTGGCCCGCGGGGCCAGTCAAAGTGCAAGCACCCATTTCGATATAGCCGAATACATCGAAACCGTGTGGAAGCCGTGGGACTGGGTGATGCACGCTGTGCGCTCAGGTGAAATAAAGGAACGGGTACTGCTTTCGGCGCTGGGAATGCTCATGGCCCGGCAAGAGGGCGATAGCGCGGCCTAGTGCCGGAAGTGTCGCATGCCCGTAAAAACCATCGCCAGGCCCAAAGCATCTGCTGCGGCAATAACCTCTGCATCCCGGATAGAGCCGCCCGGTTGAATCACCGCAGTAATGCCCAGGCGGGCTGCCTCTTCGATGCCATCGGGGAAGGGGAAGAAAGCATCCGAGGCCATGACCGCACCCTGCGCCCGCGCCCCCGCCTTGACACCTGCCAGCTTCACCGCGTCCACCCGGCTCATCTGGCCCGCGCCTACGCCCACGGTGGCCCGGTCGCTGGCAAATAAAATGGCATTGGATTTTACCCACTTGACCGCGTGCCAGGCAAATTGCAAATCAGCCAACTCCGCTGTGCTGGGCTGCCGTTTCGAGACGATTTCCAGCTTGGCCACAAACCGATCATCCGGGGTCTGCGCCAACAATCCGCCATAAATCGCGTGCAATTCCAGCGGAAAGCGACGCGCACCAGTGGCCCGCATCACCCGCAGATTTTTCTTCCTGCTCAAACGGGCCAAAGCCTCGGGCGTAAAATCGGGTGCGGCCAGCACCTCGATGAACAGCTTGCCAAAAGCTTCTACCAGTGCCAAATCTACAGGCCGATTCACAGTAACAATCGAGCCGAACGCACTGATGGGGTCAGAAGCCAACGCCTTTTGAAAGGCTGTCACCAAATCCTCATCTGTGGCCAAACCGCAGGGATTGGCATGTTTGATGATGGCCACTGCCGGGGCCTCGAATTCGGAAACCGCACCCCAGGCACCGTGCAAATCGCCCAAATTATTGTAGCTTAGCGCCTTACCCTGCAACTGCTGGAAGGCGGGCTCGTAGCCAGGCCAGCGATAAAATGCAGCTTGTTGATGCGGATTTTCGCCATAGCGCAGCGCCTGCACCCGCTCTGCCACCAGGGTCAGCGTCTCGGGCGTGGCACTTTCTTGCGGCGTTCGGCCCGCAAAATAGCCACTGATGGCCGCATCATACGCAGCAGTGTGCCGAAAAGCCTTCAGTGCCAGAGCCCGGCGCTCATCCAGCGTGAGCCCGCCCGCGGTCAGGCGTTCCAGCACCCAGGCATAATCTGTCGGATGTACCACCACACTCACCCGCGCAAAGTTCTTGGCCCCCGCGCGCAGCAGTGTCACCCCGCCAATGTCAATCTTCTCCACCGCCTCGGCCTCGGTTACGCCGGGCTGGCTGATGGTTTGGGTAAAGGGATAGAGATTGCACACCACCAAATCTATGGGGCTCAGGCCATGCTCAGCCAGCTCCGCCCGATGTTCTGCGGTATCGCGGGCCAGGATGGGGCCGTGGATGGCTGGATGCAGGGTTTTGACACGCCCGCCCAAAATCTCGGGAAAGCTGGTTAAATCGGCC
>Ga0256914_1000776_pt1 | contig 30789 bp, 18 predicted proteins | sample HulkmetaG_FD_191571 | JGI IMG/M metagenome (GOLD analysis project Ga0256914, IMG submission 191571) | Hydrothermal chimney microbial communities from Main Endeavour vent field at the Juan de Fuca Ridge, Pacific Ocean - Hulk | ecosystem: Environmental > Aquatic > Marine > Hydrothermal vents ... | reverse complement strand
TAAAAGTACCAAAGAGCTTAAAAGTCTATGCCGATTTCAAAAGAAAAGCATTAAAAAAAGCTGAAATTGACATAAATAAATTCACAGACTTAGAGGTCAAGTTATCAGAAAAAAAGAGAGCTAGAAGAGTGGTGGAGATAACCTATACCATCAAAAAAAATCACACTGACCTAAAAACTTTCATAAGCATAATCAGAGAAGTCTATACAGAAAAGATACTACACTTCTCAAAAGATAACAGACCTATAATCTGCAACAAAAAAGGGTTTTTATATTATGGTGATGATAAGAAAAAAGCATATATAGACCAAAAAGAGGCTCAAAAGCTATGGGAGTATCTGCATGAAAATAGAGAAAATCTATATATCTTTAAAAAGAATTCAGAAGAGAATATGAGGTATGCTTATACCTCTAGTATGAGCATGTTTCAAGAGTATCTCAAAGAAAAATTTGTGCATAAGAAGATAGCTAGGCTTAAAAAGGGTGATGACTTTTTTGATATTTCTATATTTCCTAATGGTAGGCTTTATGATATGAGTGGGGAGAGTTTGAGTGAGGATGCTGTAGTTCAGATTTGGAAGATGCTTTATAAGATGGGCAAGGAGGGGAAATTGGATGTTTTTGAGGGAGTAAGTTAAGATAATGGAAGTGGAGATAGGCATGGGGAAATTAACCCTAAAACTTATAATCAAAGTTTACCCCATAATATGGATAACTAATCATATCCATACCTTTACTGTAATCAATAGATAGATTTAAAGCGTCTCCATCTTTTAAAGTTCCAGATAATCCAAGAGATAAACTTGTTCCTACCTCTTCTCTATCATTAACAGATAATCCCAATACTCCAAAAGGTCTTAAATCTTGATGTATCTCTTCATTTTGAACACCTCCTATACTAATTTGAGAACCAAACTCTATAAAATCTTTTGGCAATAAATTCTCTTTTACACCCCTAAATTTATATATAAGTAGATAGGTTGCAAATCGTATATCAGGATAACCTGCTCTTAAAAGATAGTCTCCACTTACTTTAAATTGCTCTGAATTACCAACAGTGTGTCTATCTTGTTTTTGGTATTTACTTTGTTTATAAGATGCTCTAATATTTATTCTATTAGATACTCTTTTTGTGGCACTAACTTTAACAGAATTTTGGATACCTATCATTTGTAATTGTGTAGTTTGTTTACCTTTATCATGATATCTCGCCTCTATTCCTAACTCTATTTCACTATTTTTATAATTGAGATTAATTATTGAGCTAACAAAATCTCTCTGAGCAAAATGTTTTGCAATCTCTATACTCCAAATAACCCTTTTGTAACTATTATTTAAAGAAAAGGCTAACTTATCATCTAAAAAATCTTTGCCATTATCTTTGATATATCTATATTGATGAATTGAGAATTGAGAGCTTATTCCTTTATATAGATGCCATCTATAACTTACTCTATTTTCTATATCTGTTATATGAGGAGATAATTTTTTATACTTACTTTTAAATTCACTCTTTGGATAATCACTATTTATCATTCCTTCATATATCTTATATAAATCTACATCTCTCTGATTATCTTCCATACCTTGAAAAGCCAAACTATATGCTCCTGCTCTATCTCCAATATCTTTAGATGCTGTTACTCTATCTCTAAATGCCAATATATCTTTGTAATTGTGGAGTAACTCTTGTTTGGCTTGGTTATCTCCTCTACTCATAGCAATATATAGTTGCAACCAAGGTAAATTCATATGATATTTGGACGCTAAATATTTAACCTGAGTATCACTTTGAATATAACTCTTCCATCCAATTTTCATATCCATAAAATCTTTTGGCTTAAATAGATGTTTAAACTTTTTGAAATAGAAATTTTTTCTCTCATATGGAGAGACAAACATAACTACTAATCGTAAATAGACTCTTGCAAATGCTTTATCTTCTAATAGTTTGGGTGATTTTTTTATCATTTTATTTAATCGTCTAAATAGTTTAAGGCGAACTTTACTAGCTCCCTCTTCTCTATCTTGGAGTTGTAAAATATCAGCATAAACTACTTGATACTCCAAACTATCACTTGAATTTAGTAAAGGCATTAACCATTTGAGAGCTAAGTCACTCTTTTGGAATTGTAAAGCACCCACAACGCTAGGAAATCCAACTAGCTTTTGGAGTTTTGGATTTTTTCTCAATAGTAATAACTCTTTTTTAAGTAGTTTATTAAATCTATTATCTATTAGAAACCATATATAAGCTTGATGTGTTGTACTATTATATGGGTCTAACTTTAATGCTTTATCAAAAGAGTTAGATGCTTTCTTGATTTTTGAAGTTTGAGCATAATAGTTTGCTAAAAGTATATGATAATTTATATCCTTTTCTAATATTTTTTTGTTTTTTAATGATAATTGGCTTCTAGTTAATTCAAACTTTTTATAATCTTTTTTATCCATGTATAGATACAGTAGAGCCATTAGATAGTTTATTTTATGAGTTTTATTCCAAGTTTTTTGATATAAATAAGCTAATTTATTACCATCTTTTAACTCTTGATTTAATGTAATAAGTTTAGAGTATCCATCTTCATTTAATTTACCTAATCTTTCTAATTTCCATAATAGTTTATAAATATACTCATAATCTTTATAAATCCATCCCAAATTCATAAGTTTAGTATAGATATGAAACTTATTCTCTATTTTCAGTTTTTTCATTAATGCAATCAATTTTTTATCATGTTTCTCTTTGGTCTCTAACTCTTGCGTTAATATATATGCTTTATGAAATTTTTTTAGTGCCATTAATTTATTTATAGAGCTTTGTTGTAAGTTCTTATCTATTCCATATTTGGATTTGTATTTATAATATAACTTTAGACCCTTTTTGTAACTATTATTTTTATATGAGAAGCTAATAGCTTGTTTTAAAATTTCTCTACTCTTATGCTTTTTGAGTAATTTAACAAAATATTCCTCACCTTGGCTTGTCTTAGCTGTATAATCAAAATACTCTGCTACCTTATCTATAAAACTATAATCTCCATTTTTTACTTTTTCTTTATATATTTCCCCTAATATTTTATATCCATTATTTAGTGTCGTTTTATCTAATAGATATCTTTCATATTTTATATTTTTATATTTCCTGTATCCCTTGATATTAAGCTCTATGGCATATTTCATTTTGCCTTGCCATACAGATAACTCTATAGCTTTATCTAACCATTTATTATTATTAAATTTATCTTCTGCAAATAGTGCTAAAGTTAAAGCAGGTGCTAAATCTTGATTATATATCATACCTTTGATAGCTAAATTAGTACAATTTTCATCAAATCGCTCTGAATATATATCAAATGACTCTTGTGCAAAGCTACTCGCCCCTTTGGTATCACCTATCTTTAATAGATTATCTAATATGAAAGATATATTATGAGTATCCAAAATAACACTATATTTATATATGTTTATCAACTCATTTAGAGCAGTTTTATTATTATCTTTAGAGTGAGCAAGAGCTGTAGCATATAAGGCAATATTAAAATAATTCTCTTTTGTGATATTATCTTTTGCATTTTGAAAAAGTTTGGTTGCCAATGATATTGCTTTATCATACTCTTTATGATTTAAAAGTATAGATAACGCATTATCTTTTAACTCTTGGTCTATCTCTGGATATTTGGTTAAATTGATTAAAAAATTTTGAGCTTCATCTTTATATTTTAAATATGAAGCAAGAAAAAATGCCTCTTTTTCCAATTGATAATTAATTAGTTCGGGTTTTTGTTTCATTAATCCTTTTAGAGATAGATATTTGAGTTTCTTGAAATTCATTTGAGTAGCTTCTGCAAGAAAAAATACATAATCTCTATCTTTTCCTCTAAATTTAAATAAATTATAGAGTTTTTGTCTTATTTTTGCCAAAAGTTGTTTATCTTTTTTATTAAAGTACTCCTCTTTTAAAAGACGATATTCTATTTGATAGATTTTATCTAGTATATTTTTATCTTTAGTTTGAGAGCCTATTTTATTTATAAGTTTAAAAGCCTTTTTTCTCTTATTTTCATAATCATAGTTTTGTAATAAAATCATCTCAAGCTTAAGATTATCAGGATAATAGAGTAACATGCTCTCTAAGTAATTAATAGATAAATTAGTATTTTTACCTTTGGTCTCAATAATATGTTCTATATCTTGTTTGGGAAAAAGTAGATAAAGTACAAAACTAAATACAATCACAACCCCTATCATCTCTCCAATAGATAATATAGAGGTGCTAGTATCATTATTATTGACACTTGAATACAATAGTAACTCCTTTTTCAGTATCTGAGCTAATAGCTAATTTATTCTTATATTTTTCTGTTTTTATACCTTTGGATAAATTAAAACTACAAGATTTAGGTATAAAAAAATTTGCTTCTATCGGGATATTGGATTTAAGTTGAAAAATATAACTATCCCATTGATGAGTTATTTTTTCTACCCAACCATTAGCATCTATAAGATAAGGAGCAGAACTCTTAGATGTAAGCTGTATAATGTGGCTAGGCTCTCTATCTAGTGTAATATATGTACTCTCTCCCTTATAATTAAATCCTGCGACACCTTTACTTTTGGCTATATCTATTTTGACTCTTTTATCAAACCGTATAGTTCTCAAATAACCTTGATTTCTAACTTCATAACGACCCTCTTTTAATTTAGCTAAAGCAGTATGATAAAAACCTTTAACTTTATGAATATATTGTGAAGCATAAAGTTTACTCGTTTTCTGTTTGATAGCATAGGTATATACCTCATCAAGTGCTTTAAGAGATGCCACTTTTGAGCCTGAATAGAGATGATAATATATATCCATAGCTTTTAGCCGTCGTGGATTTTCAGTTAGTTTGAAAGTCTCTATCACATGTCTAAATCCCCAAAATGGACCAGTCCATTCATTTGTAAATATATTCTCATTCTGTTGGGCTGTATATATTTGCCAATACTCATCCCTTTGAAGTCCAAAAGGTGCTATATGAATGAGCCACGGATAGGCTTTGTCTATAGTGGTATCTCCTCCATTCATAGCAACTATTCCATGTTTTTCAACATACGAGAGTACTTTTTTGGGAGGCAGACAATCTCCACTCCAGAAAAGAACTCTATCTTTTCTTTTATATTTAGGTGCAAAAGATTGAGCAAATTTTATACTACCTATGGTTTCTTGTTTTAGTGAAAAGTGATATTTTGGTATAGGAAGATGATAATTTTTTCCTACTTTTGGTGCAGAGTTTTTAGGTTCGATAGCTTTTCCCCAAAAAAATGGATGTGAAAAGCTATGACTAGCAGGTTCTATCCAAGGAATAGAATATAACTCTTTGGCTATTTTTTTCATTGTTGGGCTAAGTTTAGGAAATAATCCTATACTATCTACCTCTCCTTGGATAATTGATACAGTTTGTGGAATATGATACTTTTTATATATTTGTGATATTAGCATTTGAGGTGATAATTTATTATAATTAGTTCGTACTCTCTCTACAAAACCATCACCATCAACATGGGCGAATAATATTCTTCTACCTGCTTCTGTTGTAGGGTCAGGTACAGGAATGTTATCTAATCTCAAAGCATCTTTTATAAATATAAAAGGGTCAATTGTCCAATAACTCTCATTTCCAATACTTAATAAAAATGAATTACCCAAAGCATATCCACCCCAAGAGGTTATAGCTATAGGAGTGCTAATTTGATTATTAGGATATATAGCACTTAAAACTTTTTTGGCATTTATTGGTTCAATAACTCTCTCTTTATAATCAATTGAGGCTTTTATCTCGTATGGTTTATAAGGAGGATAATATAATATATGACTTTTTTCCAAAAGAGTATTATTATTTTTATTATATTTTAATCCTAATTTTTTAATCCTTTCATCCGTAGGATTAAATACGAAGTTTCTAAAAAAAACTATTTTGACCCCTTTGGATTTGGTATCTATTGTCCAGTTATATAATTTTTCATTATTTTTAGTTTTTCCCTCACTCCATACTACAACAGCATGATACCTATCTCCTACTCTTTTTGGTAAATCTTTGGTAGATATATCATATAAGATAGGGATATATCCAAAATGTTCTATAACCATAGAGATAATCAGATGTACATCTGAATAGACCTCATTTTTATCTTTAAAAACAGATTTATTGAAAAGTACCAGAATTTCTCTTCTTATTCTCTCTATTTCACAATCTCCTTGATGTTGTAATAATCCATCAGTAATATATGGGATTATCCCTAATTTTTTAATCTTTTTAGCTATATCTACTCTTTTGCCAACATTACCATCACTATAATCTATAGATATAGCATCTAGTCCATATTTTTGAGCTTTTTTGAAATTAGTTAATAACCACTCTCTATCTGCTTTTGGAACAGCTGTATATTTTTTGGTATTATTATCATAACGACTAAAAAGACTCTCTGCAACTACAGCATTTATATCATTATGTATCTGGTCTAGTATCTCAAATCCACGGTTTATAATCAGTTTAGAGTTTGGATATTTTTTATGTAATTTATGAATAAATGAGACCAAAGCTTTTTGCTGTTTTTTAAAGAGCTTTTTGTCTTTGCGTGTTATATGATATGCATCCATAGTATCTAAAAAGAAGTTTCGATATCCTCTTTTGTATAATCTTTCTACTCTTTTAAGTATAAAATCTTGATAAGCTGATTTACTCAAATTGGCAATTAAAGAGTCCCATGTTTTGTTTTCAGTAATAACCCATGATTTATCATAAGGAGTAGGAGTTTTTCGCCATGGTTCTATCTCTCCTATACTTAGATATGCAACCATCTTTTCAGGGTATCTTAGAGCATATATATCATCAATAGCATCAGCCTCTACTACTACCTTATCATAAAAATTGATAAATGGGTCATCTATATTTTTGCTATAAATAAAAGCATATCGCTCTTTAGCCCAAAGAGATGATAATAGCAGTATCCAAATTAATATAATTCTATTGCAACATAAAAGTCTCATAATCTAACTCCCGTAAAATTTTATTTAATGTATAAATACTTGCAACTGAAAGTATTAGTAGTGCTACACTAAATCCATATCCATAAAAATATGGCCCTAATTGAATACTCACCCAAGTGAGCAAAGCATTGATTACAACAAAAAGAAAAGTATATATAAGTGCCTCTTTTTGTCTATCAAGATAATATAGATATGCTAAAATAGACATAAATCCAAGTTGTAATTGAACTCCAATTACATCTACATAAAAGAGAGGTAGATATAATTTTGGTAATAAAAATAGCTCAAAAAGTTTTTCTGCACTTAAAAAAAGTAGAATATTAAACATTCCTTGTACAAAAAGTATCTCTTTTATACTTATTTTGACTGTATCTATCATTCCTTGTTTATACTCTTTGATTTGGCTAAGCGTACCATGATTATTAATAGCACCATAAAATTTGGAATATACTTGGGCAAAATCTGCCTCCAATCTATAAAAAAATAGTGCCATTCCTGGAATGATAGATAGATATGCCAAAAATATAGGAAAATCATATACCATAGAGGCGTGTAGTTTATCTATAACCATGTATCCTACAATTGGACTAAACCAAAATATAACTTTGTCTATCCATATAGCTATATTATATAACATTCCAGACCATCCAAGTTTCCAATAAAATTTACCATAGTTTTGTCTAAACATATCAAATCGTATAAATTTCTTGTTATTTCTATTTGATGATGGGTAATGGATAATAATCCCCAAAAATAGTAGTATAAACAAAATACTATTTCCAATGATAAAGGAGATTATTAGACCTACTATCCCATAATTGTGCAAGAAAAGAGAACATATATATATAGATATATATCCCAATAGATAAAATAGGATAACAAGTTTATATAGTTTCAGACTAGCTGCTAAAATATTTGCAATCCATACACAACTTAATACAATAAATAGTGTAATATATAATAAAACAAAAAGATTACTTTGTGTATCGAAAATAGATATACCAAGCCCTGTAGCTAGAACTATCCCCAAGAAAATAGTAACAATAATCATCCCAAAAAAATTAGGTAGAACTAAATAGTATCGTTTTTCATAAGTTCTATCAGCAATAAAACGGGTAAATGGTAGCTGGAAAAAGCCTGTATATATAGAGCTAAGTGCTAGGGCAGATACATAAGTAACAGATGCTTGTAACATGGTAGTATCAGAGCCTTTTGTTTGAAATAAATAGATATTACTTAGACCAATACCCAAAATAATAATCATAGATATAACCCAAGGTCCACTACTTAATACTGCTGAATATCCAAATGTTTTGATTACAGCAGTAATCGTTCTCTCTTCTAATACTCGTTTGAGTTGAAACCCTATTCCTGCCACTACTCTATCCTCTCAAATATATCTTCATAAACCTTTTTATAATTATCCAAAAATATATCTTGTGTATAAAATTTATTAACTCTATTTATGGCTACTTCTTGAGCCTCTCTCCATCTCTTCTCATCTCCTAGTAGTGCTATATATCCATCAGCTAACTGTTTAACATTTGCTATCTCACATACTACTCCAGCTTCTCCTAATGCTTTGTCCTCAGGATTATCTCCTCCATATATTAACTCTTTGCATGAGCCTACATCTGTACTAACACAAGGAACTCCTGCTGCAAATCCTTCTAATATTACAAGAGGCATACCCTCACTAATAGAGGTTAGTGTCAAAAGACCACTTTTTGGCAGTATATCTACAATATTTTGAAATCCCAAAAATTTTATATTATCCTTAATCTCTAATATATCAATAAGCTCTCTACACTCATTGGCATACTCTTCTTCTTCATCATCTGGCCCGACTATCCATGCTTCTACCTCTGGGATTATATCTGCTGTTACTCGTATAGCTCGTATAAATGTTTTAATATCTTTGATAGAGACTACTCTACCAATTAGTGTAATAACTTTAGGAATACCCTCTGGTCTATTTTTGAGTGTAGCACCTAGTCTATCTATATCTACGCCATTTGGTATAACTCTACATCTATTTGCATCTGCTCCATAGAGTATCTGTGTCTCTTTTGCTACACCGAATAGAGACAAAATAGGATTTGCTCTATTATAACTCATTTTTCCAATACCCTCAAAAAATCTAACCCACATACTTTGTATATAGTTATCTTCTCCTGATTTTCTAAATAGTTCTACCTTTTGAAATAGATTTAAGGCACTAGAGATGAGGTCTATTTTTCTCTCCTTGGTATAGATACCGTGTTCTGTCAAGATAAAAGGTTTACCTGTATCATAAGAGATGAGTGCCGATAAAAATCCAGAATATCCAGTTGAGGGAGAGTGTATAACTTTTCCTCTTTTTGCAATAAATTTTGCCATTTTTGCCATTTTCCATACGGGAATAAGAATACTTCTTATACTCCAAAAATAGTCCAAAAAAGGAATATCACTACAATTTTCTTGATTTTTATTACAAATGAAATACCAAGACTCTCTACTATATAGAAACTCTACCTCACTAATTTGATTGAGATAAAAATTCAACTTTTTTATATTTTCAGGGAAAGGTTCTGCTTTGTTATCATCTCTAAACCAATTATATAACTCTTCTAAATATTCAAAATCCTCAACATTTCCATTTATAGCTTCAATAGGTGGTTTCTGTTGCTCATCAAACATAAAAATCTCAACCATAAATACTAAATTATCAGAAAGTGGATATAGAGGTTTAGTAGAATAATCTTTTCTCTGACTTCCAATAAAAACTATACCAAATTTATATTGTGGCAAGCCTGCAACTAATTGTGCTATCCATGATGATACACCCCCTCTAACATAAGGAAAAGTTCCCTCACATGGTATTAATATATCAGGTTCACCTTTGTCTATTACTATTTTCATCTTTTATCCATATATTAACTAGAGGTTTTAATCTTAAATCGAAATTAAACTGTTTAGGTAAAATATATTTTGAGACCTCATTGTATTTTTTTTGTCCATATTTAATCTCTGCTAAAAAGGTAGAAATCGCATTTTGAGGTACTCCTAACTCTATAGCTTTATCAAAAGCCTCTTGTGCCTCATAATATTTTTTATTGAAAATATGAATTTTACCAAGTAAAACAAAGGCATTTGGTTTTTGGGTAATACTATGAAGTATAACCTCTATCTTTTTAGTATAAAATCCAGTAAGTTGTTCATCTGCAACACCATGATAGATAAATTGCCAATATATTTGAGCCAATTCAAAGATATGATTTTCTAATATATTGCCATCTTCTTCATCTCTAATCTTATTATGAATTTCTGTTATTCTGTCATTAAGCTTTTTTTCAAAAGATGAAACTAAAGCAAATGCATATAATCTCGTCTCATCAGAACTATCAGACAAAAAGTGTTTAATTTTTCCAATATTTCCTTGAGCATTACTATCATAAAGAATTTTGAGCGATTTTATTTTTATATCACTAGAGAGTTTGTTTCTATGTTCCCCCTCCATTACCAAAATCCCCTCTTGAAATTGACTATATACTATAGGAAAATCTGTTACCTGACTCTCAAAATCAACTACACCATAGCTTGGATGGCTAACTCTTTGTGTTGCCCAAGATAATCCAAATAGTATCATAATAAGAGTCAATAGAATACCAATAAAAAGTAATCCAATATTTATAACTACAAAAAATATAAAAATATCTTTTTTATATATATTATATCTCTTTGGCATGAATTGAATTAAGATAAAACTCAAAACTGTCCAAAAAACTATTTCGATTGCAATAAATATAATAATACTATCCCATTTATTAGTCTGTTGAAGCAGAGATATTAAAGTAGTAAAATGTATATTATCTAGCACAATTATACTCCTTTAAAAGTGAATTAAAATTTTTGACGCTAATATGTTTCTTGCGTAATCCTTCAAAAATTTTTTCACTCAAATGATTTCTTAATCCATCTTCTAATATTCGTACTCTTAGTTTATTTTCTATTTCACTAAGTTCGTCATCTATTACTTTAGCCTTGTGATGTAAGGTAGGAATAGATACAAAAGGAAAAAGTATAAAATGTAAATATCTATTACCACATTGAATATGTATATATTTATCCAAAATTTCAAAAAGCTCATTTTGATACATGAAATCTTTAATCTCTTTGTCTAAATACTCATTTTTAGTATATATTGCAAATATTCTACTATCTATTTTATATCCATCAAAAATATTAATTAATCGAATAACTTCTAGTTTAAAATCTACAAAATCTTGTCCTTCATGACTATTTCTTAGAGAAATAAGCTCTTTTTTACTTTGCTGTATCTCTTCTATTGAGGCTCTTTTTTTATATTTTGTCCAGATATAGTTAAATGTAACATTTATTTTTAGTAGTGTATCTTCATGAAAAAAGAGAAATGGTATCTCTTTGATAATTAGTATCACTACTATATCATCTCTTTTATCTAAAAATGGAACGGCATATATATAATCTGTCTGCTCTCTATCTGATATATCATTTAAATATACTGCTTTCTTAAGAGTCAATGCCTCTTGTATAAGCTTATCTTTTTTATTAGGAATATCTTCCATATTTCCAATAGAGGCATATGATTTGATAATATTATTTCGTTTAACTCTACATATAGAAGCCGAACCTAGTCCAAAAAACTTTTGAAGGATTTTGAGTGTATTTTCTGCACTCTCTTTTGGAGTAGAATGGTCATTATTTTCTAAAATTTCAGATATAACAAAACGGATGGATGCTGGTTGCATAATATATATGGATTCTAATTTATCATGAGAAATTTTAAGAGTAAAAAAGGCATTAGTTAACTCTTTTAACCTTAATTGTAAATAATTTGATTTAATTTTATATCTGTCCAATTCATTATGAAGATTGGAAAAAAATAGTCCATATAAAAATACAAAGAATAGATTTTCCAATAGCACTACAGTAAATAAAGGATCACTCCTATAAAATAATACAGAGATAATAGCAAAAGCTACCCACATTATCATACCCATCATTAATCCATAAAATAGCGTAATAATAGCTAACCATAAAATCAAAAAACTAAAATGATAATGGATTAATAGTGGGTCTTGATTATCAGCAAAATATCCAATAAGAGTAATTATAACAGTAATACTAATAACTTCAAATAGTTGAAGTAGTGGTGAGTGTTTTTTTAGTGTCATAATCTAATTTATAAATTTTGGGATAAGCTCTTTTGCTATCTCTTGAGCTACAACTCCAATAGATTTGTGACCCCAACCACTTTTAGCTCCAACTCCACTAAAAATAGTTTGATTGGTATTTAAATCTATTATTTTAAGAGTATAACTAACTACTGGCTCTCCATCTATACCTGTTTTGTAACGCCACTCTTGGACATCACCTGTAATTAAATATAAAGCACCCAACTTTTTTGCTTCTTCTTTTTTCTGGTCTATAAAAAGCTCCTTAGTTTTGATATTTTCCATCTCATTAGTTCCACCTATTAGTGAATAGAGAGTTATATTTTTTTGGGATATAACTCCCTCTACTATACTAGATGCTCTAAATCCTGCCATAGGTGTTTCCGTATAGTTCCAAAAAGAACTAATAGCATATTTCTGATTTTTTGGTAGAGTAACTTCATTTTTATTCATTATAGAAGAACATCCACTAAACATAAGTATAAGAATTAATATAATTTCTTTAAACATTTTTAAGCTCCATTTTGTAAAAAAATATTTACTTATTCTATATAATTAATCTTAAATTTTAAATGGTAATATACATATCATTGACTTAATATATGGTATTGTTCTATATCAAGAGTTCAATACTCAAAGAGTGTTATGATTACTATCAAAATATATCATGGAGGCAAAATTTATGAAAAGAAGTATATTAATATCATTTGCGTTATTTACAGCTCTTATCGCATCTGATGGCAAAGAGGTTTTTGAAACTTACTGTTGGGGGTGTCATCATCAAACTGCTGAGGCTTTTGGTCCTCCATTTGAGAAGATAGCATCTAAACGAACTACAAATGAGATAAAAGCAATGATAACTGACCCGAAATCAGTATCTAAAGTTTTTGGTTATAGTAGAAATGCAATGCCAAGATTTCAACTATCTGATAATAATTTAACTGCTATTACAGATTATATCTTATCTTATAAACCAGCAGAAAGTAATAAAACTATACAACAACCTTATCCAAATATCGCCCAAGTAAAAAAAGAGGGAAAATAATGTTTAGACTCTCAAATCTTTTAAATTCCGTTTTGGATAATAGACCAGCTAGAGTACTTAATGGAAGTATCGCTATTTGGAACTTTACTAATCGGTGTAACTTATCATGTTTGCACTGCTACTCCAAAGCTGATTTGGATGCAGTGGATAGTTTGAGTACCCAAAAAATAATGGATACACTACCTAAACTCAAATCTAATGGAATTAAATTTTTAATCTTTTCAGGAGGAGAACCTCTAACACGAAAAGATATTTTTGAAATAGCTTCTCGTTGTAAAGAGTTAGGAATTATCACATATCTCTCTACCAATGGATTATATGTCAAAAAGAGTAATGCCGAGAAGATTTTAGATACATTTAATTATATCGGAATTAGTATAGATGGAAGTCAAGAGGTTCATGATAAGTTTAGAGGACTTCAAGGCTCATTTGTAGAGTCTATGAAAGCAGTTGACCTGCTTAATAGTTATGGCAAAACCAAAGTAGGAATTAGATTTACTCTTACCAAAGATACTTATAATGATTTGAAGTTTATCTTTGATTTAGCACAGAGCCATAATATCCCTAAAATTTATATATCTCATCTAGTTTATAGTGGAAGAGGACTTGATAATTTGGAGATGGATTTAAGCAAAGAACAGAGAGTCAAAGCCGTAGAGTATATATTAGATAAAGCTTTTGAGTATAGAGATACCAAAAGAGATATAGAGATAGTCACAGGTAATATGGAGATGGATGCAATACTCTTTTTTGATAAATTTGTAGAGAAATATCCCCAATATGCAGATGAGATGAAGAAAAGATTGATTGATTGGGGAGGAAATAGTGCAGGAGGCAAACTATTAAATATAGATGCAGAGGGAAATGTAAAACCAGACCCATTTTTTCCATCTATTATAGGAAACATCTTTAATCAAGACTTTTCAGATATTTGGACTAATAAACCAACAAAATTATTACAAAAGCTAAGAGTTCACCCAAGGGTTTTGAGTGGAAAATGTAAAGATTGCAAATATTTAAAAATTTGTAATGGAGGTTCTCGAAGTAGAGCATATGCAATATATGGTGATATGTGGGCAGAAGACCCATCATGCTATATATAATTAAATTTAATCAAGGAGATAAAAATGAGAAAAATTATACTAGGAGTGTTGACTACAACAATACTATTTGCTATAACCCCAGCAAAAGAGAAATTTTTTGTAGTAGAGAGAGAGAGTGAGTCTGTAGCAGTAGTTGTAGATGGTCTAACTAAATCACATATGAAAAATATGCATAATATGAACCACGGAGTCATTAAATTTAAGGGTAAAGATGGATATTTAATTAGTAGAGATGGATTTATAGTTAAATTTGACCCAGTCACAGAAAAAAAAGAGGCAGAATATAAAACAAGTAAAAGTGCTATTGGTTTTGTAATTGGCAAAAATTTTGTAGCAGTCGCAAATTATGATGATAAGTCTGTTGATATTCTAAGTAGAGATTTAAAACCAATCAATAAAATTAAAACAGGTTCTAAAAATGTCGGAATAAAAATCTATAAAGATTATCTAATTTTTGCTCAAATGGATAAAGATGAGGTTTCCGTATATAAAGATAAAAATTATGGTAAAAAAGAGCCAGATTTTAAACTATTAAAAGAGTTTAAAGTGGGTCAAATGCCTTTTGATGCAATGATAAAAGATAACACATATATAGTAGGTTTCTTTTTGAGTAAAGCATTTGGAGTAATAGACCTAGATAAAATGATATACAAAGAGATAAAAGTAACAGCAAAAGATAATAAACCTGTACTAAAAGTTCCACATTTTGGATTTTGGTCACTTAGCAAGGATAAAACATTTATACCTGCTGTTGGAGATAATAAAGTAATGGTATATGACAATAATTTTACATTTATTAAAAATATAGAGATGCAAGGATTACCAGTATTTACATCGTTGAGTCCTGATAAAAAGTATATAGCTGTTACATTTTCAGGTAAAGATTTCCCAACTATACAAATAGTCGATACCAAAACTCTAAAAATCATAAAAACATTCACATTTAAAGGAAAAGTACTTCATGTAAGATGGTCAACTCTAGCTCCAGATTTATATGTATCTGTAAATGATGCAAATCAAGTAAATGTAATTGATACAGATGGGTGGTTTTTAGAAAGAGAGATATACCAAATCGAACATCCATCAGGTATATTTATCTATAAAACAGAGGCAAAGAGATAATGGCAAAGGTATATTTAACAGGAGCAGGGCCGGGAGATATTGAACTTCTAACAGTAAAAGCATTGCGTTTGGTAGGAGAGGCTGATGTAATCATATATGATAGATTAGCCAATCCAGAGATACTAAAAGAGGCAAAAAATGGCTGTGAGTTTATATATGTTGGCAAAGAGGATTCACATCATACTTTGCCACAAGAGGAGATAAATGAGGTAATTTATCAAAGTGCGTTACAATATGAAACAGTTGTACGATTAAAGGGTGGAGACCCTCTCGTATTTGGACGAGGTGGAGAAGAAGCAATATATCTCCAAGAGAGAGGAATTAAATTTGAGTTTATCCCTGGAATTACCTCTGCTATTGCAGTTCCTGAATATGCAGGTATTCCTGTCACTCATAGAGGCATTACCGTCTCTTTTAGAGTTGTAACAGGACATGAGAGCAAAAATAAAGAGTATTCTCAAATTCCATGGGAGAACTATAAAACAGATGATACAATTATTTTTTTGATGGGGCTTCATAGACTCAAACATATTAGCACAAAATTGATAGAGATAGGAAAACCAAAAGATTATCCTATAGCAGTGATTAGTAGAGGTACTACCAAAGATGAAAAAACAGTGGTAGGAACACTTGAAAATATTTATCAAAAAGCCAAAGAGTTACCCACTCCTGCATTGATAGTAGTAGGAGAAGTAGTTAAATTAAGAGAACAGTTAAGTTGGTTTGAGGATTAATTTAATAAATCTATTGTATAATCAATCAAAAGTGATGAGGTAGATTAATGGTTGAAATACAAGATATTCCAATGTTCTCTAATTTGGATAAAAAATTTCATAAAGAACTAAAAGATAGTTTATATATAAAAAAATTTACGAGAAATAGTATAGTATTTTATGAGGGTGATGAGAGCGACTATTTCTATATTTTGCTTAAAGGGAATATTAAACTATATAAAACATCTCCTAAAGGTTCACAAGTTCAGATAAAGCGAATGAAAGCACCCAATACAATAGGTGAATATGCCTGTTTTGAAAAAGCACCATTTCCTGCAACTTGTGAGTTTCTTAGTGATGGAGTAATGGGACTGTTACATTTTAATAAGGTATATAAATATCTTGATGACAAAGAGTTCTCTTTGGGACTTATCAAATCTCTAACTAGTAAGGTAATGATGTTATCATCTCTAGTTCATAAAGAGACTATACTATCTTCTGAAGCCAAAGTAGCTGATTTGATGATTGAAAATATATCTATATTTAATAGACTCAAAAATAATGAGATAGCAGGTATCTTAAATCTGACACCAGAGACATTTTCAAGAATTATTACTAAATTTAAAAAAGAGAGTATTGTCAAAGTTGAAAAAAACCAATTAAAGATACTAAATTTGAATGCACTATATATTATAGTAGAAACTAATACAATAAAAGAGTGTACAGACTGTTTAGCTGATTTCAAAGCACAATTAGCTAAAAAAGGAGTATTAAAATAGTGTCTTTTTTCCCCTCTTATTTAAATTTAAAAAATAGAAAAATACTTCTAATCGGTGGTGGACATATCGCCTTAGAAAAGTTGGAAAAGTTAATAGATTTTACTCAAAATATTACGGTAATAACTAAAGAGATTTCACCTGCTTTTTTGGAATTTACAAATAGAAAAAATATTTTCATTAAACAAAAGAGCTATGAAATAGGAGATATAGATGGATTTGATATTGTAATAGTCGCTACTAATAGTATAGATTTACATAAAGAGATATATATAGAGAGTAGAAATAGTAGAATATTAGTAAACTCTGTTGATAATACGGCTTATTGTGATTTTATATTCCCATCTTATATAAAAAAAGGGGATTTGACTATCTCTATCTCAACTAGTGGTGCATCTCCTGCTATGGCAAAGAGAGTTCGTATTTATATAGAAAAGCTTATACCCTCAAATATAGGTGAATTCCTAAAAGAGATGAGAGGTTTGCGAAAAACCATGCCAAAAGGCAAAGAGCGAATGAGATTTTTTGAAGAAAAATCAGATAAATATATTCAAAAGAATTTTAAAAGATAATTAATATAACTTACTTCAATCTATCTCTGACTAATAGATTAACAACCTTAGGATTTCCTTTTCCTTTAGTAGCTTTTAAGACTTGTCCTACGAAAAAGCCTAAAAGCTTACTATTTCCTGCTCTAAATTTCTCTACATTATCACTATTTTGGATAATAACCTCATCAATAAGAGGTAAAAGTACATCAGGGTCGCTTATCTGTATAAGTCCTTTAGTTTCAACTATTTGTGTTGGGTTCTCTCCACTATTACTCATCTCTTCAAAAACTTGTTTGGCAATTTTAGTTGAAATAAGTTCATTCTCAACCATTTTAATAAGCTCTGCAATCTGTTTTGCAGTAAACTTTAACTCATTTAACTCTTTTGTTTTTAACTCTCTAGCTACATCATTTGTTATAATATTAGCAATACTCACAGGACTATAAAATGTAAATAATGCCTCTTGATAGAAATTAGATAGTTTTTTATCCCGAGCTAAGGTATTAGCTACTTCACTATTGAGTTTAAATTCACTAATATATTTATCAAATAATATCTGCTCTTCTCTACTCATAGGTACAACCTCACCATCTATTTGTACTTTTTTAGGTTTAGGTTTTGATTGAGGTGCTTTTTTCTTTTTGCTTGAAGACTCTTTAAGAGAAACAATTTTATTAAATACAGGTACTCTATCAGTATAATCAATAGGGTCAGCATAGAAATAGCCTTCTCTTTCAAACTGAAATCTAACATCTGGTTTTTCTATTATAACAGCAGGTTCTATCAAAGCATTTTTAATAATTTTTAGAGAATTTGGATTTATATCTTCTATGCCATTAGGAGTTTCATTTTTGAATAATCTATCATAAACTCTGACTTCAATATTTTTAGCTTGGTTAGCATCTACCCACTGTATAGCACTTTTGACTTTGATACCACTACTATCTGAACCACTTTTAGAATTAGGATGATATTCTGCTTTTATCTCTATTATATTTCCATTAGCATCTTTGATTATCTCTTTAGATGAGATGATATAAGCATATTTAAGCCTTACAGATTGTTTGGGTGTAAGACGAAAGTAGCCTTTTGAAGGATTTTCCATAAAGTCATCTCGGTCAATATAAATCTCTTTTGAAAAAGGAAGTTTTCTTGAACCCTCTTTGGGTACATCATGTGGATAGTATGAAGCCTCAATCTCTTCAGAGCCATCATAATTTTCTATAGTTACTTTTAAAGGATTAAGTACACACATTACTCTTGGTACTTTTGGGTTCAAATCATCTCGTATCGCAAATTCAAGCTGTGCTACATCTACTATTGAGTTAGCTTTTGCTATACCAATACTATCACAAAAATTTAAAATAGACTCTGGTGTATAACCTCTTCTTTTATATCCTGCAATAGTAGGCATTCGTGGGTCATCCCAACCACTAACTATACCACCATTTACTAGCTCTAAAAGCTTTCTTTTACTCATTACTGTATAATTAATAGCAAGTCTTGCAAATTCATACTGATAAGGTCTTGGTGGCTCTAATCCTAGTGTCTCTATTACCCAATTATAAATATCACGATTATTTTCAAACTCTAGTGTACAAAAAGAGTGAGTAACTCTCTCTATATAATCAGAAAGGCAGTGAGCAAAGTCATACATTGGATAAATAGACCATTTATCTCCTGCTCTAAAATGGTGTTTATGTCTAATACGATATAAAAGTGGGTCTCGCATTTTCATATTAGATGCACCCATATCAATTTTAGCTCTTAATACATGTTCCCCATCTTTGAACTCACCATTTTTCATTCTCTCAAAAAGGTCTAAGTTCTCTGCTATAGAACGCTGGGCATATTTACTTCTTTTTCCTGCTATGGTAACTGTTCCACGATATTCTCGTATCTCATCTTCACTTAAGCTATCGATATATGCTTTGTCCATTTTAATAAGTTCTATAGCATAATTATATAATTTAGAAAAATAATCAGAGGTAAAATTCACACTATTATTCCACTTAAATCCAAGCCACTCTACGGCATCTTTAAGTGCCTCTACATATTGGGTATCTTCTGTAGTTGGATTAGTATCATCCATTCTAAGATTACAATGCCCTTGATACTCTTTAGCAATACCAAAATTGATAGTTATGGATTTAGCATGACCAATATGTGGAAATCCATTTGGTTCAGGAGGAAATCTTGTGATAACTTCTTGGTATTTACCTGATTTTAAATCTTCTTCAACTATTCTGCGTAAAAAATCTTTGCTCTTATTCATTAATATTTAACCTTTTAAAAGTGAGAGATGTATTTTAGCAAATTAGTGCTTAAGTACCTTATGATGTATTATTTATGATTAAATTATTAATAAGCTTTTCTTAGTTAGCTCTATCCACACTTCTTTAGTTTTTGATAAATCTCATTTACTGTACCTACACTATTGAGTGTTTCACAATCACTACTATAATTATCTTCTACAAAAGCAATAGGTGTAGCACCACTATTTCTAATCTGCTTAACTAAAAAATCATCACTATGTGCAACTCTAAAAGGTTTAATATCAAAAAGTGCAAACTTATATTCATTATTATTTAAGTTAGAAATAAATTCAGCTTCAGAGCTATACATATCAACTTTATATCCTAAATTATTTAAAATTGCAGAGTATATTTTAGCTGTTAATAGAGTCTCTTTGTATAGTATTATTTTAAATATCTCTTGTTGAGTCGATTGTATATTATTTTTTAGTGGGATTACATCTCTAATCTCATTAATTGGAAAATACTCTTCAAGAATGGTCATAAGTTCCTCGACATCTATAGGCTTTTGGAGGTATCTATCCATTCCACTAGCTAGATATTTCTCTTTATCCCCTTGAATAGTATTTGCTGTCAAAGCAACTATAGGAACATGCTTTTCATCTCTCTCTTTTTCGTACTCAATAATATTTTGAGTTGATTCAATACCTGACATAATAGGCATTTGTATATCCATAAATATAATATCATATCTATTCTGTTTTCTTAAATTCAAAGCTTCTAAGCCATTATTAGCTATAGTAACACTAATATTAAAATTAGTCAAAAGACTATAAATTAACTTTTGATTAATAATATTATCTTCGACCACTAATGCTTTTACACCTTTAAATGCTTGAGTTAGCCTACTATCATTGACTTTGGTAAGAGTCTGTTTATTATCTATACTCTTATCTTTTACTAATTTTAAAACTCTAAGTGTTTTACTATAATTAATGGGTTTATATATAACTTTTGATACCTGTTCTTTGATAGGATATTTACATTTTTCTATCTCTGCTGTAGTAAGCAAAACTATTTTGGTATTAAGTTTTAATAGTGAGCTTATCTTCTCTTTATCTTTTATATATTGATGGTCAATAAATATAATATTTGGAAGATCTCTCTCTTCTAGCTTAAAAATTTCTTTATAACTATAAGTTTTAAATTTGGCATTAATATACTTTGTATAAATCTCCAAATTTTTATAATTAGGTTTTTTGTTTGGTAGTGTAATATAAGATACTTCTATTTGACTAAAATCATCATGAACCCTCTCTTTAGCTTCTATAGACTTTCGTAAATTGATAGAAAAGAAGAATGTAGCTCCTTTACCCTCTTTGCTTTCTACTTCTAGTTTTCCTCCCATCAAAGAGACAAATTTACTAGAGATTGTAAGCCCTAGACCTGTTCCTCCAAATTTCCTACTAGTACTAACATCTGCTTGTGAAAACTCATCAAATATTTTATCTTGTTGTTCTGAAGATATACCAATACCCGAATCTTTGACTGAAAATTTCAAAGTCACTAAATCTTCTATTTGAGATAGTTTCTCTATTCTAACATCTACAGTGCCCCCTTCATCAGTAAACTTAATTGCATTACTTAATAAATTAATAATGATTTGTGAAATTTTAGTAGAATCTCCAATAAGATTGGTCGGAAGTTTTGGGTCTATAAATAGATTTAATTCTATATTCTTTTGAGATGCTTTTGCAGCATATGAGTCAACAGTTGCTTCAAATTTGTTCATTATATTAAATGAGATATTTTCAAATTCAATTTTTCCAGAAGTTACTTTTGAAAAATCTAATATATCATTAACAATATGAATTAAATTATTGGAACTCTCTTCTATAATACTTAAAAATTCTTGTTGGTCTTCTTTTAATTCACTCTCTTTTAAAATATTGGTAAATCCAATAATACCATTAAGTGGCGTACGAATTTCATGAGACATATTGGCTAAAAAATGGTCTTTTGCACGACTTGGTTCTTTGATAGCATTTGCTAAAAATTTATATATCTCTATAGTATCATTTTTTTTAATAACTTTTTTAATCTCTTCTCTTTGTTGCTCATCAAGGTCGGCTTCTATATCTTTGAGTGTATTAAATAGTAAACGATTATTGATAATATTATTATGAAATAGATAAGCTAGTGTTATAAAAAGTATAAAAATTAATATAGTCGCTATTGCTAATTTGATTGTTATATCTTTTGAACTATTTAATTTTTCTAGTATATTATTTTTGAGTTCTGATATAAGAAGCTCTTTGGCACTATTAATTTTTTTGATTTTTTGTATATTCTGTTTTATCCAATCTCTTGGAGATATAGAGTATCTACCATCCATTGAATTTATAAATATCTTAGCTCTTAATTTATCTGTTGTTATAGAAAACTTTTTGGGATTAATTATCTTTGTAAGTTTGGCAATAGTGAGAATATTATCTAATTTGTTATAAAAATTTGGAACAATATCATTTCTAATAAAATTTTCCCATAGTATTAAATCTTGACTATTCATCTTTATTGAACCACTCAAAACAAAAGAGATAAATGCTTTTTCTGTATTTAAATTCTCTTTTAATTTAGAGAGTTCCATATAATAATAAAATCTGCTACTATTACTAAGTAAACTATTTTGAACCATATTTTGCATCAATCCAAGAAGTTTATTATCAATCTTATTTTTATAATACTCAAAAATAGTTCCTCTATTATCCATATTGAGAATATCAACTCTAGTTCTTATATAATTTAAATTCTTAAAAATATTTTTGATACTCTCTTTATGGTGTGCCTCTTCTCTATGCTTATCTAAAAAAGCTAACACTTTTTCTATCTCCAAATCAACCAATTCTTGATATATTCTTAATTTTTTCAAATCTTTTTTATTTTTGGTTCCCATATAGATGGCACTACAGAGTTTCTCTTCATCTATCTTGGATAAAACAGCATCCAACCTATTTATTAGAGTTATATGTGCAATACCATCTTTTTTATCTTTATATTCACTATATGAGATAGAAACATTATATAATAGTCCAAACATTACCATTACAACAGTAATAATAATAAAAAGAAAAGAGATACTTTTGCTATTTTTGATTTTCATAATACTCCTTTTATTGATTTTGTTTATGATAGAGGGCTATCTTTTTGATGCTATTTTCAAAATCTGTTATTGAAAGCAGTATTAAACTTGATAGAGATAATTTTTTGACTTTGTAGAGAAACTGTTTATATTTAATCCAATTGCTATTCATCTCTCTTATCTCTATAGATAACTCTTCTGAATAAGGATAACTATTAACCTCTTTTAATATCATCTCAATCTTAACAATTGCCTTATTCATATTATTTAGAGTACTTTTTTTATTAATATTTAGCGAATAAGCTATATAATATTTAGAAGTTCTCTCTAATAAATACTCTATATCTTTAAGCCTCATCAACATTTTCTCTTCAATTGAAAAATCATATCTATGTGCATTTTTAATAAAGTTTGCACCATCTAAAAAACTTTCACTATAATCAAGCATCAATATACTTTTTTCTATATCTACTGGTTTGTCTATTAGCTCTTTTATCGCATCTTTATTGTATACTAAGAAATCTAAAACTTTTTTACTATATCTATTATTGGTAATCATTCTTATATCTATAATAGATTTTTCTAGTCGTTTAACATCATCAAATATAGCATCTCTAAGTTCTATCTTTTTCGGATTTTGATAAAAGAATAGATACTCTTTAGAAATTTTTTGACCTAAATATCTAATATTTTCAGATGCTTCAATAATCGTTATATTACCTCGAATAGAAGCAAATAGAGAAAATGGTAACAATATAATTAATAATATATTCCTTATTCTTCCCATACTTATCCTCTCACCTATTTATAACTTATTAATTTAGTTTTTATTTAATTTAAAATTTAAAAATTATATTTAAAATTAAATTAAGCTTTGCTTATTTTTATAATATGATATAATATCAAAAATAATTTTTGGAGGTCTTTTATGGGACTTAAATCAGATAGTTGGATACGAGAAAAATCACTCAAAGAAAATATGATAGAACCATTTTGTGAGGGTCTTATAGGAGAGGGAGTAGTATCTTATGGACTTAGTTCATATGGATATGATATTAGAGTAAGTAATGAGTTCAAGATATTTACAAATATCAATGCAGAGGTAGTTGACCCAAAAGAGTTTAATAATAATAATGTGGTTGACTTCAAGGGTGATATATGTATTGTTCCACCAAACTCATTTGCCCTAGCAAGGACTATTGAGTATTTTAGAATGCCAAAGGATACACTTGGATTATGTGTTGGAAAAAGTACATATGCTAGATGTGGAATTATAGTCAATGTTACACCATTTGAACCAGGATTTGAGGGTCATATAACTATAGAAATTTCAAATACAACCCCTCTACCTGCCAAAATTTATGCAAATGAGGGGATAGCTCAAGTCTTATTTTTGGAAGGTGATGAACAGTGTGAGATAACTTATAGAGATAGAAAAGGAAAATATCAAAATCAAACAGGTATAACTTTACCTAGAATTTTAAAAGAGAGTTAAGATTATTACAATATAATAATCTGTAACATTTTTAATGAAAAGGATTATATATGGGTTTTTTTGATTTTATGTCAAATAGAGGAAAAAGTTTATTGGGGAAAGGGAATGACTCTGAAGCTATTAAAACAGAGATAGAGAGTAGTTTTGAAGAGTTACCAGTTGACGGACTAATAGTTGAGGTTGATGGTAAGAGTGTTACTTTAGCAGGAGTTGCAAAAGATTTTGAAACTAGAGAAAAAGCTATATTAATCGCAGGGAATATTGAGGGAATTGCACAAGTTAATGCTGACCAATTAATTACTATGGAGATGCTCTCTTCTAATTCAGAAGAACAAAGTATTGAGATACCAGAAGAGATTTTCTATACTATAGAAAAAGGTGATACACTATGGGAGATTGCAACCAAATTCTATGATGATGGAAATAAATACACACATATAGTAGATGCCAATCTTGAAGTCATTAAAGATAAAGACTTAATCTATCCAGGTCAAACTATCAGAATTCCTGAAGTTATTGCATAATTAAAAATTAGATAGAAATATTTATAAATTTCTATCTAAATAAAGGTTTTATGGAACTGATATTAATTGGATTTTAAATTTGTCAAATTAACTCTAATCTTAACTCTATTTATCGCTTTTCCATCAGAATCAATTTCGATATAAGGGACATCATCATAGTTAATGGTATAACTTTTTGAATCATCCAAATCACTATTATTATCTTTTTCTATCCATGCAAGCAGTGATGTTTTTCCTGCTGTTATGGTATCATCTATAGCGACATTAATTGAAATAGCTATCTCCTCATTATTCTCATCTTTTGCTTTGGCAGTGAGTGTTATGCCATCTTTTCCAATAGAGTCTGTAGTACTATTATCTGAGAAAATAGAGTGAAATGTTAAATTTGTACCCTCAAAGTCATAAATTAGGGCTTTATCTTTACACTCCTCTAATGTATTTCCCGTACATAACTCATCAATAGTTAAAGAGCTTAAAAGATCTGCACCATCAATAGGCAAAGATTTGGTCGGCATATCAATAACAAGGTCATGGTCATCTCTAAAGAGGAAGAACTCTGCTTTAACACTCTCTGTATAGTTGGTACTATCTAACTGTTGAGAGGCTTTATCTGAGATACGCAATCCCCATGCTTTAAAAAATTCTCTATAATCTTTATTGAGTATCTTGCTAAGTGTGATTACCATAAAATCATTACCACCGATAATATTATCTTTGCTATCCACCTCTTTGGCTTCAGTATAACTATAAGTATCAAATCCTAAATTATCTTTTACAGCATCCCATTTCTCTTCTGAGGTATATGTATCTCTAAAAATTCTTTCCATTAGATACAGTTTGGTATAAACATTCCAATTTTGATTTAAAAATGCAATATGTGAAACTAAAACTTGTCTAATATCGGCATCTTGATGAACTTCTGTATCCAACCACATAGGATGTACACCTTCTTTTATCTCTATATTTTCTCGAATTGCTTTTTGTAATAATCCATAAGCTTTTGGATAGTTATTCCATTTATAGTTTCCTACTTTTCTATTATGATCAGCAAAATATTTTGTAACCACATATTGAGTGAATATATTATTGGTCACTTCTGTACTATACCAACCATAAAACTTTAATAAATTTCGTTGTAGATTATGTCCATACTCATGAACTGCCCCACCACTAAAAATCGTGACAGGTTCACTCATATCAAAAGGATTACCTGAACAAGCACCACCACAATAGGCATGAATATCAGAATTAATATGCTGAATTTTTGGTTTTTGATGAATGGTTGAAGTACAATCTAAATTATTATTACTACACCACTGCAAAACATCACTACTCAATTCTAAACCATCCCCCTGATAAGCAGCAGCACTTAAAACTGTCTCTACCAAATATTTTTTTAAATCATAAAAATATAACTCCAAATCACCATTGTAATGTTTCTCATTAAATGCATCTAATTGTTGTTGTTTAATAGAGTGTATCTCTACAAATGGTGTTTTGATATCTGTCCAATTATAAATACTATCTTTTAAATTCTGATAATAATCATTAACCTTATCACTTTCAAAAGAGGTACTTGTGGTAATTAGCGATGGGTGTTCTCCTACATTTTCAAATGCAATTTTGATAGTTGGAGGATTCTCTTTGCTCTCTGAGGTATAAACATAGATTGGACCACCATAAGGAGTTGATAACGCATAGGATTTATTAGGAAGAAGTGTCACAAAACTACTTTCCATAAATCGTGGTCGAGTATAGTAATCTTTTTCCCAAATTCGTGTACTATTGACTCTAAGCATGTTAAATTTAACCTGTACTTTTATGTCACTATTGGTATCTAATCTCTTGATTGTAATAGTTTTTCCAGGAATTGCATAAAGACCAGTAGCTGTCCAACCATCAAATCTCTTAGGTACAACAGTAATTGTTTTCGAGGTGGTAGGTGCTGTCAACAGTTCTGATAGATTGGGAGTAAAATCTCCTAAATCTGATTGATATTTATTGTTTTCTCTAGCATAAGAGACAGAGGCATCACTGTAATAAGCACGATAAAATGATGTGAAATCATCTGAAGTCACACTCATTGGGTATTTTATATTTTGACGATATTTATCCCCAATAAGCAGTGCCAACTTATAAAATCTATCACTACTTAAATTACTATCAAAGATATTCACATCCTCTGCATCTACATTTTTTATAAAATCTCGTAACCCATTAACTCCATTAAAAATCTCATCATCAAGGCTTTTTCCTGTTAACTTATTTGTCCCTTTAGCTTGCCAATAAGAGCTTAAATCGCTATATTCAATATCCAATTTTCCATCTTGAAGATTATTAATTGTTCGTAAGATATTCTCCGTTTTGGAAGATGGATTTTCCAAAGCTTTATTACAAACATTTGGGATTGTATCCCATGCTCCTATGGCATCTGTCCAAACTGTATAATAGACACCCATATATTCTCTCTGCTCCAAAGTAGGTCCATCAAACAGGATAACTGCTTTTTTCTGCTCTAATGCCTCTTTATATAAATTGGTACGCTCTTTCATTACTATATAGATATCAAATGTTCCATCTGAAATATGTGAAGTATCTTCGGTTATATTCCATTTTGTCTCAATATTATTATCTGAAATCCAACGCTCCAAACTACTCTTTGCCCCACTATTAACAACAATAGTTAAGTTTTCATTATATATGTCCTCAACACTATCTTTTTTGGTTAACCATTTAAAAAGTTTGGTTGTACTCTCTTTCATATCCCCAGTCAAGTGATCAAAAGGTGCTCCCAATATAGCATATCGTCCACCATTTCTTCTCTCTCCTGCAAAAGAGTAGAATGTAATATTTCCATCTTCATCAACACCACCATGTAGAGGAATATTATTTAATGATAGAGAGAGGAAATGGTCAACTGCTCCTTTAAAAGGTGCAGTAAATGAGGGAGTTTTACCATAAAAATTTGCAATACCATCTTGACAACTTTTATCAACTACCTCATCACCATGGTTAATTGCCTCATATAAGGTCTTCATATCAATATCACTGGCATCTCCTATGGATAGAGCTTTCTCTAGTAGGTTATTCTTGGTTGTTACTTTTGTATTAAACCTATCAAGTACCACAACCCCTCGACCATTAATCACCTCTACGCCCATCTCAACATCATTATAATAGAGTTCATCCATATCAGAACAGGTCTCAGTGTCATTTGTTTTTAGATAATCCAAAATTTTTACAAAATCGAAATCAATATTGGTGATTTTCTCTTTAGCTACAAAATTATAGAAGTATCGATTGGGATTGTCTGTCTCTTGTTTTTTAAAGACTCGATAGTGAACCCCATCAATCAACGCATCTTCAGAGAAGAGCAGTCTATCACTTGGATAGAATCCATTAGGGTCAAAACGAACCATAATCTCATATCGAATATCATCCATAGAGGAGTCATTAGTAGTATGAAGCCAACTCTCTAATGCAATATTATAAGAGCCTGTAATATTGAAATCATGGTAGGTTAAGCCAATATTAACACTACTTAACTCTTTGACCTGTTTTGGTAAAACGCCTTCAAGGTTTACTTGTCCTCTAAACTTCTTGCCATAAATCGCTTCAGGATAGGATTTGACACCTCCTTCTCCATTAGGCCAACCCCATAGCCAACCACCTTTTAAACTGTTCTCATCATTGAAACTAAAAATGCACTGCTTATACTCTTGGTTCTCTAATAATCTACTTTTACCCCAATCATTATTATTGAGCGTATAACTGTTTTCAAATGAAATATTATTCCAACTTCCACATTTACTCTCTATAATATCTAATCCATCTACTAAACTTTCAGGAGAGATAATATTGACTATTCGGGTTTGATTTGCCTCATTTCCCGCACCATCCAAAGCAGAATAGATAACATTATAACTACCAATCTTATAAGGATTTAAAGCTGAATTATCAGTTGTAACATTAAGCTCTCCATCCTTATCATCAATAGCCGTAGCACCATACTCATGGTACTCATCTCCTAAGATAATATCTATCTTTTCTGCTCCATTTAATGTAACCGTAGGAGGTGTAGTATCTCTAGGTTCTAATACCTGAATGACTTGTGTAACTTCACTACTATTGCCTGAGCCATCAACTGCTTTATAAATAACTTTATAACTACCTATTTTTGTAGTATCTACACTACCAATTGTTGTAACATTAATATCTCCATGAGCATTATCAGTAACATTGTATTCTGATATTTTATAATCTTCATTTAGATAGAGTGTAATATTAAGATCATCTTTTAGTATTAATGTTGGTGGAGTAGTATCAACTATATTAATTGTACGGATAACTTCTATTCTATTATTAGCTTTATCTGTTGCACTATAAGTTAGATTATACTCTCCTACCACAGAATTATTAATTACTCCTTCAATGGTAACAGTTAGCTCTTTATCTTGGTCATCTAAAGCAATTGCTCCTGCCTCGTGATAAGAGGCTCCTGCTTCTAAGATAAGAGGATTATTACCTTTAAGAGTAATAGTACTTTTTACTGGTGTTGGCGTTGGTGTTGGTGTATTATCTTCTGAACTACTAGCATCCATATTTAAAAGTTTAAAAATAGATTTTCTGTAATATTTTGGATTATCTTTATTTAATGACCATTCAGCTTCTACATAATAATAATCACTATCTTGACCAATTAATTTAAGGTTCATAATCGCAGGATTTCCATTTACATCTCCACTCATTTTTAATATTCCATCTTTAATTACACTAGTAAATACGAAATTAACAACATATCCACCATCATTGAAGAAATCAAATTGTTGAAAAGTTCCAGAGCCATCATCATTAAATACTAATGTTTCTGTATTATGTTCTGTTACTGTACAGTTTTCTCTATCTTCTATAAGTTTAGTATTTGTAAATGTTTTATTATTAATAATACCTAATGTAAAAATCAAAGAGTTATTATTATAATATTGAGCCATACTATATTCTGTACAATAAGGTTTTTCACTACCCATATTTCCAGCTGGAGAATATCTACATACTATATGAGTTCCCTTGTAACTTGTTTTTGATTTTGCTTCTCCACATCCAACTTTTGTTGTTTTTTGCCATGCTAGTTGTGTGTAATGTCCTACAACATGTCCATTTCCTGTATTTGCTGTATAATCATAATATGCTTTTTCATTAGCCCACATATCTACAGCACCAAATTTATTATTATTGGCACTATAATTATTTGCACTTCCTTCTATAGTAATATCTACAGGATTATCTAATATATAATACAAATTTCCACTTGCTCTTGCTATATTTTCACCTTCCCCCTCATATGCTAACCCATGAGTTGTACTATTAAAGTGGGAAGCATGAGGTGAGACACCATTATCGGCATCTGCTTGTGTATAGTTTGTAGCCAAATAGTCTGCCCATAATTGTGCATGAGTAGCTAAAGTTGTATCCCATGTCAAATTACTATCAGTAAACTCTAAATTTCTATAATAGTTATGTCTTTTTACAATACTATCTTCCACTGTTCCTGTCGTTGGTGTTGGTGTTGGTGTTGGTGTTGGTGTTGGCGTTGGCGTTGGTGTTGGTGTTGGTGTCGGTGTTGGCGTCGGTGTTGGTGTTGGCGTTGGTGTCGGTGTTGGTGTTGGTGTTGGTGTTGGTATTGGTGTTGGTGTTGGTGTCGGTGTCGGTGTCGGTGTTGGTGTTGGTGTTGGTGTTGGTGTTGGCGTTGGTGTTGGTGTTGGTGTTGGTGTTGGTGTTGGTGTTGGTGTTGGCGTTGGTGTTGGTGTTGGTGTTGGTGTTGGTGTTGGCGTTGGTGTC
>Ga0256914_1000775_pt1 | contig 30824 bp, 26 predicted proteins | sample HulkmetaG_FD_191571 | JGI IMG/M metagenome (GOLD analysis project Ga0256914, IMG submission 191571) | Hydrothermal chimney microbial communities from Main Endeavour vent field at the Juan de Fuca Ridge, Pacific Ocean - Hulk | ecosystem: Environmental > Aquatic > Marine > Hydrothermal vents ... | reverse complement strand
ATTCAGTCAGTTGATAGTCGGCAGACAGGCCAGTCTGCCAGGTATCGGTCAGGCCGCTGCGCCGGCCGTCAAAATTGCTCTGATCGTAAAATTTATCAACATACAGGGTCGCCGAGCCATGCTGGAAATCCCAGGTTAACGTGCCCTCGGCATTATAATCGGTTTGTGTTGAACTGTTGTCAAAAGAACCCCATGACGGGCCGCCGGACAAACTGATATGCCAATGCTGGGCAAGATCGTAATCACAGCCCAGGGAAAGGTTGTTCACCCTGTAGTTATTCTGCAGCGGCGAGGCATAATCTGTGGCAAGAAAGCTATACTCGACAAACGAATGCAACCGGGATGAATAATCATAGCCGCCCCGAAGACGGAAGTCATACTCATCCAGATCTTGTGAGTAGTTAAGAGGAACAGGCGTGATCTCCGGAGGTTGCGCATCAGGCTGCTGGGCCGGATCAACCGGTTCGGCCTCCTGCTCATCGGCCGGCAATGGCGGACTCACCACATAGACATCCGTGTTATCAAAAAGCCCTTTGCTGTAATTAAGCTCGCCTTCGGCACTCCATTTGGCGTTGAAACGATGCTTGACCAGCACATCACCGCTATGTCGATCATATTCACTATAGCCGCCGGCAGAATCGCTATCGTTGCGCAGAACATCATACGTGTAGGAAAGCTCAAGGTTTCTTTCTCGCCCATATTCATATTCCGTCCCCGCTTCAAGGGTATTGGTCCAGTAACGGCGGCGGCCATACTGTTCGGTCAGGCCCTGTTCCGTCTGCGCGGCCGGAGTTTTGGTTTCTTCAGAACCAGGATCTGGTTCCGATGCTGCCGCCCGCTCTTCTTCCTGTCGAACCGGATCATCACCAAGAAAAAAGGTGTTGTCCAGGGTCACGAGCCAGTTACGGCTGATATTTTTTTCAAGACGCAGGGCCAGATCATGGTCGATATCCGTCGTGCCGTCGATATCGTCATAATTTACCCCCGGTGCATAGCTCAACTCAACGAGATCGGTTATACCCGTGGAGGTAAAGGTCAACCGGGGGCTGACAATAAAACTGCGCCGGTCGCCTTCCCGGTCATCCACAATGATGGCAGCCGGCGCCGCAGAAGAGTTTGCCGTGGTTGTCTCATCGACTACGGCCTCTTCATCAGGTGCCACGGGAATAACAGTTACCGGGCCGGATTTGTCATATGTCCGATCCTGATAGTCATAACGAATCGAAAGATCACCAACGACGATATTCTGCCTCGCCTCTGCCCATTGGCCATTCAAAAAAACGAAAAAACCGACAGACAGAACCAGGCCACGAAAATGACTCCGCTTCATGCTTCCTCCGGCGAGGCTTGTTAATGGACGATCATCACATCATTTGGTCTGAGATAAATATTTTTTTCCAGATCTTTTCCCTTCAGAAAATCATCATAATCGAAGCTGAGCGTTTTTTTCTCCCGATCACGCTTTTCCTTGGGTCCGCTCCCCTGCCTAATAATGGTCACGTCATGATTGGCCCATTCAGTGAAACCACCGCTGCGGGCAATGGCCTGAACAACAGTTACCGGAAAATCCAGGGAAAAGATGCCGGGGCTGTTTACCTGCCCCATAACCGTGTAACGGCGGCTGTTGCTCTGCACCAGCACCACAGTAACTATCGGATCATCAAATACGGTCAGGTACAGTTTTTTCAGATAATCGGCTGCCTGGGTCAGGGTCATGCCGGCGACCTGCACATCTCCGATATGTTTCAGGGAGATTCGGCCATCCATGCGAACCTTGATGCCGGCGGCGGTTTCTTTCTGCTGCCCCTCACCTGCGCCGACAAGTCCGGTCGCGTTATTGCCAGCCGCGGGCGGAGCCGCAGCAGAGGCTGACATATCCCCCTCGCCGTATACCGTAACGGACAGGATATCGCCATGCCCTATCACATATTCTTCTTGTTCTCCGGGCAGAACGAGGTCGCCGACTATCTCCTTACGTAATTTTTCTTTTTCGGCATTACTGACCACCACATCATCTGTTGATTGGGCTGCTGTCGCCAGTTGCAGACAGCCAAGAAGCGTGACAATCAACACCAAAAGACATATACGAACCTTCATGACCTGCCCCTCCAAACATTTTCTCAAGAATCAGGTTGCTATTTTTTCAAGAAAAACCAGACCAACAGACAACATGTTTACCGAATTATTACCCAAGACATCCATTACGCAAGATTTCTTTATCAAAATCTTACTTTATCATATTTGCCCAGGAGAAAGAAACACTTTTACCTGTTTTATCTTGCAGGGATATCGAAAGATGAGCACCTGTTCTGGTCACGATTGCAAGGCATATAGTTCCATTTTTCCGGAAACAGTCATGGGAGGCAACATTTTTCAGAGCGCCGCATGCGGAACAGCGTCCGACCGCTGCCGGTCCCGGAAAGAATCGCGACCGCCAAGGGGGGCAAAGGGCTGGCCAGAAGATTATGGCGGGATCATAAAAAAAGGCCCGATCAGCGCAAACTGATCGGGCCTTGGTGCATTCTTGGCGCGCCTGGCAGGATTCGAACCTGCTACCCTCGGATTCGTAGTCCGATACTCTATCCAGATGAGCTACAGGCGCCTGTTGACCGGGTCGAACATACAGTATCTGCCCGACCGGCGCAAGTTTTTTCTCACTCACGCCTCTATCCCCTTATGCCTGCAGATACTCGATCTGATTTTCGCCCGGACGCATCTCCGGCCTGGAAAGAATATCGATGCTCGCCGCGTGCCGTGCCTCAAGCTCGGTCAATTCCTTGCGTTTTTTGTTAAGCAGGTAATTGGCAACATCCAGGGGAAGACTGCACTCGATTCTATGCACTTTCTTGCGCAAAATACCGGTCTGAATACGGCGGAGAATATACAGGGCTTGCGATTCAACCGATTTGACCACGCCCCTGCCCTGGCAATGCTCACAGGGGAGATAGCTCCCCTTTTCAATGGGCGCGCCCATCTTTTGCCTGGAGATCTGCATCAGGCCGAAACGGGAGATACGGCTAATATCCACCTTTGCCTTGTCGCGTTTCATGCTCGCCTTGACCTGCTTTTCCACCTCCCGTATATGTTTCTTGTTCCGCATATCAATAAAATCAACCACTATCAGACCGCCCAGGTCACGCAAACGCAACTGGCGGGCCAGCTCGGCTGCGGCTTCCATGTTGGCCAGAAAAATGGTTTCCTCGAAATCACCGTTTTTCGAAGTCCGCCCAGAATTAACATCAATCGCCACCAGGGCCTCGGTGGGATTGATAACTATGGAGCCGCCCGAGGGCAGCGGCACTTCAGGCTTGTAGATGGACTCTATCTGTTCTTCTACATTGCTCTGGTTGAAAATAGGCTTTGCGCCCCGATGCAGCTTGAGCTTGACCTTGCGCTGCTTGGCCGGCAGCAACTCGACAAACTGTTTGACCTGCTCGAAAGACTCTTCGGTGTCGACTATTATCTCATCGATATCAGGGCTGAAATGATCCCGGAGGAAGCGCACGACCGTATCCTGCTCTTCATAGATCAAGGCCGGCGCCTTTACGGTCTGGCCCCGCTTTTTAATTTCCTTCCAGAGCCGAAGCAGGTAGCGCAGATCCTTTTGCAGCACTGTTTTGGTAATATCGGCGCTGGCCGTTCGAATGATATAGCCGATTCCCTCTGGAATGGAAAAGCTGGACATGATCTCCCGAAGCGCGGACCGGCGGTCCTCACCAACTATTTTGCGGGAAATACCGGCGCTGTCACTCCCCGGCATCAGAACAAGGCAACGGCCTGGCAGAGAGAGATACGTCGTCATATTGGCACCCTTGTTGCCGGTCACCTCCTTGACGACCTGAACCAGAACCTCCTGGCCCTTTTTGATAACATCCTCGATCTTGAGTTTTTTCCACTGATGCTGACTGATCAACTGGCGACTCTGCTCGCTGATATCCTCACGGTAATACTCCGGATGAATCTCGTTAAAGGGAAGAAAGCCGTTCCGTCCCGTCCCAATATCGACAAAGGCAGCCTGGAGGTTGGCCTCCACGGCCACAATCCGCCCCTTGTAAATATTGTTTTTGGTCCGCTCCCGAACCACTGTCGTTACGTGATAGGAATCGAGCCGCCCGTTTTCCACCAAGGCAATCCGGCATTCTTCGGGCTCTTCCGCATTGATAAGCAGCTTGACAATCCCCCGCTTCTCTTCCTTCCTGGACACAGGCTCACGCCCTGCCCCCTTGTTCCCGTCGCCCTTGCCGGCTTTTCCCTTGCCCTGCTTGCTCTTTTGCTGCTTCTGCTTGCCGCGGCCAGTCTTTTTCTCCTGTTTATCCGCCTGTTGCCCTGTATCCTTTTTACCCTTACCGGAAGAGGCCTCCTCCGCGGATGTATCCCGCTCCTCCTCTGACGAGCGGGAAACTGGCGTTTCAGAACTTCCCTCCTCCGCGGCCGCGCGCCGCTCATCCTGGGAAGTGGTGGCACTCGGCGCCGATTCCTTTTCTTTTTGCTCCTTCTCCTTCTTCCGCAGCGTCGAAACACTTTTCCACCAGGCGCCGGTACTTGCCTTGGGCACCTTTTGTTTTTTCGCTGTCTTCTCCCCTTTTTTATTGTTTTTTTTGTCTGTCATGCATACTCCTGCAAATGGATACGAACAATCAACCCGTTCCGTCGTCCCCCTGTTTCACCCAATCATCCAGCCGGAACGACCGGAGAAAAAGAAACCAAAGGCGCAAGCAGGGTCCGCTGAAGCCACAACAGCATTCATATCAACCAGACCGGCGGACAAGGCACCCGGAATCCTCAAAAAAAGGAATGCCGGCAACTGCCGCCCGCCATGTTGCCAGAAGACACCATTACTCCTGGATCTGATAATATTTCCGGTCTCCATACTGACGCAAACGGAGCTGACCGGATCGAACGAACGGTGCCAGGGACTGTTCAACTTTTTCAGGACCTCCCAGATGAAAGGTCTTGTTTATATCGGCTGCCGTACACGGCCGCCGTCGTAACATCTCGATAATTTCAGCCAACCGGTCATCGACCGGCTCAACATGTTGCCGCCCTCCGCCCTCATCAGCGGTCGGCGCGCCCTGGGCCAAAAGGTCAACAGGGACATCGGCAAAACGATTCTGGAAAAAACAGCCAATTTCCCGCAAACGGCTTTCGGCCAGTGGTTGAGCAAAAGATTCCAGTGGCGGACGGGCAACGGTGTTTATCTGGATACGGTCAAGCCGCATCCGGGCCATGACTTCGGCCAGGGCGCTCACGTCATCATCTGAATCATTGATTCCCCTGGCAAAAAGAATCTCCAGCCAAAGCTGGCCTGTAAACTCCAAGGAAAAGGTGACCAACCCCTCGATGACCCTTGCAAGTTCAAGACATCCCGCCGGTCGGTCGATTTTTCGAAAACTTGCAGGAAGGGCGGAATCAAGCGACGGGATAACCACATCCGCACACGCGACCTCCTGACGAACCTGTGGGTCGTCAAAGGTGGTTCCATTTGTCAACAGGGCTATCCGGGGCGGAGCCAATGTGCGCAAAAAAGACAGGATCTTGCCCAAATCGACATGCAGAGTGGGCTCGCCGCTTGCGGTAACAGTTACCGTGTCGATATCGGCACGATTGTCCGGCCCGGAAAAAAAGGCATCCAGCTCTGCAACAATTTCTTCGGTCGGGGTATATTTCCCGCGCTTGCAGGTCAGTTGGGCTGTTGGTCCGACCTCGCAATAGATACAGTTGAGAGTGCAGATTTTTTCAGTAAAGAGATCAACTCCAAGCGAACGGCCGAGCCGCCGCGAGTTCACTGGCCCAAATATATATTTCATCAATACATGCCCCTGTCGGGAGCAGGCAAATCATCCTTTTCAGCAAACCGGGAGGCACCAGTCAGGACAACTGGAATAGAAATAGCCATCGGCCGTACACGCCGCCAGGCATGTCATCTGCCCGTTACCGGACAGGCAACCACCGGATTTGGCACAATGTTATACCTTGTGATCAGGACATATCCTGCAGGTTAGATAAACCAAATTAAAATCCCGCGCAAGCCTATTCTCGGCCTTTTTTCTTGACACAACTTATTGGTACGCGTACATTTCTTTGGTCAATCATCGCATATTCGAAAGGGGAATGAAACACTCCATGGTTCATCCCCGGATTCGATTTTCCTTTACTTTTACCCGGGAGCAGGTCGAGGTGCAACACAACATCCAATCCACTCCGTTTTTTTTCTCCACAGTCCTTGTCGTTTTGATGGGTTTCTTTGCGCCGGGTTCATGGGCTGGCACGATTCAGGCAGAGGAATGGGAAATCACGGCAGACCGTATCACCCGCTACGAAGATCCAGCCAGCGTCATCGCCGAAGGCAATGTTGTGCTCCAAAAAACAGAGATTGTCACCCGCCAGAAGAAAAAGGCTCCCGCGAGTGACTGGAGTGACCTGCTCGGCGAGAGCTCGCCTGAAGAAACCACTGCCAGTGAACCGGAAACCGTAACAGAGACAAAAACCCTGACCACCATCAAGGCGGACTGGATCGCCTATGATGTTGATCTGGGCAAGATCAAGGCGCGGGGCAACCTGCTCATCGATATTGGTCCGGACCAGTTGACGGCCGACGCCGGCACTGTTGATCTGAACCATGAAACCGGCACCTTTGAGAACGCGACCATCATCCGCCAGTACAAGGATATGCATCTGCAGGGCCGGGTCATTGAAAAAACAGGCGACCTGACCTATCACATCGAAGACGGATGGGTGATTACCTGCAAGGTCAAGGAGGGAGAAACGCCGCCCTGGAGCTTTGCCGCCGCTGATGCCGACATTACCGAAAACGGCTATGCCTTTCTCAAACATGCAACCTTCCGTATCAAGGATGTGCCTGTGCTGTATATGCCGGTCGTGTTGCTGCCGGCCAAAATTTCCCGTCAGACAGGTTTTCTCTTCCCCTCGTTCGGTCTATCGGACAGGGATGGATTTGACCTGGTTACCCCGTTTTTTATCAACCTGTCACCATCGAGCGATGTTACCCTCTATCCCGAGTACTTGAGTGAACGCGGGTTTATGGCCGGGGCTGAGTTCCGTTATGTAACCGATCCCAACTCCATGGGTTTTTTCATGGCCAACTATCTTGATGACGACCTTTCCGATCCGGATGATCCGGATAATGCGGATTATTATGCCGACGGCGGCTACACACATACCAATCAGGAACGGTACTGGATTCGTGGCAAGGCGGATCAGGAATTTGGAGAATGGATAGCCAGGCTTGATCTCGATATTGTTTCCGACCTGGACTACCTGACCGAATTTAACAGTGGAATCACAGGGTTCAATACCAGCCAGGATCGGTTTCTGGAGACCTTTGGCCGCGGCTTTCAGAACAAAACAGAACTGGCCAGGGAAAACTCGCTCAAGGTTCTGCGCTCCTGGGAAAATGGCTCGGCCCTGCAGGTCAACCTTCTCGGCATCAATGATCTGCGCGAGCCTCAGACGTCCCCTGATCCGCTCTGGAACCTGCCTGCCATAGATTACAGCGGCCTGCTGCCGATTTACGATACCGGCATTGATTTCTCATGGACCGCCAACTACACCAACTTCTGGCGTGACCAGGGCGTCCGGGCCCAGCGTATCGACCTGCCGCTCAAGATCAGCGCCGGCATCCCGCTGACCCCTTATCTGGAAACAACGGTCGATGCAGGCATCAGGAATACCAGCTATCTCATCGATGATAACGGTGAGGCGCAGTGGGCGGATTCAGATACTGAAAATCGGTTCCTGGCTGATTTTGGCGGCAAAATAGGCACCACCATGGTACGCGACTTTGGCCTTTCCATGGGTGAAATATACAGGTTCAGCCACACATTCCGGCCCTCGATCTCCTATCGCTACGTGACAGATGTCGATCAGGGCGACCTGCCTGTCTTCGACGATATTGACCGGATTGCCGATGAAAATATTATTTACTATAATATCGACAACTTCTTTTCCATCTTCGGCCTGCACAAAGGCTCCGAATATGACCGCCAGTTCGGTTACCTGAAAATCCGCCAGGGCTATGATCTGCGCAGCGAAATGAGCGATGCGCCATTGACCCCTGTGGAACTGAAACTTGGCCTGTTCCCCTTGCAGGATCTGCGCATCGTTTATCGTTCCGATATAGATGTCTATGGTGAAGGGCTGGTCAGCAACTCTCTAGAATCGAGCTATAAAAACGGCAGAGGAGACACCTTTTATCTCGATTATTTCACCGATAAAAACGGAGATGCGCCGGACACCCAATCCATTCGCGGGGGGGCGCGGATTTCCCTGTGGTACTCCCTTATCGCCTCCTATGACATTGAGCGATCTCTCGAGGACAGCCAGACCGTGGAGGAAAACTTCAGCCTTATATACCAACCCTCATGCTGGTCTGTCGAATTCGCGACAAATTACACCCCCGGCAATCAGAAATATATGCTCATGTTCCGCCTGGCCAATATTGGCAATCCATTCGGCTTCAAACTGTAATGGCCGGCCCTCCACCTGTTGCCGAAAACCGGGCGGCCCGCTGAACAATGGCAGCCCCGATGTACGATGTTTTCAATGGCGACGCGGATGGAATCTGCGCCCTGCACCAACTGCGGTTAAGCGATCCCTGTCCTGACAGCCACCTTGTCACGGGCGTCAAACGTGATATCCGTCTCCTCGCCCGTCTGAAAGATTGCAGGCAGTGCCGGATCACGGTCCTTGATATTTCCCTTGATCGAAACCGTACGGATCTCATCGCGCTGTTGAAGCGAAACAACCGGATCGTGTATATCGATCACCATTTCAGCGGAGAGATACCGCCGCATCCGAATCTGGAAACCCACATCGACCCGGAGCCCCAGACCTGCACCTCATTGATTGTCAACCAGATGCTCGAAGGACGTTACCGTTCCTGGGCCGTTGTCGGCGCCTTTGGCGACAATCTCGATGAAGCCGCGCTCAAGGCCGCTGATCCCCTTCATCTTGCCGGAAAAGATCTTGACCGGCTTCGGGAAACAGGCATCCTGCTCAATTACAATGGCTATGGCGCGGCATTGGACGATCTCTTTTTTCCGCCGGACAAACTGTATCAGGAGGTACGCTCCTACAGCGATCCTCTCGACTTTCATCGCAATTCTCCGGCACTACGCATTTTGCAAAAAGGCTACCAGGAAGACCTGGCCAGGGCTGAATCCGCCCGGCCGGTCCAGGAAAACGCCAGCGGCCGTATTTTTCTGCTGCCCGGCGAGCCCTGGGCAAGGCGGGTGGCCGGTGTTTTTGCCAACCGGCTGGCCCGGGAGAAAAAACATCTTGCCCATGCCCTGATCATGCCCAATCAGGATGGATCATTGCGTATCAGTGTCCGGGCCCCCCTGCATCACCGCGCCGGAGCCGACACTCTCTGTCGACAGTTTCCCACCGGAGGGGGCAGGGCTGCCGCAGCAGGAATAAATCAGCTCCCGCCTGGCATGCAAAAGCAGTTTATGACCGCATTTACCCAACAATTTTCAACCAAGTGTTCATTATGTTCCGTGCCGATCCGTGTCCCCGGCCATCCAGGGTAACTCCCCTGCAAGGGCTGCTATATATCTTTTTTTTCGCACTGTTCCTGTTTCCGCGGCCCGGCATTGCTGCGCCAAAGGCGGCAGACCTGGTCAAGGATGGGCAGCCTATTGATCTCAATCAAAAGAAATACCAGCAACTTTTCAAAGAGTTACGCGACAAATACCACTTCAGCGACAAGGAGCTGCACTCCATTTTTGCTGATCAGCGGATTTCACGCCGGGTTCTGGAGCTGATGGACAAACAGTGGGAAGCAAAGCCCTATTACAAGTACGCGCCCCTGTTCATCAATGAGAGAAAAATTCGCACCGGGCGGCAAAAACTGGTCCAGTACAGACATATCTTTGACAGGATAGAAAAGGAAATCGGAGTAGACAGAGAGATCGTTGCTGCCATCTGGGGCATTGAAACTCGGTACGGCTCCCACCAGGGCCGATTCAAGGTCCTGCAAACCCTGAATACGCTCTTTGATGCCTATCCACGCCGGTCAAAATTCTTTCGCAAACAGCTGATTCATTTTCTGCTCCTGTGCCGGGAAAACGGTGTCGATCCAAAATCCGTGCGTGGCTCCTATGCCGGCGCTTTTGGCCAGACCCAGTTTATCCCCTCTTCCTTCAGGGCCTATGCGGTCAGCTTTGATGGAGATGCCAAAAAAGACGTCTGGAACTCGGTTCCGGATGTGCTGGCCTCGATCGCCAGCTACCTCAAGGCGTTTAGCTGGGTGCTGGACGCGCCCCGCTATGCAGAGCTTGGTCATGAGCTCAAGGACAAACGTCTTGTCGCTGCCAAGCTCAAAGGCCGCAAAGGGCGGGTTCCCTGGCAGCTTGTCCATGATGTGCAGAATCCCAACATCCCGCCTTCGCCCGGCAACCGGCCGCTGTCCATTGTTGCCCTTGAACTGCCGCCCGGCGGACAGTATGGCTTCCGTTACGTGGCTGGCTACCCGAACTTTCAGGCAATAACCGAATGGAACCACTCCAACCGCTATGCCATGGCGGTCTGCGAACTGGCCGAGGCCCTGGCCCAACCGGAACAGAAAGGCCGGCCATAACAGGAACCCGCATTGTGCATGCTATTTTCTCCTGTCTCCTGCCGCCATTGGAAAATCCTTGCGCTGCTGATCCTCTTTTTCCCGTTGCTCCTGGCAGGAAACGCCGTATCCGCGCCGAATGCCGCATCGTGCCTCTACAGGGATGATCTTCATTATGCAGGTCTGGCCTCTGCCATAGAACAGAGCCTGCACTACCTGAATAAACGGCCTGCAACAGCCTGCTTTCCCCTATCTGGCACTGCCATTTCCAGAAATGACCTGATCCGTTCCCTGCGATTTTTTCGCGATCTCATCCGCAGCAAGCCATCTCCGCAACTGTTATCGCTTGAACTGGAGACCTATTTCGATTTCCACCATGCCCCCCCTGGCCCATGCCTGGACAATGCGCCCAAAAACATGCTTATCACCGGGTATTACCAGCCTGTCTTTGCAGGCAGCCTCACCAGGACGCCTCCCTACCTGTATCCGATTTATGAAATACCAGATAATCTGGTCCGCAAATGGAACCCGAAAACGCATACTCTGGAAACCGGGCGTCTTCAAGATGGGCAGTTCGTGCCTTACTGGACCCGGGCGGAAATAGAGCTGCATAACCGCGCCAAAGGCTTTGAACTTGTCTATCTCAGGGATCCCTTTGACGCCTTTCTACTCCATATCCAGGGCTCCGGCCTCATCCGCCTTCGGGACGGAACACTACGCTCGATTCACTATGCACTCAAAAATGGTCGTCCCTACAGAAGCATAGGCAAGTACATGGTGCGAACCGGCCGCCTGGAGAAAAACAATACCGGCCTTGCCGCCATTCGAGACTACCTTGCCAGGCACCCCGGCGAACGGCAAAAAATTTTGCATTATAATCAGTCGTTTATATTTTTTAAATGGTCAAACCAAAAAACAGCCCAAGGCAATCTTGGTCTGCCTCTGACCCCGCACCGTTCCATAGCGGTTGACCAGCGTGTCTTTCCGGCCGGCGGTCTGGCCTTTTTGCAAAGTGACAAACCGGTTCCAGGAAACAGCCAACCCATGAAAATGGTCAGCTTCAGCCGTTTTGTTCTGGTTCAGGATACCGGATCGGCGATCACAGGCCCGAAACGGGCTGATCTTTTCTGGGGAACAGGGGACGATGCCGGCAGGGCGGCTGGCCGGATGAAAGAACCTGGCAATCTCTTTTTTCTGCTTCTCAAGAAAAAATTTCTTTAGGCCTGCTTGTACATTTCATTTTTGCTTTGCTATAACAAATATATGGAACAAAGAAAACGCTATCCTTGGCGACAGCGATGCCAGGTCTTTGAAGAACGGGCGGAAGAATACGACAACTGGTTTGAAAACAGCCTGATCTTTGACATTGAACTGGCCGCTCTGCGCTCAGTGACACCGGACCCGCTCCGACCATGGGTTGAAATCGGGATCGGGCCGGGGCGGTTCGCCGCCGGCCTTGGCACGGATATCGGAATCGATCCGGCCACGGCCGCTCTTCATTTCGCCGCACGGCGCGGTATTGCGACAATAGCCGGTATAGCAGAAGAACTGCCGCTTGCCGACGCATCCATGGGAACCGTTTCCATGCTTTTCACCCTGTGTTTCCTGGCCAGTCCTAAAGACGCGCTGACAGAGTGCCATCGTATTCTGCGTCCCGAAGGAATGCTGCTCATCGGTTTTATACCAGCCCGATCAGCCTGGGGCGATATGCTGGCCCGGAAAAAGAAGGCCCGGCACCCATATTACCGTCATGTCCGGTGCAAAACCGCTGCCGAGACAATCAGCCTTCTTCACCGTGCCGGTTTTTCTGTTGTCAAGGGATGCTCCACCCTGTTTCAACCCCCGGACCAGGTAACCCGGTTTGAAGAGCCCCGGTCCGAACCTGACGAAATGGCCGGGTTTTGCGTCGTGACCGCAACCAAGAGGAACAGCAACTGATGAACACAAACAATCTTATCACCCTGACGACCGATTTCGGCCTCGAGGATCCTTATGTCGGCCAGATGAAAGGAGCCATCCTCAAGCGAAACAACTTTGCCCGCATTATCGATCTTACCCATGCCATAGCGCCCCATGATATTCTCCAGGGCGCGGTCACCATCCGAACCAGCTACCGGTATTTCCCGGACGCGACCATTCATCTTGTCATTGTCGATCCGGAGGTTGGCACCCAGCGCTCCATCCTGGCCGCCCAGGCCGACAAGCACTTCTTTATCGCGCCGGATAACGGGCTGCTTACCCTGCTCGACATGGACAACAAGATTGAGGTCATTCACAGGGTGGAGAACCAATCCCTGTTTCCGACAGAGGTCAGCTCGACCTTTCATGGCCGGGATATCATGGCGCCTGTCGCGGCAGCCCTTGCCGGCGGTCTGCCGCTTGAAGAAGTTGGCCCTGAAACCCTGTTTGCCGATTGTGTCAGCCTGCATATCCCTGAACCTGCTATTACCCGGAACACCATACAGGGGCACATGCTCCACTGTGACCGATTTGGCAATATCAGAACAACGATCACCACCAAACATCTCAGCGCCTTTCAGCCCTCTGATTTCACCGGAATCACCATTGGCGATCTGCGAATCGACTCCATATCAAGTACGTACGCAGAGTCGCCCCCAGGTGAACCGGTTGCGATCATCGACTCTTCAGGATATCTTGAAATAGCGATCAACAGGGGAAACGCGGCGCTTGAACTCGCCTGCCAGCCGGGGGAGGAAATAGTTGTCCATTACGACCATGCCGACCAATAAAATTCGTATCGTCAAGTGGGATTTACACTTTTATTTTTTTCATTTTCTGATTAATTATAATTGTTATACCAGTATGATATAAACCATCTTATCAACATATTCATATCTTCCAGGAGCAATTATGAGAATCCGAAAACTTGTCATCCCGGCTCTTGCAATCTTCATGCTTGCCGGTTGCAGCCAGGTTCACATGGGCAGCAGCCGCTCCAAAACCGCGGCCACCGGCAGTGCAGCCGGCGGCTATTCTGAAAACGTCAATCCCCAGCTGGAACGGTGCGCGGAACCGCTCGGCACCCTGGCCGTCAATGAAGATCGGACCGCCAACTGGTACTCCTGGCTGGGCCGTTACGGCATTCAATCCACAGTGCCGCTGTTGCGTCTGCTCTCCCAACAGAGCAACTGTTTTGTTGTAGTGGAACGCGGCGCAGGCCTGAAAAGCCTGCAAAGAGAACGAGAGCTGCAGCGCTCGGGTGAATTGCGCAAGCATTCCAATTTCGGCAAGGGACAGCTCGTGGCCGCCGACTACACCGTTACCCCGACTCTGATCTTTTCCGCCCATGACACCCAGGGAGTTGGCGGGACACTGGGCGGTCTGTTCGGAAGTGTTGGTGCGCTAATCGGCAGCAATCTCAAATTCAGCGATGCCCAGTCCATGCTCACCCTGGTGGACAACCGCTCCGGCGTGCAGGTGGCGGCGGCCGAGGGCAGCGCCGATTCCATGGACATCGGCGGCCTGATGAGCATGTTTGAAACCGGCCTTGGCATTGGCACCGGCGTCAGTGCGTACAGCAAGACTCCGGAAGGCAAGGTCATCGCCGCATCCATGACCGATGCCTTCAACAATCTGGTCAGGGCCGTCAAACATTATCAACCCCAGAAAGCCACCGGCCCTCATGGCCTGGGTACTGGCGGCAAATTGAAGGTAAACTGAACCACGCCCTCCTTGTCAGGTGATTCAAACACCAAGGCCCCAACCGCTGTTGCCAGGCGGCTGGGGCCTTTTTTCCTGAAAGTGCGGCCACAGGTAAAGACTGTTTTTAACCAGGCCGAACAACTACAACTGGTGACCGCGTCGCACTCTACACGTTATGGTTCAATGAAATCATATAGTTGCACGATCTGCGTCGGTCTTTGGCAAACAGGAAGGGTCAGCCGTACGCCTGAGCACGCTTTTTCTCAACTGTTCCCTGAATCTGGCCCGGCGGCTCCGGGTGCACGCATCACTATAGAGCCGGGCTGTCAGGTTCTTGAATCCATCGGCGAGCTCTTCCCCTGTCATACCGATCGGCTCAAAATTGATATCGAACAGGGTACACCTGTTCCAGGCTTCATCGTGCAGAATTCTGTTTTCGGCACGCAACCGGTTGTAGAGCGGCGTGCCGGGAAACGGCGTCTGAATGGTGATCTGTACCTCATGCAGGCCTGTTTCCTCCACAAAATCGTACACCCTGTCGAATATACCGGGATCATGATGGTCCAGGCCAAGGATAAAACAGCCATTTACACTGATGCCATGTCCCTGAATTATTCGGATTGATTCACCGTAATGCTCCTGTTGCCTGGCCTTCCAGTTATTCCTGCTTTCAAGGCCCTGCAAGGCAACAGCAGCCGGACTTTCAAGCCCGATCAGGACCTGAGCGCACCCGCTCAGCCGCATCAGACGCAGCAATTCCTCATCCTGGGCAATGGAGATATCGGTTTCCGTAAACCAACGTATTTTTCTTTCGGCAATCGCCGGCAGCAGCTCGCGCCAGTAGCGCTTGTTGACAAAGGTATTGTCATCGGCAAATTCGATAAAGGGATGTTCCCACAGGCTGACGATTCGGTCCAGTTCTTCGAGAACCTTGTGGGCTGGTTTCTGTTTGTACTGCCTGGTCAGCAGTATGGAACTGGCACAAAACTCACACTTATGCGTGCAGCCCCTGCTGGTCTGGATGGTAAGCCGGTTATACCGCCTGATATCCAACAGTTCGAAGGCCGGCATGGGAGCGCGCGCCAGATCAAACTCTTCATCCAGGCTGCCATAGCGTCTTTGAAGCCTGTTTTTCTCCGCATCGGCAACCAGTTGCAGCCAGAACAACTCCCCTTCTCCAATCAGAACCGCGTCACAGTGTCGGGCAGCTTCTTCCGGCATGCAGGTCACATGCAGCCCTCCCATCACCACCCAAACTCCCTGGGCACGAAGCAGGTCGGCAAGCTGATAGGCCTCGAGAATCTGGGCGGTGAAGCTGGAAATCGCTACCATATCGAATCCATACAGCTGTTCAAGCTGCTCGGGTGTTTTTCTGAAATCATCTATTTCAAAATAGGCAACCTCATGGCGGTCAGGCAACATACCCGCCAGCGTCAGCAGTCCCAGGCTGGGCAGTGAGGCTATCACCTTGCTGCGTTCGACAAAACCGGGCAGCGTCAACCCCATCTGGAGGAGCTCATGGTCACAAACCCGGATGCCGCTCATGGCAACAAGCGCAATCCTCATACCAACAACCCTCCCCTGAACAGCCAGATGGTGCCGATGATCAAACAGAGTACCGGGATAAAAAAGAGGTGGCGGAAGAATTTTTTCCAGGCGGACAGAAAACAGATAAGGGGCATGGTGACGGCTCCGGCCACAAAGAGCTGGGAAGGGCCGCTTGAGGTGACCTGCACATGAAAAACCTGGACGCTCAACGCATAGATCAGGTTGATGATGGCTATGCCGAAAAAGGAAATATGGCCGAGACGGGCCATTCTCCTGCGCCAGGAAGCATACCCGCCCAACCATTCGCGATCATGAAAAAAAAGGCCCAGCACCGACCCGCTCACAAAGCCAAACAGGATGCCCACCCAGGCCGCATAAAAATTCAAGCACTGCATATCCATCCTCCTTCCACTTTAGCAGATTAGCGCTCTGAAACAGGCCGGGCCGACTATCCGGATCGCAGCGCCTTGGCCTGGGTTCCTGTCATGGGCCCAGCCTGGCAAAACGATCCCAGAAATCGGGAAAGGACTTGGCAACGCATTCCGCACCGGTTATCCGCACGCCCGGAACCTTCAAGCCGGCCACGGCAAAACACATGGCAATGCGATGATCTTCATAAGTCTCTATCTCTGCGCCATGCAGATTTGCGCCTCCCGGACAACCATGAATCTTCATGTAATCTTCACCTTCCTCGATATCAGCTCCCATCTTGCCCAGCTCTGTCACCATGGCCGAAAGCCGGTCGCATTCCTTGATCCGCAGATGGGCGATATTGCTGATCACTGTTGTTCCCTCGGCAAAAGCGGCGACCACGGCCAGGGTCGGGGCCACATCGGGCATATCACCCATATCCACCTCTATGCCGGTCAGTTTCGCCGGTCCCTGTACGGTCAGTCCGGTTTTTCCAGCCCTGGTCACCTCGCAACCCATGCGGGCCAGCAGAGGCACGAGTTGCGCATCACCCTGCAGGGAGGGAACCGGTACATTGGCCACCGTCACCCGGCCGCCGGTGACCGCTGCAGCGGCCCAGAAATAGGACGCGCCGGATGCATCACCTTCGATATGATACTTCTGCCCCCGGTAGGCGCCCTGGGGAATACGAAATCTGTCAAGCGCGACTGCCGCTTCCACTGAAACACCAAAATCGGCCATTACCTCCAGGGTCATCACCACATAGGGTTTGGAATAAACCTCTCCCCGAACAGTCAGTTCAGCCGGCTGACGACTGTACGGCGCAACCAGCAAAAGAGATGAAAGATATTGGCTTGACTTGCCTTCAGGTAAAACAGTGGCACCGCCGGCAAGGCCGCTGGCATGAAGAGTCAGCGGTGGACAGCCATTCCCCGCATCACTGGCAATATCAACCCCCCATCCGCGTAACGCCTCCATGAGCGGAGCAATGGGACGTTTGGCCATGCGGTCGCTGCCGGTGATATGAAATGTTCCGCTGCCCAACGAGGCCACCGAAGTAAGAAATCGGGTAGCCGTGCCGTTGTTACCGAGATAGATGTCCTTCCCGGGGGTGCTGATCCGCCCGGCAGAACCACGCACCCGCCAGCAGGAAGGGTCTGAATCGTCAATCTCGATGCCCATGGCCCGCAAAGCGCCAATAGTGTACGCAGTATCCTCACTTGAAAGGGGGCCGATCAGGGCGGAATCGCCATCTGCCAGAGCCGCGGCAAGAAGAGCGCGCTGGGTCAGGCTTTTGGAGCCTGGCACCTCAACCGTACAATTTATGGTTGACACCGGAGTTATTTCTTTCATGCTTTTTATCTGTTCTGTATCCGAAAATGACCGCCGGCTGATCCCTTGGCCGGTCGTTGGTCTTCTTCATTATTTATGATGCTGGTTCATCCTGTCCAGCCATGCCGGGTAATAGATCACTGGGTCATTGCAGGGGCTTGATCCCGCCGACCGTAAGCATCGCGGGAACCAACCGTGGCAACACCACGGCTGCTTACCCACGCAGGGCGCTCACAAGGGCCTGACGCATGACCAGAAGAGGAGGTTTCGCCCCTGTCCATATTTTGAGTTGCACCGCCGCCTGATTCAAAAGCATGGCCAGACCGTCGACAACCACGCAGCCGGCCGCCCTGGCCTCGCGCAGTAAACGGGTTTCCAACGGAGCATAGACAATATCCATGACCACGGAAAAACGCGGCAGCAGGGCCGGATCAACCGGGATTCCATTCACATCGGGTTCCATGCCCACCGAAGTGGTGTTGACCAGGGCATGGGCCTTGATTTCAGATATTGCGTCAGAAGGAACAAATTCACACCCCAGCCAGTCAGCCAGGGCCTGGCCCCGCTCGTGGCTGCGGTTACTGACAAAAACCCTGGCCCCAGCCTCAACCAGACCGAAACAGACCCCTTTGGCGGCTCCGCCTGCGCCAAGAACCAGCACCCGGCTGTCCGGCAGGGACATTGCCTCGGCCAGAGCCAGATTGGATCCGAGCCAGTCTGTATTGAATCCCCGCAATATCCGCTCGCCACTGTCGGGATGTTGACGAAAATGCAGGGTGTTGACCGCACCAATCCGGCGGGCCACCGGATCGATTTCGTCAAGATGGCGCATAATGTCTTCCTTGTGGGGGATGGTCACCGACAGACCGACAAAACCGAGCGCCCGCAAACCTGCCACGCCTGCCTCGAGATCAGTGACATCCATGGGCACATAGACTCCGTTGATCCCCATATTCTCCAGGGCCGCGTTATGCATGGCCGGGCTCAGGGAATGGGTGACCGGATGACCGAGAATACCAAAGAGCCGGGTAGCGCCATTAATCTGCATGGGAAAATCCTGTTACGAGTTGAGCCATCTGGCGCGCGGTCAACTGACCTGGTGCCGTGGCACTGTGACGATCCGGAGCCACATAGGTCATGGTCCCGCCAAGATACAGGGTGGCAAACCGGCTGATCCGGCCCGCCTCCCCCATACAAAAGGCGCTCAGGCCAAAACCGTCGCGGTGAACAGCGGATGGAAGCGACAGCACCCGTATCACATCAGAGACATTCCGGGCCGTGGTTACCACCTTGCCGATATCCGCCCCGGCTTCCTCCATTCGGCAAACAAGGCCCTGCAACTCGGCCATTGACGGCGTGGTGGCAAAATTATGCCAGGAAAGGATGAGGCGGCAGGAACCTGTTGCGCATTGCGCCCGCAACCTTTTTCGCAGAACAGCATCGGCCCGCAACTCAAGATCCACATAGGCGGCTCCTGACCGGGCTGCTGTCAGAAGCGGTTCAAGCCGCTCTTCTTCTGTACCGGAAAAGGCCCCACCCTCCCAGACAGGCCGGTTGGTAAAAAGAAGGGGAAGGGAAATCATCTCAAGGCAGCCAGACACATCCGGGTCACGCATGGCATCGAGACGGACCTCCACCACATCGACAAGCGAGGCAAGCGGCCTGACGGCCTCGGCAACTGCCCGGGCATCGGCAGCACTGATGGACACACATATTTTCCCCTGTGCCGTCATTCCGCCTCTCCACACCGAATCGAACCCACAAGAGCACGAACCGAGAGTTCCTGCTGCTCTTCCAGGTAGCGGCTTATGCCATCCAGAATACTCTCGCAGGCTGAGGGATCATACAGATTGGCGGTCCCCACCTGGATCGCGCTTGCCCCGGCAAGAAGAAACTCGATGGCATCTTCGGCCGAGCCGATTCCACCAATGCCGATAACCGGAATGTGCACTGCCCGGGACACCTCCCAAACCATGCGCAAGGCCACGGGCTTGATAGCCGGCCCGGATAGCCCGCCAATGATATTGGCTAGCTTTGGCCGGCGGGTATGGACATCAATAGCCATTCCGACCAGGGTATTGATAAGGGAAACCGCGTCAGCGCCGCCCTGTTCCACAGCCCTGGCCATGAGGGCGATATCGGTCACATTGGGGGATAGTTTGACAATAACCGGCAAATGCGTATGGGAGCGTACCGATGAAGTGACCTCGGCGGCCATGGCCGGATCAGTGCCAAACGCCACGCCACCTTTGCGCACATTGGGACAGGATATGTTGACCTCCAGGGCATCAATGCCGTCACTGCCGGAAAGTTCAGCGGCAAGGCGCCCATATTCCTCGACAGAATCCGCCAGGATATTGACAACCACCTTGGTCTTCATTTCCCTGAGCCAGGGCAGCTTTTCATCAAGAAAACATTTTACGCCGACATTTTCCAGGCCTATGGCGTTGAGCATACCGCACGAAGTTTCCACCACCCGCGGTGGAGGATTGCCGGGACGTGGCTCAAGCGAGATTCCCTTAACAACCACGGCACCGAGGCGATGCAAATTGACCAGGTGGGAGAACTCCTTGCCATAGCCAAAGGTTCCGGACGCGGTCATCACCGGGTTTCTCAGACGCAGCCCGCCTATCTCGACCCGCAGATCCGGGGAGCCATCACTTATTGCGGCCATGCAACCTCCCCGGCGTCAAAGACAGGACCATCCTTACAGACATGAACATACTTTTTTTTCCCGTTTGCCGGCAAGGCACAGCCCAGACAGGCCCCAAGGCCGCAGGCCATGTGCGTTTCCAGGGACACCTGACAGGTGCAGCCAGCGGCCTGGGCCCTGGCAGCGACAATCCGCATCATCGGCAACGGGCCACAGGTAAAGACGGAATAAGGCTGCGTGAGAACATCCGGCAACAGCTCGGGGACCAGGCCATGATAGCCCATCGAGCCATCATCCGTTGCCACATGCACACGATAGCCAAGGGTAAAGAATTCCTCTTCAAAAGGGGCCACCTCCTCCCGTGTGCGACCGCCGAGTAAAACCACATGCTCTTCGGAGGCCATACCGGACTGTTGCAATCGTCTGGCCAGGAAATAAAGGGGTGCAAGCCCCATTCCACCCCCGACAAGACAACAATGCCGCCCAGGCTCGGGCCAGGAAAATCCTCGGCCAAGGGGGCCAAGACAGTCCAGGATGTCACCAACCTGACAGCGGGCCAGCAGATCTGTCCCCTGCCCCACAACCTTGAAAAGAATCTGGAGAGTGGCATCCGCCAGAACCTGATGAATGGAAAAGGGCCGGCGCAACAGAGGATCACGGCCAGGGCCTGTTCTGAGCATGACAAACTGACCCGGCCGGGCATGAGCGGTTATCAGGGGTGCCTTGAGACTCAGGCGAAATATTTCCGCACTGATGGACTCTCGTCGGACAAGAACTGCTTTTTCCTGGAATTCAGGCATGGAAAACGATACAAGAAAAGAGAATCAACCGCGGACAGATAGACAGGTGCTCCGGCTGGGAGCAACAGTCTATACCAGAAATAAATACAAATATACCAGAGAACAGACCTGTGGACACCATCTTTTCATTTTTTTCCTTTCTCTTCGGCGCTGTGGTCGGCTCATTTCTCAACGTGGTCATCCTCCGCCTGCCGGATCCGGATCAGTCCATCGCCTTTCCAGCCTCGCACTGTCCAAAATGTCGAACCCAACTGCGCTGGTATGAAAACATTCCAGTGCTGAGTTATCTTGCATTGCGTGGCAAATGCCGCACCTGCGCGCAAAAAATCTCTTTTCAGTATCCCCTTGTGGAACTGGGCATGGGATTGCTTTCCCTGGCCCTGTTCCACCAGTTCGGACCAACTGTGAGCTTTGCGGTCTACTTTGTCTTTATCGCTGCCCTGTTGGCTATTATCGTAATCGATATCCATCACCAGATAATACCCGATGTTATCAGCCTGCCAGGTATTGCAATGGGCTTTCTGGCTTCTTTTTTCATTCCCGAGGTGAGCTGGCAGCAATCGGCTCTCGGTATCGCCCTTGGCGGCGGCATCCTGTATTCCGTAGCCCTGCTCTATTATCTTCTGACCAAGCGATACGGCATGGGCGGAGGAGATATCAAACTTCTGGCCATGATCGGCGCCTTTCTTGGCTGGCAATGTCTCCTGTTCGTGATCTTTGCCAGTTCGCTGAGCGGTTCGATTGTTGGCATTGCCGCAATGATCAAACAGGGAAAAGGAGGCAAGACCCGTATCCCCTTTGGCCCTTTTCTGGCAGGAAGCGCCATGGCCTGGCTCTTCTGGCATCCCTGGATCATTCAACTCTGGAACTGGTACCTGGGCCTGACATCGCCCCTCCACTGAACACCGATCACCTCCTGCACCTCTGGCAGATCGACATATCCGCCTGCGGGGGTGACCAATCCGGGCCGCTTTTCGCCTGCCACAACCCAATTTCCGGTGAGACTATATTGTTGTTTACGCTCCACCACTTACGGTAACAATAACAGCACTCTGCCCGTGTGCTGCATCACCACAGGGCAGTAACTATGCGGGATGCGGTTACCAGGAAATGATAAAAAAGCCCCTGGTTCTTTCGAACCAGGGGTTTTTTCTCAGTATAAAACCGGTCAAGCATACCTGCTCACAGGATTTGGGCAGGCGTGGTTAATCAGGTTCAGGCGATCCCGCAAGAATGATCTGACCCGCTCCAAGTGGCAACCACGAGCATTCACAAAGGAATGCGGTGAGCGATACTTCGCTGGATGCCCGTTGCGCCCATCTGTCAAGCTTCTATTTCATGCTCAACACCAATCGCGATTTTATAGAGGATGGTCAGGATGAAAAAGCCCATGGCCCATACTCCCAGTACTATAAAAATCTCGTTGGCAGTGGGATAGTACTCGACAATTTCATTAAGTGGATTGGGGACAAAACCGCCAAGCACAAAACCGATTCCCTTGTCCAGCCAGAAAGAGACAAAGATGGCCAGACAACCGGCACCAAGCCAGAAATCGCTTTGCCGTCTGGTGTAGGGAATGGACAGCAGGGCCACGCCCACCGCGAACAGAGCAAGGAAGGCGCGCATAAAGGGTACCAGGTTGTCATAGACATGCCCATGGTGGACTACCCCGAAAAAGAGGTAATCAAGGGTATGTTTATGACCGGGAATGTTGGAGTAATAGGCGACAAAAAATTCCAGACCGACAAAAAAGACATTGATCAGGGCCGCATAGAGAATAATGGTCGCCAGCTTGTCAATGGCCTTTTTACCGGCATCAAAGTTGGCCACCCGTTTCAAAATCAGAGCAACCACAACGATCAGCGCCGGGCCGGCGGCAAAGGCCGAAGCCAGAAAACGGGGCGCGACAATGGCGGAAAGCCAGAAGTGACGTCCAGGCAAACCGCAATAGAGCATAGCGGTAACCGTATGGATGGAAACGGCAAAGGGAATGGACAGATAGACAAAGAAATAGATCCATTTGGGAGGTGGAACTTCCTTGCGCTCGGCGGTCAAAATCACCCAGCCGCAGAGTATGTTCAAGAACAGATAGCCATTGAGCACGATCATGTCATAAAAGAGCATCGATCGGGGCTGGGCATGGAGAATAACATTGAGCATACGCGTGGGCTGACCAAGATCGACAACGATAAAGGTCAGACACATGAGCAAAGCCGCAATGGCGAGAAATTCCCCGAGGATGGTAATTCTGCCAAATGCCTTGTAATTGTGAATATAATAGGGCAAAACCAGCATCACACCTCCTGCCGCCACACCAACCAGAAAGGTGAACTGGGAGATATAGAGCCCCCAGGAAACATCACGGCTCATACCTGTCAAGCCAAGACCATAGTTATACTGCCGGACATAGCAGATGGCGGCAATTGCCATAAAGGTGCCAAGAAAGGCCAGCCACATCCAGTAGTACTTGTTCCCTTTTAGCGCTTTTTCAAACATGGCGACCTCATACAATATAAAAGACTGATGGATGGGTACCAGCAGAGGGTTTACGCTGAAGTGTGAAATTCTCCTTCAGCACCTTTCTGATCTCTGATTTCGGGTCGTTGAGATCCCCGAAAATCATGGCCTTGCTGGCGCCACAGACCTCTACGCACTTGGGCTGCTTACCAAGTCCGACCCGCTCCGCGCAAAAGTTGCACTTTTCGACAACACCGCGCATGCGAGTCGGGAACTGACGGTTGATGTGGTCCATGTCCAGGCCGGCCCGGGGATCACGCCAGTTAAAACTCCGTGATCCATAAGGACAGGCGGCCATGCAGAACCGGCAGCCAATACACCGGTGATAGTCCATGGCCACAATACCATCCTTGTTCTTGAACGTGGCCCTGGTGGGACACGCCTTGACGCAAGGCGGTTCATCACAGTGATTGCAAAGGACCAACACCTCGTTTTCCAGAACTATGGAGTTACGGAAATAATCACTGTGCTCGGTAAAGGCCTTGGCATATTCCGTGGGCCAAATCCACTTGACCTCATCTTTTTTATCACGAAAATTTGGCACATTATGTTCTGCGTGACAGGCATGCACCACTTTTTCGATGAGTTCGGGATGCTTTCTGAACTGACGCAGATCAATCACCATGCCAAGGCGCTTGCCTGTCCTTGCACCCTCCTGAGCATGGGCGGTCCCATGCTCCGCCGGGCCACTTTTCTTTCCGGCATGTCCATGGCTGGCGGCCGGATCAACCTCTTGGGCCGCCCGGGCCGTCGCAGGCGTATCACCCGTCACCAATCGCTCGACAACAACGGACCCGCCAAGTCCGGCCAAGGTCGTCGCACCGGCTATCTTGAGAAAATCTCTTCTCTTCTTGTCCATCAGTATATTTCCTCCTTCGCGGCTCACTCAACAGGGGCAAGATGACAGTCCCAGCAATACGGAGTTACCGACGCATAGGCATGACAGGTATCACAGAACTTCTTTTTGGACGTGTGACACTGCATGCAGGTATTCATCAGACTCTTCTGGTATTTCTTATCACCGATAATCACGTCATAGGATCTGTCCCCGGTCCGAAGAACCTTATCCCGCCACTGATTGAGAAGCTGCATGTGCTCGGCCCGCATGTCTGCCATGGGCAGGACACATTTATCGTACTTTTTGGGCAGCTCAGGCTGGGGTACAGTACCCGCATTCCCCTTGTTGTACCAGATGGGAAACGTGACAAGCAGGACGAAGATAATCAGTCCCGGAATGATTTTACCACCATCATACATTGTTTTTCCTCCACTCCTGCCTGGGAATTAAAAGACCATGGTCCGAAGACCTTCGGTCAGATCCGCTCTCTTCTCACCTTCAATAACCAAGGCGTTACCGACAAGCTCACTCACGCCGCAGACCTGTACATCCGGATTCCAATAATCCATCAAGGTGGTCAGGGTGGCCCGGTCAATGGCGCAGACGCAGGCAAGGGTATTCACGCCATGCTTGTCCGCCACGTAACGGACAGCATTGGCCCTGGGCAACCCGGAACGCATGCGCAGTTCCATGATCTCATCGGTGTTCAGGGCCGTACCGGAACCGCAGCAAAAGGTCTTTTCACGAATAGTATCGACCGGCATCTCATGCCACTCGTCCACAACATGATCCAGTATGTAGCGAGGCTCCTCCAAAAGGCCCATGGCCCTGGCCGGGTTACAGGAATCATGGAATGTCGCCTTGACATGACTGTTGCGGCTCTTATCCAGTTTTATCTTGTTATGGTAGATTAGATCAGCCGTAAATTCAGAGATATGAACCATCTTGGTGGATCTGGCATTTTCAAACACCGTGCCGGTGATCGGCGATTTGGGTACTTCGAGAAAATCGGCCGGACCGTTCATTGTATCCATATACTGGTGAACCACCCGCCACATATGACCGCACTCACCACCAAGGATCCACTTGACGCCAAGCCGTTTGGCCTCGGCGTACATCTTGCCGTTGAGTTTTTTCATCATTTCATTGGAGGTAAACAGGCCGAAGTTACCGCCCTCGGATGCGTAGGTGGACCAGGTATAATCCAGGCCAATGGCCTCAAACAGCAACAGATACCCCATACAGGTGAACAATCCCGGCTCGGCAAAAACATCGGCCGATGGGGTGATAAAAAGCACCTCGGCCCCCTTGCGGTTGAAGCTCGGCTCGATATGAATGCCGGTCAGGTTTTCGATGTCTTCACACAGAAAGTCTATGTTGCCCTTGAATGCCTGGGGGGTCAGTCCCATGTGGTTACCAGTCCGGTTGGAGTTGGCAACCGGCTCCATGGCCCAGTTGATGCCGCAGCCGACCAGATGGAGCAGCTCTCGAAGCATCATGGTAATTTCGGCGGTGTCAATGCCATAGGGGCAGAATACGGAACAACGTCTGCATTCTGTACACTGATAGGCATACATGAACCATTCTTTGAGGATTCCCGCCGTCATCTCGCGCCCACCGGCCAGCCGTCCAAGGATCTTGCCCGCCTTGGTGAACTCCTGCCTGTAGACCGAGCGCAACAACTCCGCCCGCAGAACCGGCATGTTTTTGGGATCACCGGTTCCGAGGAAAAAATGACACTTGTCCGCACAGGCGCCGCAACGGACACAACAGTCCATGAAAATCTTGAGCGAACGGAATTTCTTGAGCCGTTCGGCCAACCCCTGGATAATTATTTCCTTCCAGTTCTCCGGCAGCTTCCAGTCGTCATCCTCTGGATTCCATTCACGGGCATTGGGGAAACTGACCCCTGACTGGCTGTCAAGATATTCCAGAATATTGGGCTTGGTCGGATAGGCATAGTTGCCGGGCTTGAACTGCACCGGCAGGTCCATCCAGTCTTTGGTGGGGATGGCGCCGGTCATCAGGGTAGGTCCTTCGGCCACGCTTCTTGCTAACGTATCTACCTTTACAACAGCCATTGCTTGTTCCTTATCCTTGTAGTGGTTTACACTCGCTTCATACCCAGGCGAGGCATTACGAATTTATCTTTCCCACGTAATCCTTCTAAAATCCGATCAGGAAGCCGCCGCTTTCTCTTCGGCGGAAAGCGGTTTCTCCACAGGTATGCCCTGTTCAACCATGTCGGCCCGGAATTCATCCTCATAGTCCGCGTAGGCATGTGGTTTGATATCAGGGTTCCACGGGTTGACATGGCGGCGCATACGGGTGTCGTTGGCCATGTTTCTGGTCGGGCTTAAGAATACCCCTCCCATATGCATCAGCTTGGAGAGGGGGAAATAGACCAGCAATGTGGAAACCAGAAAAAGGTGAATATAAAAGATCGAGCCGATATCCGCGCTTATGGTCGGATGAAAGGTTACCAGGCCAACGGCCAGTTGCTTGATGGCCACGATATCAACCCCTGAACGCAGGAAAAAGCGCATCAGAATACCGGTCACAACAATACCGATGATCAGAAACAGAGGGAAATAGTCGTTAGCCAGGGAGATATACCGGACATGACGGTTGAAGAAACGGCGGGTGAGCAGGAATCCGAGGCCGAGGAGTATCGTTGCATCGGTAATATACATCTGCGGCGCACCGATCTGGAGAATACCGTCAAAATATCCAAGAGTGGCAATGGGACCGGGAACCGGATCCAGAAACAGACGCAAGTGACGCAGTATGATGACAAGAAAGCTATAATGAAAAATAATAGCGAACATCCAGAGCCATTTACTTGACTCATAGGTCAACTTTGGGCCCTTGTAGACCATGGCCTTGGTATTGCGCCACAGGGAGCGAAACAGAACAACCTCGAGAAACAACCGCCCCAGCACCTGGATACCATTGACCGGCGCCTCCAGCTTGTCATACTTTATCCAGGGCAGTGAAAATCCCTGACCGCAGGTGGTCGGAATCTTGAATGGAACAGGAGATTTGGCCCATTGAATTACCCGGTAGCAGAACATGACAATGAAAAAGCCCATGGCCAGATACGGCACCAGGATGCCGAAGATATACTGCATACCCGGTATGGACGAGCCTATCCACGAAAACAACACCAGGGCGAAGACTGCCGCCAACGGGATGATGTACTTCATTGGTCACTCCCTCGCTTCAAATGAACACGATTACATTATGAAAAAATAGCTTTATAACAACCTGTTACAATCTCATGCCTGCGGAGCCTGCCGCGGCTTGACCAGCGACGAGACACACCCGGAATCCGTCAAAATGTATCGGCCGCTTTTTAGCTCCTGGATCCGGTTTCGATAGAGCTGCTCGCGGCATTCTGTATACATGTCAAAGGATAGCAATGCCAGCCGCTCGATATCACAGTCAAAAGAATCAAGTTCCGCTTCAAGGCCGCCCGCCTGCCTCTCTTTTTTCAGCACCTGCCGAACAACCCATTTCAGCTCCAGTATGGGCGCGACAGCCTGGGACGGGGAAAATTCCTGAACCGCACGGATACGGATCACCTGATCAAGCGGAGCAAGCATCTCTTCAGGCGGAGCTTTCCGGAGGAGCAGCTCATAGAGTTTTCCCAACCCTTCCCTGATATTCGCGCCAACCGGATTGGCGAATCGGTCGCGGGAGGTCTTGAAAAAACCGGATGAAATATAACTATCCAGCGTCCTGTCCACCCACAGGGAAACAATCTTGTCTTTTTCAGCCCGCAGGGCTTGGTCCAGGGTCGCCACGCTCAGTTCAATTATTTTGTAGATTCTCTTCAGGAAAAAATGAATGGGCATTCATATCATGTTTGATCGCGCATTTCAAGCGAAAAAAAGATGGCGATTCAGCCCGCTCTGACAATCTCTCAACTGGAAAACAGCCACACAGGCGTAAATTCCGTGCCATCAAGGGGCCAAAACGCTTGTTGTGGGAACACAGGGGAATAAACAGTGAATTGCTCTCCGCACCAACGTCAGGAGAACAAAATTATGGCGAAAAAGAGCATACAATCAATGCCGGGAAAAGAGCCCGGGCGCCCATCCTCAAAGGATACGCAATGCCGCCGGGAAAGCCGGGCCAATTTTCCCGGAACAACAAGCCGCGCAGCCGGCTCCCTGTCACGAATGTCTTTTCTGGCATGCCCCCGGCGGCCGGACTTCATCTCTGAGGCTTTCTCGCCAGGGCAGGAGCTTCCCTCATCAAATAGCGGGCCAGGCCGACAAATGGATCACGGGCAAGTTGTTTTTCAAGGGGCTCACGATCCTGCCCTTCTCCATTTTCCTCATCCTGATCCGGCTCCAGCAGTCCCGCAGCCCGGGCCTCTTCACGGGCCCGCTTGCTTTCCAGCCGTTCCTTGCGCATTCCATCAAGAAAAACAGCCACCCTGGAATGTTCGCGGCGCTCCTCCGCCTTTTTGGCCTCTTTCTGTATCTTGTTGAATTTCTCGCTTTTTCTGATCCATGACTCGGCCTTGGTTCTGCTCTTGGCGGGATCAAAGGAAAATCTGTTCCAGGCATGAAAGGCGACCGGATCCACTGTATCCCAGGGCAGGGAATAATCCATATACTTTTCACCGGTTTTCAAATAGTCCAGCATGCTGGGCGCCACCACATCCGGCTCAACCCCTTTATACTGGGTGGAACCGCCGGTTACGCGGTAAAATTTCTGAATGGTCACCTTGAGTGCGCCCAGATCATCATACTTGTGCAGATGAAGAAGCGGCAGGTTTCTATTCAGATCCATCAACGCCTGCACCGTTCCCTTGCCATGGGTATGCTCTCCGCCAAGGATCAAAGCCCGGCCATAATCCTGCAAGGCCGCGGCCAGGATCTCGGAAGCCGAGGCGGAGAACTGGTTGACCAGAACAATGAGCGGTCCCTCATAAACCACGGAGTCATCGACGTCTTCAAGAATCCGGATCGTTCCCTGGGAATTTTTCACCTGCACAACAGGGCCTCCGGAAATAAAAAGCCCTGAGATATCGACGGCATCAGTCAAAGCGCCGCCACCGTCATTTCGCAAATCAAGAATGAGGCCATCAATGCCCTTTTTTTTCAGATCAACCAGCGCGGCCCGGGTATCGTCGGTCACGTTTCTTCCCTTCCGGCCATCCCTGGATGCGTTAAAATCACGATAAAAACTTGGAATTCTTATATAGCCGATCTTGCCTGCGCCTCCGTTGCCAAGCAGGGCGGATTTCACATAGGTTTCCTCTATTTTAACGACATCGCGGACAATGGGGATAACCTCGGTTACGCCATCTGGCTTGCGAACAGTCAAAATGACCTCTGTTCCCTTGGGGCCCCGGATATAGCTGACGGCCTCCCTGATACGCATATCACTGATATCGACCGGCTTGCCATCCTTCTCTGCCACGGACAAAATAATATCCTCGGCCTGCAGGCGTCCCTGCCGTTCGGCCGCTGAACCAGGAATGATCCGCACCACCTTGATATGTCCATCATCCTCACGCAACAGAGCGCCTATCCCCTCCAGGGAGCCGGACATGTGAATATCGAAATCCTCTTTCGAGGTCGGCGGCAGATAATTCGTGTGCGGATCAAACGCCCGCGCAACCGCATCAAAATAGCGATTATAATGATCCTGCCGACTCTCCTTGAGCAGGCGGTTGAGATAGTTTGTTGTTCGTTCCCGAACATTGGCCATGGCCTTGTTCCAGACCGATTCATCCAGCCCGCCAGTGACCGCCGAGTTTTTGTCCGGGAGCTGGCTGGCCGGCTTCCCAGCCGTGTTTGTCTTCTCTTTTTTCTTGTTTTCCAAAAGGTTCAGATACTCATCCAGTACCTGCAGCTTTAAAATACGCCGCCATCTATCCTGCAATTCCGACTTGTTCTTTGTCCAAACGATCTTCTTGGGATCAGATTCCAGATAATCCTGGCGATTCGGGTCAAAGCCCTTGTCCATGAGAGGGCCAACCAGCCGCTGAACCTCACGGATACGTTCATCGAGAATCTGCATACCGGCATCGGGCAGCACAATTCTGCCTCGCCGCAGTTCATCGTCTATATGCGTGGAAAAGGCATGCAATTCATTGGCATCGGATTGCAGCAAAAACCGCTTACGCGGATCAAGCTGACGCAGATAAAGAACAAACGCCCTTTGGGAAAGGGCGTCATCAAAGGGAATATGGCTGAAATGCTGGGCCGGAAGCTGATGGCTTATAATATAGGCAATGAGCCGATTTCTGGCCGGATCGAATTTGACCGGTTTGACATTGGCCCATGAAGCCAAAGGAAAAACCAGGCCCAGCAGTAGCATACATCTCAAACTACGCAGAATGCGCATAAGAACTCCCCACGCGGAAAGAAAATCCGCCGCTTTTTGCAAAAAGATGAAAAATCAGTATGGACTGACCACCTTGTCAGCCTCGCTCATGGAGGACATTATATCGTACATATTGGA